>SXGT01699285.1_pt1 | contig 25108 bp, 24 predicted proteins | sample 3176221 | NCBI WGS metagenome assembly SXGT01 (sample SAMN11356862, study PRJNA531348) | freshwater metagenome | isolation source: freshwater sample F1-120 | place: China: Fuxian Lake, Yuxi | collected 2017-12-25
GCGTCGTAACGCGCGGTGTATTCTGCGTATTTTTTACAACGCATACAATTAGCTTTGTGTTTCGTAACTGTTTGTGCAGCATCTGCTGCGCCAGTCATAGACTCAAACGGCTTCATAAGGTAATCAAAATCTAAGCCTGCTATGACAACATGAATGCTTTGAATGTAATGATGATTCACAAATTCGACAAGATCAGCGAAGAAATGACCTTCATCAATAAATACATGCTGAATTCTTAATTTTTCGATATGTGGAACAAGATCCATTAGCTTTTCGGCATTCAACGCAGGGTAACTCTCCTTTTTATGTGAAACAATAGAATCACAATCATATCGATTGTCTTTTTTGGGCTTAACGACGATTTTCGACTCAGTACAGTTTTTGATTTTATTGATTAATGCAGTTGTCTTCCCAGCGAACATAGGGCCAACTTCGATTTCATGATTCATTTCGAAAAAGTTCTGCGATACTTATTTGAAATGTAATATAAAATTCTATTTTCAAAATTTGATAATGAAATTTTATATTTACTCTACAAAATCTAAACCATGCTTAAGTCGGCATTCAAAATCATCGTAAAATCATACGATATGAACTATCGTCAGCCTTGGAAGCATGGCGATTCTTTAACGGCAACCGGTAGTGGGTTCGCTGTAGAAATCTCAATCGCCGGACGCAACCGACGATTTATTATGACAAACTGGCATGTTGCAAGAGAAGGCACATTCATTCAAATCATGAAACCAAACTCTGACAAGTTATATGAAGCGCGATTATTCAATTCAGCGCCTGAAGTAGACATGGCACTACTAGAAATAGATAGTAAAGACGAACGAGAATTTTGGGATAGCGTGACTATTTTCCCATTAGGTAAGGTTCCTATGAAAGGTGAACCAATACACGTTGTAGGATTTCCTTTGGGAGGTGACAACCCTAGTATAACTAGAGGAATAGTAAGTAGAATTAATGTTAGTACATATGCTAAAGCTATTAATAATTTGGCATTACAAATAGATGCGGCAGTTAATCATGGAAATAGTGGCGGGCCTGCATTTGATGGTGTCGGAAAGCGAATTGTAGGAATTGCATTTGCAGGAATGAAAAATTCAGAAGCAATTAACTTTATTATTCCAGTTTTCACAATTCGTCATTATTTGGAACGCATTTCTAAACATAATAAGTTTGTAGGTGTATGTGATCTTATGATAAAATTTAATATCATTCAAAACCAACTTATGCAAAAAGAGCTTCTCGGCGAGGATCGAGGCGTGATAATTACTAATGTTGCACCGGTTGGATCGTGCGGATTAATTTTGCAAAAGCACGACATTATGACATCAATCGATGATATTCCTATTTCTAATGATGGAACAATCATCGTCGATGATCAATACGAACCGTCAAAAAACGTAAAAACTATGTATGAGAAAGTGCCATATTGGCATTATATTCGGATGAAACACCCCGGAGAAAGTGTTGAAATCACTGTATTACGAGATGGTAAAAAACAAGTCAAGAAATGCACGTTGCATATTATTGATTGGTTAGTTCAGCGAATCGATGATAGAATATCAACTGAGCATTTTGTATTAGGAGGTTTTGTTTTCTTACCATTGAATTATTGGCATGTGTTCGGGCCTTTTACAACACCCGATGATGTCGTTTCCAAAAGAAACTTAATTCCATATATACATGATGTTGAAAAGGAATTTGATGACCAACAAATAATCATTGTTTCTGAAACAGTGCCCAACGTAACCACAACAGGGTATAATGTGATAAATTTTCGACTACACACCGTTAATGGTACAGAAGTTAAGAATCTTAAACATTTGCAACAACTATGCGAAAACACTATCGGTGTTGCGAAATTCGAGTTTGACTACAATGCGCTAGTATTAATCGACATGAACGTTGCCAGAAAAAACACCGCCGTTGTTAATGAGCATTTGGGTGTCGGTTCATAATACTTCGTAATTTTATTTTTTGCACCCGTTACGAAAAAACCTGAATTTCATTTTAAAAATTTGAAGCTTAAATACAAGATTAACACCATGATGAGAACACGACAAGTTTGTAAGCCTATTTTCAGTATTGAAAAAAAGGTGGACGTACAACCAAAAATTCAAAAAACAAATGAACAAGCCGTTGATATTGTAGTGATTGACGACAAAGCAGAAGATCCAGTAGTTGATATTGAATTGAATTTCGCTGGTAATAAGGACCAGTTCAAAACACCTGAAAAGTTTTGGAAATTCATCGACGAATTAGATTGGAAAGATCGATCAACAGACGATATGAAACATAAACGTGATATTTGTGACTTATTCGATGAATTGAATATGGCAAGTCAGAAATCATTTAAGGATTATTTCTGGAAATACTTTAATGAATTAATGGAAGTTTTCGAAGACAGGGGTATATTTGATTCTCTTGAACGGGAATTAGAACATGATGAACGAAAGGAACTAATTTCTCATATTGTTGCTAAGGGACAAGTTTATTATGCAACAATTATGAAAGAACCATATTTCTGCGGCGCTTTGGTGGGCAAACACTCAAGAGACGATGATTTTGTTGACTTCACTTGTTTTCTAAAATGAACATATTCTATTTTTTTGTATTAAAGTTTCAGTTATATAAACATATACCTAAAAAGTTCTGCGATACTTTTTAACTTTTTAAAGATGTCTCTTCAAAAAGAACTTGATAAAATCGAATCGGAAATTAACAAAATCCGCTTGGATCCTAAATATGTGCAATTGAAAAATAAAAAACGCACTGAATTTGATACAGGTCGTTATACAAAATATACAAGACAGCTCGAAAGATTAGACGTTCAAAAGAAAGAAGTTGAGAAGAAAATGTTGGCTGCTGGTGAAAAGCCGAAAAAACGCGAAACCGAGTCTGGATCATACATGGAACAAAAGCCTGCTTGGCGTAATCAAGCACCAGTAGTTGCTCGAAGAAACCAAAATGACGGAGAGATTTCTCGTAATTGGGTTAAGGATAAAAAAGACAAAAAAGAAGTTGCTACTGAATTTCCAGGTAAGAAAAATGCTATTGAGACAGCAAAGACCGCGTCGACAACCAAAACAAGTAAAACACCATCACGAATTTTTGTCGGAAGAGTGCTACGATATAAAAAACCAGTTAAGCGTAATGCAAGTCAAATTGCTAATTTGCAAGAAAAAGAACAGAAACGATTGGAACAAAAAACACGTCCTGTTAACGATGTTATGCGCACACGTCCTCGTTTACGCGAGCCAAAAAAAGATCCTAATGCAGCAGCGCATCCAGCACAAGAGAAAAAACAACCACGTAAGACAAAAGGAAGTTCTGATGAAGAACCACAAAATAATTCTGAAGAACTGCTTGATGATCTTAGCAATTAAACATTTATCTTGCAATTTTTAACTAAATAAAAATTGCAAAAAAGATATGTACAAGGTAGCGGCTGATAAAGGTTTTCAGATTCTTTCTGCAGTATTTCCTAATTTGATTTTTATTAATGGGCCTAAATTTGCGCGGGTAGAAGAATTCGCAGATAAGTTTAAATCACGAGGGTTTAATATTCTGAAGCTAGATAATGTTTATCAACGTTTGGCTTTAAAATTTAAGCCTAAAAAAACAAAAGAAGAAAGTACCGCATATATTCATGATCATTTCGCAATGTTAGATACAGAAGCCGAGTTGGGTGAATTTCCCAAAGAAATAACAGACACACTGATAGGTGAGCTGCATACTTATTTTGACAAATTTCAACAAATGCCGTGTATTGTTGTTGGAGATATCGGAAGGTTAAAAGTGCTTGACCTGATATTTAATGAGAAGCACTCTGTTTACACGTACGTTTATGTTTATCCGAATAACGCGACTGACTATCAGAGTCGTATTATGACTGCGATTACCTCCTCACCAGAGGTGACGAAAAAGGAGTTTCTTTCCACGTTTGAAACGCTGACTTATGAGTATCAGGCCTGGAAAAGAGCGCCAAAAGAGGCAAAGGAGAACGCTGGTAAGACCTTCCGAGGAAGCTTCGAAAAGTACGTCAAATCTTTACTTACGCGCCGAAAAAACGTTTTTACTACCCATTCCGAAGACCTAGAACGTGCTTTAGTCATTTTAGACTAAATTTATACGCATCTTTTTTTTGGTTCAACAGGCTAAAAATGTGTATTAAACGATCAACGTTATAAGAAAAAAGATGAGCGCGATTGTTGTGTTAACAGTTGTAAATTGTATAGTATGGACTATTAATTCAGTATCTTTTTGGCAAGTAGGTATTAAAATGCCTGATTATCCGATTTTTGCCAATTGGATAGGAATAGTGCCATACGCGTTGTTTATTCCGCTGTTGGCGTGGCGGCCTAATAGACTTATATTACGAATTCATATATTGCTTATTACGTATACGGTTTTAAGTGTTGGTGACTCAGTATTGGAAATTATAGCTGATTCGAACACAGGGGGTGTTGTTCAGGCAATTTGTTCAACAGCAGTGCCTATTCCTGTCATTGCTTTATTAACATGGATTGTATTCAAGCGCCGACCAACTGTCTTTGAAATAGTCGGCAGTGTTATAGTTATGGCTGGATCAGGCCTTATAATTTTTGAAAGTGAAGGTATTTACGTTAATTGGTGGATTATTGCTTATATTGCTGGACTAATACTTGGATGTATTTACACCATTATTTGGGAATATGTTTTTATTAACTATCAAGTTGAAGTCGTGCATTTTATAGGATGGTCAACATTGTATTCGCTACCGTTGTATTTTCTTACGATTTTCATTAATGGTGCTAATGTGTGGCAAAATCAAGCAAATGGATTTCGTTGTTTCTTTGGACAGCAACCTTTACCACCAGGTTGTGGTAGCAATGCATGGATTCCACTTGTTGTGTATTCGTTATCTTCAGTTGTATCAGATGTTGTCCAGTTATACTTTGTAAAGAATGACTCTGCGTACTTTTTAATCATTGCAGACACTCTTACAACACCATTAACATCAATAGTGATGTCTTTTACATGGTTATTTGGAAGTTCCGCTGAACCAATAACATGGTACACAATTATTTCGTGTCTGTTAATCATAGTAGGAATACTGGTATATAAATTAGGCGAGACTATATGGGATGGATGTGTAATGAGAGGATATCAACGAATTCATGTTTTGTCGAGATGATGTAATAATTTTTATTTCTTTGTTTGTATTAAATTTTCTCTTATAAGATATAAGCGTTGCTAAAAAGAATTTGCATTATCATGGGTAGTGTAGTTGAAAAAGCTAAGGAAAATCCAGTCGTTACTGCGTTAGTAATTGTTGTCTTTTTGGTTCTATTGGTTTGGCTGTTTGGCGGATTTGAATACTATGTTAACCGCACAGTTGATGCGACCGCATGGAGACATCCCGATCCTACATGGTTTAAATATTGGGGACGTAAGCGAGATCCCTCTGGAATGGATGGATATGATTACTTCTTAGAAAACGACATGGGATATGAATATGGAATTGGACCTGAATTGTATAATGAGGCTGCATTTACCTCCCGTGTCATTGCTGAAGACACACTATTGAAGGAACCTGAGTCGGTATCACCTGCTATGTCAAATGAACCAGGCGAGTCTACTGAAAATTTCGTTGGTGGATCATGCTATTAAACATTTTGATGTATTTTCTTTTTTGTGTTTTGTTTTTCCAATCATATAAAATGTAAGAAACTGAAATATCTTGTTTCGATCAAGGGGTTTCACCCCTTATACCCCATTGGGCCGATGAAAATTCTATATAAATGATAGGCGGAAATCGGCATAGCTGCTCGAGTTTGCTAAACACCCGCTAAGCCGCAAAATTGCCTGCGGAGCACTTCGGCCCGGGATGCGAAGCATCGCAAGTTTTATTTTATATTTAAACACATGCTATAGTTTGTTTAACAAACAAAAATGTTGAGCAATAAAGAAGAAAAAGCTATTGAAAAAGAGGTACAAGAGATTACAACTTTTCTACGCCGCGATTCTGGCGGGCCTGGACTTAACCAGTTTTCAGAATTAACAAAGCATATTTTCATGACAAGCTGGGTTGGTGCATCAAATAGAGAAGCATTGCGTGATTATAAAATCGATCGTATTATTTGTTTATCTACAGAGGCAAAACCACGAGCATTGATGGATACTTATAAGGATTACAACATAAATCACAAAGCGTTACCATTAAGTGATGAGCCAAATGAAGATATTAGTAAACATTTCGAGTTAATATATAATGAGCTACATGATGCTGTAACTAAAGATGAGAACATTCTCATTCATTGTTATGCCGGGTCTTCATTATCCGCTGCATTTGTATTATATTACTATATGAAACGCTACTATGTAACAAATTTTGGTAAAAGTTCGAAGGGTGACGTTGGATTAGTTGATCTTTATCAATTTCACTTACTTGATATTATTAAATTTATTAAAGAGTATCGCCCGTGTATTGAACCAAATGCTGAATTTGTTCATCAATTGTTAATTGCAGAAATGCTTATCAAGAAACGATTAAAACAATTTTTGGATAAGCAATTGGAAACTGAAGAAAAATATAAGCGCGAAAAAGCTGCCAAAAATGCGGAACGGAAAAAACAAGAAAAGAACAAAAAAATAGAATCTTCTGAGAGCAATCAATCGGATGAATCATCAGCTGACAGCACTTGAGTGTTGGTCACTTCAGCGCGAAACTGACGAAATTGCATAACGGCAAATCTAAATCCTTCTGAATCTTCATCAACATCAGATGGAATCAGTCTGTTCAAGAAGGGTAAGGTCCACTTAGCCTTTGCATTATTGTTCACAATGGTGCGAATGCGAGAAATAGCTGCAATACGTTCTTGAGGTGTGCGCATGCACAATATTCTCTTCATTGAAGTTATCACCAAAGATTTTGTCCGTGATAATGTTGAAGAGTGTAATAAACATCTCTGTTGCATTACCATGGACACTCTCAGGAACTTCGTGCGTGATGCATGTCAATCTTGCACAGAAGAGCTCTTGAACACAATATATATTAGTGATAATGCTCCATGTTGAAGCCTTGGTCAACAGGAATGTTTTGCAAAGGTCCAACACTCCATCCAGCTCAGTGCGCGCTCCTAGAATAGTAAATTTGCACAATGATGAAATGTCGTTTGGAGATGGAACAACAGGGAAAATTTCCAATCCTGTTCTGAGAAACTGATAATCAGCTTGGTGGTTGGAACACGGGACTCTTCTGGTAAACTTTTGTAGAGATTGATCAGCAACCAAAATATGCGTGTAATTCTCCATGTGTTTGCAGGTCTGTTGATTAATGCGATGAGCGTGCTCACAGCTATATCAGTCTTGTTGATGTGAATTGTTGCTCAGGGCCTGTTGGCTTTTGTTCATTGAGGACTTCTTTGAGTTTTTGAGTCAACTCACTGAGACTATTGATCTTTCAGAGATCAATGCCATATTAATCTCCTCCATCGTTCAGAATAGTTTGAAACAATAAATCATTTTTTTAATTTCTTGTTTTTGGTAGGATTATTACTCTAAAAAAAACACCGTTGAAAACAGAAAATCTAATTAGTTTCACGAAGAAATTCAATGCGCTCTTCATCGCAAATAAAGATGGTCAAATTTACAATAGCTAGAAGTGCATCTCTGACACGATCACGTTCAGTTTTGTCAAGGGGGTCATTGTATCGCTTGATTAAATTTTCGATCTTATCCCAATGCACTCCAGTCAAGCCAAGGAGTTGCATAATTGGTTTATGTAAATACAGTTTGTCTTCTTTTGGCGTTACTGGAATTTTTACGAACTTAACTTCCTTGTGCTGTAGTTGTTGAAGAAATAGAATAAAATCAGGAACCGGCTCCGGTTGAACATAGCGGATCTTAAAATCGCCGATGGTAATAAATTCAGGTACTAATTGACGTTTTGGTTCTGAAGCTTTTTCTGGTACTACTGTCTCTTGTTCTTCAGGTTGTTTTGCCTCCTTTCTTACAATTCTATAACTCATGATTTGTATAATATATAAGTATGAAACTTTAAAATAAATTTTAATTCAAGCGGCTTAAATAATCCATCATACTTTGAAAATCACGAGAACCAGTGTATCTTTCATTGCCTTTTGATGATGAAATCACGATCCATGGGAAACTCATAACTTGAGTCCCTAGCTCTTTTTCCTTTTGGGACAAATGTTCTTTGTCTTTTTCATTAACTTCTACTAGTTTAACACCCGGTGGCAAATTGTCCTTCAGCTGCTGCCATGTTGGTAAAAATCCTCTACACGCAGGACACCATTCGGCATAAAATAGTACAACGACTACCTTTGGTTGAGATTGTTGATGAACTAAGCACAAAATCACTAAAACAATAATTATTAAACTTGCTGCGACAATCGGATCCATTTTCTTTTACAATATAAATATATGATTAAATTAAAATAAGTAATAAAAATGTGTATCTTTTCAGGACCCGTTGGCGCCGTCTCTCGAACAAATATTTTAGTTGGAGCGGTTATGCAATCGCATATCGTCACTGTACGTGACAGACAAGGTGGGTCAAGACGTGTAAGGCGCCCAGTTCCTGGCAAACCTCCAATGCAATTATCAGTCTACTCAAATACTATACAGCTTAACAGCGGTGGTCGCGGCGAGCCAGTGACAATGATTTTACCGTTTCCTTTAATTAAAGGTCGAAATCGAGTAAAAATATATGATCTTAGCAAATATCCCAAATTATTTAAAGATTTGGACAAAATGTTTACAAAGATTGAAAGCACAAATTCATTGGATACTGATTATAGTAGCGATCGATTAAAAATACATAATGTAGGTAGTTACAAAGCTAGCATTGTCCCGAGTTATGAACACTTTAAAAAGTTAGAAGTTACAAAATTCAACATTTCCCCATCTGTGATAAAACTATTAGAACAGTTTTATTCTACTGGATATGGATTTATTGTTTGTCAAATTCGCCAAAATGCTAGTTATCATCCATTTGCATATACCCATGAAATTAGCGAAGGTAAGTTGTTTGTGCCCACAAGGCATCATCATGGTCACGTTGATGGTAATCCTTTTAAGTATCACGACGTGCAAACGCGAATGCCTGGGGATGAGTATAATGATGATCTTGATAATGTTAATTCACACATGGCACAAACGTTGGCAGAAGGCGATGCTTATTTGCGTCAAACAGTTCGCCGAAGTACGCTAAGTACCTATATGGATCGTCCCAAAATCGATTGGGATCACAGCATTTACGTAATTAATTACAGTCGTATTACACGTGATCCACTATACAAAAAAGACCATATGAACGTCACGAGTGCCGACTCTGGCAGAATTTACAAACATCATGAATACATTAAACTCGACAAATTTCCAAAGGCATTCATTCTACCACAAATTAAATCCATTCACCGCCTCAACATCTACTCCGGATATTCCCACAACCACGATCTACTGATTTAATGCTGTAGGTAGCGAGCGTAAGCGATGCGGCGTTGTCTTATGCAATAGACAAATTGATTTTTTATATGTGCTATATGCAAGATGGACGTGCCTAGCCAGAATGTACGTACTGCGCAGGTGATTGGGTGTAGATGCACTAAATACACCAGTACATACTGCGGACAACCAATTATTGATGTTCCTAATTCCACCATGTGTGTTCGATGTTTTCAACTGCATTATCAAGATTTGATGCATAATCTGGGTAGACCACGTTGTCTGAATAGCGGAAATGGATGTCTTTCTGAACAGATTGATTATGTTCCACTGTCTGGCATTCAGAGCTATACACCCCCTGGTTGTCCTGGTGGAGCTTTCAAAGCATCAGGAATGTTCATGCTGGGGTATTATTGTGGCTCGTGTTCTTTGCGAAACGTTGCTTTGAGTAAAGATGTTGCCGTTATGCGAAATTCCGTTCCACAAACAAAGAAGCGCATGTGCTCTATTAATGAAAAAATTGCAGAACTGATGGAACATCCAACGTTGACTCACGAACAACAACAAATGCTTGCACAAATGGAGCAAATTCAAGAACGTTTGGAAATTAGAAAAAAGAAACTTAAAGAGGATGAGGACAAACTTTTGGAAACAATGGCTATGTTCTCATCTGTAATTGCGCCAACTGACGAATGATTATTCGAATTTTATACGATACAGTCTTTTTTTGTTTAATTGATCAACAACTAAGCATTCGTATCTATGCATCTCGGTGAATACCTTCTTGAATCGTTTGTATTCAATAAAATTTGCAGTATTAGCATGTAGCTTTTGTAGATCAACGCGTTCTGTATTACTTGATTTTGTAATGAAAATGAATCTAGCATTGGGATAATCTTTTTTCAAGTTATATGGATGTTCTTTAAATTCTTCGTCAGGAACAGCAAGCACCTTTTTCTTCTTGGTTGTTTTGTCTAATTCCTTTTGTTGCTTTTCACGTACCTTTTTGATACGATCTTTATGTTGCGTTTCGAAGCTATCCTCGCTACTTTCTTCTACAGTTGAATCATAACCTTCCGCAGGGGTTTTAATTGGTACAGTATCTGAGTAAATACAAATACAATTTTTAGGGGCTTCTTCGTCATCGCCAACGAGAACAGTAGCGTCAAACACATGGTTTTGTTTACCCATTCTAGATTCCATAATTATATCGATTATAGCATCTTTTGTTGATTCTGAGGGACCAATCAACAGAACATCGCGCGTTGGTTTTTTCAGAACAGATGGATTAATCATTGTATCAATGGTGTCTACATCCACTATCGGCACATCATATTTCAATTCCTCTTTGTTTGGATCTAAATCTTCTAATGTAAAAATCTCTTTAATATTGTCATCAATTTTGACCTTATCAGTTTGTGAATAATTCTTCCCTGTTCTCTTTATAACGTTGTCGATTTTTTTACTAGTTGCTAAATCATCCATATCGGTCAGTTCCGTAATGTTTTCTGGTTTATATCCTTCATTCCAGTATTCATCAAATGTTTCAGGATCTTGTTGAACGTACTTGTACTTCTTCTTTCCAGTGTCTTTATCCCGCACCATTTTCTTTTTAACTTCCGTATCAGCCTTGACCTTAGTCTTGTTTTTCTTTGATCCTTCATCTTCCTTTAATCTCTTTTGTTTAATCTTTTCATATTCATCAGGTGTTAATTGCGTTTTTGGAACAGAGTTTTTCTTCTTTTCGTCCATTAATTGTTTAGCGGTTTTTGTGGATTTTACATACACATATTCTGGAAAATCTTCAGGTGTGTCTGCTACATTTTTCGTCTTAACTTTCACAACTTCCTGTGAACTATCATTTGGAGATTCTCTAGGGGTCTCTTTTTTCTTTGGTCGCAACTGCTTTAATTCTGTAATTTCTTTATTATTTAAACCCACTTTCGGTGGTGGTTTAATTACAGCTTTTGGTTTAGGTTGTGCAGCTTGACTAACTCGCGCTGCAGGATTTTTAGTAGTAGGACGCTTTTTACCAGAAGAACCCTCAGCTTTTAGGGCTGCAACTTCGCGTTTGCGTTCTTCTAATTCCTCAACTTGTTCTTTGGTATTTTTACGATGAAGCTGTGCACGCTTTATCGCAGGATGCATTTTCTTGTCCGACATATCTCAAATGTATTTAAGATAAAAGGATGTATATTTAAAAGAAAATCGATGTTGTTTCGATATTTTTTCATATTAATGAACTTATTTTTTTCATGAAATTTGGCAAAAAAACAAATCTTTAAATGGAAATTAGCGCTTACCAGAATAATCCTTCATTCGCGAATGTGGATGCCAAATCAGTATAACATTGAAACCTGTGCCAACGTGTAGAAGCCCTGTTATCCAATACCAGCTATAATATCATGACCATGAACCATATGCGTAAAAGCCTACGAAAATGAGAAATACTACTCCTACAGTAAATGTGATAAGCGCAACGCGTGTCCATGCCCAGCAGCACATATCGCCTTGAGACATTACGAAACCATCTTCAAAAATATCCCAATGAGTACTGTCACTACGTTCAATGCTTCGGAGGGCGTGCAAGAAGCAAATGACCGTACCATAGCAAACATATCACAAATGTGTATTGTGCATTCACGAATTTCGTTACAGATACGAGACAACGATGCTGCAGACACCACATAGCTCATTGCAGTGAACAGAATTCCAGCAATGGTTGCAATAATCGCCACCGGAAGCTTCATTTTATTTGAAGTACAAAAAATTCAAATTTTAAATCAAACATCTCATCACCAATAATCTTATATCTTTTGACAATCCTAATTGACGCCCTACCATTTCCCACATTAATACTTCTTTTTTCTTCTCATCAGTTAATCCGTAATAATCTTGGTATTGGAACTCACCCCATTTGCTGATTGTCCCGTCATGTCTTCCTGAATACAAATAATGCCAAACAGTTAAACATCGAACAGAACTTGTATGACCTTTGAAAATAGCAATGCAACTTCCTTTTTCATCCCATTTGCGAATTGTCCCGTCATAACTTCCTGAATACAGGTGATTATTCCAAACTGTTAAACATGAAACATGACTTGTATGACCTTTGAAAATAGCAATGCAACTTCCTTTTTCATTCCATTTGCGAATTGTCTTGTCCTGACTTCCGGAATACAGGTGGTTATTCCAAACGGTTAAATATAAAACATAACTTGTATGACCTTTGAAAATAGCAATGCAACTTCCTTTTTCATCCCATTTGCGAATTATTTCGTCATCACTTCCTGAATACAGGTGGTTATTCCAAACGGTTAAACAATTAACAGCATAGGAATGACCTTTGAAAATAGCAATGCTATTGCCTGTTTCATCCCATTTGCGAATTGTACCGTCATAACCTCCTGAATACAGATAATTATTCCAAACGGTTAAACAATTGACATAATCTGTATGACCTTTGAAAATAGCGATGCAACTTCCATTTTCATCCCATTTGCGAATTGTGTCGTCACTACTTCCGGAATACAGATGATTATTCCAAACGGTTAAACAATTGACATAATCTGTATGACCTTTGAAAATAGCGATGCAACTTCCTTTTTCATCCCATTTGCGAATTGTATAGTTATAACCTCCTGAATACAAGTAATGCCAAACGGTTAAAGACCGTACTGGTATAAGACCAGTTTGGATAACAGATAACTGTTTCATCGGTAATTAACTCTAAAAAATAATTCAATTTTTAAGCGTATTGAGTACTTAGCGGGGAGTTAAGTTCTCTTTGTGGACAACAGAGGTTTTTAAATATTAGAGAAATGATCAGACCGACAATTAGAGAAATGCATCCCATTAACGGGCTCAAAGCCAACAAGTTATTATCATGCTCCAAACCATATTGAATAATAAACCATGAACCGGCGAAATACCCGACTGTAAAGACTATAGTTAAGATAAGCAGCACAACTCTCTCTGTTCTTGGTCGCATTTTCGTTTTTTGTACGAATTAATTTCAAATTTTAATATAGAAAAATGACAACAATAAATTATAAGATGACAATTTTTCGCACTATTTTGTTCGGACTGGCGTTTGGTATTGGATTATACCTAGGTTGTGAAAGCATTAAGGTTCCTGAGAATTTTAGAGAATGTACTATTACACGATACAAGGTTAATAGTACAGAAAACGTACATGGATTATACATGTGTGTTACCACATCGGATAACATGTTATGTTATAGCAGGTGGATTGAGTTGGCCAAAGCGCCGACATATCGTGAAATCAGTCATATATTTGATCGTTTAATGGAAACTCGTCCATTAGGCAGTAGAATTAAGTGTCACCATGATATTGTTCCCGAACTTAACATGATACAACTCTGTGTGGGTTTAACAATGATTGTAGGATCACTTTTTATAGTTATTTCACCAATGCAATGATTTTCCTTATTGTGTTGCCAATTGCGGCTAGAGGCATTAAACTCGACCCACAATCGTATCGGCATTCAAAACCGTTATTTTTTGTATAACAGTCTAATGCATAAGGACCGACTTTTAATACATTTGTCCAACTCGAGCCAAAATAACCAATACCAGACAAAAACTCTAAAAGTCCGAATAAACTCACAAAGCCAATTAAAGTCCAGAAAAGTGGTTTCACGATAAAATTAGAACAACAGACCATTCGTTGTGCACAACGAATATAAAAAATAATAAGCAACATTTTAAATGTTTATTCAGAAAATGAAATGGTTGTTACAACATCATCAATTGTTTTAAATGAGGCTTCACATACCCCATCATTAAAACTATATGTCATCTCTTCAACAATCTCTTCTGATTTTCCTGAACACTTGGTTCGTGTAGCCGTAAACTCGCCCTCAACATTTTCTATCTTCTTTCCAATCTCTAGTTTTTTAAGAAACTCTAACACTCGGTGACGTCTATCGTACTTTACCCACTGTTTCTTTTTTGCAAGTTTAATTTTCCAATTGTATTCGTTCATTATTACGTTTACAAGAACACTACCTACTATGCATAACACAAAGTAAACAAGTCTTACCCAAACGTTCTGAAATGACAAGGTGAAAACACCCAGGGCCAATGTAAAAATGGAAAGTACGAGTTCGAAACGCATTTTCTTGATATTAAAAAATAATCTAATCAATTTTTAGTACCAGATTTCTTGCACAATGCAGTTTTTGGTCCTAAAACCCACATAGAAATCATCATGTTCATATTCACACTCTTCAACCTCTTTTCCTTTCACCAATGTTTTTGTGGTTGAACATGAAAACGATGATGGTATATCATCAGGAGGATTAACACCAGCTTCTACAGATTCCATAAAATCATACACCGAGTTACGTTCGACTTCACGGTGTGTGGCCTTAGACCACTTAAAATAACCAAATGCCGCAGCAACAGCTACAACACTAGCGATCACAGTTAACAAATTTTCCAAAATTAACGTAAAAATATTCATTGTAATTTACAACTTACTTTTATCTAAATACTAATATAAATGTCTATCTGGGTACTTATTATTACTATCATTGTAGTGTTAGCATACGTTATTTCAAATATTCGAAACGGTGTATCACTTGATGAATATGATCGAGCGTTTGATTTAGCAACAAGATCTGATAAAGTCGGAGGTCTTGTAGTCGGTGTTGTCGGACCAAACGGTTTAGAGTGGAGTAAAGGTTATGGTACTGTTGGATTAGATAAAGTCGACAAAGACACCATATTTAGAGTTGCCAGTATTAGTAAAATGTTTACTGCTATTATTGCATTAATGTTAGTCAGGAAAGGCAGAATAAAGTTAAATGGGTGTATCAGTGATTATCTTAAAGAAATAAAGCGGCTTGAGAGCATAAAGGGTTATCAGGATTGTATTACATTCCATCAGTTACTTTCACAAACAGCCGGAATCGACAGATCATCTGACAATGATATTGATCAAAAAGGTGACGTTGTGCAATGGGAAAAAACTCTAATTAATTCTTTAGAACACACCGGGTTTACTTGGCAACCTGGTACTCATTACGAATATAGTAATATGGGATATGCTATTTTGGGATTAGCGTTAGAGAAAGCTGCTGAAAAAATGAGCTATTTTAAAATGGTCGATGAGTGGATTCTTAAACCATGTGGAATGACCGATACTTCTTTTGAATATCCATTGGACAAAAAAGCCAGAGTGGCTGATGCGAGATATAATCATGGTGAGGAGTTTAAGATAGGAGATCCAAGAGATGATCACCAAGGTGCCGCAGCTGTTTATGGCGGTGCGTATTCAACATTATCAGACTTAGCAAAATTTATGACTTGTTTGATGGGGGATACACTTCTGACAGAAGCCGAAAAAGAAACAATGTTTACACCCTATAATCCAAACCCCTTAGTTGATCAATTATATGGGTATGGAACAGAGATTCAAAGAGGAAATCGTCAAATTGTAGGACATAGTGGTGCACTTCCGGGATTTAAAACTCAATTAGGCTTTCATCGAACAAAAAAGAAAGGTGTGATTCTTCTTAGAAACTATTTCACTGGACAAGTTAAATTAGGTGCAACTATGGTGTCAATGATAAAGGATCTTTGAAATTACAGCGCATTCGCCATTTTGAGCTGAAGATCAGCTTCGAGTGTTGCTAGTTGAGTGGAGGCTGTATCCTTTTTAGAAGTCAGTTGCGTTTTACGCTCATTTTGACGAACAATATCTTCATTGATTCTGGTAATTTGGCGATCATATGTATCAATTTCCTTCTTTTTTTGCTCTATCATAGTCATACAACTTTTTACATCAGCATTTGTAAGAGCGGTATTGATTTGTGCAATCGAGTAACTCATGTTATTTCAAAATATATATACGTATATATATTTTGAAAACATAAAATGAGTGAAACCTACATATTTGGTAACGTGGGTCAAAACAATGCACAAATAGGAACTAACACAATGCTTAATACCACGGGTGATGGTAACTCTGCGTTTGGTAACAATGTTTTTACTTATTTAACGTCAGGTGTTAATAACTCCGGTTTTGGAGTTGAAGTAGCATCTGGACTTTCTTTTAATGGATCTAATAATACAGCATATGGAGTCGAAGCAATGAAAGACGCTACTACAGCATCGAACACAACAGCTTTTGGTTATCAAGCGGCCACCTTGCTAACAACTGGAAATAACAATACATTGTTTGGTAGAGGATCTGGTGGAACACTAACTGGTTCAAACAACACTATAGTTGGTACAAATGCAACAGTTGTAACCACATTAACTAATAATTCTATAGTTGCCGGATACAATGCAATTGGGGCTAACGCGTCTATAACAGTAGGGGCTGAAGCCCAATGTTTAAGTGCGGATAATATAGTTATGGGATATTTAGCCAAATTAGGTGATGCATCAACCCGTTCAATTTTGATAGGGGGGTCATCAGGTAGCACTACGGATGCAGTGGATACCGTAGTAATTGGTTTTGAATCATTTATTGGCACACAAACAATATCTGCTTCAAGATGTTTATATATAGGTATAGATGCTGGTATAACCGAAGGTCCTGTGGAAGATTGTGTAGGATGTGGTTTAGAAACAGGTGCTGCATTTGGATCACGTTTAACCGCTATTGGTCCGCAAGCAATGGGGGCTCCTGACTCTGTGGTTCCTGCATCCGATTGCACAGCATTAGGATATTTTTCAGGAATTAGTTCGACTGGTACAGGTTGTACATTTATCGGGTATGGATGCGCTAGAGAGGCTGCTTTAGAAACCGGAATTACTGTTGTAGGGGGTGAAGCGATGGAAAATGTTTACGGGGTCAGTGTACGAGATATAGCTGATACCACTAATACGACAATTAATGCAAATCCCGACTTTAATGTTTCTGTAAGCTTAATGTTGGTCATTGCAGTTGACAGTTTTGGAAATGTTAACGACGCTGCACCGGGTACTGCAGTGGGTGTAGGAGGATTAACAGGTGTGGTAAAAACTGTGGACGGTACTGCTACATCAGCCGAAAGATTTTTAATAGATTTTACAGGCGCTACTCCTGCATTCTTGAGCGGTAAATATTTCTTGTTTTCTTCTACAACAACCGACTATTATGCCTGGTACGATGTAGATAACCTTAGTATTGATCCAATGGTTGTTGGTAGAACCGGTGTAGAAATTAATATAGGAGCAGGTAATTCGGCTAGTACAATTGCAAATACAACGCGAATAGCAATTGCAAATGTTGGTGTATTTACAGATTATACTGTCGGAGCATTTTTTAGAATTGTTAATGCTGCTGTAGGAAACGTTACAGACATTTCTCCCGGAACAGCAGTTGGTATTTCAGTTGTCAAAATTCGTGATGGTGACGGAGTAACTAGTGAATACTCATTTGTTGATTTTACAGGGGCTAGTTTTGCTTTAGGCGGTACTTATTTTGAAATTTCATCACCTGGTACGGATTATTATGTTTGGTTTAATTTTGGTACAGATGTAGACCCTGTAGTGTTCGGAAAAACAGGAATCGAAGTCACTCTAACTCCAACAAATTTTAATACTGTTATGGGATGGCGTGCGCTTAATGGTGATCCAGGTGGAACGAGTGAACAAGTTATTTATGAAACTACTGCAATTGGATATCAAGCAGGGCTCAGCTTAAATACAGGTTCGAATTTTAATACAATTATAGGCGCTGATGCGTATAGTGCCGACACAGTTATTAGTAACACTACATCGATTGGAAGCGAGGTTTCTGGAACAGCTATAACTAATACAACCGTTTTAGGAGCGCGAGCTGCTGGAAATGCCGACAGAGCTGTTATTATAGGTGCTAATTCGAGCGTGACCGGTAACGATAGTTTAGTGTTAGGTCCTGGTGCGTCAGCGCCGGCTAACACATACCAAATCGGAGAGAACGTTGTGTCAGGTGCTGCGACACTAAATTTTAGAACGCAACTGGTTGCGGACGAATCATGGATAGGTGGTGGTTCATCATCAGTCATTATTGATAATTCAGGTAATATTGTCCGAGGTACTGATTATATTCTTGAAACATCAACAACAGACAATACTACTACAACAATGGAAACATACACAATGGCTGATAACACAACACGTTTAGTGGAGGCCCTTGTTATGGGAACTAGAACTGGTGGAACTGTTGGTAATACAGCTGATACATACAGTGTTAGGCTCGATGCATCAATTAAAAGAACAGGTCTTGTTGTAGCGATTAACACAGTAAACGAAATTCATTTGCAAGATCAACTTAAAAGTTTTCTAATAACAAATTTGGCAACGGGAAATACGCATGATTTAGCATTTGGTACCGCATCAGGAGCAAGTCGTTTACAAAGTTTCGGGACTGTTACACAGGGAACGCTGGTTACTTCAGAAGTATCTGTTGTTGACTTTGCAGATGCTATGTGGTTTAATTTTGCATTTACTACGCGATATTTTACACTATCATCTCCAACTACCGAATATTATGTATGGTGGAACAACACAGTGGTTCTTTTAAACACAGATCCATTATTACCTGGTAGAACAGGAATTCAAGTAGATTTCGCATTTGAAGATGGTTTAGCATTTGCAACTCTAACACAAATAGCTATTAGCGCTGTATTAGATTTCACTTGTGTTATTACAAGTGGTTCATTGCAATTGACTAGTGTTGCCACTGGGGGGGCTAGTGATATTAAAGCTGGGACAGCTGCTTTAGGAAATGCTGGCGAATTAACAGGTGTTGCTACTGCACTTCAAGGTGTTGGTGCAGTAAAAGAAATTTCGCTTATTGATTTTACAGGAGCGACAGGCGCTGGTTTAGCCGGTAAATATTTCACAGTTAATTCGCCATCAACAAATTTCTATATCTGGTATAACACAGGTGCGAGTACTGATCCTGGTGGTGTTGGTACACCACTAGCAGGGGTGACTGGGGTTATGATCAGTGTATTAGTAGGAGATGCTGGTTCTGTACTTGCAAGCAAAACTTTGATAACATTAAGTGGTACCGTGGCGTTTACTACTCAAATTACACCAGTAATTCCCACAACAACTATGCGAATTGAAAATGTTGCTACAGGAAGTGTTGCAGATATAGCGCCTGACAGTAGTTCACTGATATCAGCGACAGGGCTAAAATATTTAACAGTCATGCGGCAAGGTGCATCTGCTGGAGTTGCAGAAGTTTCGATTATTGACGCCACTGGTGCGACTCCAGCTGGATTAGACGGAACGTATTTCTTCTTGGCAAGTCCAACTGTGTATTATTACGTTTGGTATCGAGTTGACGGAGTAACACCCGACCCATTGCTTACTGGTACATCTATACCTGTTGATATTATAACAGTTCCTCTTGACGATGACTCTGATATTGCCGCAAAAACAGCTGCTGCAATATCAGCTATTACAGGAGGAACTGTATTTACGTCGGTTGTACAATCGCCATGGGTTATTGATGTGGTTGCAAGTGGTACAAATGCCGTACTGACAGTAGCAGGATCAATAGCTACTAATATCACATGGAAAGCTTATACACGTGGATTTGCTGTTTAAGGGGTTACACCCCTTATAATCCCCGTTTTCTTGTTTCGATCACAAGTGATCTCAACGCGCGCGACGAAAATTCGATATAAACTCGAGCAGAAAATCGGCTTAGTTTTGCTACTTTTTTATCGGCGGATTTAGACAAAAAATTACGTCCCTTATGTCTAAAAAAACCTATTTATTTTTTAAATAGAAAATATTAATGCTCATTAAAATGACAAAAAACCCCCATTTTTCATATATTAGTTATAACATATTTTTAAATATAAATTAATGCTCAACAAAATAAGCATTCTCTTATATAATGAATGAACTATATGTTTATGGAAATACTGGTGCCGACAATACTCAAATCGGTACCAACACATTAACGTCTTTAACAACTGGTCTCAATAACACCGCTTTTGGAAACACTGTATTTCCAAATTTAACAACAGGTAGTGGTAACTCTGGTTTTGGTACGGCTGTTGGTGACAATGCATTAGGTAATCCTTCGTTTAGCACAGCTATGGGAGCTGAAGCTCTTAAAAATATTACGTCAGCTCAAGCAGTATCGGGATATGGATATCAAGCATTATTTGCCTTAACAACAGGAAACAACAACACTGTAATAGGAAGTGGTGCCGGCTCTACTATTACAACGGCCGCGGACAATACATTAATTGGCTCGAATACATCAGTTCTAAATACGTCAACGACAAAAAGTGTTGCGATGGGATACAATACAACCACATCAAGTAGATCAGTGGTCGTAGGAAATAATTCTCAGTGTTTATCAACCAATGTTAATGCGCGAAATGTAGTTATTGGAAATAACGTTACACTTGATGCATTAAGTGAAGAAAGCGTTGTTCTTGGTTCTGACTCAGGCGTTGGATCAACAATTGGGTCTGTTTTAGTTGGATATGACATCGCCAGCTTATCTCCAGGAAACATGATTATGCACAGTGTTATTTGTGGAAATCGTGCTGCTGAAAATATACAAGATAGTTTTGAGGATGTCATTTTTGGTTACTTAGCAGCGGGTGATGTTGACTTCTCACAAAGAAACGTAATATTAGGTGTAGAAGCACAACGAACCCCAGTTCCTGCAACAACACTCATCACACCTTTAGAATATGTAGTCGCTGCAGGATATCAAGCTGGAATGCAAAATTCATCCGCTGGTAACGTTTTCGTCGGATCGCAAGCAGGTCTTAACATTACTAATCAAACAGAAACTATGGCTGTCGGTGCAGATGCTTTAAAGTTTGTTGAAGGTAGTTTTAATACAGCTGTTGGTTATCAAGCACTTATGGGAGTTAATGCTGTAAGTACAGGAACTAACAATGTTGCCACTGGTGCACAAGCATTACAAAATTTAACAACTGGCGTTGACAATGTAGCATTAGGCGTAAAGGCTGGACAAACTATTACAACTGGAAGTAACAACGTATTCACAGGACACTCTGCTGGCGGCAGTGCTACACTTGATGATTCAGTAGTAGTTGGGTTTAATGCTAGTGCCACTGCAAACGAATCTGTTGTAGTAGGAGCCGGCGCCAGTTCAACAACGCCTCGTGGTATTGCTTTGGGGTATAATGCGGTGGTCACAACTTCTGACAGTTGTCAATTTGGTAATCCGGCTGGATTAGGAGGTGCTGCAGTTCTCAGATTTCGTTCGCAAGTTGTCAGTGACGAATCTTGGATTGGTGGAGGATCCTCAGATGTTGTAATAGATAACGATGGAAATATTACTAGAGGACTCGGATCAGGCGTTAGTGGAACTTCAACAGGCGTAACACCATTAACTTTGGTAACGTATAGTGTTGCTTCCGGCACTACTAGACGCATCGAGGGACTAATTGTTGGTAGAAGAACTGATGGGGGTGGGTTAAATGATTTATACAGTGTTCGGACTGATGGAGTAGCAAAGCATAACGGTGTTAGTGTTGTTGTAAATAGTGTAGAAGAAGTTCAAGTAAAAAATGACCCTGTGTGGACTATCACGTATGTGCCTGTTGGAGCAACTATAGAAGTTCAAGTTGTTGGAGTCATAGGTAGTGTTATAGATTGGCAAGCTGAGTTTAGAGAATTCTCGATTCCCTAAAACGTTTGAGAAAAAACCTAACTCATTTTTTGAGTTACCTTAATATATTCTTTATATATAAAGAATAATGAACGAAGAAAACATTTTTGGTAATGTTGGAGTTACTAACACAAGTATCGGTATAAACACTTTAGCAAATGTAACAACCGGTATCGACAATACTGCTTTTGGAACAAATACATTACGATATTTAACCACCGGTGATGGAAACTCATGTTTCGGGTATAATGTTGTTTCTAACGTTGCTGGAAATCCTTCACTTAATTCTGCATTCGGTACAGAAGCTTTAGAGAGTATTACGACAGGTCTCGGTAATTCGGCGTTTGGCTATCAAGCTTTAAATAATTTGACAACAGCAAGTAATAATACCACCGTTGGTAATTTAGCAGGAACTGTTTTAACAACCGGATCAAATAACACATTAATCGGGTCTAATACTGAGTTATTTTCTGACACGGACACTAACACTGTGCTAATAGGTAGTGGTGATGCTGGGGTTGGAACTAACATGTTTGGTTTTGACGAGGATGTTCTTATTGGACATGGGATTCGTAGTGGTGGTACTTGTGTAAAAGTCGGAGAAAGCGCCGATATTGATGAATTCTCATTTGGAACTGTTAATATAGGATATAAAGCAGGAGGAACCGAGCAATTTATTGGAAGATTTGGAGATGTGCTTATTGGTTTTGAAATTTATGCAGATCTAGATCAAGATTACTTTCCTTCGCATTCAGAAACAGTTGTTATTGGAAAACATGCCGGTCTGAAATGCGAAGAAATGTTTACTGGAGTAATTATGGGATATCAAGCATGTCAAAATGACACATTTAACACATTTCCTACTATTCTAGGTACTAGAGCTACTCAGATACCTTTAACACCAAATGCATCCGGATCACTTGGTATTACATCCATTGGATATGAAGCCGGTTTTAATTGTATACATGATGGTGATTTTGATGCTAAGGGTGTGATAATTGGAGCATTTGCCGGTAATTCGCTCGTTGAAGAAGCTAGATTTGTTGTACTTGGATATGAATCAATGAAAAACACACGAGGTGGTAACAACGTGGCTGCTGGATATCGAGCATTACGGGGAAGTACTAGTTACAACGACCCGGATGCAGGAGCCGGAACAGCTGTTGGTGCGGGAAAGTTAACAAGTGTTATGACAACCATTCAAGGTACTCAGTTTGTTCAAGAAACAGTAGATGTTGATGCTACTGGAGCAACACCCGCTGGATTAGATGGTACTTATTTCTTATTATCTTCACGATTAGAAGATTATTATGTATGGTTTAATGTAGATGGTACATCAGTCGATCCAGGACCTATTGGTTCTCGAGTGGCTATCGAAGTACCAATCACTGCTCTAAGTACGCCAGCAAACATTGTTAGTGCTATTCAATTTAATGTTCAATTTGTTAACCCTAATGGTGATTTTGAAGCATGGGAATCAAATCAAATAAATATTATCGACGTAATTCCAACTGTGAATGGAGATACTACCGATATTAGTGCAGGGACCGCTGTAGGTGATCTTAAATTATACTCGGTAATAAAATTAGCTGATGGAACAATTGGAACGCCTGAAATGAGCAGAATCGATGTTGGTCCATATCCGCTGGCTGAAGGTCTTTCAAAACAATACTTCCTAATTTCTACACCTACTACAGATTATTATGTTTGGTTTAACAATAATTTTAATGACACTGATCCTGGACCAGGTGGTCTTAACATCCCGGCGCTCGTTGGCAAAACCGGCATTGAAGTAGATGTTGATCCAACTGCGTTAACTAATTACCTAGTAGGGCAAAATATTCTTATGGCTTTGAATGGTTCAGGCGTATTTATTGCCACAAATCCACCAAATATATGTCGTATTATCAACGTATTTGGCGCTATTGAAAATGTCACACTTGGAAATAATGCATTTGTTGATGTTACTGTCGGAAGCGATAACGTTGTGGTCGGGTCAGACGCGGGTGCAACTTTGAAAAATGGAAAATATAATGTTATTGTAGGTCGAAATGCCGATTCCGCCATTAATACAAGTAATTCAACGATTGTGGGTGGTGGTGCGTCGGCAACCGGAAATAGCTCTGTTGCAGTAGGTGTTAATTCTAGTGCAACAGCCAATGGAGCTGTTGCTATTGGTCCGGATGCGATGGTTGCAGTGGCGGGTGTATTTCAAATTGGGGATACTACTGTTTCTGGAGCTGCTATTATGAGTTTCGGATCACAAATAGTATCTGATGAAGCCTGGGTCGGCGGAGGTAGCACCACAATGAATATCGATAATAATGGTAATATTGTTCGTTCAATTGCTGTGTCGTTTACCGCTGTGACGACCAATGCGACTGCGACATCAATGACTAGTTGGATGATTTCTGCTAATTCGGCTCGCCGGATTCAGGCCTTAATAGTTGGTCGGAGAACAGGTGGTACCGCTGGTACAACTAATGACTCTGGCGTATACCGATTAGAGGTCGCTGTAAAAAATAATGGAGGTGTTATCACTGTGAGCGCTGTTAAGGAAGTTGAACAAGAAGATCAAGCAGCGTGGAATGTCGCAGTGGCTGAGCCCGGAGTCCCTGACGGAAGCGTTCATATATTTGTTACAGGCGCTATCAATAACAATGTCAGCTGGGAGGCAAAAGTTCGAACATTTATAGTTTAGTTTTCACTTCTTGACGAGTATTAAACCAAAATGTCGAAGACGCGTTGTCTTATGCAATAGACAAAAAATGAATTAAACAATAGACACATTTAAGATAATGAATGGAAAATGTCTGGGGAAGGTCCAACAAAAAAAGGGTTGATGAAGGATATCACTCAGTGTAAGCCTGAAAAGTCGCCACCGTGCAAGCCGATGACCGTGAAAAAGAAAATAACCGATTTTCGTCGGCAGCAAAAATCTGGTGAAAAAATAATGAGACAACACCAAATCGCAATGCGTGCCTATGAATTATTCTTCTACATGGAAGAAGAGGAAGAAGAGGAAGAAGA
>SXGT01150200.1_pt1 | contig 25105 bp, 24 predicted proteins | sample 3176221 | NCBI WGS metagenome assembly SXGT01 (sample SAMN11356862, study PRJNA531348) | freshwater metagenome | isolation source: freshwater sample F1-120 | place: China: Fuxian Lake, Yuxi | collected 2017-12-25
ACGAGCCCGAAATAAAGGAATCCACAATGGGCGGACGCGGGCCTCCCTTGCCCCCGTGATAACGGGGGAAAGGGCCGGGGTTAGGGGGCTGTCTGGTGGACGCGACACTCCCTTGCCCCCGTGAGAACGGGGGAAAGGGCCGGGGTCAGGGGCTTCTCGACGAGCCGCGGCTTGTGAACGGTCGCCCATCAATCCTTCAATTCCCCTGCGACGGGGTACTAGCGCGGAGCGCAGGGCGGCGCTGGCCGAGCTCCAGCGGTACCTCACGCGGGCGCCCAAGGGCGTGTTCATCTATCGAAGCCACGAGGAGATGGAGGCCGATCGCCTGCGCTGGACGGTGGAGGCGATGACCCTCCGCGAGCCCCATGGCTGACACGACCCGCCCTGCCACCTGGCAGTATGCTGTCCGTGTGAATGACGAGTTCACCGTGGACGTGATGCCGTCGGCCTGTGGCCATGCCTGGGCCGAGTTCGAGCCTACGTGGAGAGGTTGCCGCTCGGTGACGATATGCATTCAGCGGAGCTTGGTCACGTACCAGGCCCCCCGGAAGGCGGTCATCTCGGCGATGTCTATCCTCTTGATTTTTTGGTCCAGGGTATAGGTGAGCTTGGAGTGGCGCACCCGCCAGACAGGCTTCTTGAGATCCCTCGCCCTCGCCGGGGAATTGACCACCGTGTGGCCCAGCTCGAACGACACGAAGTGCGCGCGATCGATGCCCTTGTTCCGCCGGTGCAGCTTCTGGAGATCGCGCAGGAAGGCAGGCTTTACCTTGGTGTCCCAGGCCTTGCCAGGATCGCTCGTGTCCCTGGAGCGCACCCACGCGTCGCGAGGATAGAGCACGTCCGGAGCCAGCGCAGGATCGCCCTGGGCGATGGACTCGAGCAGGTGGCGCATCCGGGTGGTGAGCTCCTCGTCGGCAGGGCCTGGCTGGGCGTCGTCGTCGACGCCGGCGTCCCACTCCTTGCGAGGCAGGCGGGCGCCCGCCTCCCCGGTGTCGGGAGCTCCCGCCTCTGCAAAGGCGCTCCACGAGCTCCCGACGCCCCCCTCTCCCGCCTCGCTCGCGTCATAGCCGACGATGGGCAAGGGGGTGCAGGCCTGGACCAGGAGAGCCAGTAGCCCGAGCGCGGCGCTCCTCCGAGAGGCTGTCCTTTCGAGGTTTGAGCCCTTCGCTGAGGGGGGCGTGGTTCGATTCACAGGGAGCAGGCCAGGAGGCGACGGCCTCGCTCAGGCAAGGTTGGGGAGGGTCACGAGGTCGAGGTGGAGGATCTCGTCGAAGGCGCGGATCTCGGTGAGGCAGGCCTCGCTTGGCCTGGAGAGCAGGCGCAGCTTGGTGGACGAGGCCTCGCCCCCCTCGAAGACGGTGTTGGTGACCTCCTCGATGTTGATGCCGTGCCTCTTGATGACCGCCAGCACGTTGGCCAAGGTGCCTATCTTGTCCAGCATGCGAATGACGAGCTGGAAGCGAGCGGCCCTGGCGTGGGAGATGTTGACGCAGTTGGGCACCGTGCCGTCCACCAGGAACGAGCGGATGACCCTCACCGTCTCGGTGGCGATCGCGAGCTGCGCCTGGTCCGTGGACGCGGCGATGTGAGGCGTCCCGTAGATGAAGCCCCCGGTCGGGCTGGGTCCGCCGAAGAGATCGCTGTCGAACTCTCCCCGGCCCTTGGGCTCGTCGGGGTACACGTCCACGGCCGCACGCAGGCCTCGCCTCTGGACGGCGTCGCGAAGGGCCCCATAGTCGACCAGATCGGCCCTGGCCACGTTGATGAGCATGGCCTTCTTGGGCAGGAGATCGAGGACGCGCTTGTCGACGATGTGGTGGGTGCGCTCGGTGACGGGCAGGTGGAGCGTGAGGATGTCGCTCTTCTGGGCGAGCTCGTCCATGGTCCTGGCAAAGCCGACCCCCAGCTCCGCGGCCCTCGCCGGGGTGAGGCCCCGGCTCCAGGCGATGGGGTGCAGGCCAAAGCCCTTGGCGCACATGGCGACCTCCCGGCCGGTCGCCCCCAGCCCCGCGATCCCGATCGACTTGCCGGCGAGGCCCTCGGCCTTGCTGTACTCGCCGCGCTCCCACTTCTTTGCCCGGAGCGAGGCCACGGCGTCCGGGATCCTGCGGTCCATCGCCACCAGGAGGCCCATCGCCAGCTCGGCCACGGCCACGGCGTTCTTGCCAGGGCAGTTGGCCACGTAGACCCCGCCCTTGCTGGCCGCGCGCACGTCGATGGTGTTCACCTCGGCGCCTGCCCTGACGATGAGGTTGAGCTGGCGGGCGCTCTCGATGGCCTTGGCGGTGACCTCCTTGGAGCGGACCACCAGTATACCCACCCCGGGCATGCGCGACTCGAGGGTGTCCTTGGTGAGCTCAGGCTCGTAGACGACTTCGATGGGGAGGGTGCGGAGCTCTTCGACAGCCCGCGTGTGGAGTTTGTCGGCGATCAGGAGGCGCATGGCGGACGCAAAGGTAGCGGAAAGAGCGCCGCCCGTAACCGGGGAACGGCCGAAACCTGCTCGGCCTCTCGCCCCGTGTCACGCCGGTCACGCCGGCACGGGGATCTCGCCCGCTCGCGTTCGCAGCGCGAGGCTGCCGCCGCGCTCCACGAGGAAGGGGCCGAGGAGCGTCTGGGCGTGGCGGGCGAGCCTGGCCTCGTAGGGGCCGCGCGCATCGCCGGCCTTCACCTGCACGTGGAGCGCGCCGTCCTCGCCGAGCACCAGCGGCCCCTGGAGAGGCTCCTCGGTGCCGTCGCTGAGCACCAGGAGCAGGTTGCCCTCGCCGTCGTCGCGGACCGTCGTGACGAAGAAGGGCGTGCCCTCCACCGTGAAGTACGACCAGTCGTAGCCGTTGTTCAGGATGAAGCGGCCGTTGTCGGGGTGCCGGTCGATCCAGCCGTGCATGGCCTCGGCCAGCCTGGGGTGAGCTACGAGCTCGCCCTCGTGCCAGAAGCGCCCCTGGGCGTCGAGCACGATGGTGCTCTCCCGGGAGCGGCCCGGCGGCGGAGGCAGATGGAAGAACTGGGGGTCCTGGGAAGGGGTGGCCATGGGATCCTCTGCGGATCGAAACCGGAGGGGTCAGTCACTTGACGCCGCGCAAGGAGGGGCATACATCATTCAAAATAATTTGAAACTTTTATGGCTCATCGCCAGAGGAAGCCTGGATCATGGAGGAAGCCCCCATCGCCGAGGTCGCCGAGCGTCCAGGTCGCGAGGAGGAGCACGCTCGCCGTGTGCGAGGCATGTTCGATCGCATCGCTCCCACATACGATGCCATTAATCGGCTCCTGTCGCTCGGCATCGACGCCCGCTGGAGGGCACGCGCGGTGGAGGAGCTCCGGGGCGCTCCGGCGGGAGCCTCGCTGGACCTGTGCTCGGGCACCCTGGATCTGGCGAGGATGCTGGCCGAGGCCTTCCCTGGCGAGCGCCTGGTGGCCTCCGATTTCTCCCCGGGGATGCTGGAGCGAGGCCGTCACAAGGCTCCGAGCGCCGAGCGGGTGGTGGCCGACGCCATGAAGCTCCCCTTCGAGGACGCGAGCTTCACCAGGGTGGCCTGCGGATTTGGAGTGCGTAACCTGGCCGATCCGGCCGCTGGCGCCAGGGAGGCCCTCAGGGTCCTCGGGCCAGGGGGACGCCTGGTGGTCCTCGAGTTCTTCGGGCCGACCAGGCCTCTCTCGAGGGCTTTCCACAGGGTGTACGGGGATCTGGTGCTCCCAGCGGTGGGCTCGCTGGTCTCGGGCGATCGCGGCGCTTACCGCTACCTGTCCAGGAGCATGAAGGCCTTCTTGCCGCGCAGGGCCTACGAGGAGCTGCTGGTCGCGGCGGGTTTTGTCCGGGTGCGGGGCGAGGATCTCACGCTGGGGGTCGCCTCCCTCGTGGTCGCCGAGGCGCCCCGATGAGCGCGCCCTCCTCGAGGCGGAAGATCGTGGTCGGGGTGACCGGGGCCAGCGGAGCGCCCTACGCCAGGAGGCTCGTGGCTTACCTGGAGGAGCGGGCGCGGACAAGGGGCGACGTGGAGCTCGCCGTGTGCCTCTCACGGACCGCTCCCGAGGTCTGGGCCCTGGAGTGCGGGGGCGATCCACGGGAGCAGATCGGCGCCCCCGTCTGGGGCATGCGCGACTACAGGGCGCCCTTTGCCAGCGGGAGCGCCGGCTGGCACGCGATGGCCATCGTCCCTTGCAGCATGGGTACCTGTGCTCGGGTCGCTCACGGGATCAGCGACACCCTGCTGACCCGGGCCGCGGACGTGATGCTCAAGGAGCGCCGGACGCTGGTCGTCGTCCCTCGGGAGGCGCCGCTCTCGACCCTCCACCTGGAGAACCTGGCGTCGCTCTCCCGCCACGGCGCGATCATCCTCCCTGCGATGCCCTCGTTCTACGGGAGGCCCGCCACCCTGGCCCAGGCCATCGACACGGTGGTCGGCCGTATCCTGGACCACCTCGGCCTGGAGCACGATCTCTTGAGGCGCTGGGGTGACAAGGACGGCGGCGCAGAGCGAGGAGGGGACCGATGAGCCCCCTCGTGGAGAGCGCCCTGGAGCAGGCGGGCCTCCTCCAGGCGGCAAGGGCGCGCCTGGCCGGGGACGTGAAGGCCGCCTCGGACGCGGAGCCGCTCCTCCGAAGGGCCGATCTCCTGGTCCTGGGCGCCCTCGCCGACGCCCTGCGCAGGCAGGAGTGCGGGGACGAGGTGCGCGTGTTCCTCGGTCGTCCTGCGGCCGATGTCCTCTGGATCCTCCGGGGTGAGGGCGCGAGGGCCCCGGGGCTGGACCTCCTCCGCCGCGTGGCGATGGCCCGCGTCACGAGCGGGCCAGGGGCGCGGATCGGTGTAGATTGCACGGACGCGGGGCTGGAGCTCTCCCAGGTGGCGCTGGGCTTCGGGGCCACCGAGCTGCGAGGGGCGATGGCCAACAAGCGAGGCCTCCCCATCGCCGAGGAGGCCACTCGCAAGGTGAAGGGGCAGGGGAGGGTGAGCGCCTCTCTGCTCCAGCAGAGGGAGCTGGGGAAGCTCCTGCTGTACGTGGGCCGGCGGGCCCTGTTCGTGGAGGCCGAAGGCGAGCGCCGCCGGTCCGGATCCGAGCTCGAGGGAGGCCATCATGCTTGAGGCGATAGAACGCAAGGTGAAGAGCGGAGAGAGGCTCGACGAGGCCGACGGGCTCTGGCTCTTTCGAGCCCCCGATCTGCTCTCGGTGGGGCAGCTCGCCAACCGGGTTCGCGAGGCTCGCCACGGGGATCGGGGCTACTTCAACAGGAACATGCGGGTGGAGGTGACCAATGTCTGCGTCGCCTCCTGCCTCTTCTGCTCCTTTGCCAGGCTCGAGGAGCACATGCCGGGGGCCCACACGATGACCCTGGCCGAGGCGTGGGGAGAGCTCGAGAGCCGCATGGACGATCCCCCGAGCGAGGTTCACGTGGTCAACGGGCTGCACCCCGGGCTGCCCTTCTCGTATTACGAGGAGCTCCTCGCCGGCTTCAAGCGCATCAAGCCCGATGTCCACCTCAAGTGCTTCACCGCGGTGGAGATTCACTTCTTCGCTCGCCACTACGGGATGTCCTGCGAAGAGGTGCTGGGGCGGCTGAGAGCGGCCGGGCTGGATAGCCTGCCAGGAGGGGGCGCGGAGATCTTCCACCCCGAGGTGCGCTCCAGGATCAGCGCCGACAAGGCCACCGGCGACGAGTGGCTGGAGGTCCACCGGGTGGCGCATGGCATGGGGATGCGCACCAACGCCACGATGCTCTATGGCCACGTGGAGACCTTCGAGCACCGGATCGATCACCTGCTCAGGCTGAGGGCTCTCCAGGACGAGACCGGAGGCTTCCAGGCCTTCATTCCTCTGGCCTTCCACCCGGACGGAAATGGCATGAGGAACCTGCCCGCACCCACGGCCACCGACGATCTTCGCAGCGTGGCGGTCGCCAGGCTGATGCTGGACAACTTCGATCACATCAAGGCCTACTGGGTCAGCATGACGCCGAAGATCGCCCAGGTGGCGCTCTCCTTCGGCGCCGACGACATCGACGGCACCATCGTCCACGAGACGATCTACCGCGCCGCGGGGACGCGCTCTCCGGGGTCCCTCTCGGAGGCCGAGCTGGTGCGCCTCATCCGGGAGGCGGGCCGGAGGCCCGTGGAGCGGGACACGCTCTACAACGTGATCAAGGAGCACGAGAAGAGCCGGGTCCCCGAGGCCTCGGTCAAGGTCAAGGACCGCAAGGCAGGGCGTCACCTGGACGTGCTGCCATGAGCTCCTCCAGGGAGCCGCGGAGGATCGCCGCGGTCCGCTACCTCAACGCCAGGCCGCTCTGGGAGCCGCTGGCCTCAGGTCCCTTCGAGCTCTCGCTGGGGCTGCCCTCCGAGATCGCCAGGAAGCTCGCGGAGGACGAGGTCCACGCGGCCCTGGTGCCGGTGGCCGCCGCCGCCACCCTGGGGGATCTTGGCCTCGTCCGGGACGTGGCCATAGGAGCCTTCGGCAAGGTGCGCAGCGTGGCGATCGTGGCCGATCGCCCCATCGACCAGCTGGAGACCGTGGCGCTCGATCTCTCGTCGCGGACCAGCGTGGTGCTGGCCAGGTTGATCCTCGCTCACCGCGGGCTCTCCCCTCGCCTCGTGGGCCGCCCTGCCAGGGAGGCGATCGCGTCGGTGGGCGGCGGGGTGGGCGCCCTCGTCATCGGGGATCCGGCCCTCGAGATAGAGGGAAAGTACATACATCGCCTGGATCTGGCCGAGGCCTGGCTGGAGTGGACCGGGCTGCCCTTCGTCTTCGCGGCCTGGTTTGCTCGCCCTGGCTCCCTGGGCGCCGAGGATATCCGGGGGCTCGAGGAGGCCAAGCAGAAGGGCCTCGGTCGCCGGGCCGAGATCGCCAGGGCCCACTCGGAGCGTTCGGGCTTGCCCGAGGCCTCGCTTGAGTCCTACCTGACCGACACCATCCGTTACGATCTGGGGGAGCAGGCTCGCCTGGGCCTCTCCCGCTTCTGGCTGGAGGCCGCCCGCGCCGGGCTCCTGCCCAGGGCCGAGGTGAGGATCCTGGAGGAGCCCAGGCCCGCTCGCCAGAGCCTGGATACCCTGGTGGGTCGGGCGGCCGACGGGGAGCGCCTGTCGGCCTCGGAGGGGGAGCGCCTGCTGGCCGAGGCCTCCCTCTTCGATCTGGGGCTCTCCGCCGCCGAGGTCAGGAGGCGAAAGAACCCGGGGGACGTGGTCACCTACATCGTCGATCGTAATGTCAACTACACCAATGTCTGCACAACGAGTTGCAGGTTCTGCGCCTTCTACAGGCCAGTGGGGCACGCGGAGGGCTATGTGCTCGACCGCTCGGTGCTCGCGGGCAAGCTCCAGGAGGTCGTGGACGCTGGGGGCGTGCAGATCCTGCTTCAGGGCGGCCTCAACCCTGCCCTCCGTATAGGCTGGTACGAGGATCTCTTTCGCTGGATGAAGAGCAACTACGCGCTGGGGCTCCACGCGCTCTCTCCGGAGGAGATCCTTCATATTGCCCGGCTGGAGGGGCTCTCGGTCCCGGAGGTCCTCGCCCGCCTCCACGAGGCGGGCCTGGACTCCGTGCCAGGGGGGGGCGCGGAGATCCTGGTCGACCGGGTCCGCCGCAAGATCGCCAAGACGAAGTGCTCGAGCGACGAGTGGCTCTCGGTGATGCGCTGGGCGCACCAGCTCGGCCTGCGCTCCAGCGCCACCATGATGTACGGCACGGTGGACACCGCGCGAGATCGGGTAAACCACCTGGTGAAGCTCCGGGATCTCCAGGACGAGACCGGGGGCTTCACCGCCTTCTTCTGCTGGGATTACCAGTTCGAGGAGGGCACTCACATCGCGCCTGGCGAGCACGGGACCCAGCTCTATCTGCGCCAGCAGGCCGTGGCCCGTATCCTGCTCGACAACTTCGATCACGTGGGCTCCTCCTGGGTCACCCAGGGGCCCGAGGTGGGCCAGGTGGCCCTGCTCTTCGGAGCGGACGATCTGGGGAGCGTCATGTTCGAGGAGAACGTGGTCTCCAGCGCCGGCACCTCCTTCAGGACCGACGCCGAGGGCATGGAGGCTCGTATCCACGGCGCAGGATTCCGCGCGGCCCGCCGCAACGTGCGCTACGAGTGGCTCACGACCCCTGCTTGAACACGATGCGCCCTCTCGCCTTCCACGCCGACGGGATCGTCCCCGGGGACTCCCCCTCCTTCCTGGACGGTGCGGTCGTGGTGGACCCCCTGGGGAGGGTGCTCGACGTGGGGCCCGCGGCCACGATCTTGCCCCGCCACGAGGGCTCCAGGGTCGTGCGGGTGAAGGGCGTGATCTTCCCTGGTCTGGTCAACGCCCACACCCACCTGGAGCTCTCTGCGCTGCGGGGCCGGGTGCCCAGGGGAGGGGGCTTTGCTCGCTGGGCAGGGGCCATGTTCGAGGAGCGCTCGGGCGTGGGAGAGGACGAGAGCGCGTCGGCGGTCTCCCTGGCGCTGGACGAGCTCGAGGACTTCGCGACCGTGGCCGTGGGCGACGTGAGCAACGGGCTGGGGACGGCGCTCCCTCTCGCCGGGCGAGGCATGGCGGGCACCGTGTTTCACGAGTTCTTCGGGATGGCCAGGGAGCCCTTGCTGGCCCGGATCGCGGAGCTGGATTCGCCCTCTTCGCCGCACCTCCCCCACCTCCGGGCGTTCTCTTCCGAGCTCCGCTACGCTCCCGCCCCTCACACCCTCCACACCACTCACCCCGACGGGGTGCGTGTCCTGGTCGCCAGGGCCAGGGCGCTGGGGGTGACCACCAGCCTGCACCTCGCCGAGCACGACGCCGAGCGTCGGGCGCTCGAGTACGGGGACGGGAGCATGGTCTCGTGGCTCTCCCTGCTCTCTCCTGCCGCGGCGCGCTTCCCCTGGCCCAGGACCGGCCCTGTCGTCCACGCCCGCTCGCTGGGCCTGCTCGCCCCGGACGTGCTCCTCGTCCACCTGGCCGACGCCCGCCCCGAGGAGCTCGACATGATCGCCTCGGCCGGCGCCAAGGTGGCGCTCTGCCCTCGTTCCAACGCATGGATCTCCGGCCTGGTCCCTCCCCTCGCCTCGATGCTCGAATCAGGGATAGAGCCCGCTCTTGGGACCGACTCGCTGGCCTCTTCTCCCTCGCTGGACGTCCTCGAGGAGGCCCACGCCCTGGCCCTCGCCTTCCCGGATCTCTCATGTGAGCGACTGGCCAGGATGGCCACGTGGAACGGCGCCCTGGCCCTGGATCTTCCTCACCTCGGTCGTATCGCGCCGGGAGCTCGCCCGGGCCTCTTCGCGCTGGAAGGGGGAACTCCGGGATCGCCTGCCCATGCCCTCGTCCATGGGCGTTCCCTCCCTCGTCGTCCCCTCGTCCCTCGAGTCACCCCATGAACGGACTCCTCGCTCGTGCCCGGGCCTATGCCGATCTGGTGGCCTTCTCCCATACGATCTTCGCGTTGCCCTTCGCGGCGACGGCCACGGTGCTCGCGCTCCGGGAGCCCCACGTCCCCCTGACCGCGGTCCGGGTCCTTGCCATGCTGATCTGCATGGTCAGCGCCCGCACCAGCGCCATGGCCTTCAACCGCTGGGCCGATCGTGACGTGGACGCCAGGAACCCCCGCACCCGGGGGAGGCCCATCCAGGCAGGCCGCGTCAGCGCCAGGGAGGCCCTCTCCCTCTCGTTCGTGTCGGCGGCCCTCTTCGTGGCCTCGGCCTTTACCCTGGGCTTCTGGCCCGCCGTGCTGGCGGTGCCTGTCCTGGCCATTCTTCTTGGGTATTCCCTGGCCAAGCGCTTTACCTGGGCCTCCCATGCGTGGCTGGGCCTTGCGCTCTCCCTCGCCCCTGGAGGGGCGTGGCTGGCCACCGGGGCCAGACCAGGAGCGGGCATCGCGGCGCTGATGCTCGCCGTGCTCACATGGCTCTTCGGCTTCGATGTCCTCTATTCGTTACAGGATCAGCGCTTCGACCGGGAGAACGGCCTGCACTCGGTGCCCGCCCGCTTCGGGACCCGGGGGGCGCTCCGGCTGAGCGCGGCCTCCCATCTCCTCACGATCCTCTCCCTCGCCGCGACCGGGCTCCTGCTCCACCGGGGCCCGGTGTTCGGGGGAGGGGTCCTGCTCTTCGGCGCCGTCCTCCTGGTGGAGCACCGGCTTGTGAGAGGGGGAAACCTCGAGAAGATCGACCGGGCATTTTTCGACTGCAACGCGCTGGTCAGCGTCGGCTTCTTCCTGGTCACCCTGCTGGACGCCTGGCTCCTCTCCCGCTGAGCCTCGGTGGTTTCGCAGCACGCAGGTTTCACCGCACCCGAGTCAGCGTCGAGTGCGCCGCCCCTTGAGAGCGTCGAGCGCCTCTTTCAGTCGCGCGTTCTCGGCGCGCTGGCTCTCCAGATCGGCGCGCATCTTGGCCTCCTTCTCGGCGGCCTCAGCGCGCTGGCGGGTGAGTTCGGCGCGCGCCTCGGCGGCGCGCCGCCCCCGCGCCGCCCGGCGCCCCACGCGATGAATCCAACGGGCCCGCCCGTGAGCACAGGCTTCGAGCTGGGCGAGTTTGACGTGCGTGCTCCGGCTTCCGGAGCCCGCAGGCGGGCGACGCGGCTCGCGGAGCCGCCGCGAGGGGCGCGGCGCCCGTGGTCCTTGGCGCGATGTGCTTTTTACATGGACAAGACCGAAGTGACGGTGGCCGCCTACGGGGCGTGCGCGCCAGCGGGAGTACGCGGCGCGGGGCGCGGGCGGGCACAAATACCCGTGGGGCAACGACGATCCCGGAGTTCAACTTTGCTGGAGTGTGAATGGTAACGATCTCGGAAAAGGCAAGAGAAATAGTACCTGCGAGGTCGGAAAATATCCGGCCGGCCTCTTTGGGTTGATCAATGACCTGCTCGAGCGCAGCGGCGAGCACCTGATCGCATCCATCGAGTACGTGCCGAGCGAGCAGGTGCCCTTGCTCCCTGGGCTCAAGCTGTCGATCCTCGACGTGCGCTGCCGCGAGGTGGGCGGGGCGGTCTTCGTGGTCGAGATGCAAGTCCTTCCGGTGACGGGGTTCCTCAACCGCGTGGTGTACGACTCTTGGAAGTCCCCGACGGGGGACAATGCATGCAAGGCCTACGTGGGCACCCTGCTGAGGGGCAAGGCCTTCGAAACCCTCACCGACGTGATGGCGGTATCCATCTGCGATTTCGAGCTGTGGCCCGACAAGGAGCGCGACGCGCAAGGGCAGGCTCGCGTGCCACTGGGGAGCCACTGGAGGATGGCCGAGCGAGTGAGCGGAGCGGCTGGGTCCCGAGCGCCTGGGCGACGTCGCGCTCGACATGAACGACGCCCAGCTCTCGGGCTGGCTCGACGATCCCGACGCCCGCTGATCGCGGGATTCACGGGTTAGCGCGTCGCCAATCCCTGGCCCTCGGGAGAGGCTTCCCGCAGGTGCTCCTCATCCTCAACGCTGGGTCCTGGGATCCCAGCAGGTGGCCAGCCCCTCCTCCAGCCCGTCCAGCTCCGCCATCGCGCGCTCGTCCAGCTCCATCCGGAACACGTCCCCGTTCTCCACGATCCTGGGCTCGTGGATCGATTTGGGAAGCACCACAAGCCCGTGCTGTATCCCCCATCGCAGGAGCACCTGGGCCGGCGTATACCCCACGCGCTGGGCCACGCGCCGCACCACGGGGTGGCCCAGCTTCTTCCCGCTGGTGAGCGGGCTATACGCCTCGACCACGATGCCGTGCTCGCTGCAGAGCGCCCGGGTCTCGCGGTGCTGCAGGAAGGGGTGAAGCTCGATCTGGTCCACGGCCGGCGGCTCCTTGGCGTGGGAGAGGAGCTCCGAGAGGTGAGGGACGAGGTAGTTGCTCACCCCGATGGCGCGCGCCCGCCCGCTGGCCTTGATGCGCTCGAGCGCCCTCCACGAGTCCAGGCGGGCGCCGGGCACGGGCCAGTGAATCAGGTAGAGGTCCACGTAATCCAGGCCCAGGCGCTCCAGGCTGCCGTCGAAGGCTCGCTGGGCGGAGTCGTAGCCCTGGTCGGCGTTCCACAGCTTGGTGGTGACGAAGAGATCGCTCCGGGGGACGCCGCTCTCCCGCACGGCGGCCCCCACGTCCCGCTCGTTGCCATAGATGCGCGCGGTGTCCACGTGGCGATACCCGGCCCGGAGCGCCGAGAGGACGGCGTCGTGGGTGACGGCCCCCCGGGGGGATTGCCATACCCCGAGGCCTACCTGTGGAATCGCCCCTCCGGAGCGGAGGGGGAGCCTGGCGGTCGTCACGTTCGTCGGGTTCGTGGCGCTCATGGGTTCGCTTCTAGACGGCGCTCCAGGAAAGTCCACGTCACCGCCACAGCGGGTTGATTCTGTGGGACGGCTGCGTCGGACTCGAGCCGCCTGTCGGATTGAGAGGGGTAAGATTTTACAGGGAGGGGAGACGGGAGGAGAGAAGGGAGAGGGGTTTCTCTCCTCTCCTTCCCTGTAAGATCCCCCCTCTCTGTACGCCAGGGCCACCCAGGTCCACGAGGACGCCCTCGATGACCTCGGCGCGAAGAGCAGGGAGGAGCGAGGAGCACGCGTTCGCGGAGGTCATGCTCCTCGGCCGCCTGATCCTCGTTCCCATGAGCACCGAGGACGGCGTATTCTCGGGCCGCGTGGCGACGCACGACGCTCCGACCAGGCGCGTGCGCTCCACGATCGAGAGGGGGCCCGAAGCTCGGGGGCGTGCGGCGTGAGTCTTCGATTTTCAAATCGCCTCGGGAGGCCGCGCGCCTCCGCGGACCGATTTTCAAATCGCTTCGGGAGGCCACGCGCCTCCGCGGGCCGACTTTCAAGCCGCGCGCGGAGGCCGCGCGCCTCGGCAGGCCGATTTTCAAATCGCCCTGGGAGGCCGCGTGCCTCCCCCAGCGATTTGCGGGGCGTCCGCGAGGGTAGGAAGCGACGAAACGATGGGGAGATTGGGAGGACAGCGATGGCCAGACTGACCACGAAGAAGACGAAGACGACGACGGCGCCGATCAGGACCGACGAGGAGGCGACGACCGGCTCGCAGGCCGAGTATGACCTGTTCCTGCCGGCCGCCCGGGAGGTGCTGGCGGCCGAGATCGTCCCGATGCGCGCCGATCCGGTGCTCGCGCTGCAGAACCTCCAGACCGGGGTCACCAACGTGCTCGCCGAGCTCGCGCGGCTCGAGAAGCTCCCCGAGACGGACGTCCGCGGGATCGAGGCGCTCCCTCGTATCGCGCTCGCGGTCATCTTCGCCTGCACCCAGATCGCGTCGATCGACCGTGGCCAGATCGCCGTGCGGCTCGGGGAGGCCATGCCGCTACGGGGGCTCCTGATGAAGGCCGCCGACGCGCTGGCCGAGGCGGGGCTCTTCAAGAAGGCCGAGGTCGCCAAGATCCGCGAGGGCCATGGCAAGCTGGACGCCGCGCGGGATCTCGTGGCCCTGGCGGCGCTCTTCCAGAAGCACTGGGCGACGATCCGGGGCAAGCACGCGATCACGGCCGCCCAGATCAAGCAGGCCTCGGAGGTCGGGACGGCGCTCATCCAGCTCCTGAAGCCCGGCCGCGCAAAGCGCGCGAAGGGCGCGCCGGCCGCCGGCACCGACGAGCGCGATCGCCTCTGGACGCTCGTGGTGCAAGGCCACGACAGGCTCTGGCGCGCGGGCGCGTACCTGTTCGGTCGTGATCACGTGGACGAGAAGGTGCCGCCGCTCCTGAGCGGGCGCAGGGGACGGCCGAAGAAGGCGGCGCCTCCCGTGTGACGAGGAGCGGTGGCGGGGCCCGACGTGGGCGGCGACGTGGAGCCGCACTGACATGGCTCATCGGGCTCAACGCCTTCCGGCATCACCGCCCGGGACACCGTCCGATGGAGCTCAGTCCACTCGCCTGATTGCGAGTGCTCAACGCCTTCCGGCATCACCGCCCGGGACACCCCGGGATCCACCTACCCTAGAAATTCCAGGTGCCAGTGAGTGGTCTTTCATGGACCCGTCTCCGATCTGTTCGTCATGCCTGCCTGCCCCATGAGCCTGCACGATTCGTGGCTCGAGCCACGAGGGATCGTACCGTTCACGCACCTCGCTACTTGCCAAGTCGCCCTCCTGCTCGAGATTTTCGCTCGTTTGGTTGTCAAAGAGCAAGGCCCCTCGCCGACGGGCAGAGGTGCTTGATCGCCGCGTCAGCATACCGTACACGCCTCGACTTCGAGCTCGAACGGCTCGATGGGGGGGCCCTTCACCACGGTCTGGCCAGCGCATCCCGCACAGAGTCGCACGAGGAGGAGCCGGTCGTCGCTATCCATCACCTTGCTCAGCTCGAACTGGAGGCGCGCGAGCTCTCGATCGGTGCCGCGTACGCGGAAGAGCGAGAACTGCACGGGCCTCCCCCAGGCACGGCAGATCTTGTGCACGCGGCGCAGCCTCTTGTCGTCACGGACGTCGTAGTTTAGGAGGTACCAGTTGCGGGGCTCGGCCATGGTCTTCCTCTCAACGAATGCGGAGCTTCGCGAACAGGCCAGGCTCACCTGACCACTCCTTCTCGAGCAGCCGCGCCTCGACCTCGATCATCCGCGCGTACGAGAGCGAGTAGCCTAGAGCCTCGTGCCGGTACTCCTCGTGCTTGCGGCGCTCGTAGACCTCGATCATCTTCTTGCGGCCGCTATCCGACAGCCACACCTGCCGCTTGGCCACCGAGAAGTCCGCCAGCGGATCGAAGGTTCGGCGGTTCACCGCCCCCAGAACCGCCATGTCCACCATCGGCACGCGGAACAGCTCGGTCAGGTCGAGCACCAGAGGGAAGGCCGCCGAGCGGGGCTGGTGGAGGATGCCGAACGCCGGCTCGAGGCCCACGCGCAAGATCGCGCTCTGCACGTCCTTGAAGAGCATCGCGTACCCGAACGAGAGAAGCGCGTTGAAGGGATCCTCGGGCGGGCGCCTGCTACGACCGTCGGGGCGCATTCGCTCGCCTGCCTCGGGGACCACCATCTCCTTCAGGGCTCCGAAGTACGCCCGCGCAGCAAGCCCCTCCTCTCCCATGAGCGCATCACGGGCCTCCGCGTGCGCCGCGCGTCGTAACGCGTTTCGCATCGCCACGAGCCCCGGCTCCACGAGCTCGCGAAGCTCCTCGTCCTTGCGGGTTCCCCGTAGGAGATGGCGGAGCTGCATCTCGATCTTGGCCATGACGAGGCGCCTGGCGAGGGAGAATGCAAGGTCGTCGTCCGCCAGACCCTTGAATTGTCGAATGCGTCGCTGCACCCCGCCCGAGGGCCCGGAGAACGAGCCCACCCAGGCGCCGCCCATCGTCACCCAGTGGACGGGGACCTCGGCGTCGGCGCACATGCGGAGAGCCTGCGTCGTGATCTGGGTATATCCGTGCAGCACGATGTCGCTCACCTCGCGCACGCCCAGGGTCTTGGTCCCCGCCTCCAGCTCCGACACGCTGAGCTCCTCCCCGGAGCGTCCCACGCGGGCGCCCTGCGTGACGACGTGCAAGGAGCGCCTCTCCGTGTCGGGTGGGAAGAGACGGACCGGCGGCTCGGGCTCCTCGCCCGCCTCCGTGGTCCGGGCGAGGCGGGTCTCCTCGGGGAGGCATACAGGAGCCAGAGAGCACTTCACGCAGAGCCGCTCGTTGGTGGTCACCGGCGGGCGCTCGGTAGACTCGCTCAGCTCGCGGGCGCGACCCACCGCCGCCACGACCCCCGCGCGATCCTCCGGGAGAATCGGTAACCTCACGGTCACCTTGTCCCGGTGGTACCGGACACGCACCTCGCTTGCCGGTTGACCCGCGTGCTCCTCCAGCAGCATCGCGTAGGCCGTCGCCTGGAGGCGATCGGAGGGCCAGGCTGTGGGCTTCTTGTCGGGACCGCGCGCCGAGCGACCTCGCTTGTGCTCCACCACGAAGAGCCCGCCGTCCCGTCGGCGAACGGCGTCGATACGCCCTCGGATGCCGAGCTCCTCCGACTCGAGGGTGAGCTCCACGATCTCGCCGGGCTCGTCGAGCTCCTCGTGGAGGGTGCGGCCGGCGAAGACGTTGGCGTTCGCGACGCGGATCTCCTCGACCTCCTCCAGGTAAAATAGCCGCTCGCAGTAGGCGAGGGCGTGCAACGACATGACGCGGAACATCGTTCGAGGCTCGTCGAACAAAGCAGTACCCTCCCTGGACGCACTCCGCGCCGGCACATGGAACGTCGAGCAAATCAGGCAATTAGGTGCTCGTGGGATCCCGGGGCGTCCAGACCCAAGCATCGTCAGGAGGCATGCGCTTCGGCTGCGCCAGCGGAGCCACCAGCAGCGTCCTTGTCCGGCTGCTGTCCGCGCGATCGATGCCGACGGTGAGCCGACACGAGCCCCGCCGCGGCGACTCCTCCGATTGCACCGGTGTGTACCAGCGGCTCGCGATCAGCGAGCCCAGCACCTCGAGGCGATCGAAAATCAGATTGTTGTCGCCCGCGAAGGGCAGCCCGTACCGCTCCCCCTCGAGCTCTCCGTCCAACCCTCGACGTACGCGCGCGAGCAGCGCCTCGTCCGCCGATTCGACCCCCACCACAACGTCGAGCCCAACGAGCACCTCACGGCGCACCGGCGCAATATGATACTTCGCCCCGAACGTCTTCTCGGCGAAGCCCTTCGACGAGTTGCCCACGGGGTAAGCGTGGAGTTGCTGGTACAGGACGGCGACCTCGGGCGCCGTCACCACGCCAACGCACAGGCGAAGCGGCGGCGCTCCGGGATCGATCAACGTGGCGACTTCGCCGGGCTTGCGGGTCTCCACCCCGGCGAGGTTGAGCACGAGCCCCCACGCCGCCGAGTACGGGAGCGTCGGCATGGTCGAGCGGTACACGCCGGCCTGCATGCCCCTGAATGCGGCGAACGGGGCGCGCAGGTGCAGAAATAGCGCCGGCATGTCACGCACCGAGCGCTGCGTCGGCGATCGCCTTCAGCAGGCCCTGCGGGTTCGGATCGAGGTGCGCGCCCTGCTCGCGTAGCCGCTTCGCCTCGTCGTCGTTCATCGAGCGGACGATCTCGCCCCCGATCCAGAACTCGCCCCCGGGCAGGTCTCCCGCCTGGATGCGCGCGAGCTCCGGGAAGTGCCCCTGCGCGTTGAACCCGTAGGTGTCGAAGCCCGCGACGAGCCTCCGGCTGAGCCTCGCGACCACGCTTCGTGGAGCCATCTCGAAATAGGCCCTCGCGTGCCCTCCCGCGACGTTCGAGAGCTCACCGATGGCGGCCAGCAGCGCTCGCGTCCACTTCTTCCCGCTCTCCGAGGCGAAGCAGTCACGCATCGAGAGCGCGAAGGGGTACTGGAACGCGGTGTGACTGACCTCCCGGTGGAGGAGCGCCGAAGTCGCCGCGTTCTTCCAGGGGCTCTTGCCGGCGTTGAGCGGGGACTGGTGAAAGGTCGCGTCGAATCGGTACGGCTGCAGCGCCACCGCCATGTTCATGCGGAGGACGCTGTCGCGCTTGGCACGGATCTCCTCCTTCTTCATCGCCTTGACCGCTTCCTTGTCGGCCACCATGTACCCGAACAGGAAATCGTCCGCGTACTTCGAGGCGTCCGGGTACCCCTTGAACTCGACGGCGAGCTGGTCCTCGTCGTGGAGGCGGCTCCGGTTCGTCGGCAGCTCGCGCATCGCCAGGATGTCGCGGAGCGCGTTGCGCATCGACTCGGGGCTGATGACGACGTGCTCGCCCCCGTCCTTGACGATCTTCTGGAGGACCGTGCGGTTCTCCTCGCTCTCTCCGCGGTAGTTGGAGCTCGGCGCCGCGTAGGTGAGCACGCTCGCAAACAGATTGTGTTCCTTGCCCATAAGTTCCTCCGATATCCTTGTGCGTTTCAGGCGACGGCCGAGAGAGCGAGAAGGGTGAGCGTGCGAGCGTCGTCGGGGTCCGCGCGAAGCGCCCGTGAGAACGCGACGAAGCGCTCCTGTCCGAGGTGCTGCGGAGCCGATCCCAGGGTGCTGGCGAAGTAGTCGAGGAACGCGGCTCCCGTGCGGCTTCGAACCGCCAGGAACGCGTCGCGCGCAATCTTCTCTTTTGCGTCTCGATAGTCTCTTTCGCGGGGCGTTCCCTCCACCTCGCTCCAGCTCAGGCCGTACTTCTCCTTCGTGCGGCGCAGCACGTACGTTTGAACGAACTTGAAAATACTCGCCTCGAGCGAATCACCGCTCACGTTCTCTTTTTCGGTCATGGTCTCCCTCGCCATCTCGAGTAGTTGGCGTGCATCGTGACGAAAGCTGTTCGCCCCGAATCCCTGTTTCTTGTGGGGCAACGTCGTGAGCAGCCTGTCGAATCTCTTGTACCAGGGGCGACTGGCCAGCAGGTTGATCAGCCAGCCCTGCCGGAAGAACGGATCCCAGAGCAACGGGGCCACGCGCTCGTACTCGTCCACGACCGTGCGCTCCGGGTCGAAGCGGCTCGTGGAGAGCACGCGGACGTTGTTTCCCTCCTTGTTCATGTGCACCACATCGATCCCGTGCACCAGATCGTGCGTGGCTTGTTCGCCCTCCCTTACAGCGAGGCGCTTCTTCAGACGCGCGGCGAGATCGAGCGCACCCTCGGCGGCGAGATCGACGATGGACCCCGCGGGCCGGTACCCCGCCATCTTGGTGGTGCGGCCACGGAGGACGATGGGAAGCTCGTCGCAGAACGTCTGCAGCCGGGCGACGTCGGGGATGACCACCGCGAAGCCGAGGAAGGTGCTCTTCCCATCCTGGGGATCGACCACGCGCGGCACGTAGAGCGTGGCGGCCAGCGGCCAGAAGTGGAGCAGGACCTGGAAGCGGCCCCGGTCGAGAAAACCAACGTTCTCCGCCGTGTTTGCCTGCGCTCCAATGAAGTACGTGCTGGGAAGCTCGACAGGAGTCTCGGCGTCGATGAGCTGCTTCCACGCGAGGGGAGCGTCCTTGGCCTCGCGCTTCTCGGCGCGGGCGTCGAAGGGCTCGCGCGTAGCGGGCACGCCGCGCATCACGCTCCATATGAAGTCGCGCCACAGCTTTATCCATGGCCCGTGGGAGCCCGAGCTGCCCGCGTCGAGCTCCAGCAGAAACCCACCCCGCGGGACCACCTGCTCGTAGATGTAGACGGTCTTCTTCGTCACCGCTCCCTTCTTGTCGACCACCTCCTTCTCCTCCGTCCGAAGGTACGTCACGATCTCCTTTTGCTTGTTCTTCAGCGGCGCGTCGCGTGGTTGCTCCTCGTTCGCTGCTGAGTACAGCTCGTCGAAGGCGAACTTCAGGCCCTCCTCGTCGAGCTCCAGCGTCGCCCTCCCGTCGTCCAGGTGAGCTATCCGGAACAGCCCTCGCTTTCCCGGCTGACGCTCCAGCCAACATGTGAACATCACCAGGCCCGCCAGCCCCGCTCGGTGCTGCGCGCTCGGGAGCTCTGCGAGCGACCACTCGATTGAAAGCGACGTGGGCGCCTGAGCGCTCTTCTTCTTCGCGGCCATCAGGTCCCCTCCACCAGGAAGCCAAGGTGCTGGTCATATAGGTCGGCCGAGACAACCCTCAGAAAACGTGGCAGCTCCGCAGGGCCCTCCTGCGTCACGGTGCGAGGGGGGACCGAGAGAACGAAGCCGTCGTAGGGGCGCCTCGCGCGAAGGCAGAAGAGCACCTCGTCCAGATCGCGGTCGAGCACGCAGCGCCCCCCTTCCTGGTCGATGTCGCGGAAGCTGCCAGGCACCGCGTAAGAGCCCCCTTCGAGGAACGAGGCCGACTCGCGAGCCCTCGCCTCACCCCTCGCGTGCTCCTCCAGCGCCTCGGACAGGAGCCTCTGGCTGAGCGGCTTCCCTGCGAGGGATTCCAGCATGGCCTTTGCCGCCTCCAGATCGTCCTTCTCGTAGGGGAGGTGGGTCGATGGCGGGTAGACGAGGAGCTTTGCGCGAAACTCGTCGCCCCGCGCGCGGTGCCGGTTCGCCCGCCCGAACCGCTGGATGAGCGACGACGGGGGAGCGAGCTCGGTGATGAGCACGTCGGCGTCGAGATCGAGGCTCATCTCGCAGACCTGCGTGGTCACCGCTATTGATGCGTTCTCCCTCTGCTGGAAGGCTCTGACCGTGTCGCCGTGGACCGTCTGCCGATCGCAGAGGCGGAAGCGGCTGTGGTAGCAGTGAGGCTTCTTCCCGAGGCGCTCCTCGAGCCGCCGAGCCCACACCTGGCACTCGGCGACGCGATTGACCACGACGAGCACGCGCTGCCCCTCCTCGAACCCGCGCACAGCGCGCTCGAAGGCCGAATCCTTGGAGTCGACGCGCTCCAGCTCGTACCGGACGTGTTTTTCCTGCCTCTCCAGGTCGAGAAGCTCGCTCCGCTCGTCGGCGCTGGGGAACACGCGCAGCCCCGCCTCCTCGAGCTGCGTGCGCCGCGACGTGTTGAGCGTCGCCGTCATGCAGAGCACGGGCACGTCGAACGTCTTCAGCAGCACGATGAGCCCCTCGAACATCTTGGCGTCGAAGCTGTGCACCTCGTCGATGATGACGGCGGAGTCTGCCAGCGCCGGGAGCAGGCACGTGCTGGAGTACGAGTGCTCGAGGAAGCTCATGAACTGATCGACGGTCGCGCTGAAGTACTTCATGGGCCAGTAGCCGAGGGCGAAGAGGCGCTCGCTGTCCTGCGAGGGCAGCCGGATCTCGCCGGGTCTGCGATCGTCCGGATTGGAGGCCATCGCCTCCAGCTCGTACCGTGATGTTCCATGGACGAGCGCGGCGTCGGGGGCCCAGCTCACGTAGTCACGAAACCCTTCCGTGGCCGTGCCCCGCGTCGGATAGAGGAAGATCACCCGCCCGAACGCGTGGGTGCGAGCCTGCGCCTCGGCCCACCTCCAGGCCGCGAGCGTCTTGCCCATCCCGCACCCCGCGAGCAGAAGTGCGCGGGGCCCTTGCCGCGCGGCGAGCTCCTGGAAGCGATGGGGAACGAAGGGCTTTTTGTGTTGTTCCTCGAGTCGTCGAACCTTCTCGACGAGGATCTCCTCGTGGAGGAGCTCCGCTGTCAGCGGAGGGCGATGCACGACGTCCTCGATCCACGCGGCGATCGGGTGCCCCTCGCGCACCAACCCGGAGGCGACGGAGTCAGCGACCACGACCCCGGCCTTCAGGGCGAGCACGAACGCGCGCCTGGATGGGGCCGTTCGGAGCGTCCTTCGGAACAAGCGTGCCGCGTCCTGTCCGTCGAGGATCGCGGTATCCCAGGGGGAAATGGGGCGCCATGCCTGTTCAGTGAGCGCCGGAGGAGGTGGAAGACCTGCGATCTCCGCGATGCGCAAGAGCGTCGATGACACGTCGGAGTGCTGCAGAAAGAGCTCCACGTGCTCAGGGCCGACGGGCTGCCCCCATTTCCAACCGCCGCGACGATCTCGGCCCTCGCTCGCCTTCATGTGGTGCGAGAGCACCGCGGCAGTGATCCCTTCGAGATCGAGGCGGTCGGACATCGAGAGCCAGCGGCGCACCTCCGGCAGGTGAAGGAAGAGCGCGCTCAGGTGCTCGTGGCGGAGCGTCTGCTGCTGTCCCCGGTGCGTGGTCACCGCCTCCATGAAATCGCGGTTCGCCTTGCCGAGATCGTGGAAGAGCGCGGCGACGCGGAGGTTGAGCAGCCAGCGCTCCCTGTCGCCCTCGGCGATCCGGAAAAAGCGGCACCACGCCTGCCCCCATCTCCCGTCGAGTCGGAAAATCTCCGTGGCAGCCTGCTCGGTGTCCATGAGGTGCTGGGCGAGGCCGAGGGGTGGTTTTCCGCCGCGAGCGCTCTTCGCCGGAAGGTGCTTCGGTATCATTGGCCACCTCGCACGGGATGGAACACGCCGCAGCCGAACCGCCGACGACCACCCAATCCCTCGCTCTGGACGCGGAGCGAGTCGACATCGGAGAGGGCACCCAGAGTCACCTCGAAGCCGACGATCTTGCGGGCGTCGATGGTGACGATTCGCCTCCGTCCGAGCTGGACGCTCGCCTTGATCCCTTTCGATTCCAGCTCGCGCGACACCCGCGGCTCGAACAGCTCCGGCTCGGTGTACCCCTTGATGACGACCATTCGAGAGCGCACCACAGCCGAGGGTTGCAGCGCATAGAGCTGCGACGTCCCAAGATGCAGCTTCACCCCGGCGATATCGAGCGTCTTTCCCGCGAGCGGAAGGACTTCGCCGAGCCGATCGGCCCGGACGCGTAGCCGGAGGACTCCCCCACGCTTCGACGGCGAGAGGTCCCCACTACTGATGGCCACCCCCACCAGCGGATGCACCGCCAGCCACTCGGCCCCATGCAGGTTCCCGAGCGCCCTGCACAGCGCACCGAACAGCGGGTACCCGTGATCGATTGGCACCGGCCCCCCGGTCGCCGCGAACGCCACATCGACATGCACCGGGGCTGCCCCCTCGGAAGAACTCGTCATCAGGACCCTCCTCGTCACCGCTGCTTGAATATCGAAATCGATGTACTCATGTTGTCCCGAAGCCCAGGGAGCGGATCCATCTCTGTTCTCGCGGCCAACCCGACGAGGACAACGATACTCATGGGCCTGTGCTCAACCGGTCGTTCGGTTAGAGACGGGTGACACTCGTTCAGTCTTGCCTTCACTTCATCGAACCACTCCAGAGGCTCCGAGCGCCCCCTCCGCCAGCTCCCTCACCAAAAGAGCGAGCTCGGGCGTCTCCACCTTGGCCGCCGAGCCGAGCCCCACGACGAACCGCGCCAGGCGGAGCACCCCCGCCGTCGTCGCGCTGAACCGCACCCCGCCAGGGACCGCCTCTGTGTCCATCGGCCCCGGCAGGTTGCCCGCCACCCAGCGTGACTCGGGCTCTTGCACCACGAAGGCGCAGCGGACGGCCGCGCTGCCTTGGTGAAAGCCGTCCATGCTCTCGGTCAAGACCCGGTTCACCGTCACCGCGTCGGCCTCGCGGTATGCCATGGTCGCGTCGAGCCTCGCGTTGAGCACATTGTTCAGGCGGAAGAACTTGAGGCTCCCGTCCCGATGACAGACCGCCAGAAAGTGCGCCTTTGGCCCAACGATGATCCGCTGGACCGACCCATGCCGCCACTCGACGGCGCCGCGGCTGGCGGTGAAGTACTTGAAGGCGAGCGGCACTCGACGAGCCGCGGCGTCCTCCACGAGCGGCAGGTAGGCCTCCTCGCTCTCCGTCACCAGCGCCGTCACCATCATGGGCGCCCCGCTCTGCACCAGCTCCGTCTGCCTCGGTGAGGTCGCGATGAGCCGCCGGATGAACCGATCCCGGGACGCGCTCGCAGGTAGCCTGTAAAGCTGCCGTAGCAGCTCCGGCACGTCGTCCGAGCCGAAGGCCACGCCGCCAGGGAACCAGTCCTTGGGCACGCTCCACCAGACGTCGGGAGGATCCTCGTCCCGGATCAGCGGGAACCCCTGAGCCGCGAGCTCGTTCAGCCTCTTGCGCAGCGCAGGGACCTTCACGCCCACCTGCTCGGCGAGCGTGGGCTGCTTCCAGCTTCGAGCCTGCAAGAAGGCCTGGACTATCGCGACAATTGTCTCGGTGTTACTCCGCTGCCCCATGTCTGCGCCTCTACGTGCTCGGGCCTTCAGCGGGTGGATCCAGGATGTCCTGACGCAGCGCTGCGAGGTGGAGGGCGAGCTCCTTCTGGCGCCAGCTCGGGAGCTCGGAGAAGGCATCGAAGATCGCGACCAGCGAGTCGACCGGGCTCTTGCGCGCCATCCATGCCCGAGGCCGGCCCCCTCCCCATGGCGCCATGGTCCTTGCTCGACGCGCTCCAGGTCAACCAGGAACAAGCGGACGCGAGCGCGATCGGCTCAGCGAGCGTCGGGATCGGCCAGCCACACCGACAGCTGGGCGTCGTTCATGTCGAGCGCGACGTCGCCCAGGCGATCGGGGCCCAGCCGCTCCGCTCGCTCGCTCGGCCATCCTCCAGCGGCTCCCCATCGGCACGCGAGCCTGCCCCTGCGCGTCGCGCTCCTTCTCCACATAGACGTCCTTGCCGTCGACGAAGAGGCCTGTCAAAAGGCCAGGATCTCCAGTCTTCTCCTCGGGCGGAGAGAGCTCCCAGGCTTCAGAAGGCCAGCGCGAGGATGGGCCCGACGCTGACCCCCTTGAAGGCGGTGCCCGTGATCACCTGGTATCCGGCCTCCACGCCCAGGGCGAAGGCCGGAGTGAAGTGGATCATGAACCCGCCCCCTCCCAGGATGGCGGCGCCCGTCCCTCCCCCCTTCGTGACGCTGCCCACCCCGACGCCCCCTTCGATGAAGGGAGCAAAGCGGTCGATAGGGAAGATCAGGCGGAAGACCGGCATGCCCACCAGCACCACGGGATCCGTGAAGTAGCCGGCGAAGCGGACCCCCGGCACCAGGATGGCCGTGCCCGTATCCACGCCATAGCCGAGGCGCAACCCCAGGAGGAAAGCCGCTTTCCCCTCCGAGAAGGCGACGCCTGGCGACAGGCTCCACTGGAAGCCCGAGTTGTAGGCCGAGACGATCCTGCGCCCCCGGCTCATCCGCTCGGGCTCCGGAGCCTCCGCGGGCGGGGCCGGAGGGGGCGTGGCGCCCGCCGGAGGGGCCAGGAGCTCCGGTGGCTCGGGTGGGGTGGGAGAGTCGGAGGGAGGCGGATATTGAGCGCTCGCCGCGCTCGAGGAGAGGAGGCCTCCCAGGGAGGCTGCGCCGACGATGCGCGCGAGCGTCTTCATCCGGGCGAGAGTACGATGGCGCGGGCGATCGAGTCGAGCCTGCTCGCGGCGCCGCGAACTCCCGGCGGCAGGGGCCTTGACAACCAGGGAGCAGGGTGGTGTCTCCGGTCCATGCCCTTCTCCAGCCCACAGAGCGCAGCGGTGAGCTTTCTGGTGCTGCGCCACCTGTACGACGGCGACGTGATCGACTGGCCGCTCCCCGAGGCTCATCGGCACCGCCCCCTCCTGAACCTCCTCGAGGCCCAGGGCTTCGTGGCGCGGTGGGACAGGATCTGGCCGCTGACGGACCGCTACCGCCTGACCGACAAGGGGATGCAGCGGGTGGAGGCCATGTACAAACCCCAGGGGGCCGAGGCGATGTTCCGGCACCTCCGGGAGCAGAACGTGGATCCCGTACGGCGCAGGACGATCCTCGTCCAGGCCAGGCTGGATCCATGGATATGGCCGCTGCTCCACGATCCGTATACCCACTGGAGCAGCTGGCTTGAGATGCACGGGGCCTGGCATGATTTCGTGTGGGAGGATTACCTCCCGATCAACCT
>SXGT01358399.1_pt1 | contig 25096 bp, 17 predicted proteins | sample 3176221 | NCBI WGS metagenome assembly SXGT01 (sample SAMN11356862, study PRJNA531348) | freshwater metagenome | isolation source: freshwater sample F1-120 | place: China: Fuxian Lake, Yuxi | collected 2017-12-25
AGGTCTCCGTCGATCACGAGGATCAGTACCTGATCGTCGCCGGCTGGGTACGGCCGGCGGACATCAACGCCTACAACGAGGTGGAATCGACCCGCCTTGCCGAGGCGCAGATCCACTACTACGGCTACGGCCCGCTCGGACGTCAAACACGGCAACCCTGGGGCATCGCCGTGCTGGATTGGGTATGGCCCTTCTGAGGCCCCGGCGGAGCGGACCTGGTCCGACAGCAGCGTTCAGCACGAGCGTGCTCGTGTTCGTCCCAGCGCTCGTGCTCGCGCTCTGCCTCGCGCTGGCCTCCAGCGGGCACGCCTCGCGCATCAAGGACATCGCCGCGGTCGAGGGCATCCGTCCCAACCAGCTCTCGGGCTACGGCATCGTGGTCGGTTTGCAGGGAACCGGCGATGGCCAGCAGGCGATCTTCACGATCCAGAGCATCCTCAACATGCTGCGCCGGCGCGGCGTGGTGGTGACGGTCGATCCGCGTCAGGTGCGCGTCAAGAATGCCGCGGCAGTGCTGGTGACGGCATCGCTGCCGCCGTTTGCCCGCTCGGGCGACCGTATCGACGTTCAGGTGTCCTCGCTCGGCGATGCCAAATCGCTGCGTGGCGGGACCTTGATCGCGACGCCTCTGCTCGGCGGCGACAGCGCTGTCTACGCGGTGGCACAGGGCTCGGTCTCGCTCGGTGGCGGCTTTGCGGTGGCGGCGTCGGGCTCGTCGGAGACCATCGGCCATCCGACCAGCGGCACCATTCCGGAAGGGGCACTGGTCGAGCGCGAAGTTCCCGTCCAACTCGCGGGCGACGGCCGCCTTCGCTTCAGCCTGCACGTCCCCGACGTTTCGACGGCCGCCAGCATGGCCAAGACGATCAACGCCCGTGTGCCGATGCCCTGGGTGGCGACCGCGATCGATCCCAAGACCGTCGAACTGCGCAGCGTCGAGCCGGGCCCGATCCCCGCCATGGCGCTGCTGGCGCAGGTCGAGAAGCTCGACGTCCCGACCGACCGCCGCGCCCGCATCGTGATCAACGAACGTACCGGAACGGTGATCATGGGCAGCGATGTGCGGATCGCGCCCGTGGCGATCGCCCACGGGACGCTGCAGATCGAGATCCAGACCGAGTATGGCGTGTCCCAGCCCGCACCTTTCTCCGAGGGCGAGACCGTGGTCGTGCCCGAGAGTCAGATCGTGGCCAACGAAGGCCGCAAGAACAGCCTTGCCGTGCTCGAGACTGGCGTCACACTCGGAAAGTTGGTCGCCGGCCTCAACACGCTCGGCGTCACGCCACAGGATCTGATCGCCGTGCTGCAGGCGATCCAGGCTTCCGGCGCCCTCGAGGGCGAGATCGAGATGATGTGATGCGACCGATCGGTCTCGAATCGCTCGACCTGGTTCACGCCTCGCTCCCCACCGGCACGCGCTCGCCGCTCGCCGCGGGCAATCGCACGGTCGAGGAGGTCGCGAAGGAATTCGAGACGCTGCTGGTCGGCCAGATGATCGGCGCGATGCGCAGCGCCGTGCCCAGCTCCGAGTTGCTCGAGGCTTCGCCCGAGCGCCGCTTGATGGATGGCGCCTTCGACCACGAGATGGCGCGCTCTCTGGTGGACAAGGGTGGCTTCGGGGTCGCCGAGTCGCTGCTCGGGGCGCTCGAACGCACGGGGCGCGGCAGTCCGTCGTCGGCGACGGCGGGTGTCACGACGCCAGTGGCGGGCCGCGTCTCGTCGGGTTTCGGGCCGCGGCGCGATCCCCTGAGCGGGGCTCATGCCTTCCACGGCGGTGTCGATATTGCGGCGTCGCGCGGTTCGCCGATCCGGGCCGCCGCCGGTGGCGTAGTCACGTTTGCCGACTGGCGCGGGAGTGGCGGACAGGTCGTAGAGATCCAGCACCCGGCCGGGCTGCGCACCCGCTATGCACATGCCGATCGACTGCTGGTGCGCGTTGGGGATCGCGTGCGCTCGGGAGAGGCCGTGGCCACGGTCGGATCGACCGGCCGCAGCACCGGCCCCCATCTGCATTTCTCGGTCGAGCGTCACGGCCGCCTGGTCGACCCTTCGCCTTGGCTGGACTCTGGCATGGAACTCGCTCAACTGGAGGAGGAATCGAGTTTGCCACGGCTCTGACAGCCGCGACGTGGAGGTGCCCCCGATGAAGATCGACAGCCAGAGAATCGATGGTGGACGGGCCGCCGTGGACGCCACGGCCACCGACCGGGCCCCCGGGGCGGCGCAGCGCGGCTCGGATTCTGCGGCCGCGGGAGCCTTGGACCAGGTCGAGCTCTCGCCCGAGGCACGCCGGCTGGCTGCGCTGCGGAGCGAGCTGGGCGACCCCACGGCCGTCGACGACGCCCGCATGGCTCGGTTGCGCGAGTCGGTCCAGGCCGGAAGCTACGCTCCCGACCCGAAACAGCTGGCCGAGTCCCTGCTGCGCCGGCTGGCGGAGGATGAGGGCATCGGATGAGTGCGGGTGCTGACGAATGGGCCGTCGAGCGCGACTGCTGCGCGCGGCTCACCGCACTCGTCGCCGGCGAGCGCGCTGCCGTGGTGGCGCGCGATCTTGCCGAACTCGCCCGGATCGGCGTCGAGCGCGAGCGGCTCCAGGTCCGCTGGGCCCGAGCGTTGCGCGAGCGCCGGGCGCGGGGCGAGGTGACGGCGAGCGCTGCGGGACGCGAGCTCGATCACGCGGCGCGCGAGCTGCAACGTGCCCAGCGCGTCAATCATGCAGTGATCGGAGGCCTCCTGCGCTCGCTGGACGAGATCCTGGCACGGACCCGTCTGCATTCGCTCGGCGGACGCTACGACGCGCGTGCGGCCGCCTGCGCACCGCCCCCGCGCGGCTCGCTCGAGTGGCGCGCCTAGGCCAGCACGATGCCGATCAGCTCCAGCATCGGAATCGGCCGCTCGGCGCTGCTCGCGCATCAGGGTGCGATTCGCACCGTGTCCGAGAACATCAGCAACGTCGAGACCGAGGGCTACGCGCGACGCCGGGTCGAATTCGAGGCCGATCCGAGCGGTGGTGTACGCATCGGTGTGGTCGAACGCATCGTCGACCGCTTCCTCGAATCACGCTTGATCGAGACCAGTGGCGAACGCTCGGGTGCCCAGGCACGGGCCGATTTGCTCGAGCGGGTCGAGGGGATGCTGCCTCTCGGCGAGTCTTCGCTCGCCGGTGCGCTCGACCGCTTCTTCGATGCGGCGGGTGAGCTCGCGGCGCATCCCGAGGACCTGGCGGTGCGGCGCAATCTGCTCGAGCGCGCCGAGGCCCTCGCGGCCGGCGTCCGCGCGCTGGCGGGCGGCCTTGAGGCGCTCCAGCACGAAGCCGATCAGCGGGTCAGTGACGAGGTCGCGGTGCTCAACGAGCGCCTGGCCGAAGTCGCTCGTCTCAATCGCGACATGCCGGCAGCCGGCGAGACCGGAGGATCGGCTCTGGCCGACCGGCGCGATCATCTTCTGGCCGAGATCGGCGAGCGCATCGCCATCCGCAGCGGGCTGAAGGAGGATGGCACGGTCGACGTCGCGCTGCGCGATTCGGGCGTGGCGCTGGTCACGGGCAGCGACGCGGCGCGCCTCCTGACACGAATCTCCACGACCCCAGCGCTTGACGGCGGCACATTGCACGAGGTCGCGGTCGCGCTCGCGGGCGGCCAGAGCGCTGGCCTGCCGGGTTCCCTCGGCGGCCGCCTCGGCGGGCTGCTGGCGGTTCGCGACGACGATTTGCCGGCGTTTGCTGCGGAGGTCGACGCGCTCGCGCTCGCTCTGCGCGACGCGGTCAACGCCGTGCAGACCAACGCCACCGCGAGCGATCTCGACGGTGCGCCTGGCCTGCCTTTCTTCACGGGCAGCGGTGGCGCCGACCTGAGCGTCGCGCTCAGTAACCCGCGCGGCATCGCGGCCGCGCTCGGCGCGACGGTCTCGGACAACCGCAACGCGCTGGCTCTGGTCGATCTGCGCCTCGCGACGATCCCGAGTCTCGGCGGCGTCTCGCTCAGCGAGAGCGCCGCCGCTCTGGCGGGTAATGCCGGCGCGGCGTTGCGTCAGGCGCGCGACACCGGGGATGTCGCCGACTCGTTGCACGCCGCCCTCCGCGCGCAGCGCGACTCGGTCTCGGCGGTATCGCTCGACGAGGAGCTCACGGATCTGGTCCGGTTCCAGCGCGGCTTCCAGGCGGCAGCTCAGCTCATTCGCGCCGGCGATAGCCTGCTCGAGGAGTTGCTCGGGGTGGTGCGGTGATTGCCCGCGTCACCCACGGCATGCTCTTCGATCGCTTGACGCAGCAGGTGCGCGAGCTGCAGAGCCGGATCGGCTCGGCCCAGGAGCGGGTCGCGACCCAGAAGGACCTGGTCCAGGCGAGTGACGACCCCAGTGCTGCGGCCCGTTCGAGTCGGCTGCGCTCGGAGGGTGCGGATCTGCGCACGCTCGAAGACACCGTCGGTCTCGGCCTGACGATGCTCTCGGCACAGGACGCGGCCCTGGCGCAGGCCGACTCGATTCTCGTGCGGGCACGCGAGATCGCCACCCAGCACTCCAATTCGATCCACGATCCGGACGCGCGCCTGCAGGCGGCACGCGAGATCGAGGAACTCGAACGCGGCCTGCTCACGGTGGCCAATACCGCCGTCGGCGGCCGCCACGTCTTCGCCGGCCTCGCAACGGGCGAACCGCCGTTCGCGCAGTTCGACGATCCGGCATTCAACCCGGCCAACGCCTACAGCGGCCCAGTCGATCCCTTCGAACTGCGCAGCGGCCCGGACGACGCGCGCACTCGCATCACCACGCCGGGCAACGAGGTGTTCACCTCGGCGCTGGTAGCGCTTGACGAGTTGCGGCTGACGCTCGCGGCGGGCGAGACGCCGACCGACCATATTGACACGCTGGCCGCGGCCAGTGCCGACCTCAGCGCCGAGCGCTCGAGCGTCGGTGGGCGCGCCCGCCGTCTCGAGGCCCGGGCGAGCGAGATCCTCGACGGCCTGCAACACAACGCGGGCGAGATCGGCCGCACCGAGGACGCCGATCCGGTGGCCGCGATCGTCGAGTTGCAGCGCCTGACCACTGCCTTGCAGGCGGCCCTGCAATCGGGCCGCGTGCTGCAGGAGAGTTTGCTGGATCATCTGCGCTTCTGACGAGCGGCGGAGCCGCCCGGACCAGGCCAGGGAGGGCCGTGTGCTGGTATTGACGAGACGGATCGGGGAGTCGATCGTGATCGGAGAAAACGTGCGCGTACAAGTGGTAGCCGTGCGAGCCGGGCAGGTGAGCCTCGGCTTCACTGCGCCCGCCGCAGTCGGCATCTTCCGCGAGGAGGTCCACACCGTGGTCGCCGAGCGCAACCGCGAGGCCTTGCTGGCGAGTGAGCTGGACCTCGACACCGCCGCGCGCGTGCTGGGGGAGGTGAGCGATGGCGACCCAAGCTGAAGCGATATGCTCCGCGGCGGACGCCGCGAGTGGTGCGGGGGAGGCTGCGGGGAGTCCGCCCGTGGTCCGGATCGAGTCGGCGCGCTTTGGCGCGATGGAGGTGCCGCCGACGAGTATTTTTGAGTTCGACGACGGGCTGATCGGTATGCCCGAGCTGCGTCGCTTCCTGCTGCTCGACCATCGCCCCGGTTCGCGGCTGAAGTTCATGCTCTCGGTCGACGATCCCGAGGTTGCTTTCGTGGTCGCCAACCCGTGCGATTTTGTGCCCGCCTACGAACCCCAGCTCGATCGCGCCGCCCGCGCGCTCGGCGCCGCCGCCAGCGAGGTCGGGCTTTTCTGCCTCGTCACCGTTCCGAGCAACCCGCTCGACATGACGATCAACCTGATGGCCCCCGTGGCGGTCGATCTCTCGACCATGCGCGCCCGCCAGTTGGTCTACGACGAACGCGGCCTCGACCCTGCCCACCGGATCCTGCCCGCGGCTGCGCCAGGGGGCTGAAGGTCAAGCACGCTACGGTCTCTGCAGAGGGATGAGGTAGGACGTCCCTGTAGTTTGCCCCTGGGCCGCGCCCAGGCAACGCGCTCGCCGGTGCCGCGACCTGCGGTCAACGAGCATTCGGTCTTCAGGGCCGGATTCATGTGATCGAGGCTGCGAGGGACACGGGGCGATTCATGGCAAGGACAGATGGCTGGCCATCGTCCCTTTGGGGAGGGGACCCTCCCGGGCGTCACTCGCTGCTGAACCGTCCCGGTTCACCCGGAGGCCGTTGCTGACTTGGGGCCGCTCGCGCCCTCTTCACGCCGTCTGCGAGAACTGTGGCAGGCATCTCGGCCAGGCCCGGCGCACGCCCCCCCTACAGGTCGCCGATGAGTTCACTGCGGCTGATCTCAAGCCAAGCCGCAACGTCGTCGAGAATCGCTGAGAGAGTACCGACCCGAAGGGGGTTGTGACGGGGAATGGTGACGTGATGCTCACCACGGATCGTCGTGACGGTGAGTCGGACGTGGCTACCGACTTGTCGTGTCTCCCGATAGCCGCGCCTGGACAAGGCACGAATCAGCGCATCACCGGAGACATCGCGTGGGAGCCTCAAACGGCGAGGACCTCATCGCGCACGAAGTGCAGGCGAACGACAGCCGGAGCGGCGCCGTCGTCGAAGTGGCAGCGCACCGCCGCCAGAGCGTTGGTCCGAACATCTTCGACCGTGTCGCCCTCGGTGAAAATCGAGGTGCCGAGGGCGCGCGCCGTGAAGCCACCTTCCGGAGCCGATTCCACGACAAAGATGATCTCCGTCACCATCGCTCAGGGCAGCTATCACGCCGACCGATTCCAAGCGACGCCCCGGGCCGGGCCTGTAGCCGAATTGCAAGTGGTGGCTAGTGGCCCGGATGAAAGGGTGCGCGGATGGGCCCTCCGCCTCGGGATCCGTGCTGTCCCGTACCCGACCCGGCGACCACACCGGACGAGCGGGAATCTCATCGGTGGCGGGGCTCGCCGGGTCGCCGCAGCGGTGCAGCTTACGAGGCTCGCACCGTCATCTCCTGGTAATTCGGCGCGAGGAGGTTGTTGACGATTTCGGCGCCGAGGGTGCTCAACTTCCAGATGTTGCCAATAAGGCTCGCACCGGCGAACGCCTTGGTCAGGGAGGCGGTCGATACCCCGAGGACCTTCGCGAATTGCTCGGCCAGGCCCGGGTCCACGGCGATCTCGCCAGCAAGGGAGAGCATGGCCTTGCCCGCGGCCCAGACATCGCCACGCCAGAGCGAGGTGGCGACGGCGAGGTAGCGCGGCAGCCACAAGGGCGGGTCGACAAGCTCGCCGGGAAAACCACCGATCATCCCCTCGAAGAAGGCAACGCTGCTGTAGGGCATCCGCCTGCCGAGAAGCCCGCGCGAGAATATGTCCAGGATGTAGAGGTGTCCGACCTTCAGCTCCGAGCCGTCGGCAAAGAACGTCAGATCCCTGCCCGGTGCGAGCTTGATGTCCTTGAGCAGCAGGATGTAGCCGCTGCCGCGCTCGCCTCCGGTGGGTTGCGGGGCGATCACGATGCGCCGCCGGCCGCCCGTCACGGCCAGTCCGCTCAGGGTGAGCTCGTACCAACGTGGCCGGATGTTCTCGATCTCCAGATCGACCAGGGTACTCCCGTCCGGCTGTGCGCGTTGCGCCTTGACGTTGACCGAGAGCACCTGACACGAGCCGACCCAGCGGTCCGAGTACTGACCCAGGGCACTGCTTTCGCAGCGGCCTGGCAGCACATCCACCAGCAGGGCGCGCACATCGAGCGAGGCCGTGGTGCTGCCGGCTCCGGTGGCGACGATCAGCGCTTGCCGGCCGGTCGAGACACCGGGCACGCGCACCAGCAACTCCTGGTCACTCCACGTTTCCACCGTCGCCGCGAGGCCGCCGACAGTGACGGTGCTCGTGCCGCGAGTTGCACCGAAGCCAGCCCCCTGCACCACGACCGTCGCCCCGACCGCGACCCGCCCGGGCCGGGTGGTATCGATCCGCGGCGCTGCGCCCTCCACGTTGACGCCCTTGGACAGGGTGGCGGCGGCCGTCACCAGCTTGAGCGTGTGGCGACCGGGGACCAGGGCGGGCAGGGTGCCGCGCACCAGACCGTCGGTCCAGGTGGTGATCGTGGCGGCACTGCTGCCGATCGTGAGGGTTCCTGGGCGCGGACCGAAGCCCGTACCGAGGACGGTAATCGGGCCCCGGGCGCGCAGAGCTGTCGGCTGGGTCTGCGCAATCTTGCCAGCAGGAGTTGCGGGGGTGCCCTCGGCGACGTCGCAAGCATCGCCGATATCGTCGGCATCGCTGTCCTCCTGCGCGCTATTGGTGAGCGTGGGGCAGTTGTCGTCGCAGACGCAGACGCCGTCGACATCGGAGTCGGTCTCGGTGCAGCCGATGACTGGCTCGCAGGCATCGCCGATGCCGTCGGCGTCGGTATCGCTCTGGGGCCTTGGGTTCGGGACGATGGCACACTTGTCGCAGGCGTTGCCGACTTCGTTGCCGTCGGCCTGGCCTCCGTTCGCGACGCCCGGGCAGTTGTCGTCGGCGTTGAGCTAGCCGTCGCCATCGGAATCGGCCAGTTCGCCGACGAGGCGACAGCGAAATTCGGCAATCCTAGATCCACGGCGTACCCCGCGAGCACGATACGGCCCGCGTCATCGAGGGCCATGGCCCGGCATTCCTGCGACCCGGAGCTCCAATCTATGGTGAATTTGCCGTCGCCGACGAGCGCGGTGGGGCATCGGATCCCTCGTGAGGACGGATCTCGGGTCCAAAAGGCCCGCGCCGTGGCTCAAGCGTGTTCAGGGTGCGTCCAGGGTGAAGGCGCCATCGGGGTCAGTGCCGGTGGAGGAGAAGGGGATGAAGGGTGGGTTGAGGACCTCGATGAAGGCCGGTCCGGAGTAGGCCACCGTGGCGCGCGGGCGTTGCACGGTGAAGCGGGTGTCCGACACCAGCGAGACCGGGCACAGCGCGGTGCCGCCACCCGTGAGGCCGCAGTGGTTGGCGCCACCGAGCGTGAAGAAATTGATCACGCTCAGCGTCGAGAAACCGGTGCCGTTGACGGTGATGGTGTTGCCGCTGCGCGTGATTGAACTCACGGAGATCGTTGCACCGAGGGGTACCGACACCGCATTCGAGACCGGCCATGAGCCCCTCGGGTTGACCACCTGCAGGGAACTAGGGCCGGTCGGAACATTCGCCGGAATCTCCACGAGCAGGGCTGTCGAGGTCGAGCCCGGCAGTGAGTCAAGTGGGCCGGCGTTGCCCGCCGCAGTGAAGAGATTGACCTTGGCGGGCACGGCGAAACCGGTGCCGCCGATGGTGATCGTCGATCCTCGGGAGATGAGGGTCTGGACGTAAGCAAGCGGCAACGACGGATGCGCCGGTGTCACGAGGACGCCGTTGACGCCGGTGATCGAAGGATAGCCGGAGTTGTCGGTGGCGAGGAGCAGGGCCACCACGGTGTTCGAAGTCACGTAGTTCTGGTCCTTGTTGATTACCTGCAGGGCGATGAAGCCGTTCCCTAGTCCGACGGTGCAGGGCAGGCGCCATGTCACGGACGTCGGCGTGCGAGCCAATGGTATGTAGGGGGCGAGGTCCCCGGCCCCGGTCGATGTCGCGATATATACCTTGACGACGGAACCAGCAGTAAAGCCGCCACCAGTGAGAATGGTCCGCATGCCGCACCGCACCGAACTCACCGGATCGAGCCAGACGCTGCTGGGAGTGGACGTCGGGTGGGCGGTCGGAGTGGGGCCCGGAGTCGGAGTCAGAGATGGGGTCATTGTTGGCGTCGGCGTCGGCGTCGGGAGTGGGGTAGGCGTTTGCAGACCGAGGCCGGCGGTTACTGAGACTGGCACCTGCAGGAAGCCGTGGCCGGCAACATGATCCGGGCCGGTGGCTTCGAGGTCGAACGCAGCCCCAGTAAGTGCCAACTTCACGCCGTCGGGTGGCAGCAGGGCGGCGCCGTCCATGAGGCGACGCGCTTGGAGCAGCGCAACGACGCCGGCAGCATGCGCGGCCCCCGAGGATGTGCCCTCGAAAAGCATCGAGTCGTTGAAGCCCCATTCCTCGGCGGCGAAGTTGGTCGCAACGGCGGGGCCGACGAGATCTGGCTTGAGCGAGGGGTTGACGCCCGCCGTCGGGCCGCGAGAGCTGAAGTCTTCGACGAAGACCTCGTCAGCCGCGCCGACGGCGAGCGCCGACTCGACTACCGCGAGGTCCGAGAGCGAGCCGTCGGCGGTGCTGTAGTCGACGAGCTCGACTCCGGGTGTGCACACCAACCGGAAGCGCGGCGTGCAGGAGTTGTTACCCGAGATCTGCTTGACGGCGAGAGCGTACTCGAAGTCGAAGGGGAATATCGAAGCGGTGAACGATTGACCGAATTCACGCAGGGTTCCGATCTGCGTGGTGGACCCCGGGTCCGAGGGGCAGACCGGGATCTTCAAAGAGTCAGTAGCGATCTTGTAGAGCTGGAAGCGGAAGCTGTCCGCGCAGTCGCCTTCTTCGATCGCACTCATGCAGGTGAGCTGAAAGGAATCCCCATAGAAGTAGCCGTCCTCCAGATCGAAACTGCCCTCGAGGTGAGAGAAGGGATCCATGAACGGGAGATCGAAGGTATGGAAGCTCGAGTCCTCGCTGCTTGGCCCCGTACAGATGCCGAGCAGGTCCGTCTGACCGCTGTGGCAGTCCGTGCACGCCGAGTAGGCCGCCTCGTAGTGGCGGAGGGCCTCGTTGCCGGCAGCCACCACGACGGTGGCCCCGAGCGCAGTTGCGTAGTCTATGTCGTCGGTGAACTCGTTGGTGCCACCCGCTCCAACTCCGACGGGATCACTCATTGTCGACATGGTGAAGAGCGGCACGAGGATGACCTTCGCGCCAGTGCCAGCGGCGTGCCGGATCGCGGCCTGGAGCCCGGCGTCGCTCTGGACCCAATAGAGTTCGAGGTTCGCGTCGGGCGCAAGCTCGTGCACGACTTCGGCCGAAGCGGTTCCGTGCTCGTGGGTGCCCGAGCCGCTCAGGCCGGAGTTGGAGGTCTGGATCGTGCCCGAGTTCTGAGGCCGTTCCTCGAACTTGGAGTTGGCGGGGATGGCGATAAGTTCGCCTGCAGCGACGGTCTCATCGAGAACCGCAAAGCCGGTGTCGATGATCGCAACCGTGATGCCACTGCCGGTGACGCCGAGCATATTGGCCCCATCGCTGCCAATACGTGCGAGCCACTCGCTGTCGACGGAGCCGCTCGGGATCGGAGGTTGCGGTGTGCGAACCCGCCGTACCCAGGGCAGCCGCGCCAGCCCCGGACGCGCGTCGGCGGGAAGTACGATCTCAAGCGAATCGAAATTGACCACTGCGCTCGCGCCTGTGTCGACGCCGAGCCGCGCGAGGTCGGAGAGCGCGGCGGACAAGGCCCTGCGCGGACTGAAGTGTGCAGGGGGGGGCAGGCCGCTGGCGCGCGCCGCGCCGATTGCCCGCTGCCACTCGGCTAGGGCGGCGCGATCGGTGATAGCAAGCCCTACCGGATCAATGGACACGTGGAGGCGGGTCGAGGCCGTGCCGGCCGGGGGCGCGGAACCATGCGCCAGGTTGGCGGTGCCCAGCGCGGCCACGACCAACAGCGCGGTGCCCAGTGGGCCCGCCGCGCCGTGCGAGGGAATTCGAGCCGGGCGCGCGGCATCGTGCCTTTGCGGGCTGCGGGAGTTGTTCAAGCCGCGAAGACGAAGCATCGGAACTTCCTCCAGGGCGAGCGGTACGAACAGTGCGTGCCGACACGCCTTCGATGTCAGGGACGATTGCTCAACCTGTCGTGTTGCCTTCCGGAGGAGGTTCAAGGCAATCGACCGTACTCGGGTTCGGTTACACCGAAGCGCGGAGCCGGTCCCAGTGCACTGTCCCCCCATCGGGTTTGAAGGGTGGCACATTTCAACCGATTCTCGCGTGCCCCATTTAGGGTATTTCGAAGGTTGAAGGCCTCGCGCGCGAGTGACTCCGTCCCCCTGGAGATGCAGTCCGGCGGCAGACCCGGGGCCGGTTCAGACGCGGGTTGGCCCTTGCAGCGCACCCATGGCGAAGCGGCTCTACATGGCAGACGTGCTGTCCATCGGCGGTGTGACCGAGACCACCGGGGACTGATAAGCTGACGATGGCCCGTCTGGGTAGAATCTCGCTACTGCCCCGGCCGTCGCAAAAGGCATTGGGGAGGTTTGCGTGAAGGGGTCCCAGCGCCTCCCCGGCTCGACGGCACGGGCGGAGTTCGGGAGACTGCGTCGTCGCCCTCTGCCGGACTCCGTGTCGCCGGCAAGTTCGCTGTGCCCTCCAATCCCACCTAGGTGAACGCCCAAAAATACACCAAATAGGGTACGACAGTCACCCGAGTAATAGTTTAGGCTCCAACATCAAAAGCTATACGGCGGGGCAGCGACATGACAACTCACTATTCGACAGAGCCAAGCTACCCATCATCAGCTCTCGCTGTCACGCGGATGGCAGAAGGCGGGGTACCCATCATGAGAGATAAGAAGGCTCACCTGATCGGCCGGCAGATCCTCGCCGGGCTACTCCTTGGCACATCCCTATTAGCCGCTGACCCTTCCGGTGCGACAACCAAGGTCGAGTTCGACTCCCCGCTTGAAAGCCAGGATCAGAATGATGGTACGACCATCTATTATCCGGATTTTGACTTTGAAGGCTTAGTTGATTCTCGCGCCTATTCGATCGACGAGGTCATATTAGAGCTAGTCTCGCTTGCGCCCGAGGACACGCTACGGACCTCGGATTTTCTCGGACTCAGGTGTGTCGATCCCGACCGCCACGCGGACCTGGATTCCAGCGTTCACGGCTCGCTGGTCATGAGAGAAGGGGCCACCTCAAGCGGGGCGCTCTGGGTCTCTTGGCACCGGAAGTCGTTGGACGAGGTCCTCTTGAACCCCTTTCAAAATGGACCTGGACGGCAATGGTTTGGCGACGACGACTGCTGGCAAATCCGAATGAAGACCGGGCACTCGCCTCTCGCGGGAAAAGTCTCGATCACCTACCACTTGCCCGGGTCGCTTTTAGGTGAGCTGGCCGCCCAGAGCCGACTCCTGGTGCTGCCGCACGACGACCGAACCCTCCTCGATCTCGAGATGGAAGGACTCGATTCGCCCTGGATCGGACGCCCGGTCCTGCAGAGAGACTCAATTGAGAAGCTCGTCGTCGTGATCCACGGCTGGAATCCCACAGCGGCAGCTAATCCCTTTGGGACACCGGCCAGTTGCTCCCTGACGGATGGCCTGGGCCGGGCATATTCGAACCTCGCCCTGCGTCTCGTCAGGGCCACCTCGCCAGAAGCTTTCCCGCCGTCGTCCCGCAATCAGACGGCGGCCTTGGCGGGCTGGCGGGTAGCTCGATTCTTTTGGCCCCTCGAGGCGTCAACCGGCCAACTGGGCTGGAACGAGTCCAGGGAGCATGCGGTCGCGCTCGGGACTTCCTTGGGCATTCTTCTTAGCGAGCGGCCCGAACTCAAGTTCGTACATTTCATCGCGCACAGTGCGGGCAGCTGGGTCGCGCGCTCCGCCGCGCGGCAGCTTCCGCGGGAGCGGATTCACTCTCAGATCACCGCCCTCGATCCCTTCGTTAACGACGGTCTGATCGCACGCCAACGGGTTGCCGGATCGGCACCCGTCGCGGCCCAGAGTCCCGACGGCCATCCATCCTTTGATGCCAGCGGATTTGACTTTGCCCCGGCATTTAGCTTGACGTCTGCGTGGGGGCACGTGGAGAACTACTATGTCGACGACGATGGGATCTCGGGGAATGATTCCTGTACAGATACGAGTTGGTGGCCCGACATCGATACGGGCTTTGCCGGCTACACCTCGGGAGGGTTTCCGTATTGGCACAACTTCGATCTCGACCCCTTGCCGGTCCCGTGCATGCAGTCTTGGATGGGAAGGGATCATGGCGGGCCGATTTCTTGGTACGCCGATACGGTCGAGCCCAGCAGGAGCTATGGCGGCGATGCAACTTGCGAGCTCGCGCCATATTTTGTGCATGGATTCGGGCGCTCCGAGTCAGCACAAGAGCCGCGCATCAAACTGACCCATCCAGCGGAGGGCGACGAGGTTGCAGGCCTGTGGTCGCTGAAGGTCGAAGCTGCCCGTGGTTCGGCAGGCAACCCGGTGACCAAGGTGGGGTACGGTTGCGCGGGTAACCGCATCGGCCTCTTGGATACTTCGTCGTACGGCGCAAATTTCGCCCGCGAAATCCAGCTCGACACCCGGGCATGTGGCAGCGATGGGCTGCGGGAAATCTTTGTAACGGCCTATTCCCCCGGCAACCGCGATCGTACGGCCTTCGTGATGGTGGACGTGAGGAACCAGACGGCACCACCCCCCAACCAGGCGCCGTCGCAGCCGAGTGGCTTGCAGCAGCGACACTCCTCCTCTCAGACGACGATACTGCCCGGTAGCAGTCTTCTTGCCTCGGCGATCGATCTTTCCGCGATCGCCACCGATGCCGACAGCGGGGACAGGCTCATCCTGGAGGTGGAGCTCCAACGAGGAGGCTCCACCTTCACTGGTCAGCCGAGCGAATCGTGCAGCCCAATTGCCGCGGTCGCGAGTGGGACCAGGGCGAGCGCGCGCTGTTCCAGCCTCGTTGCCGGCGGGTGGCGTTGGCGTGCGCGAACGAGGGATGCCAGCGGCCTCGTCAGTGCATGGGTTGCGTTCGGCAGTGGTGGCCAGCAGCCGGATTTCGAGATCCAGGAAGATCTCGTTCAGTGGCAGAACGGGACCGTCTATGGGTCGACCTCGGGAGACGCGCGGCTCTGTCATTATCTGGACGGGCGCTGTCGTCTGTTGGCCTCGTCCGCCGTTTATCTCTACTTCCGGCCAGGCGATTCATCGTATGCCCAGGTCGTACGGGTATCACCCGAAACGTTTGCAACCCTGATCGAGACATCGCCCTGCCGCATCGGGGGTTGGTATCTGGACACCAACAGCCCGGGTTGCGTTCATCACGACACCGCACTCGCCGGCGATGCGAAGTACTTCGTTATGGGCGTCGGAGGGGGGGGCGAGCGGCTTCCCAGTGGTGCGATCGGGAGCTGTTTCAGCTCTTCGCGGGTGGTCGAGGTGCCGGGCATCGTTGCCACCGGCGCCCTAGGAATCAATGATGCGGGTGGCTCCCCCACTTATTGTACGCCGGGCGGGGCGGCGGTCGAGGATTGTGGCGACTGCAAGCTTAGAACCTCGGGCTGTGATTCGCAGACCTGCCGTACCTTGGCGGGCAACTGTTCCTATCAATGCAACGGCTCGACCGAGATCTGTCTTGCCGATCGCTGTCAGTCCTCCACGGCAGGGGTCAGCCCGGGTACCTTCGTGAGCCCCTCGTGTGGCGCCACAGTCGGTTCCGGTGGGGGTACGATCTCCTTTCAACAGGGTTCAGCGGTGGGTGGCGACGGTGTGGAGACGGGCGCCGAATGCCGGAAGAACCAGTCTCCTTTCTACCTCTTCCAGGGCTTCTCTCCGACAACCAGCAACTTTCCGATGCCGACCTTGGGCCCGGACGAGAGTTGGGAATGCCGGCTCTTGACGCGGCGTTCGGGCTACCTGGAGCCGGTGGTGACTTCCCTGCCGTGCCGGTGGGTCGCCTCGGGCGATCGGGCCCAGATGGAGGTCCGCGAGGTCGTGTGGCGGGCACCCCCGGCCTTCCCGCATTCATGCCGTGAGTTGGCCATCGAGGCGAAGGTGGCCAACGTGGGTGGGAGAGCCATGCCCTATTATGCCAACGCCTGGCTGCATCCGCTGGGTGGCAGCCCGGAGTCCCAGGGCGCCGTTTCCGCACGCAAGGTGTGGATCGGCGGCACCCTCGATCCTGGGGCAGAGCAAACGGTTCGCCTCTATATCGATCCGCGATCGCCTCTGCCGCTGGCACCCGCTGCCATGGGCGTGACGTTCGAGGCCTGGGACAGCGGCGGCCACAGCTCTCCCCACAGGCGCTCGACGACGGTGTCAGACGTGGATGAGGAGGGGCCGATAATCGGCACCTTCCGGGTCGACGCGTTTCCCGGCAGCCCCCCGGTTGTTCTCGCTGGGCGAGCGCACATCGTAACCGCCATATTTTCCGACCTCTACTCACTTGCCAACTGGGCCGTCGATTGGCGCCGCTCGGGTGTCGCGACCTGGACCCCTGTCGCCAACGGCTCGTTCGATCCCTCGCGCTGTCACTTGACGGAGGGGGCAGGGACTGTGACGTGGACGCCCCCGCTCGATCTTCCCCGTGGCGCTGCCGTAGAACTCCGGGCCCAGGTGACCGACGCGGGTGGCCGCACCTCCGAGACTTTTCTCTCGTTTGTAGTCGAAACAACCACCGACCCGCACCTCGCCTTCCGTGCGCCGGTCGACGGGGCTAGCTTCCGCAGGCCGACCTACGAGAATTCGGGCTGCAACAGTCTCCCGTACCCGGAGCCTTCGAGTTGCCTAGACGTCGAACTCGAGCTTTCGCCCGACACGAGCGGCTCGCTCAGGGAGATATTGATTGGCCTCGTCGAAGATAACGATACGGGCCTCAGCGAGCGCTGCCAGAACAGTAATAACCACAATATCTTTGGTCTTGAGAATTCTGCGGTCATTCGACTTCCGTCGTCGGGCCCCATTCGAACCACGCTCCGACCCTGGGTCATGGGAGCCAACTTCCGCGTCGCCGCCGTCACGCGCGATTCCACAGAGACCTACTGCCTCAAGCTCGGCCCTCGCATCCGGATCGACCCCCCGGCATTGCCGGCCCCGTGGAAACCGCTTCGGCTTGAAGCTGGACGCTGGGATTCCAATGACCTTGGCTCCCAATCACGTCACCTCAGATTCCCTCGTCTCCTCAACGGAGAGCTCGTCTTCGACGAGAACGTGGAGTACGACTGGCGCGACGTCTCCCGGGCCGATGAGTGCGCCATTAACATAGTGCGCTACGATCCTGAGACGCTCAGGCGGCGGAGTGTCGCATCGCTGGTCCCTCCGACGATTAGAGCTGGTACCTCTTGTCCCAGTTTCGAGCTTCACGACGAGGAGTTGCGAGCAAGGCTTGGTCCGGGTGAGCCACTAAATTGTCAAAATCCCTACTCCGAACCTTGCGACGTGCCTATTCTCTACCAGGAGGTCGTGGGCAATGAGATGGGGCCTGTTCGGGAAGTACTGTACACCGAGCGAACCCTTAACTCTTGGCCTTGGCCGGTGGGGCTTGCCCGACTCACCGATGGTCGGCGCCTGCTCGTGATCCGTTCGTACAATGGCGAGACAGAGCATTCGGCCGAGACCGATCTGTACGTCGTCGACTCGCAGGGAGTAGAGCTTCTCCGGAGCCTTCCGGTCAACGTAAGCAGTCGCCTCGGCGTTGATTCCCTCGACGGCCGGCCTGTGATTTACGGGTATCGCCTTTCGGACAGCGGCAGCGAGCGTACGCTTTCGGTCGACGCCATCCATCTTTCTCCACTCTCGGGCGAGATCTTGTCGACCGAGCCGGTCTTCACCGGGCCTTCTAACGACACTGGGTATTATGACATCCCCAGCTCGGCAGCGCGTCCCCGCCTCGTGGTTCTAAATAAGAGGATGCGACAGCTACGGATTCTCGAGCGCGGAGATGAGGGTGGCTGGCGGGAATCGGTGGCCCAGACGTTGCCCGAACGTATTGGGGACCGTGATCTCAACCTGGATTCGCTTTGGCCGACATTCAGCATGAGTGCCGACGATCGACTCCTCTTGTGGCATTGGACGAACTCTACCGACGAGCGTTTCGGCGTTGTTCCCCTCGGTACCACGATCCCATTTGTCGACGGATTTGTAGGCCCTTGGAAGACGCCGCGCGGGAACGTGGTGACCTTCCAAAATAGTTTTGACGAGCATTCTTTTCTCTTCCCCGATGGGCATCTACTCTACTGGGACACTGACTGGTACACATCGGGGCACTACTTCACGGCCACCGACGCGCTGCCCGCTACGGCGTCGCTCTGTGACGATCGGAGCCTCTGCACAGTCGATACCTGGGATTCAGAAACCGGCGCTTGTAGACATGATATGGCGGTCGCCTGCGCAGATGATGACGACTTGTGTAACGGTGTTCCTCGGTGCGCCCCGGAGACCGGGACGTGTGAGGCTGAAGCCGGTTCCATGGTTGCATGCTCGGACGACGCCGACCGCTGCAATGGAACTCCAGCGTGCTCGCCGTCAAGTGGATTATGTATTCCTGGGGATCCGGTTGACCTAGATGATGGCGTGGGTTGTACGGTCGACAGATGTAACCCTACGACCGGAAACGTGACTCACATCGCCGAGAACTTTGCGTGTCACGCAGGCCCCTGCGACATCTCCCGCTGCGCCCCGGGAGAGGCCGGCCACGATCCGATCTCGGGTTGTGTAACGGAGGCCAGAACCATCGAGGATGACGGCCTCGCCTGCACCGTCGGTACCTGCAGCCCCGTCACCGGCGGGGTGACGCAGACGGTTTCTCCTCAGGCGTGCGTGGCGGATGGGGTGTGCCTGAGTGTGGGCGAGCAGCATCCAAATAATCAATGCTTGGTCTGTGCCGGTGCGGCAGAGACTCCTCCCGAGGCCGCCGGCTTCCGTGAGAGCTCGGCGGTCTCGTGCGACGACGGGCGGTATTGCACCGTCGGGGATACGTGCGAGGACGGCGGCTGCGACGGCCGTCCTCGAAGCTGCCGGGTGGAGCTCGATGTCCCCGAGGACGCCTGTGCGCTCGTCGACTGCGACGAGGCTACCGATGGATGTGAGCTGGTGGTTCTGCCGGATGGCGCGGCCTGTACCGGAGGCGATCTGTGCAAGGGAACGGGTGTGTGTGTCGAGGCATCGTGTCTGAGGGAAGCGCCGCTGGACTGTGATGACTTCGACCCGTGTACGCGCGATTCCTGTGACCCCGAGCGGGGCTGCAGGCACGAAGGGGCCCCGAAAGACATCTGCGACATGTCGTGGGAGAATGGTTTCCTTCGTGTCTACAGCTCGACGACTGGGGTCCAGTTCAGATTCAAGGCAACCACGTCGACGCCTCTGACCCCGGGCTTTTTCGCGAATCCACTGGTAGAGAACGGCGGCTACTCAGCCTGTATCTACGGTGAGGAGCGGCTCCTGGGAAGGTTTGCACTTGACAGCCTCGACCAGCCCTGTGCGACCAGCCCTTGCTGGCATCAGATCTGGCCAGAGGGTTTCATGTATAGAAACGATGATCTTTCGAGCGAAGGCGTCAGATTCCTGCAACTGGGGACGAGCCGCAGGGGCAGCGCGATGTTCAAGGTGAGGAGCGCTCCGTCTCTCGGAACCTCGGGAGCGGTCCGGATCGCCGCGCTGGCTCATGATCTGGCTGCAAGCAGCGAGGCCACGGTTCAGATCATGGTAGACCATGGAGAGCGTTGCTTTGGCGTCACCTTCCGCGATGAGGAGATCCAGAACCTTGGAGATTGGGGCGTGCGGGCCACTACAGGGGAGTGAATTAGCTGGATCAACGAGGGATGGACGGTACCGATTCTTCGGGGGCGAGAGTCCGTAGGACTCCATGCCGCCCCTTCTCCCGTGAGCCATGCTTCCCGCTGACCGCGAGAGGACCCATCCGCGCAGCGGCCAGCCAGTGCGGGCCCGGCTCTCGCCGGGTTAGCGCGCAGAGTTCCCCGGGGACCCGGCGGTGCGCTCGGATGCTTGGACGGGCCGTCCTTGGGCCCTCGAGCAGACCCCGCCCCGACGCCTGGCTCGGCACATCCTGCGTGCGGCGGTGGACGATTCTGCCGGGCGACGGGCTGGGCCGTCCGTAGCCTGCGCGAGAGGAGGCCAGAATCTCCACTCTCCACATGCTTTCCCGGCCGGCCGGCTTGGCACCCGGACTGCTCATGCACTCCGCCATGATCAGCACGCGCTCCTGGCCGCGATTCGCTATTCGACCCGTTGGGCGGTCGAACTCGGTCACCGCCGCCGCGCATTCCCCGCGTCAGGCTGGTCGCAGCTCGACCAGGCTCGTGCTGCTCGCCGGCATCGCAGGTGTGGTGGCCTTGGTGGCCATGCTCGGCTTCCTCGACCCGCTCTCGGTGCTCATCACCGTCGGCGGTGCGCTCGCCGTGGCTCGGGCGACGCATTCCGGCGAGACTTTCGAGCTGGCCTGGCAGCGGATCGAGCTCGTGCTGGGTGGCCGGCGCGCGCGCGCCATGCTCTTTGATGCCGAGCGGACGATCGCTGATTTCAAGCAGCTTGCGCGGATCCATCGTGTTCAGGGCGTGCAGGCACTGGAGGTCGCGGCGCGTGCGCTGGAGCGGCCCGCGCTGGCACGCGCCATCGAACACGCCCTTGCCGGCCGCGACGGGGACCTGCTCGAGGCGGGGCTGCGTCGCGAGCGGAGGGCTGTCGAGGGCCCGGCCAGCGCCGCGCGAGCCGTTCTGGCGACCTTGAACCGGCTCTTCCCGGCCTTCGGCTTGATCGGCACGCTCATCGGCCTGGGTCTCTTGCTCGACGATGTCGCACGCTCCAATGCCGCCGGGCTCGCCGCTGCACTCGGCGTGACGGTCCTGACGACGCTCTACGGTGCGGTGCTCGCCAACGTCGTCGTGCTGCCGATCGCCAGCAAGGTCGAGGCAGATGTCGCAGCTGAATTCGGCTGGCTCGAGCTGGTCGCCTGCGGTGCGGCCCAGATCCGGGAGCGCGCCTACCCCACGGCGGTCGAGCGGGCGATGCGGACGATCGCTGGCCTCGAGTCCATGGACGACGAGGAGGAGACGCATGTCATCCGGCTCGAAGAGAGAGCGGCCTGAAGCAAGCGCCGGGAAACCGGCGCTGGACGACTCGGCGAACTGGCTCGTGACCTTCAGCGATCTGGTCATGCAGCTCTTCGCCTTTGTTGTGGTCGCGGCCGTACTGAGTCGCTCCGGCAGCGAGGGCACGCCGAGTCCCCGCGAAATCCTGCGCGAGGCGGCCGATTCGCTGGTCGGAATCGCAGCCCCCATCCCCGGCGTGCCCGTGGCGCATGCGAGCCATTTGCGGGCACGTGCCGCCGCGCGTATCACCCGCACCACCACCACGGGCACCGCCGGCGTCGCGCGACCCCATGGGTTCGCGCTTGCGAAGGCGCCGCTCCATCGGAGCGACGACGGGCCAGCGGTCGGCACCGGCGCAGCCAATGGTCGCGCCACCGGGGTCGCTCCAAACGCCGCGCGCGACGCCTTTCCCGATGCACTTGCGCCTGTTCATGCCGACACGAGGGCCAGCACGCTCCTCGCCGCGACGGGACAAGAGCGGGAGAAGCTCGCACCTGACGCGCAGAGCAACGAAGCGAACCCTCCGCTCCCCGGCACCGAACCGCACGAGAGCGAGTTCCCCACCGAGCCCAGAGCCGAGCCGCCGCCGCGCGCTCCCTCAGCCGATCCGGGCTGGCGCTCGATCAGCCGCTATCTCGAAGCGCTCCTCGGGGCCGGGCAGGACAGGGGCATCGTGGCCGTCGATGCTTCGTCTTCGGGCGTGCTGCTCCGCGTCGGCGAGGCCGCGGGTTTCGACATAGGCGAGGCCGAACTGAACGGCGAACATCACGATTTCATCGCTGCTGTCGCGGCGCTGGCCGGCGATCTGCCCGAACTGGTGATCGAGATCGCCGGCCATACCGACGACCGCCCGCTGCACGGCGGCCGTTTCGATTCCAACCTCGACCTCTCGTTTGCGCGTGCCCGGCATGTCGCTGATCGACTGCTGCGCGCCGAACCCGCACTTGCGGGGCGGATCCTGGTCGCCGGCTGGGGTGCCGACCGACCGCTCGTCCCCAACGACAGTGCCGCGACGCGCGCCCTCAACCGTCGCGTCGAGATCCGACTCCGCGCGGCGGCCTAGGACCCCGTCAAGCGCTGCGCACCGCGGGCACGGGCCACTCGGCTGCACGGGCACGTCCCGGCGCGAGCTGGTCGGCGGCGTCGAGGGCGGCGAGCCGGTACGCCTCGGCCAACGTCGGGAAGTTGAAAACGTTGTCGACGAACTCGTCCACCGCCCAGCCGGCGATCAACGCGACCTGGGCCACGTGCACGATCTCGGTCGCACCTTCGCCCACCATCTGAGCGCCCAACATGCGGCGGTCGGAGCAACGCACGACCAGCTTGAGCAGGCCGCGGACGTCGCCGTTGATGCGGCCGCGTGCCACTTCGTCGAAATGCGCGCGGCCGACCACCACCGCCTCGCCGCGGGCGCGCGCCTCGGCCTCGGCGATGCCGACCTGGGCGATCTCGGGCACGGTGTAGATGCCCACGGGCGCCATCTCGGGGGGATGCCCGAGGGCCAGGCCCAGTGCGTCGCGGGCGGCGCGGCGACCCTGTTCCATGGCGGTCGCGGCGAGTGCCGGCGGGCCGATCACGTCGCCGACAGCCCAGATGCCGGCCACTCCGGTGCGACAGCGTTCGTCCACTCCGAGGAGGCCGCGTTCGCCCAGCGCGAGACCGGCTCGTTCGAGTTCGAGGGCAGCGACGTTGGCGACGCGGCCGAGCGCAGCCAGCACCTTGTCGCTGGTCACGAGGCCGCCGTCGCGGAGTTTGATGTCGACCCGGCTCACCCCGTCCCAGCGCACACCCTCGATCTCGCGCTCGCCGAGATAAGTGCCGCCTGCGTCGCAGAAGCGCTCGACGAAGTTCGCCGTGACTTCGCCGTCGAGGAACGCGAGCGGCCGCGGCGCGCGGTCGATGATCGTGACCGCCACGCCGAGGTGGGCGAAGATCGAGGCGTACTCGCAGGCCACCACGCCTCCTCCCAGCACGGCCAGCGAGCGCGGCAGGTAGAGCATCGAAAGGATCGAGTCGCTGTCGAGAATATTTTCGTGATCGATCGGAACGGCCGGGGTCTGGCGCGGACGCGATCCGGTCGCGATGACGATCGCCGGGGCCGCAAGCGCGAGCGGCGGGCCCTGCAACTGGCGCACTTCGAGCTTCCCCGGGGCGAGGAAGCGAGCGCGACCGTGGATCAGCCGCACGCCGGCCCGTTCGAGCTGGCGGTGCATCGTACCGGCATGAGCGCGGGCGATCGAATCGACCTGACCCATGAGGCGCTTGAGCTCGACGTCGGCGCGCAGCTCGAAGCGCGCGATGCCTTCGCCGAGATGCGCCCGCGAGACGCGCAGTGCGGTCTCGCGCAGCGCCTTGCTCGGGATGGTGCCCCGGTGGACGCAGGCGCCCCCGACCGAACGCGCCGCCTCGATCAATGCCGTGCGAGCCCCCGCGTTCGCGCCCGCGAGCGCTGCTGCGAACCCGCCCGGGCCGCTGCCGATCACGATCAAGTCGAATTCGGCAGGGTTCATAGCGCGAGTGCTGCGACCTGTGCGGTCACGGCCTCCCTGCGCTGAGCGATCGCTTCGAGGTCCTCGGGGTAGAGGTTGAGACAGGTCCGGCAGAGTTCCTCGGCGATCGGGTCGTGGGTCGTCTCCGCGGGATGCTCCGCGTCATCTGTAATGGCGTCCGCGGCGGGCTCGGCCATCAGTCGCCGCGCCAGGCCGATGATCGCCGGCAGAAGCGAGGTCGCTTCGGGCTCGGGTTCGAGGTGATGCTCGATCGCGCCGACCACTTCCTCCGGAAGTTGCCAGTGCGCGGCCAGTGCCAGTCCCCACGGGATATAGATCTCGTCCAGCGCGCCGTTGATCGTGCGATCCGTGGGCCGGGCATCAAGCTCGCGCTCGAAGCGGGCGATCCGGACCAGCACCAAGGGCTTGCCGATCGCGTGGAGCAGCCCGGCGAGGAACGCCGTCTCGGCGTTGCTGCGCAGGTGGCGGGCGATCTCGCGCGCCCAGGCGGCAGTGGCCAGCGACTCCTGCCAGAGCGTGGCCAGCAGGGCCTCGCGGCCGGGGACCTTGAAGATTCCGCTTTGCATCGAGGCGGCGAGCGAGATCTCGGTCAGGGTCGAGAGACCCAGCCGCGTGATCGCCTGTTGGAGCGAGATGATCGGCGTGCGCGGCAGGTAGGCCGGGGAGTTCGCGATGCGCAGCACATGCCCGGCCAGCACCATGTCGCGGTGAAGCAGGGCCGCCATGCGGGCCAGGTCGGCATCGGGGTTGCGTGCGAGCATCAGGATTTCGGAGGCGACCCGCGGCAGCATCGGCAGCTCGTCGAGCGACGCGTCGCCGGGGGAGCCGCAACGCTGGACGACCGCGGCAATCAAGGCGACCTCGGGAGTGTCCAATTCGACATCGGCCAGCGGCGCCGGGGCGCTCGCCAGCGCGGGACTCTGGAACATCCTCATGCCCTCCACGGAGCGGGCCGCTCGGGACGGTCGCCAGTCGTGCTCGAAGTGTCGCGGCTCTCGGGCATGTTCATCCCCCGTGCGAATACGAGACCGGCCGCGGCAGCGGTGCCGGGGCGCCCTCGGGCAACGCGTCGGGTGGCAGGACGATCGGGCCGGGCAGGCCCTGCACGCCGGGTGGCGTCGTCCGGCGCAGCGCGACGATCGAGATGCGTCGGTTCTCGTTGGCCCAGGGATCGTCCTCGATGAGAGGCGTCGACGAGCCGTGCCCGGTCACACCTCGAATCTGTCCGGGACGCAGGCCCGAGGCCTCGAGGACCCGCCGCGCCGCATTCGCCCGCTCCCACGAAAGCTCCCAGTTCGAGCGGACCTTGGAATGGGCGAAAGGCCGGGCGTCGGTGTGTCCCCCGATTTCTACCGGGTTGGGCATGTCGGCGAGCACGGTGGCGAGCTTCCGGAGCAGCTTCTCGAGTGGCGGCTTGAGCTCGGCCGAGGAGAGTTCGAAGAGCATTCCCCGCTGTGCGAAGGCCCGATCGATGACCTGGACCTCCAGCCCGCGATCGACCACCTGAATCTGAACGTGGTCCGCAAGACCGGCCAGAGCGGGATCGTCGGCAGCAGCGGCGCGGACCATGGCCGCCAATTCGCCTGCCGTCTCCTCGAGTCGCGACTGTTCCTCGCCACTCGATTCGGCCACGCCGCCAGTGCCTTGGCGCGCACCCTCGGCCCCCGTCGCCTTCTGCGCGTCCGCCCGGCCGGCCATGTTCTTGCGCTCCATGCGCTTGGTCGGGACGACGTCGATGTCGCGCGAGACGACTTCGGGATCGCGGCTCATCGCCGGGTTCGAGTCGATGCTGAGCACGCTGCCGCCGGGCAGGACGCCGGGATCCCGGAAATAGCGCGCGATCTGTGAGCGGAGCTTGACGTCGGCCTGGGTCAGCAGCCAGAGCACCATGAAGAG
>SXGT01768849.1_pt1 | contig 25089 bp, 21 predicted proteins | sample 3176221 | NCBI WGS metagenome assembly SXGT01 (sample SAMN11356862, study PRJNA531348) | freshwater metagenome | isolation source: freshwater sample F1-120 | place: China: Fuxian Lake, Yuxi | collected 2017-12-25
CCCGACGGATTGCTGCTCGTGATCGCAAACGTGGGGTTCTCCGTGTCGATCGTGAACGAGACGTTCTCGCTGTCCGTGTTGCCGGCGAGGTCCGTGGTCGATGCGACGAGCGTGTAAGTGCCTTGTGTCGAGACAGTCGACCCCGACGTGAACGGATTGCCGTTCAACGTTGCCGTGATCGAGCCCGGGTTCGTCTCACCAGGCTGAGTGATCGAGATCGTGCGAGCGCCCTGATACCAGGTTCCGTGCGAGACGCCGCTCACCGTGAGTACCGGCGCCGTGTTGTCGACCGTGTACGTCCGGCTCGCGGGAGTCGTCCGGCCGGAGTCATCCACCGCCTGCGCCGTGACAGTCAGCGTGCCGTCAGGTACCGACATCGTGTTGAGCGACCCTGTTGCGCTCGCGTTGGCGTTGTTGCCGTCCATGTCCGAAAGCCCGGCGGGGGTCGAGCTCAGCGTCACGACCGGGACGGGATCGAGCGTGTCCGTCGCGGTCGCCGTGACCGAGATGGTCTGGCGCACGTACGCGTTGGGCGCTGGTGTCGAGCCTCCGAACGTCACCACGGGGCCGGCCAGATCGACGTGGAACACGATCGTGACGGGCGTCGCGGGGTTCCCGGCGAGGTCAGTGGTGTTGACGACGAGCGTGTAATTGCCCTCGGTCGAGACGACGTGAGGCGACGTGATCGGAGCCCCGTTGAGCGTCGCGGTGAGCGCGCCGCGGTTGGTTTCGGCCTGGTCGAACGTGATCGTTCGCTCGGCCTGGTACCACGTGTTGTTCGCCACTCCACCGACGGTGATCACCGGCGGCGTGTTGTCGACGGTGTACGTGCGCGTGGCGGAGCCGGTGCGACCGGAGTCGTCGACGGCCTGGGCAGTCACCGTGAGCGCCCCGTCGGCGATTGACGTCGTGTTGAGCGAGCCCATGGCGCTCGCGTTCATCGTGTTGCCATCCATGTCGCTCAGCCCAGCTGGGCTCGAGCTCAGCGTGACGACCGGTACGGTATCGACGCTGTCCGTCGCGGTCGCCGTGACCGCGATGGTCTGACGCACGTACGCGTTGTTCGCCGGCGTCGAGCCCGCGAATGTGACCACCGGCGCGGTGCCGTCCGTCGAGAAGGTCCTCGTCACCGTGGTCATGTTGCCGGCTAGGTCGGCGGCCGCGACGATCAGGGTGTGTGCGCCTTCGGTGCCCACGCTCGCACCGGACGCGAACGAGGCCCCGTCGAGCGTTGCGTTGGCCGGAGCCGCAAGGTTGGTGTCGCTGGCGCTGTACGAGACGCTGTGAGGGAGCTGGTAGAGCGCGTTCTGGTTTGCGCCGGTGATCGTGATCGTAGGTTGCGTGTTGTCGACCGTCTTCGGGACAACGAGCTCGATCGCGGGGGTGCCCCCGCGATCGGCGACGTTGAAGCGGACAGTCAGTGCACCATCCCCGATCGCGGTCGTATCGAACGTGACGACCACCTGACGCCGCATATCAGCCAGCGTGGACGGGGTGACGCTCGTCGGCACGACGGCTCCGGCCGGTCCAGTCGCGGTCACCGCGATACCGGTACCGAGCGATCCCAGCGCCTTGAGGTTGTCGTCCGCGACAACCGTGATCGTGAGCGTCTGTCGAACGACCGCCCCCATGGGATTCGTGGCCGTGAGCGTGAGCGTGGGCGCCACTGGGTCCACGTAGAACATGACGGTCCGGGTTGCCGACGCGCCTGCCTGATCCATCGCCGTTACGACGAGAGTGTGCTGCCCCGCGGCGGAGACCTGCTGTCCCGAGGAGAATGAGAGACCGTCGAGCGTCGCGGTCAGCGACGCGAGATTCATCTCGGTCGCGGAGTAGGTAACGACCGGGCCAGGCGCCGGATACCAGGTCCCATCGGTGACGCCGCCGATGTTGATGGTTGGTCCTGTGTTGTCGACGGTGAACGTGCGGGTCGCTGATCCCGTGTTGCCAGCATCGTCAGTAGACTCGAGGGTGACGACGAGCGGACCTTCCGCGAGCTGGGTCGTGTCGAACGTGTGATGGCTGTCCGAGTCGGTGATGTCGCCGTCCGCGTCGTTCGTGCCGCTGGGCGACGTGAACCGCAGCGTGGGGCGGGTGTCGAGGTCGTCGGTCGCCATCGCATCGACGGTGATGGTTCCGCGCACGAACCCTGCCGGCGGCGTCGCGCCGGTGAACGAAACCGTGGGCGGCGTCTGGTCGAAGTTCGTGCCTGCGTCGGGGTTGATACGTCCTGTAGCGCTGCACGTACCGATGGCCGAGTTTCCACCACCCGACGACAAGGTATCGAGCTGCGAGAGGACGTCGGCGGCACCGCTGAACATCGTCTGATTGCGCGCGCCGTCGTTGAGGTACGAAACGATGGCGTTGGCCAGGTCGCGCCGAACCGACCGCACGGTGACCGCCTGCGTGCCACCGAAGAACAGCGGAGTCGCTGCCTGGCGTCCATCCCAGCATCCGTCAGCGAGATCGGTTTCGAGGATGCGCACGACACGCATCGCGTTCATGGCCGAGCCGAAAGTGCCGCCATCGCCTCCACCGAGCGTCGATGACATACGCGCGCGCTCAGAGAACCCAACCAGGACCATGCCGTAGCGGGCCTGCGCGTTGAACGTCGTCATCTCGCTCGGAGCGAGTGGCGTCAAGTCGTAGATGTTGGCGACACCGAAGTGCGACTCCATCGCTGTACGTGCCGTGGTCCAGCGTGATGAGACGTCGGTTCCGCCCTGGCTCGACAGCTGAAGGTATTCGAAATAGGTGGTCGCGAACGAGGTCAGCGGGGTGACCATCAGGTTCGAGATCGCGTTGCCGTCAGCGTAGCTCGGGATGACGGTGCGCATACGATCGTTGACGTCCAGCGTGACCGTCGCCGTCCCGGCTTCCTCCGGATACGTGCCGCCGAAGCCCGCCTCGACGAGCAACGGGCCGGTGTAGCCATCGCTAATCATCACGTTCGTGAACGAGCCGTCGTTCTGCGTGGTGCCCTGCCCTCGCATCGCGCCGCGCGCACCGTTCTGGAACTCGTAGATGCGAACGGTCGCGGCGCCGACCCGCCCCTTGTACACGACGCCGCTAACGGTGCCGCCGCTCACGTTGTTCACGTTGATCATCCGTGGCGACGTCGTGGTGTTCTCCTCGGTGTCGGCGGCGGTCGCGGTGAGCGTGAGCGCGCCTTCAGCGACGCCGACGGTGGAGAAAGTGGCAGTGAAGCGTTCGGGCGCCGGATCGGTGTCGACCAGTTCCGTCGGCGACGGTGTCTCCGCAATGACCGTGAGGCTCATGACGCCGACGGGATCGGAAGCGGTGACATCGACCGAGATCGAGCCTGCGACGGTCGCCGCCTGCGACGGCATCTGCCAGGTGATGGTCGGCCCGATCGAGTCGAACGGCTCCGACGCTTCGTTGCCGAAGAGGTCCGCATCGACGTTGGTGCGCGCGGCCTCGAGCCACGGAGCGACGTCATCGCGCGTCAGCGTCGTGCCATTCTCGGATGTGAGAAGGAAGGTGAGGACTGCCGAGCCGAAGCGGCTGCGCAGCGTGTTGGTATGAACGGCACAGCTCGCGTAGCAGCCAGGCCCTTCCATGGAGCAACCAGATGGCGGCGAACAGCTCGCGCCGACAAACAACGGCTCGGAGCCGTTGCCGTCGAAGAGGCTCTCGGCTGACCCCGCGTCGCGCGCAAGGACCTTGACGAGCTCGACGGTGTTGATGCTCTGGACGGTAGCACCCTGATCAGTTGCGATGAGTTGCGCGAGCTGGCTCAACCCCGCGAGCGAAAGGCCGTACTTCACCGGCTCGGTAGGCGAGCCTGCCGCAGCGGAGACCGCAGCGACCGGAGTCGTGGTGGGGTCGAACCCGAGGTGGTTCGCGAGGCGTTCGAGGGCCTTCTCGATGGCTGCGTCGTAGGTCGATTCCTTCGACCCTGAGACCCAGCGTGAACGTCCCAGGACGACGGCGAGGTGCGACCACGGCGAAATCGTCACGCCGGCGCGCTGTTCGTTGATTTGCAGGTCGAGCGCGACGCCGCGAAGAGTGGTGCTGGCGTCGAGCGAAACCTCGCCGCCGGAGGTTTCGCTGAAGCTTCCGCCGGTGACGTCGATCTCGACGTGCTCGTAGCCGTCGTGAGTCACCGTCCAGGTACCGTCGTCACCGGTGGTGGTGCGAGCAAGCTCGAGAGTTCGTTGGCCATCGACGAGCTGATGGACGACGACGGTCGCGCCGCGGATCGGTCCGGACCAGAACGCGGTGCCCGAAAGCGTCGCCTCGCCGGTGCCACCACCGCCGTCATCACCGCCGCAGGTGATCGAAACCGCGAGTGCCGCGAGCGCAACGACGCGTCGAAACCAGGACGCAACGCGAGATCGATTTACTTCCATTCGTGACTCTCCATGCGGCGCGTCGCCGTACTTCTCGGTGATCAATCTCGGCGTTCTCATGCGGCCCTTATCGCGAACGCAGGCGTTTGGTTTCCGATCGACGCGACGAATCGCGCATGTGCTCGATTCCGCTTGGAACTTCAGGGCCCGTCATTCACATCTCCGGCAACAACCCAGGGTCAGCAGCAGGTCGAGACCGACCTGACAATTGGTCGGACGTTGTCCTCGCCGCGACGCCTCCGGATCGGTTCCGCCGCCGTCAGCCCTCCGAGAAATACGCGGCGGTGAAGTGGGTCGTCAAGAACGATCCAGCAAGCGCAGCGCCGCCATCACGAAGCGATCATCGATTCACCCCTGTGGTGTGATCCGGGGTCAATTCCCTTTTGAGTGCAGGCTGTTGGACCGTGCGCATTCTCGGCGGCGCGGGCCGCTTTGCAGCGCACACCACATCGTTTGCACCGACGCTCGCTCATGGATCACGTGGTGACGACGCCAACCATTGATTGTCTGGTTGATCCCGACGGATCGGGGCAAGGCGCCGAGGTCGAATCTCGTCGAATCCGCGCACGCCAGCGCGACCAGCTACCGATCGGCGAGCGTCCTCCGGTAAGGTGAACCCCCAACGCGATGAGCACGAGCACCAGTGGGCCGGGGGATTCGACGCAGGTCGGTGGTGGCGTTCGGCTCGGCAAGTACCAGCTCGACGCGCCGCTCGGCGCAGGCGGAATGGCCGAAGTATTTCGCGGGCACACCGTCGGCGCCGAGGGCTTCCGTCGTGCGGTCGCGATCAAGCGCGTCCTTCCCGACGCGAGTCGCAACCCCGCTTTCGCGGACATGTTCGTCAGCGAGGCGAAGCTGTCGTCGCGCTTGCAGCACCCGAACATCGTCAGCGTCCTCGACTTCGATCGCGACCACGAAGGTCGCTTGTATCTCGTGATGGAGCTCGTCGAGGGCCGCGACCTCGACGCGCTGATCGAGTCGGGACGGTTGCCGTTCTCGACGCTGATCTACGTGATCATCGAGGTACTGCGTGGGCTCGGCTACGCGCATGACTTGCCCGCCGGTGCAGATGGCGTCCGAGGGCTCGTGCATCGCGATATCTCGCCGCACAACGTGCTCTTGAGCTGGTCCTGCGCCGTCAAGGTGTCCGACTTCGGGATCGCGAAGGCTCGCGCTGCGACCGCCGCGAGCGCGTCGGTGTCGATCAAGGGCAAGCCGGCGTACATGAGCCCGGAGCAGATCAACGGCTCGCCGCTCGACGGACGCAGCGATCTGTTCGCGGTAGGCGTGATGATGTGGCAGATGATGACCGGGCAGTACCTGTTCGCGTCGGGCACCACGGCCGAGACGCTGGCGCGTGTGCTGTTCGCGCCAGTGCCGAGCCCGAGGACGATCGCGGCGGACATTCCGCCCGATATCGAGGCAGTGACCCTGAAGCTGCTGGCCCGCGAGCCGGCGCACCGTTACGCGACCGCCGAGGACGCGATTGACGATCTGCAGCGGTGTCAGCACGTACCGCGCGACGGTCGGCGCGAGCTCGAGCAGCTGCTCCTCTCGCGGTTCCCGAACAAGGCGCCCGTTCGCACGGGCCAGCGACTCCGCGCCGGCGTGCCCGAGACGCCCGGGGCGCTCCCCGCGGGCACGCCGCAAACGCCGACGCCGACACCACCGCACGGTACGGTTCCGCTCGGTCCGCAGCCCTACGCTGCGATGAATGCTCCAACACAGACGGCGCCAGCGACGCCGGCCGCGATCGGGGCAGCGACACCCGCGCGTCGGGGCAACACACTCCTGATCATCGGAGCCATTGGAGCCGTCGTCATCGGCATCGTTGCGATCCTCATCTTGACCTCAGGTGGCGGCAATCAAAGCAATCCGGCGGGGACCGCGGGCGGCGGGACAGGTCAGGCATCGGTCGGCATCGACGCCGCGCCGGCTGCGATAGCGCCCGTAGACGCGACGCTCGTCGACGCCCCACCGCCGGATGCGGCCGAGCCCGCGGCGGAGCCTGTCGACGCGTCCGTCCCCATCGACGCGAAGAAGCGGACGCAGGGGGGCGGCCGTGGGTCGGGGTCCAGCTCGGGGACCATCCACGAAATTCCGCTCGGCGGTTCGTAAAAAAAGTACGCAACCCGGGCGAGGCGCCGCCGACAAGGCGTGTACGCCAAGCCGATCGACGGCTTCGGCCGGAGGAAGTTAGCCATGAGATCACCGACCCGACCCTTGCTCGTACTGTTGCTACTCGTGGTTGGCGCAACGGTCGCGGCAGCTCAGGACGCTGGCCAATCGCGCACCATCCTGGTCGACGAGGGCGGCTCCTACGACGTGACGGTTCACCCCGATTTCGTGACCGTGTTCTACCTGCCGGACAAGATCACCAAGGCGCTCGCGTCTGACACGACCGGGTACGAGGTGAAGCCGATCGGCGACCGCAGCCTCGCCATTCGTCCGCTCAAGGCCGACGCGAAGCCCGCCAACCTGGCGCTCGCGACGGACAGCATCAAGGTCTCGGTCGTCCTACGCGTCGCGAAGTCGCGCGACGAAGCGCTCACCCAGGTGACATTCAAGCGTGCCGAGGTCGAGGCCGAGCTGCGACGACGGGTCGAAGAGGGCGTGAAGAAGCGCACCGCCGAGCTCGAGGCGAAGATCGCCGAGATGCAGAAGACGATGGACGCAGAGCTGCCCAAGGTCGCGGACGGCCTCATCGCCGCGCGCTTGCTTCAGCGGCGTGAGCTGCGTCGGCTCAATGCGATCGAGCGCAACAACGACAACGTCGTCGTCGAGGCGACCGACGTGTTCTTCCTCGGCGAGGATGCCTACGTGGTCTTCCAGATCGAGAACCGCAACAAGGCGCCTTACCGCATCGCCACGGCGCAAGTCATGGATGGCAAGGCCGATCGCGCTGGTGTCGTTCGCTTCGCGAGCGATGCGGCAGAAGCCGCCGGCAAGGGCGTGATCGGTGTGGTGCGTCCCGGTGGAAAGGGCGCTGGAGTCGTCGTGGTGCGGCGCTCGGGCGACCTGCTCGGCAAGAAGCTGTCGCTCGTGATCGCGGAGCCGGGTGGCCGCGGCAAGGTCGTCGTGGATCGGGTCGTGCTGCGATGAACCCGCGGTGGATCGGCGCAGCAATCGTTCTGCTTGCAGCGTCCCACGCACGAGCGGATCGTCGCGAGGCGTCAGTGCATGCGCACATGGTCGGCGGTCTCGCGGTCGCAGCGGACGCCGATGCCACTGACACCGGCTCGGCGCCGCTCGGCGGGCTCGCCGTGCGTGCGAGCTACGCGACGCGGAACGCCTTCCAGTACGACGTCTCGCTATCGCTGCTCGCCACCGGCGGAGCCGCGTACCCGTCAACGACGTTCATGCCGCCCGGACGACCAGGCGTGACTGGCCCGTACACCGTGGCGCAGCAGCTGACGCGACTCGACGGAGGCATCACGATGCGGCTCGGCGTGGCCTGGATTCCGACAGTTCGCGTTGCCCTGGGCGCGCAAGGACGTCGACAGGCAGGCCCGGTCGTGGAGTCTGCCGGCGGCGAAGTGATGGGCGAGGAAAGTCTCGGACGCGGCGGATCGCTCGGCTTCGACCTGGTCGGAAGCGGGACCGTCGGGCTCGATCACCGAATCAATCGCCGCATCATTGTGGGTGCGGCGGCCGGCGCGAGCATGGCCGTTCCGCTCGGAGGGGACGCGTTCCGCACCTTCGAGGTGACCGCACATGCGGCCTACTACTGGTACCCGCGCTGAGCGCGAGCCGGTACCAGCATGACGAAGCAGTCGGCCACCGGCACCCAGGCCGGCCCACGCGGAACCCACGAGCTGACGGGCTCGTCGCGCTTCCGCGCGGCCACGCCGAGCCGCATCACCCACCTGCGCGTGCGTGGTACGGGACGTCACGTCGAGCTTCCTGCGATCGCGTCGTACACGATCGGCCGCGAGCCGGCGAAGGGCGATCCCGACGCTCCGCGCGCCGACGTGCTCTTGCCGAGCCCGCGGAAGGGGATGTCGCTGGTTCACGCGGAGCTCGAGTGGCGCAAGGATCTTCTCTGGTGCCGGGACGCGGGATCGACCAACGGCACCCACGCCAATCACGAAGCGAAGCACGACTGGTTCACGATCAGCAGCGGGATGCGCCTCGACCTCGGTGAGACCAGTCTGATCGCGATGGACTGGAGGCTGAACGAGCTCGTCGAGCCATTGTCGTGGTGCCTCGGGCTCGAGGCGCACGCCGAGCTCGACCGCGCCCTTGGGCTCGTGCAGAAGGAAGGACCCCTACTTCTGCTCGGACCAAGGGACAGCGACCAGGAGTGGCTCGCTCGGAGGATTCACGAATGCTCGTCGCGACGCGAGCAACCGTTTCTCGCATTCACGTCGAAGCTCGACCGGAAGGCAGATCTCGACAACGCGGGATTCGGCACCGTGTTCATCGACCTCGCGAGGGTGGGCAAGGTGACAGCACCTTTCGCGAAGAAGCTGTTCGCCGGGGACGGAAGCCAGCTCCGTCTTCGGCCGATCATCGCCTCGGTCACGCACACCGAGAGCCAGCGAGCCTTCCAGCAGCTCGGCCAAGGGCATACCCTCGTCGTGCCAGAGCTGTCGACACGGAAGAGCGAGCTCGTACGACTGTTCGATCGGCTGATGAAGGAGCACGACTCGGCGGTGCGCGTGCGCGATCTCGGCGAGCCGTGGGCGACACGTCTCGCCGAGCACGAGTTCGCGAGCCTCCACGAAGTTCGAGAGGCCGAGGAGCGGCTGCGTGCGTGGCTCGAGACGCGCAACATGACCCACGCCGCGAAGCGCATCGGCACGAGCCGGCAAGCGCTCACCAAGTATCTCAGGCGTCTCCTCGGCGAGTTCTTCGACGAGCGCGTCTGACGGTCCGGCTGCCGGACACCGGGCGCAACCCGCCGTCGGTTCGCGGTGGTCGAGGTTGCAGTTCCGACACGAGGGCCAGAGCGGCCTGTAGCGTCCGATCACGTGAGCAGTGATTGGCATGTGCATCGAGCGGACGCGGACGAAGTGCTCTATGCAGCCTGGGAGCTCGGCCAGGTGCGCGTCGGGCACCTCGTGGTCGAGACCGAGGTCGGGCGCCCGCAATGGTGGTGGTCGTGTTGCTGCGGCATCGCGGGCGGCTTCACGGGCGCGTGGGACCACGCGAGGCTCGCGCTGGCTGGCTTCATGACGGCCCACCGCCTCTGCCTCAGGCAGTGGCCGGAAGCCTGGGAGCGCGAGACCACCGCCCCGATCGCGTACCAGATCGAGCACTTGGGTGGCGACGCAACTCGCGCGCGCCCCCGTCGATAGAGCTCGGCATGAAGACGCCGGGGGCATCCAAGTCACGACGCCGTAGGCGGCGAAAGGCACGCCGACCGATCTCGTTCCGCCGATCGCCAGCCGGCTCTGTGTTCCGCATCCTCTTCGTCGACCTGCTCGTGCGCTACCGAACGGCGAGCGGACAGCCTCCCCTCTCCTCGAAGGGTGTGGCGCAGATGAGCGATGAAGCGCTGTTCCGGGCGGTCCGATCGGCGAGTCGGCGCGCTGGGTCGCTGGTTGGCTCGCCGAAACCCAAAGAAACGTCGCGCGGATCAGAAACCGAGCAGCGCCCGCGGCGATAGGGGCGCATGAGCAACGATGACAGCAACGAAAACGACGACACCATGATCCGGTACGACGCGCTGTTCGATGCGCTCGGCGAGGCCACGAGGGAGATGATCACGCGACGTCAACCTCCGGACGATGTGGCCGCCGAGATCGAGGCGTGTACGGATCGGCTGCGCGAGCTCCTCTGCTGTGATCCCGCGGCCTGGCGAAGCGAGCTCGAAGACGAACGGCTCGACGAGCTCGACCTGATCGAGTGGGAGGACAACGCGTTGCTGCGGGCCGCGGTCCTGGCCGCGTTGTTGTCCAACGGCGTGGCGCAGGCGTAGCCCAGGAACACCTGGGATCGCAGGCACCTACGAGAAATCGTAGATGGACACGCAACCGCCGGCCCTCAGCGACGACAACAGGCGCGTTCTGTCATTCAAACCGCCATCTCTGCTGCCAACGGAGGAAGAACCATGAAGTCGACCGTGATCCTGCTGGGACTCGCACCGCTTGTTCTGATCGGCCCGAGAATCCCGGCGGCGCAGTCCGAGGTGGACGCGCCCAAGCCTGTTCCTTCCGCCGACGGTGCGCCGCCGGCGCCAGTCGTCCGCCAGGCGCCGCCTGGGTTGGGAGCAACTCGCCGCGCGCCAGACCGCGGCAGAAGCTCCCAAGCCGGCGGCACATTGGCGTAGCGGATTGACCCTGCGCGCGGGACTCGGCTTCGGCTCGTTCATCGCAGCCCGATCCACCACGGAGCAGGCATCGGGAACGAACGTGTCGCTTTCCGTCGGCGGGTTCCTGACGCCAACGCTCGCCGTGCAGGTTCAGATCGAGCATACGAACACCGACGGGTACGAGTTCGGCAACGCGTCGGACCTGCAGTTCGCGGGCATGACGGTGGAGTGGTTCGTCACCGAGCGCATCGTCGTGGGCGGTGGCGTGGGCCAGACCGAGACCGTGCTCGACAACTACAACGACGAGGCAGGACTGGGCGTGCAGGGCCGCTTCGGATACCTGGTGACGCAGCGACGGCAGCACAGCGTCGACCTCCTGGGCGCGGTCACGACCTCGCGCTTCGACAAGACGCAGGTCACGACGATCAACGTCGGCGTCGGTTACCGCTTCCGCTGATCGCCGGAGCCCCCCATGACTCGCCTGCCACCCGTTCTCATCTTTGTCGCGCTGCTCGCAACGTCGTGCCTGCCGGCGACGAACAGGGACACCGCCGCCACCGCGCAGCTCGCGCGGATCGACCAGTCGCGCTCGGCGTGGCACACCAGCCGTGGCCCGCGTCAGGCGGTCGAGTTCGCCCGCGCCGTTCACGACGCCCTCGCCGCGGGCGCGTACCGCGTCGATCCGCGCCGCTGGGAGCGCGACCTGCCCGAATCCATCAAGGCACTCGACCTCGCCGCGTCCATCGCAGGAGGCGATGCCGCGCAGCTCGTGGCCTGGCGCGCGGTCCGGCTCGGCGACAATGGCCAACCCGCTGAAGCGCTGCAGGAGTACCGACGCTCGCTATCGATCGGCCCCACCTATCTGGCTGCCGCGGGCCTCGCCGCGTATCACGGCCAGAGCGGCGACCTCCCGTCGTTGCACACGGTATGCAGCAGCGCCGCGCCGGAGCTCTCCGACGCTGACCGATTCGATCTCATGGAGACCTGCCAGCGTGCTTCGAAGGCACTCACCGAGGAAGCCGGCCTGCCATGGGCGAGCTCCGCGGACCTCGAGTGGTACCGTGCGGAGCAGGAACGACGGCGCCAGCTCGCTGCGGCGGAGGCCCAGGCCGTGCGCGACAAAGCGAAGCAGGATCTCGGCGCACGCCGCGAGCAGATGGAGGTCAACAAGATGTGCCGCGATGAATGCTCCGAGACAGAAAGCCGCTGCTACGCGAGCTGCGGCAGCGTCGCGTACAGAGCATGCGCGTACGGCTGCGAATCGCGCGCGAAGCAGTGCAGGCAGTCATGCAAGTGAACGCTCACGCGAGTGTTCAGAGCCCGAACGGTGACAACGAGGCGGCAGTCTGTGGGTTCCCCGGGAAGTGCCCGTCCCATCGGGCGCGCACTTCGGCGTAGGTTGGCATGTGATCGCGAAGCTCGTCGAAGGCGATGGAGAGGAGGAGTGATTCGAGGGCGTCCGATGAGGCGGGGACGCCACCGATCGCGAATCCGTTTGCGGTCGTGAGGGCGAGGAATCCTCTGACAATGTGGTGCTCGACCTCGCTGCCGCGGATCGTCGCATTCGTCTTCCAAGAGGTGTGCGGTGTCGTGAGAAGGGGGCATGTGCAAGCGCCGCCGAGAGCGCCGCCTGGGCCGAAGGCTACCTTCTCGTCGAAAAGGGCGAGCGCGAGTCGCGGTGTCGGCTCCGCCGCGTCCCATCGGGCAACCATCGCTTCGAATAGGGTCGGGAAGCCTTCGAACCAAGCATGTGCCTCATTGTTGACCCAGCAGCCGCCGTCCTCGAGCGGGTCGTTTCCTGCGCACGCGGTTGAGGTCGCGCGTGATGCGCACCCCAAGTGGTCCAGCGTGATGTGGCAGCCGTTGTGGTGCGACGGCCACATATCGTACGTGCCGTTCATGCGCTGCAAGTGATGCGCGTATTCGTGCACGATCGTGCCGTCGTCGAGAAGTTCGTGCTGCGCACCGACCCAGATGTGACTGACGGCGCCAGCGGGCAGCGTCACGCCGCGCTCCGTGAGCGCGGGAATGATGATCGCGCGTGATAGTCGACTTCCCGCATCGGTTTCCGTGATCCCGCGTCGCAGGCGTACGTATTCCCATGCGGTCAACATGGCGTCGAGCGCCGAGAAGTTGCCGGCGTCGCTGCCGGTGGCGTCCCAATCGAACCGCAGTGTCCCGGCAGACGTGGCCAACTGGGCGCCCGGCAACTCCTTCCAGAACCAGACGACAGCGTTGTCCCGCCAGTTCACCTGACCAGCGGGACTCGAAGCGACGACGACGATCTTGTAGTTCCGGTTGTTCACGTAGGCGCGATCGATCGTGAACATGCCGGAGTCCTCGGTCCGCGTCGTAACCTCGATTCCCCAAGGGCCGTCGTTTGTGGAAGACCAGATCTCGACCTGTGCACGACGAATCGCTCGAAAGTCTGGTGTGCCAGCCGCGGTCACCAGACATCCCGACGCGTCGACGGCAGGCGGTATGAGGTAGACGTTCGCGAAGTCGATCCGAGGGCACTTGCGATAGCGCAGCGTGCCCGTGATGCGAACGTTGCCCATTCCTACGAGCGGTGGCGCATCCGCGGCTGCACCTACGACGCGCAGCGGGCTAGGCGCGTCCACGACAAGTGCTTCGTCCGCAGCCCCCTCTGGGGTGGCGAAGACGAGCGCGAGCTCCGCCCCCGCAGTCGCTGAGGCGACGCCGGGCGAGCGCGAGACAGTGAACGGCGCGCTCACCTGGCCGTTCACGATCGTAACTGGTGTCGGTTGGATCGTGACACCAGCGGTGCCGGTCGCCCAGACCACGACGCGGACGTCGGTCGGTAACGCGGACGGGATCGAGATCGTTCCTTGCGCCGACTGTCCGGGAGCGATCTCGAGCCGAGACGGTGTGAGGGCCAGAGTCGAGCGCGGCTCCACGTGCAACACGCGTGGGGTCATCGCGCCGCAGCTGTTCTGCGCGCTCAAGCGTGCGTCGACCTTGCTCGTGACTGACGTCGTCACCGAACCAGCGGGCGTGGTGCCGACGATGGCGGAGCCTACCTGCAGCGCGGTCGTAGCTGGTCCAGCGTCTGACTCAACCTCCCACGCAAAGGTGACGTCGCCGCGTTCGACGCGAAACTGATCCGATGCGAGCTGACTTGCATCTCGAGGATAGAAGCGCACCAACTTGGGGCGATGCGTGATCGTCACGTGGTTTCGGGCGGCACCTCCGAGGAGACTCGTGACACCCGTACAGCTCGCGAAGCAACCGCGCGCGACTTGCGGATCGATCTGCATGGTCGCATTCAGCGCTGTGAACCCGACGCCGGCAGCGCCGGTTGGGATCTGCATCTTGCAACCATCGGTCAGCTGCATGCTCGAGAGCCCGCGGCTCCCCGGTTGCCACGAGGCGCGAGGAAGTGTTCGCCCCCCGCCAAACCCTTGGAGCTGTCGCAGTATCCGCGGGCCTGTCAGGGGATTCGATCCCTGGCTGCACTGCAGGCCGCCGTAGCCCGCGAGCGCGCTCCCGAGCTGGCGGATGTTTTGAAGGCATGCGGCGCCGGCAGCGAGCGTTCCTGCCGTCGTCGCGTTCTTCGCCGCGATCCAGACGGGGCCGCTCTCTGCGTTCTCCGGAACCTCGACGACGATGCGCGTCCCGGTCCACGAGACCTGGCGTCCGGCGATGCCGCACGGGCTGAAGTGCACGACGCCGGACGCCGGAAAGCTCGTGCCCGCCGGAGGCGTCAGGGTGATCCTTTTCAGCTCGCACGTGCTGGCAGGCTCGATCGTGGCGGGCTGCACGGTCGCGACGACCTGTGAGAGTGAACGTTGCCCGGGCGAGAGCGGGTTCAGTCCGCCGCCACGGAACGCACTCGCCACGGTGGCAGCTCGCGCCGGCGAGACGGCGACGTTGCGAGGTGCAGCGGTTGAGCGTCGCGACGACGCGGAACCGGGCTCCGGATTCTCCGTCGCGGAACCGGCAGGTGCGGTTCGCGTGTCGCGATCACTGCACGCGACCAAGATGGACACCGCCAACATCACAACGCCTCGTGCCGTCATTCGCCTCCCCTAACCGGTCAGGTTCCAGGTTCCCTACTCGACCGCGGGACGCATTGTGCATGAAATCCCAGTCGCACGGAGAACACCACGGAGGGCCGCACCAGCGCCGGTCGTTCCAACCGCCAGATCACCCCGGAGCGGTGAACGCTTCGCGACGCCAGAAGAACCCCATCCAGGATCCATTTGGGTAAGCTCGTGCCTCCGAGGATGGGGCCTCGGACGGCGCGCCCGTTCTGCGTCGAATCAAAGTCGTTCGACTCTCGAACCGACCAACGGAGACCAGTCATGAAAGTCCTGCTTCTGGTGTTCTCGATCCTCTCGAGCGCGTGCTTCGGAACGCTCGACACGAGCGGTGTTCGGCTCTATGCCGGCACCGACGCGGAAATTCAGCGATGCACGCTGTCGCTGCAACGACACAAGAAGAACTTCAATTCGCACAGCAGCAAGCTGAACAAGCTCGCCATCACGGCGATCCTGCTCGGAGTAGCGACGACGACTCTGGGTTCGATCGATAGCAAGAGCCGCCCCGGCGACGGTCTGGGCACCGTCGACGAGGCCACGGATGCCGAAGGGAAGATCTCTGGAATGGAGTGGGCCACGATCGCCACCGCCGGTTTGACCGCGGTGGCGACTGGTTTCACGACGCACTTCGGGAAGAGCCTTACCGACTCGACGAAGAAGGTCGATGAAGTGGCCGGCATGATTAACCAACTCTCGCAGAACGCACCCGGGACGCCGAACCGGCCACAGCCTGGAGACGTGCTCAACAAATGCGACTGATCGCTACCGGCCTCGTAGCGTCCACCCTGACGTTGCTGGCCGTCGGCTGCGTCGTGAAAAGGCAGCCGCCCCCAGCTGCGGACTGCGGCGGACCCGGGCGTCGTGAGACTCCGTTTCGCGCGGCGCGTGACAAGGCTCTCGCGGGAACCGGGATCCTTTCGACGCGAGCGAACGAGCGGATGTCGCACCTGGCTCCTGGTGAAGCCTGTGGCGACGAGCCCAGCGTGGGGGTTCTGGTTTTTCGGGACACACAATCAGTTCAGTGCACGGCCACCCTGATCAGATCCGACGCGATCATCACCGCCGCACACTGTCTACAGGGGGTGGACGAATCCAAATTGGATTTCGTTCTCGGGCTGAACGCCGGGTCAGCGAGTGCGCGCATTCCATTGCGTCCGGCGGCTTTCAAGATACCTGTGAGCTATACCCTGGCCTGCAACAACAGCGACGTCGCTGTTGCCCTACTCTCGAAGAGATCAGCCGTGCCGCCAGCTGCGCTCTTGGACAGTGCGCCAGCTTGGCCGAAGACCTTGGTCTACATCGGCTACGGCTATTCCGAGTTCAACGGGCACTCAGGAATCGGCACGAAGAGGTGTACGAATCTGGAGGCAGATCGCGGTGTGGGCGACTCGATCCACGCACGAACGAAGCATCCGCAGGTCTGCGGTGGAGACTCTGGCGGCCCTGCGTTTCTCGCCACCCGAAGCGGACGTCGCCTCGTGGGGGTTACCTCGTGGGGTGATGCCTCCTGCGAGGGCACGGTCACCAGCGTCGCGCTGGACGTTCACCACGATTGGATCGACGCATCGATCGAGAGTCTTCGCGACACCTACGTCGGGCCTGAGGTCGGTTGTCTCGAGCTCGAGGTCGCGTCGGCGTGCCGAGAGTACGCCGGAGTCCTTCGAACCGAGTGCGGGCTTCCGAGCCTTGGGCAGCCATGGGACCCGTCATCACTGACGCCACAGGGCTTCGCGTGTGCGCGACGAATCGGAGGCATCGAGGCTCTCGCGACCGCGCTCGAGAATGTTCCGATCTTCTGTTCTGCCGAGCGGAGCAGCGTCACGGAGAAGCAGCGATGCGAGGACGTGAAGTTCCAAGTCCAACAAGCGCGGGTCGGCATCATGGGTGGGGGCCTGATGCCGATCGGCGCCATGCCAGCCTTCACTCCGAAGACCATCACAGGCTCCGGGAAGTACAAGGCTCGTACCGGAGGCTTCGAACGCGGTCGCCAAACGACAATGTATTGCGGAAACAATCCTGAGAGTTGGGTACGAGGCGATGCCTCCTTCGACACTGGCTCAGGCGACCTGTCCGTCACCATCGAGCTCGAGACTGACTCGGTCGGGGCAGGTCCCAAGGGAAACGTGTCCATCAGCATCAAGGACGACGCCGGCAACGCTATAGCTACTGTCGAATCATCGGACATTGGTATCGGTGGGAAGCCGCCCGGGAAGGCGATCTCGCGTCCATTCGGCTCGAGAGTCACGATCAAGAACGAGGTCGCACGACGGGCAAGCGCGGTCACCATCGAGGCGAACTGCAGAGGTAGCGCGGCTGGGCTCTGGGGAATCAATCCTGATGACCCGAACCAGGCCTTCACTCTTACGGTGACGTACCCCGGCTGATCGAGGACCGATCTGTCTCGCACCATTGATCAATGAGGATCCTGAACGGCTCGAGTGCACGCTTGTCGTTCGCACAGAAGCCGACGAGAATGAGGCCGCCGATGCTCAAGGGCATTTTCGATTGGCTCCGGCGCCGCAAGCCCTCATCCCCTCCGTTGGCGACATCTCCGCTGGCACCGCCGCCCTGTCATCCGCTCCTCATCGGGGCGACGCACGTGCGGTTGCGGCGCCCGGGCGAAGCCGCTGTTCTCTTCGAGTCGACGCGCGCGGAGGACTTGCTCTCGCTGGGCACGGCGCTCGACGCGGATGCCGAGCCGTTCGGCTACTGCATGTGCATCGGGACCCTCGACATCGACGTCCAGCGAAGCGCCGCGTCGCCGGTGACCATTTCGCTACACCACGGCGTCAGCCTCCGTTGGACGGAGTCGAAGGGGAACGTCAGCTTGCGATCGCCGGACGCGATCATGGACTGGCTCTCCGCACGCGGCATGAACTTCGTGCGTGAAGAGTACGAGGAGGGCGAGCGACGTGGAGAGGAGTCACTTGCGCAGAAACGCCGGTGGCATGACGCGCTACCTGTTTCTCTGCGGCCGTTCCTCGACGAGATGCAGACAACCGGCGCTACCACGAAGCCGGCCTGGACCGCAGCGATCGAGCAGGAGTTCCCCGACCCGATCAAGCGCGCCGCCGTGCTCATCGAGCTGTTCGGTAGCGGCGTCGGGCCGTGGTCCGGCTATCCCTCGTGGGAATCGGTGCCGGAGGAGCTGCTCCTTGCAATGCCGCTCGACGTTCTCGTTAGCGCGATGGGAACCGCTCCAGGTGACCAGCTGCTCGATGGCGGAGCCCGCCTCTTCGCCGGATGGGCGTTTCGGAAACGCCGCGGGAAGGATCTACAGCGTGTCCCGGCGGCGCTTCGCAGCCTCTTGCTTGCCCGCGTCACGACCATCGGGGACGAAGAAAAGGTGTCCGCGGTGCGCAAGGCCTTCGAGGCGAAGACGAAGCCTTGACGAGACCTGGCGTGATCGCCCAGTGATCCGTTCGCGTGGTCAGCCAGCCAGGTCGTGCGCGAGTCGGGCGGCGACGCTACCGATCGCGGCTCCCCCGAGATGATGGTAGCGGATGCGAGCGGCCCATAGCAGCTCGACGGGATCGAGCTCGCGGCGACGCTCGTCGAGCGTCGCCCGCACGAGGTTCAACCAGTCTCTCGAATCCCCTACCCGATGACGTCGACTGAGTAGCGTGCCGATGAAGTGCTCGACCTTTACTTCGTGCTCACGGAGCAGCGCTTGTGCGGAGTGCCGATCGGCCGCACTTGCGGACATGCGATGCGCTCCGACGAGACGCGCTAGGCTCGCAGCCTTGGCGATTGCCGGCGACGTGTTGAGCATCGCGACCCAGCCGCGGCAGCGCTTGATCATGAGAGAAGACACTCTCACGCCGGCGCACTCGAGCGCGTTGGCGATTCCTGCAAGCAACAGGTGGTCGGCCTTCGGCGCCATGGTCTCCAGAAGGTCGGCTCGACTATTCAACAGCTCCAGAATCACCTCACCGTCGGCGACGACCTGCTCATGAAGCCCGGACAGGAGAGCGGCCGGAAGCACGACGTTGAACTCGAGTGGTGGTCCCGCGCCACGGTCGGCGGCTACTCGACAGACGGCGATGAACTTCGACCAATGCTTCGAGCCCACGGTCGGCGTCACGCCCGGAAGAACTCGTTCGTCCTGGACCAGGGGCGTCACCGTCGGCACGGGACGCTTGGGAACACGCTGAGCACGTCGAGGTTTCGGGCGACGCGTGGGCCGGACGTGAGCATCGACCACCGCTTCGGCGAGTGCGCGGGCCTCGACGATGCTACCGACGTGCCGATAGATCGCGTTCACGATGTCGGTGCGTCCCTCCGCCACGAACGCATCAGACGTGACGTGCCGACCCGCGCGCAGCTCCTCGACGAGCGCGCCAATCACCCGCTCGCGGTTCCAACGCAACGGTGGCAACGCGAGCGTCCGCCGTGCTTCGGCAATCCCTCCGACGTGGTAATCGAGCGAGCGCGCGAGCGCGCGAGGAAGATCTGGACGGCGTGTCCTGGGATTGATCTCGAGCCAGCGACGGTACTCGTCGAGCGATTCGATCTTGGTTGTGATCGGAATCGCGTCCGGTCTCGGAAGCGCCTGTTCGCGATCGGGCAGCCCGGCAGCACGGCGCGCCCGCGCGAAGGATCCGAAGCGGGCGTATACGGCCTTGACCAGTTGTTCTTCGCCGAGCTCGCGAAGGCGACGAGGTGTGAGGCGCTGTCCGGCGGCGTGCAGGCGCGTCAGTGTTGAGGCCACGACCGCCGGCGTGTCAAAGGCCGAGGCACGGCGCCAATCGCCGGGCATACGCTTCCGAGCGATCGCCAGGCTTCCGAACACCGCGATCACCTTCTCGACAAGCTTCGCTTGCTGCGGGAGCAGCGAAAGCGCGTTGGGAGCTATCCCGCGTTTCGCAAGCCAGACAAGCCGTTCGAGTAGCTGGTCGGCCGCTGAACGCGATGCCATCGATGACCTCAACGTATCGCAGGCACCTGCGCAAGTAGGCGTCCTTGATACGGGAGTGACTGAACACGCGATCAGTGTCAGCCGGGACCCCTAAGGTGGCGCCACAACACGGGGCCGGTGGTCGGCTCCGTCGAAACCGGGACGTGCTGACGATGAGTATTCAGGCCGCGAACGACCCCGACCGCGCCGCGAGGATCGCCTGGCGCCAAGCGTTCGACGATCAATTGACCCGCCAGGAAATGAACCGGGTCCTGGAGTACGCCGAGAAACGGCTCGCTGTCGTTCGGCGGGTCCTCCCGCACGACAAGGAGCACGGCGCCACCGAGCTCGTTCACGAGGCGATCGCGGCGACGCTCGCTGGAACGGCAACGTGGGAGCCGAGCACGAAGCCGCTGGGCAACCACCTGATCGACACGATCGCGTGGCAGACGCGAAACACGCGGCGACGACTGGGGAGGCATCGCCAGGCCTCGCTCGACGACACCCGAGACGACACGTCGACGGATGGTTGCCGGCTCGAAAACGAAGCGACCATGAAAGCAGGGAGAGTCACGGCACCCCCGCTCGATCTTCACATCGCGGTCCATCGGGTGCTCGACGAGCTCCGGCAGCAGACCGCTGGCGACGCCGACGTCGCCCGGTTGATCGAAACGATCCGCGACGGTCACACGGACCATGGCGACCTCATGAAGGCGACCGGCCTTCGTGCCGCCAGGTTCCGCAACGCGCGTCGCCGGCTCACCCGCATGGCGATGCGTCTACCCGACGAAACCCGCGCCGCCGTCGAGGCGGTGCTCTCGTGAGGAGCCCGACGATGAACGCAACGACTGATCCTAATGAGATTCTCGACGCGCTGGCTCACGAGGTCGGGCTCGGTGCGGCCGACTCGGATGCGCCGCTGACGCAGAGGCAGATCAAGGACGCGGACGCCGTGATCGCGTTCGCGCGCCGCGAGCTAGCGAAGCAGGCGCGGGCAGACGTTCCGATGGTCGTTCCCGTCGAGCGACCGGTCCGCCCTTCCATCCTCGCGATGTCGCGCGATGCCATCGTCGCGCGACTGCGCGAGTTGCAGACCGCGCTTGGCGCAACGCAGCTCGCCGTATCGCACCGGCACTTCACCGGCGCCGCCAGTGACCATGACCTGCGGAGCGTCCTGGAGGATCTGGAGACGTTGTTCCAGCAGCGCGAGGCGTCGCGGTGACCGGCCACGGGATCGCCAAAGCACGAGCAGCGGCTCGACGACTCCTGCGGCAGTGCGGAGTCGAGGCGGCCGAGCACATCGCCATCGAGTCAATCGCGGCCCAGGCAGGTGCGGTGATCGTCAGGTCTCGTGGGGCCGGGCTGGACTCCGCCGTGGCGCGCCTCGTGCGCATGGGCGACAGCGCGGTGATCCGGATCTCGGACCGGATCGACAACCTGGGCGCGCAACGCTTCTCGATCGCGCATGAGCTGGGGCACTTCGTGCTCGGCCACCAGGAGTCCCCGGTTCCGCTGTGCGAGGCAATCACGCTGCCTTCGCGGCATGCGACCTCGCTCGAGGCCGAAGCGAATGCGTTCGCTGCGGAGTTGTTGATGCCCGAGTCGCTCGTGCGGCGCCGATGTGAGGTGTCGCCGGTGAGCCTGGAGATTCCGCGAGCGATCGCGACCGAGTATCGCGTGTCATTGCTCGCCGCCGGGCGACGCTTCGTGGAGCTGACGTCGGAGCGATGTGCCCTCGTGTTTGCGAGCGGCGGAGCCATCCGATGGGCCGCGCGTAGCCCGACGTTCGTTCCCGAGATCGAATCGGGTCGGCGACTGGATCGCCAATCGGTCGCCTTCGATATCCAACATGGCAAGCGAGATGACCGAGCGCAGGAGGTGCCCGCGTCGGCCTGGCTCGACATGAGCGACGACGGTGGCGCGGAGGTCATCGAACACGCCGTCCCGGTTCCGGAGCAGAACGCCGTGGCGTCGCTGCTCTGGATTCGCGAGCGGGATGCAGCGGCGTTGCGCTGCTTCGCGTAGTCAGGATGCGGCCGTGCCGCGCCGCGTGGTGACGCGCGCCGTCGCGTAGTAGCGGCTCGCGCGCGTTCGGCCACTCGATCTGATGAGCCGCCTTGTGCGCAGGTGCGCGATCACGGCACGCACCTGCGCGTTCGACATCGCCAGGTGCGCGCGCAGTTGCGATGCGTTCGCGCCTGGGCATGCGAGCAAGAACGAAACGAGGCGCGCGCCTTCGGCCACGCGATTCGTGGTCGTAGTGCGTGTGCGCTTCTGCGCACCGAGCGCGTCGCCAACGTTGGCGCCGCGCCGTTGAGCGGCTACGAGAAGCGTCTCGCGTGCAAGCTCACGCGCGAGCGCGGTCAGATCGTGCGTGAAGCGATCCACCATCTGTCGGAGCTCGGGCGCGCGCTGGGACATCGAAGGCCACGCTATAGGGTCCCGGATCGCACGGCAAGAAAGCGTGACCATGTCGTGGCAGGGCAACTCTTGGCCATCTGTTCCGACGAGGAACGGCGACAGCCCAGCCGGAAAGCGAGGGCATATCCGAGCCGAAAGGAGGGGCATGTCCCGCGTCATCGAGAGCCGGAGGTCGCGAAGCAGATCGTCGCGCCTCGGAAGAAAGTGACGGGCGAATGGGAGCAATCGGCCTGCTCCTGACAGGGAAGAGAGTAAGAGGCCAGCGCAACACGAGATGAAGCGCGAAGGCTCGCAAACCGAACCCAGTCAGGAGCGTTCTCCGATGTCCGCCATCGCGTTCAACATCCAGGGCGAACCGTTCGAGGTACCACCTCAGGTCGTCGCATTCCGCGCCAAGCGGCTCAAGCCGCGTGGCGCCCCCGAAGTGTTCTATGGAGTCGACGGACTTCCTCTCGTCGTGCCGGTCGACGCCGGGATCGACGAGGTCCGCAACCTGATCGGTGACATCACCGATGGCGAGACGCTTCGACTTCGCCTCGATCCGATCGACGAGGAAGGACGGATCGTGGAGAAGGTGTCGCCAGCGTACGTACAGGTGACGCCGCGCCGCACCGCAGCTTCGGTGGACACCGCGGCCAGGCCGGCGTGTGGGAGTGACGGTGTCTCCGCCGTCGTGCTCGAGGCGATGCGAACCAACGCCACCCTCGCCCAGACGGTGATCGAGAAGCTGCCGGCGATCATGGACGCCGCGGCGAAGGTCCTCGCCGCCGCAGACGGCGCAGGGATGCCCGCGAGGACGCCGCCCGTGCATGTCGAAGCGACGTCCGACGCGCCCGCCGAAGACGAAGCCGTCTCCAAACCGGACAACAGACCGCGCAACGCCACCGCGGAGATGTTGCAGTCGATCTCCGCCGTGATGGACAGCGCGAGGCCGTACGCCAAGATCGCGGCGACGATGTTCGGCGGGCGCAATGGCGCACGCAATGGCGTCGCCACCGCGTTCGAGGACGAAGTGCCCCGCGAACCGCGCGTGCCGGCCGCCAAGCCAACCACCGCGAAGGCAGCGGCGAGCGCGACGCCGGACCCGGTCCAGGTCATGCGCCACATGAACGAGGTGCAGGCTCGCCTGACCGACGACGAACGCGCCGTGGCGCGCACCGCGGCGGCGGAGATGAGCCCCGACGAGGTTCAGCACTGGATCGCAACACTCGGCGACATGTCTGTCGAACAGGCGGTCGACGAGGTGCGCCGGCTGATCGCGGGAACGAAGACAGGAGGCGTGTCGTGATCATCGCCCCCATCAACGATCAGGTCTGCCTCAGCTCGATCACGGAGGTCGTTCGCGATCTCGTCCATCGCCGCGACCATGTCATCGGCGAGATCGCCGGACGGTTCCCCAACACGGGCCAGCTCGCGGCGTGGATTCGATCGCTTCCGCAACACGACGACAACGGCGTGCCGTGCGAGACGCCCAAGGTCGAGTCGTGCGACCCGCCGCAGCGGCTGCGCATCCCCGCCGACGATCCGAACTGCGTGGAGCGGACGGCGCTCTATGTAGCGGCAGCCGAGTTCATCGATCCCAAGCCGGTCCGGTCGATGGCCACCATCGACACCAAGGCAGGAAAGCACACGCTGCCAGTGGAGAACGGCGAGCCGATCATCCTCGACCCGCGACAGACACGGAACGCCTTGCGAGGAGGTCTTGCGCTGTGTGCGCCGGGACCGATTCGTCTGAGTCCGGCCCGCGCTGTCGACTTCATTGTCGAGCTCGCGGAGGAAGCTGCCCTCGCGGCGCCCGGCGGGCTCGAGATGGTGCGCGGGGCTCGCGAGGTGATGCGCGGCGTGCTGCTCGGGATGGTCTTGCCAGACGAGGCAATCGACGACGTGGCCATCACCCTAGCGCTCGCCGAGCGTGAGGCCCGCGTGTACGGCCCCGCCGGCGTCCAGGTGGTGCAGACGACTGCGCTCGCGCTGGCCGAGCTCGATCGCGCCGCTCGTCGCAACCGTGCCGAGCTGCGCATCGGGTCGTACTCCCTACTGCCGGATGTCAGCGTGCTCGCCGGCCTCGCCCGTGTCGGCGGCCGCCTTGGAGCACGAGCTGGTAGCGCAGCGTTGCGGACCTTTCTCGCGACGTTCGGCGTGAGTGATCAGATCGTCGGAGAGATCGAGGCGGAGATGCGACGCGAGGGACTGACCCTCGGCCTCCTCGCCAAACCGGCTCCGCGGCCGGGTTCCCTCGCAGCGATCGCAGCAAGCGCCGCGAGCAAGCGCGCCGCGTAGCGAAGCGCGCCCCGCAACACACACCAACCCCGCGCCGACAAGGCGCGCGACCGAGCCGCGCCGCGGCGCGGTTTCACACCGGGCGTCGCCCGGAACGGAGATTCCATGTCCAACATCACGACCACCGCGCGCACGCACGGCAGCGCGAACAAGAATCGCCACCCCGAGCTCCCTCTCGACGCGCTCGGCGAGATCGCCGACTGGCTGCTCGAGCTCGCAGGTCGCGGCGCCGACGGCGACCAGGCCGACCTCGCGACCGTCGAGCGCGTTCGTCGCGCCGTCCATCGCGGGATCGCGGGGCGACCGATTCGCCACCTGTCGGAGCGCGATGTGGTGACCGTCGCATCGCTGCTCGCCACCTACGCCGAGCGAGATCTCGGGCTCGAGGGCGTCGGCGCGGCGATGGCGGTCGGCTACGACGTCGTCGACCACGCGCCGCACCACGGCGCCCCGATCGACGTGTTCGAGCGAGCGGCCGAAACGCTGGCCGAGATGATGCTCGACGAGGACGCGCTCGAGCTCGCCGCGGAACTGCCGGGCCGCACCAGCCGGCATCGCGGGCCGCGGATCGCGACGTTCCGCCGCTGCGTGCCCTGACACCAACAACCCCTTCACCAGGAGAACCAAAGGAGAACCCATGGCCAAGAAGAAGAAGCACAAGCTCCGGCATCGGAACGCGAACACCGGAACGCTCGCCGCCGCCCGCCGTCCGCGAGCGCCAACCCAGAAGAACGGCGAGGACGAGATCGACTTCGGCACGATCGCCGCCGCGCTCGGCGGCGGCCTCGGCGGCGCGTTCGC
>SXGT01143528.1_pt1 | contig 25080 bp, 26 predicted proteins | sample 3176221 | NCBI WGS metagenome assembly SXGT01 (sample SAMN11356862, study PRJNA531348) | freshwater metagenome | isolation source: freshwater sample F1-120 | place: China: Fuxian Lake, Yuxi | collected 2017-12-25
GAACGAGTCGTTCAAGCGGTTCGTGGGCGACATGGTGTATGCGATCACGAACTCATAACGCGCGGTGGGCGTGAGCGGTCGGGGACATAGGTGACACATTAGTCCGGGGACATGGGTAACACTGTTTGGTTACCGGTCGTGTCGTTTCCGTGGCATCTACGTGGACCTTCCGGATTGGCGTCCCGAGCAGTGGGCCGAAGTGGTGGTGCGTGCCCGCACGACAGCCGCCGTCGGCACTATGGAAATCGGTCTCAACCCGAGGGAAGGGACGCTGCTGGCGGGCGCGACGCAAGCGACGTTTCAGGCGAGGGGCGGCGTCACTCCGATTGTGCGTGACGGCCTGGTCCACCGTACCGCATCCACCTGGATTGGGGGAAGCGAACCGGCCCGTGGCGGCGGGTGGGGCTCCAGTTCGCGCTCGTGCGCGTTCCCGCGCCCGTGACTGCGAGCATCGACGTCTTGTCCGTGCGCGTCGTCCCAACAGCCATCGCGCGGCCGGATGGCCGAATCACCGAGACGATGCTCACGGTGCCGCAGTTGAAGTCCGACTTCGCGCTCGTTCGCCTGGCGCTCGAAGAAGCGCACCCGGCGCTCTACCGCTTCACGACAAAGCGGGCCATGGATGCCGAGTTCGCCAGGGCGGAAGCCAAGCTCATGCGGCCGATGACCCTCCTCCAGTTCCACAATGTGTTGGCGCCGGTGCTCGCAGCAACTAAATCGGGAGGCGAGATTACCAGGTACCAAGGGGATGAGATCAACGCGCTGATCGCTTCGTCCAAGCTGTTTCCGCTGGCACTCACCTTCGAGTCGGAGCGCCCCGTTGTGGTGTTGAATCGCGGACGCGACGAGCGTGTGAGGCCAGGTATGGAAGTACTGGCCATCAACGGACAGTCGCTTGCGGGGCTTCTGCGGCGAATCCTTCCGAATCTTCCTCAAAACGGCGACGTTTTACCGGCCAGATGTACGAATTGGGAATGTCTGAATTCGTTCGGCCGTGGACGCCTACGGGAACGGCTAAGTTCGGCGAGGCGTACCGCCTGTACATCGGCGACCCCTCCAGCTTCAGGACCACGCTCCGCGATCCGCAGACGGGGCGGACCGTCGAAGTGGAGCTTGCCGGGGTCACGAACTCGGCCGTGGTTGTCACCGAAAACCTCGCCGTCCGCCAGGTGAATCAGACCCAGGAGTATGCGCAGCTGGAGCAGAACCCGGCGAACCGAGACGTGCTCGCGGGAATCAGGACGCTCCGGGACCTGGGGCCGCGGCAATCCGTCCGGTACCTCGACACTGAGGACGCGGCCGTTCTACTGGTCGCTTCCTTCGGAGGGAACTTCCCCGACTTTCTCAAGGAGACGTTTGCCGGACTGAAGAGCAAGGGGACGAAGAACCTCATCCTCGATCTGCGAGGGTGCACCGGGGGGTCCGCCCGATACATTGCGCTTCTGTTCTCCTACCTCACCTCCAAGGAGTTTCGTCAAGCCGAACGAGTCTACGCGAAGACATACGCGCCGAGTTATAGGCAGTACACGTCTATCGGGGAGATTGATCCGGTCACGGACAGCTACTGGGGCTTGGGTTATTGGATACCCGATTCCAATGGTGGGTGGCTCAAGTGGGAGCAGTCATCGGTCATCCGCGTGCAGAAGCCCTCCGAGAATCACTTTGACGGACCGGTCTATGTCCTCATCGACGGAGGCGCCATCTCGGCCGGGTCCGTGTTCAGCGCGATTGCTGACTTTCACAAGCGAGCGACATTCATCGGCGAGGAAACCGCTGGTGCCGCCCAAGGCGGCGCTGCTGTCGGTGCCGCTTACGGGGAACTGAGTCCTACGCTCCCTGCGTCCCATCTCAACGTGGACATTCCCGGGGAAGCGTTCTTCACCGTCGCCGATTCGAATAATCGCCGCCGAGGCACGCTTCCGAAGCACACGGTCAGACAGACTATCGACGACCTCGTCAAAGGCCGAGACACGGTCCTTGAATTCACTCGCGAGCTGATTCGGAGCGGGAAGGAACGTTAGGAAGAGCAGGTTGACAACCTCGACGATGAACGTGAGCCGTCTAACACCGGGCGAATGGGCTCGGTCGGGTGGCGGCTCGCTGTTGTCGACGGTCTCGTGGGCCGGGTCAACTCGCGGCGCCGAGCCGTTGTTGACGTACAGATTCAGCGCTAGAATCGAGGCATCATGACGGCACCAATCACACGGGATCGGATGGTTGAGGCCATTCGGGAACTGCCCGCCAATGCCACTGTCGATGACGCGATCGAACGTCTGGTGTTCCTCGCAAAGATCGAAATCGGCCTTGCGCAACTTGACCGTGGTGAAGGCATCTCCCACGATGAGGCGAAGCGGCGACTTGGGCTGTGACCGAGCTTATCTGGTCGCCCCAGGCTCTTGCCGACGTCGAAGAGATTCGGGCGTACATCGCGCTCGACTCGCGTTCCTACGCTGACCTGACAGCGCAGCGGATCCTGGCCGCGGTCGAACGTCTGAAGGCGTTTCCGGACTCCGGGCGAATGGTTCCAGAGCGTCAGTCGCCCGAGGTACGCGAAGTGATCGCCGGCAGGTTCCGGATCGTGTACCGACGTAAAGCACACGTCGTGGAAATGGTAGCGGTGTTCCGTGGGTCTCGGGAGTTCCCAGACCAGGCGCCGTAATAGGCGGCCCAACATGGCATGCAGCCGACAGCGCGCATGATCGCGACCGCGCTGCGGCTGATGCCTGACGTTAGGCAGACGAAGACGGATCAATCCGACTGTACGAGTTTTGATCGACTCCGAATGTCAGCGGGTAGTTTCTTTCGACGAGAGGAGAGCGAGATGATTCTTGTGAGTTGCCGTAAGAATTTCTCTTCCGACCAGCGGTTCTCTGACGATCTTCAAATCAGAGACTACCCGAGTCTGTCGAACCTCAACGTGTTCACGACACTTTCGTCGGACGAACTGTTGCTGCGGGCCGACGGCCGTCACGTGCTCGTGCTAGTGCATGGCTATAGAAATCCCCTCAAGAACATGGCGAGCGCCTATAAGGACCTGGCTCATGGACTCACCGACGCCGGACTGCTGGCTGAAGCCACCACGGCGCTGGCCAGTCAGTACAGCCTAGCGATTGGCTTCGCGTGGCCGGGCTTCAGGACCAAGGTCCTGGGCTTCTTAGCGGCGCGGCCGAATGCGAACCGTGCAGGCGGATACCTCCGAACTCTGACCTCCAGCCTACGCCGAGCCGCGAGAACGATCGACATCGAGACTCACAGCCTCGGTGCACGGGTAGCCCTGCAGGCCCTGTCTACAGACGACTCGCTGTGGGTGGACAACCTGATGCTCACTGCGCCAGCCGCCGACAACGAGTGCTTACAGCCCAAAGAGGAGTACAACGCAGTACTCGACAGCTGCAATCGTCTCCTCGTGTACCACTCCAAGCACGATCCAGTGCTGAAGACGTACACAGTGGCCGCCGTTGATCGAGCCCTCGGCTTGAAGGGGCCGGAGAGTAAGCAAGTTACCCTGGAGAAGTGTCCTAACGTGTTCGTCGTGGACTGCGAGAAGCACGTCACACAGCACGGCGATTACCGCAAGAAGTCCGCGTACTATGCGCACTGGGTAAAGATCATGAACCAGGCCCAGCTACCGAGATACGACGTACTGGCGTAAAGCACCAGAAGGACCGCGCAGATCTGTACGGTCCACGTGGTGCGGGCCGTTCGCGACGAGATGAGTGCGACCATCGCAACGATGTCGGCCGAGCAAGAGAGCCGGTGGCTTCGCACAGCGGAGCGTAGTACTGCGCGGCATCGTTGAGCTCACGCTCAGCCAGTTCGTGAAACGAAACGACCATTCACGAAAGACGCGCCAGCGCGTCGTTGAAGACGTCCGCCGCAGGGCGCCCCGTCCCGCCGTTCGCATCCCACGCCGCGTCCCGGCGCTTCCAGCGGTAGAAGGCCTGGCGGGAAATCCCGAAATGCCGGCAGGTGCGCGCGACATTCTGCCCGCCCGCCTCCGCGTGCTGCAACACCTTGGACCGCGGTGTCTTGGGATTTCACATCGGATACGCCGCAGCGGCTCCTGGATCAACGTGCCCCTGGAGACATACTGGAGAAGGGAAAAATGCCGATCTAGAAGTCCAGTCGAGAGAACAAGTTAGATGGTGGAGGCGGCGGGCGTCGAACCCGCCGCGGCGCCTGGGCCAACGCCACGCCCGACCCGGACCCTGGGCGCGCCGGTGACGGCGAGAACGGCTGCATTCGTCTGAATGACACCTCGTAGGCGACACGCGTGCGGGTCACTGGGCCGAGGTCGCTAAGAGCCCGACCTCTGGCGGCAGTGCGCGATAGAGCGTGGCCGCATCCGCCGGATCGAGCCAGAGCCGAAGCCGCACCCTATCGCGGTCGGCCGAGCTCGCGGACCGTAGATTGCCGACCCATGCCTTCGCCTTGGCGACGGTCTGGCTCCAACGCCCGGTCGAGGCGGTGCGGGCCGGCGAGACCACCTCGAGCGCGAGTCCGCCGGCGAAACGCACGAAGTAGCGGCTGGGCACGACTATCGTCTCTTCGGCCGTCGGAGGGACAATTGGGGGCGCCTCGTCGGTGGCGCTGTCGCTGGCGCTGGTCCCAGGTGCGACGCGGACATCGCGTAAGGCGGGGCGCTCGGGCGATAGCAGACCATGCTCCCAGACGACGTCCCGCCACTCCACGGGCGGTGCGGTGCTGAAGATCACGCGGGGACGGCCGACCTCCAGGATCTCGACCGGGAAGGTCGCCAGCTCGACCCCGCGCAGGGTGAGGTGCAACGCCGACCCATCTGGTTCGAGCAGGAGCGCGAACGTATCGGAGCTGGCCTGCGCCAGGCGCACGCGCAGGGCGCTGTTCGCCTGCTGCTGCCGGGCGAGCGCCTCATGGGATGCGTGCGTGGGGGCCGGGACATCCTCGGGCGGCAGGCTCCAGGCCCCCGTCGGGATGGCCAGCATGGCCAGGACCACCGGGGTCAGAACGTAGCGGGCGCAGGTCCACTGGTACATGTGAAATCAGAAGATGAACACGGGCGTACCGACCGGGGCCATCGCGTAGACCGCGCGCAGATCGTCACGTCCAAGTCGGATGCACCCATGGGTGACGGCTCGCCCCAGCAGGCGCTCGTACAGCGTGCCGTGGATCAGGTAGCCGTCGCCCAGGTTGAGAGCGTACTCGCCCAACACGCCGTACTCGAACCGCTCGGACGGATCGGCGGGAATCGGCAGCCCCTCTTCGACGAAGGCCCAATCCGGTTTGCGCCACACCGGGTTGCGGATCTTGGACAGCACCTCGAACCGCCCGCGCGGGGTGTCGAACACCCATTCCTGGCTGCCAGCGGTGTCGCGGAGCACCAGTCCAGACCCGGCGGAACAGATCGTGAACAGGAGCACCGAATCATCTTCCTTGACTACGAGCCGGTTGTGCGTCTGGTCGACGACGATGAAGCGGCCCTTGGGAGACAGGCGGCTCCACGCGCGGCTCAGTCGACGGTGGTCAGCGTCGAGCGCTTTCCCGGTGTCGGCGGCGATTCGCTCGTCGAGCGAGCCGAACGCCGCAACCAGCGTGGCCGGCACGTCGGGGAGCCCGGCCGGGGTGTAGACATAACCGGTCCCCAGCGTGGCCGCCCATCCCAGCACGTTCAGCGCCATCACGGGGACGGCGGCGACCGCCACCCAGCTGGACCGCCGGAAGTCCGGGCTTCGAAGCCTCAATCCGCTACCCCCCCGATCGGTGCCGGCCCGGTGAGACGTCCGGCCATCTCCCCGAAATCCGTGGCGCCGACGATGGTGACCGGCGTGCCGACCTCGACACGCCGAATCAAGTCGTCCATGTCGACATTGGCCAGGGCGATGCACCCGTCGGTCCAGTCCTCGCCAGACCCGCCTTCGCCATGGATCTCGATCTGGCCACCCACCCGCGCGCTGGGAGGCAGCTGACCGGTGCGCATCGCTTCGGCAAACGCCCCCCGGTCGCGTTCGTTCGGATAGTCTACAAGCAGCGCCTTGTGGTAGGCGCTGGACATGGTTTTCACCTCGATCACCTTATAGCGGCCTTCAGGCGTCGCGCCGTCACCGGCCCGGCGCTTGTCGGCCGCCCAGTTGACCCCAAGGTCGCCATAGTAGGTGCGCACCACACGGCCGCCATCGTAGAGTGTGACCCGGTGCGCGGCCTTGGACACGACGATGGCTGGGCGGGCTTGCTGGCGCGACCAGTCGCGGGTCTCCTGCACCCAGCGTTGCCATTCCGCGATGCGGGTCGGGTCGTTGTAGCGGCTGGTCACCTGATGGACGCCTGCTTGGGCGTTCGAGGCCAGGGCGCTGGCCTCCGTGGCCCGACGTCCGGCGGCCTCGAACAGCCCGTCATCGAACAGGCGCTGGCTCGCCGACAGCGTGATGCGGGCCTGCCCCACAGCGACGCGGTCCGGGGCCCCCAGTGACACTCGCCGTTCCTGAAAGCTGGTGCGCTCGACCAGAAGCGTGGCCAACTCGAGCTCGCGCGCCACCTGCGCCCGAACGGCTTCGACACCCCCCTGCCGCGCCGCGCCGGCGTGCGCCTCAATGGTTACCTTCGTCGCGCGTGCCGCGGCGTCGCGAGACGCGCGCGTGACCAACGCACCACTACCCGCCAGCGCGGTGGCCAGCAGTCCACAAATGCAGACGGTGTACGCGATTGCGCGGATCGGGAGCATGGAAGAGAGCGCTGACACCCCTTTGGTCGACATAGCAAAAGGGCTGGTGACCACCGGCCATTGCGGTCGCCACCAGCCTGGGTTGGGAATCGTCAGCCGCGCGGCCGGCCGGTTGCCAGGATCGCCTGCTCGATCGATGTCTTGACCCGCATCGCCGTCTGGTACGCCCCATCGGCGTGGGTGCGGGCTTCGCGGTAGCGTTCGAGTCCGAGCTGCTCCTCGGCGGCAACCAGATCCGTGCTCACCAGGTCGAGATCGCCCTGGAGCGCCGCCAGATCCGCTTCCGTCCCCTTGCCACGCGGTGCTTGCGCAAACAGTGTCGTGGCCTCTTCGAGCACGGCTTTCGCGTCCGCGATCAGGGCCGCGGTTTCCTCGCGGACCCGCCGTTTCTCATCCTGCCCAGCGCGTGATGCCTCGTCGGCCGCCGTTTGGGCCGCGGTGGCGAGGGTCCGGCTCTGGTCGTAGGACCGGAACAGGGCGAGCTTACCCTCTTGCGTGGCCAACTCGGTCTGGAGCGCCTGATTGGCCGCCTGCGCTGCCTCAAAAGCCTCCGGTGCGTAGTCCGCCGTGGCGCTAGCTGACTCCAGAGCGGACGCGGCGGCGTCCAGCTCGGCCTTTGGCGGCGCCGCGCAGGCTGCGGTAAAGACAGTACTGAACGCGACGATTAGAGTCGCGAAGCTACGGTGCATGGTCGTCCTCATCAAGATCAAAAGCTCCTTCGATGGTCAGCCCGCCGCCACTCTTATGAGCGGTGTAGCGGGCCGAACCTCCCAACAACCATAACATGAAAGCAATATAGGTGCCAATTCTTGCAGAATCAATCACGCATCGAATAAAAGGCCGCACCTATGACTCTTGTGGCCATACAGCCGATGTCATGGCCAGGTTCGTCAAGTGTGTCAGCCTCTCTCTGTCACCAAAAGGGAAATATGTTTCTGATCCATTTACGCTAAATAGGCATTTTGTTGCTTAATTATTCCTGTTGGGACGGCGTCATCAATGCCGTCACCCGCCCTTCACCCGAACCGGCGGTCAAACCTGACGACGTTCGTCGGCGGGGAGGTCTCCCGTCAACGTCGGGGTCGAAAGGTTTCCTTACCGAGTTCGTGCCGGCGCATCATGGAATATAGCAGCCGCTCGCTGATCTGGGCCCGACGAGCCGCCACCCCGACACGACCGTGCGACACCTCGAGGAGGCGGGTCAGATAGTCTCGTTCGAAGCGCGCCAGCACCCGTTGACGGGCACTGCGGAACGCCCCAGGGTCCGCCGCTACCGCCTCGAGAGCGCCTTCGGCCCCCACTCGCTCGTCCTGCCAGATGGGGGACGGCAAATCGGCTGGTGTAATCTCGACGTCACGACACAGCAGCACCGCTCGCTCGATCACGTTGATGAGTTCGCGGAGGTTCCCGGGCCACTGGTAACGCACCAGGGCGGCCAACGCATCGCCGCTGACCGAGGTTACGCGACTGCCGAGCACCGCATGGAACCGCTCGATGAAGTGCCGGACCAGGGTGGGAATGTCTTCCGGCCGGTTACGGAGAGGAGGCACGGGCAGGGTGATGACCGCGAGCCGGTAATAGAGGTCGAGCCGCATCCGCCCAGCCTCGACCTCGGTGGCCGGGTCCCGGTTCGTGGCTGCCATCACGCGCACGTCCAGCGACAGCGGGCGCTCCCCCCCGACGCGATAGATCTGCCGGTTCTCCAACACTCGCAGCAGTTTGACCTGCACGGACGGTGGCATTTCAGCCACCTCGTCGAGAAAGATCGTCCCCCGGTGGGCTAGTTCAAAGTACCCCCTGCGCGACCGCGTCGCGCCGGTGAATGCGCCCTGTTCGTGCCCGAAGAGCTCCGTCTCGAGCAAGGACTCGGCCAGCGCCCCGCAATTGATCGCCAAGAACGGCTCGTTCGCCCTCCGGCTTTCCCCGTGGATGGCCCGGGCCAGTCGCTCCTTGCCGACGCCGGTCTCTCCTAGAATCAGGACCGTGCTGTCGCTCGACGCCACCCGGCGGGCCAGCACGAGGAACTCGCGCATCGACGGACTGGCCGACATGAAGTCCCCGAGTTTGACGTGGTCGTCCTGTTGCTCGGCCTCGACCTGTCGCTGCCGTTCTTCCCGGTGCCGCCTCAGCAACTGTCGGAGCGTTTCGGCCAGCATCGCGTCCGACAACCCTTCCCACAACACGGCCAGCGCGCCGGCGGCCAGGAGCAACGCCCGTTCCTCCCCGTGTTCGCCGGGACGCATGACCACGACGTCCGGTCGCTCGGGAAGACGCCGGATGCTGGCCACGAGCCCTTCCGGGGGGTGCGTCAGATAGGGAGCGCCCAGGAACACCAGGTCGTGGTCTTCGTGGTTGAGACGGGCCCAGAGCTCGGAGGTGGCCGTGACGGCCACCGTTTCAGTTTGTTCGAGGGTCAGGATCGCGACCAGCCGCTCGCGGATTGGCGGCGAGACAGCAACGAGGGCTCGGAGTAGCATTCAGGGTCTCCGTTTCAGCAGTTTCAATCCGAATATTATCGGAAATCCATGACTGACCGGATCCCGCCCGGCTAGGCCGCAGTGTCCCCTCGGCTCAGACCCGCACCTCGAGCACCATGTTGGTCGGGGTCACCGCCGACCGGCGGACGTGGGTGAATCCGGCGTCGTTGAGCACCTGGGTCAGCCGCTTTTGGCCCGCCTGCGCGCCGAGCCCGAGGCCCACCGGCTGCGACAGTGACGCCGGCACGCAGATCAGTGACGAAAAGGCATAGAAGATCTGTCCCAGCGGGTGCAGATTGTCCTTCATGTCGTCCTCGGCGAACGGCTCGACCAGCATGAAGGTTCCCCCGTCCCCCAGCGCTCCGGCGATGTGGCGGCAGGCGCCCACCGGGTCGCCCATGTCGTGCAGCGCGTCGAAGATGCTCACCAGGTCATAGCCGTCGCCAGGGAACTCGGAGGCGTTCACCACCTCGAACACGGTGTTGGCCGCCACCCCGGCCGCCCGCGCCCGATCACGGGCGTGATCGATCGATGGCCCGTGAAAATCGAACCCATGAAAGGTCGAGTGGGGGCACCGCTGGGCCATCAGGACGGTCGACGACCCGTGGCCGCACCCGACGTCGGCCACCTTCGCCCCCGCCTCCAGAAGAAGCCTTGCATGCACGCCGGGTGTCCCTCCGCGGCGAAGACCACGGCCTGCTCGGGGGTCATCGAGAACCGCCCGGTCCCGGGGTCGTAGTTGACGTAGCCGCCGGCCGCGTTCGATGCGAGCCATTCGCGCAGGTATCGCTCCCGGATGCCAGTACTCTTTGCCAGCTCGCCGCTCGTGGCCGGCGAGAGCTCAGCCAGCGCGCTGTAGAGGTCGAGCTGGTCGCCCACGTAGGCCAGCAGCAATCCCATCGCGCCGGCCACGGCGTCCATTACCTTGCCCTGCAGTGCCTCCAGCTTCTTCGGGTCGGCGTCCTCGATCCGTATGGGCATACGATCCTCTCCTCTTGTGTGTTGTCGCTCAGGTGATCCACCGGCGTCCCTAGACTTTGGCCTGCCGAGAACTCCCTGTCACCATGCGATCGGGCGGCGATCCCGAAAGAACCCCCCGGTTGGTCCGTCATCCGGGAGTGTCGCGAGCCAGACCGGTGTATCGGCCCCTTGTTCCGGTGACCGCTTTGCACCGGGGCCGCCCATACGGGTCCGGACCCACCCAGGGCAGGCGGCATTGACTTTCACCGTCGGACCGAGCGTGTGGGCCGAGGCGCAGGTCACGGCGTTGAGCGCGGCCTTGCTGGCGGCGTAGGCCACCGGTCCCTGCATGCCTTCGGCGAAGGCCCCCCAACCTGAGGACACGTTCACGATGCGGCCCCACTTACGCGCGAGCATGCCTGGTCCAAGAGCACGAATCAGCGCAAACGGTGCCACCGTGTTGACCGCGAGTGAGCCGGCGAAGTCCTCTGTCGTGACGCCCAGACCGTCACCGTCGACCAGCACCGCCGCATTGTTGACCAGGATATCGATGGCGCCGTGAGTCGCCTCAATCCAGCCGGCCGTGGATTCGGCGACGACCGGGTTCGAGAGATCGAGCGCGACGGGCTCGCCACCCACGGCCTCCGCCGCCTCGCGCGCGTCGCGCATGCGTCGCGCCGCTGTCAGCACCCGAATGTCCCCACGAGCCGCCAGCCCCTGGGCGATGGCCAGTCCAATGCCCCGATTGGCGCCGGTCACGAGGGCGGTCCGGCGCGCGTGTGGCATGGATAGCTGAGGCTCGACATCCCGGGGAAGTCTCGCGGCCGCGGGTCGGCCGTCGCGACGACCGCGAACCCGAAGACGTCCATCGAGGGCTCAGCGCCTCCCTATGTCCGAAGCGCTGGCAGAGACTGACCGTGTGGTACGAATGTCAACGCCACGCCATTGTTGCAGTACCGCTGTCCCGTCGGGGCGGGGCCGTCGCCGAATAGATGCCCCTGGTGGCCTTCGCAACGGGCGCAGTGGTACTCCGTACGCGGCACAATCAATTTCCAGTCGCGTTTGGTTTCGATCTGGCCTTCGAGCGCCTCATAAAAGCTCGGCCATCCGGTACCGCTTTCGTACTTCGCCGCCGCGTCAAAAAGCGGCAGGTTGCAGGCTGCGCAGACAAAGGTGCCGGGCCGCTTCTCATCGTTGAGCGCACTGCTGCGCGGGCGTTCCGTCGCCTCCTCGAACAGCACCTCATAGGCCGCGGGCGAGAGCAGCGCCCGCCATTCCGTCGGCGGCTTCTTGAGCTTGGTCATGCCCTCGGCACGTAGCCGCACCGACGCCGCGGCTCCCAGCGCGACTCCGCCGCCCAACGTCGCGACAAAGCGTCTTCGGTTCATGGTGCCCTCCTCCTCTACATGCGTAGTCCGAAATGTACCTCTTTGTCCGGATTCGCATCAAACTGAGGAGGGCGCCACCGCGCTAAGCAAGGACAGATGACAGACGCAGCGACAGACGCCAAGCCCACTCCGCGGGGCAAGCTCGCCATACTCGTGCTGATCGTGGTGGCGATGGTGGCCGGATATCTCCAGTTCGGCGACGCGCTGTCGCTCGAGCGCATTGCGAGCCAGGAGTCATCGCTCCGCTCCTACCAGGCCGCGGATCCTGTGTTGGTCTTCGGTGTCGCCTTTGCCATCTACGTGGGGGTTACCGGGTTGTCGCTGCCAGGTGCGACGGTCCTGACCTTGGTATTCGGCTGGTATTTCGGCTTCCTGCGGGGTCTGCTCCTGGTGAGCTTTGCTTCGACGCTGGGGGCGTCGCTCGCGTTCCTCCTGAGTCGGTACATTCTTCGCCGTTCCATCCAGTCCCGGTTCGGTGAGAGGTTGGCGACGTTCAACGATGCACTGGCCCGCGATGGAGCGTTCTATCTGTTTACCCTCCGGCTGGTGCCCGCCGTGCCGTTCTTCGTGATCAACCTGGTCATGGGGCTGACGCCGGTCAAGCTGGCGACCTACTGGTGGGTGAGCCAGCTTGGCATGTTCCCCGGCACCGCGGTCTACGTCTATGCGGGGGCGACGGTGCCGGATCTGCAGACCTTGAGCGCCCAGGGCGTGGGCGGCATTCTTGTACCTCGGCTGCTGGTCGCGTTCGTACTGTTGGGCGTGTTCCCGTTGGTGGTGAAGCTCACCATGAAGCGGTTGCGTCCTGCCGCTGCGAAGCCGTCGGGAGAAGGGTCGTAACCGATGTCCGATTCTGAGCTGCACGCGTCGTTTGACGCCGGCGAGGCCCGTGCGTTGGCTGAGCGGCTGCGGGCCCGGGCGAGTAGCCGCAGGTGGTAGGCCTGGCACGACCAAACCTAGTGGGATCTCGCTCGCGCGTTGAGAACTGCTTCGACGAGCGCTTCGGGAACGGTGTCTGGCACCGGCGCGTCATCTTCTGCGAATGCCCGGCGACCCAGCTTGATCGTGTCCTCGTACCCGCGTAGGTACGTGACACAGGTGGGGCAGACCTCGAGGTGACGCTCGAATTCACGTCTGGTGTCGGGCGGGACATCGCCCGACAGATAGTCGGCGATAAACGTGGTCAGTTCTCGGCAGGTCACAGGTTTAGCGCTCGGCGCGGTTGCAGATCAGCCATTGGATGCCGCGGCGTCGCTGGGGGTTACACGGTGCCGCCGAACTGTTGTCGAAGCCGGGTTGCCAGCGCCTGCCGTGCCCGATGCAGGCGGGTCTTGACCGCCGCCATCGAGAGGTCGAGAGCGTCGGCGACCTCACGGGTCGACCGCTCTGGCCCCCTATGAACGACAGAATGTCCTGAACCACTGCGTCAACCGGTTCAAGGAGCGGTCGACGAATTGGCCCTGTCGCTCTGCATCGAGGCGGGTAAGCCGATCAAAGACGCCCGAGGAGAGGTCAGTCGCCTCATCGACACGTTTCGCATCGCGGCCGAGGAGTCCGTCCGGATGACCGGCGAGGTGATGAACCTGGAGATCGCCCCACGTGCCCGCGGGTACCGGGGCATGTTCATGCGGGTGCCGATCGGGCCCTGCTGGGCGGGAACGCCGCCTGCATCGTAGACCACGATGCCGACCTCGACGACGCGGTTGAGCGGTTGGTGTTCGGCGCGTTCTATCAGTCGGGCCAGAGCTGCATCGGCGTCCAGCGGATCATCGCGCATGCCCAGGTCTACGACGCACTGAAAGGGCGGTTGGTGGCCAGGACGAGCCGTCTCGTCGCCGGCGATCCGAAGGACGAGGCCACGTTCATCGGGCCGATGATCTCGACGGTCTGTCGGCAGGAGGCGTTTGGTCCAGTCGCGGTGTTGAGTCGGTTCGAGGCCTTCGGCGACGCGTTGCGAGAAGTCAACGACAGCGCGTTTGGGCTACAGGCGGGCATCTTCACGCGAGAGCTGTACCACATGCAGCAGGCGTGGGATGAGCTCGAGGTCGGCGGTGTCATCATTGGCGATGTCCCGTCCTGGCGCGTCGACAATATGCCGTACGGCGGCGTGAAAGACAGCGGGCTGGGTCGCGAAGGCGTGCGCTTTGCGATGGAAGACATGACGGAGATTCGGAATCTCGTCATCCGGACGCCAGCCCGCTAACCTCAGGCTGGCAGCGCCCCGTCCAAGCAAGGAAAAAAGGCCCCGGTCCTGTGGAAGAACCGGGGCCGGACAAGCTGGTTCTGCGTCGGTGGCGTTGGGTTATCCCCGTGTGGGGAGCCCTACTGCGCCACCAGAGCGCTGGAGGTCCCTACGAGGACGCCACCTCCGCAGAGCCACTGGTTAAGTCGTCCACAGGATCACCTCCTCCTCGGGCGAACCACCCTGCGGCGGGTCCCAACCCGCCCGGTCTCGGGGCCGCCCAATGCCTCTCCGAGACCGCCGCCGTCAGGCGGAACACATGACCCTGATCCTCAGGCATGCACGGTTGTATGTCAACCGGGCCGCTTCGTAGCCATCACCCGTATGCCCACACGGCCCAACGGCCGTCACCGGGGGCCGAGACGCGCTGGAAAACGGGTCACGTCCAGCCCGTCACCGTTCCGACGATGTCCACGAAGGCCTCCGAGGTTGCGAGGCCGCGTACAATGTCCGCGTGGTGATTCGCGATGAGCGCGGTGTCGAGTACGATCCGGTCCCGTTACCGACACACGAGGTGACCGATGCCGTCGCTGTCGACGCACGCCGCGTCAATCGCTCCGCTCCTCGGAAAGCGGCGCCGCTCTACGCGGGGACGGACGGCCTGCAGTTGTCGCAGCAACCGCGTGGCCACCGCAAACTCTGGACCGACTTGCAGTGGCTGGCCTTCGAAGAGTACCGACGCCTCGAGCAGGAGCTGTCGGCAGACGATGAGCCGCTTGCCGCCGTCATGATCGTGCGCCCGCACGACCCTGCTCCCCGCTGACCGTCACATACACCCTGGTTGTCTCGTCCTCCCGGTAGGACCGTGCGCGTTGGAGACATCGGGCCGTTGATGCTGCGCGAACCGTGACAGGCGTGACAGGATTGACGCGTGCACGCTGTCGACGTGGTGATTCTGACGGCCTTCGTCGTCTACTCCGTGACAGTGGGGTTCCGCCACCGTCGCCAGGCGTCGAGAAGCCTCGAGGAGTATTTCTTGGCCGGCCGGACCCTCCGCGGCTGGCAGGCCGGTCTCAGCATGGCGGCCAGCCAGTTCGCGGCCGATACGCCGTTGCTTGTCACCGGGATCGTGGCTGTCTCCGGGATTTTCGGACTGTGGCAGTTCTGGATCTACGCCGTTACCTTCCTGCAGATGGGATTCGTCTTGGCGGGCGCGTGGCGGCGGGCCGGCGTTGTCACCGACGCTGAACTGACCGAGGTGCGCTACGGGGGGCGTCCGGCTGCCGTTCTGCGGGCGGTGAAAGCGGTGTATCTCGGCACCGTCATCAACTGCGTGACCCTGGCGTGGGTCCTGTTCGCTTCGGCCAAGATCGCCGAGCCGTTCATGGTCTGGAATCAATGGCTGCCCGCCGATGTCGTGCGCCCCGTGGTGACGTTCGTGGAAATCGTCGGGGTGCCGTTGACGCTCGGCGCGGTGGACGACCCCGCAGTCTGGGTCCGGACCGCGAACAATGCCATTTCGCTGCTGTTGATTCTCGGCTTCACCACGCTGTATTCCGCCACCGGCGGCCTGCGGAGTGTGGTGGAGACCGACATCGTCCAGCTCGGGGTCATGTTTGCCGGGACCATCGCGTTCTCCCTGTTCGTGGTGGCCGAGCTCGGCGGTCTGACGGCAATGACAGAGCGGGTCTACGAGACCTTTGCCCACGGCGGTCCTGGCGGCATTACCCCAGACCAGATCCTTGCCATCACCCCTGGCCACGGGAAGGACGTGACACCCACCGTGCTGTCCATGCTAGGGCTGCTCTGGCTCATCAACTCGGTCTCGGACGGCACCGGCTATCTGGCCCAACGGATGATGGCGTGCCGCAGCGACCGCGACGCCAAAACGGCGGCCGTCGTGTTCACGTTCGCTCAGATTGTCGTGCGCAGTCTGGTCTGGCTCCCACTGGTGGTCGGGTGGTTGGTGCTCTTCCCGCCCGCACCGTCGCTGGCTCCCGGACTCCTGCAGGCCGACCGAGAAGCCACCTACGTCCGAGGCATGGCGGAGCTGCTGCCACCCGGGTTGCGCGGGCTCATGCTGACCGGCATGCTCGCGGCGCTGGCGTCCACCGTCGACACCCACTTGAACTGGGGTGCGTCCTATTGGACCAACGATCTGTACAAGCGGTTCGTTTGTCAGGGGTGGCTCAAGCGGGAGCCGAGCGGTCGGTCGCTGGTCTGGGTCGCGCGTGTGTCCACCGTAGGGATCCTGGCCCTGGCCCTGGTGATCATGACCCGGCTGACATCCATCAATCAGGCATGGCAGATCAACCTGCTGTTCGGGGCCGGTCTCGGAGTGGTCCAGCTGATGCGGTGGCTGTGGTGGCGGACGAATGCCTGGGCCGAGATTGCGGCGATGGTGGCATCCGCCGTGGCTGCGCCGGTGCTGCTCGCATCGCTGGGTGACGATCAGCAAGCGCTTCGTCTGTTGCTGATGGCGACCGCGTCGACCGCGGCGGCGCTGGCCGCGGTCTGGATCAGGGGCCCTGAGGAGGTCGGGGGGTTGACCGACTTCTATCGGCGGGTCAAACCAGTCGGGTTCTGGGGCCCGATCGCCGCTGCGGTTGATCCAGAGGCGGCGGCCATCGGCCCAGCGCGTCTCGTGCGGGCACTTGGTGCGATGACGCTGGCTTCGGTGACCGTGTTTTGCGTCCTGGTGGGTGTGGGCACCTGGCTCGTTGGGAGCCCTGTCCCAACCTGGATTCCGTCGCGACCCCTGTGGGTCGGCGGGTTGCTGCTCGTAGGATTGGCCGCGTGTCCCGCGTGGTACCGGCTGGGGTACGGCGGCAAAGACAACCGCTAGTCTAAGTCTAGGGCGTCACCGTGGACTAGGGCGTCACCGTGACCGTGACGCTGTCGCTGGTCGACAGGCCACCATCGTGCGCCAGCACCTGTAGCAGGTACGTTCCTGGCGTGTCGAAGACGGCTTCCGTCACCCAGCGCCCCTCTGCGGGTGGGTCAGGCGTGGACCACCCCGGCGACCAGGGTGAATCGCGCCCGACCCGGGTGTCTTCCCAGGTGCTGATCTGCGGCGGGTTGAATGTGACCCCGCCAGGCCCACGGTAGACGAGCCAGGACACCCGCAACCCTGTCGCCGTGTCGGTGGTAATCCGGCCAGGACGCCGCGGATTGGTCGGCGCCAGCCCCCGCTTGCGGGGGACGCCGTCGTCCGTCGCGACCGCGGTGAGCGACAGGGGTTCACCGGCGCGCACCGTGCGTGAGTGATCGCCGTCGACGGTCAACGCGGGCGCCTTGTTGTCGGCCAGTTCCGGGGTGCCGCCGGCTGCACCGGCGGCGCCGTTGTTGGCCTGAATCACCATGTTGTCGATGAAGTAGTCCGGCTTCAGCGTGCCGTACGCCAGTTCGGTACGCCCGTTGGTGGTCAACGTCCAGATCAGCTCCTTGTCGCCGAAGTCCGCCGGTACCTGCACGCGGAACACGAAACGGTTTCGCCGCGGGTAGAAACGCGTCGGCTGCTGCCGGTCCGGACCGCCTGGTTCGATGGCGTTGTCAGCCCCGATCGGGACGTCAATCACCTCTTCCCAGTTTCGGTTCATGTACCCGAATACCAGGTTGAACGACCCATCGGCATTCTTTTCCCAGCCTTCGTAGGCGGGTGAGATGTTCTGGCCGGTCGCAAACGACTGCTGGGCATGGATCTCCGGCGGCGTCGCGAGTGATCCGGCCGCCACGAGCAGCAGCGCCCAGGCAGCGGCGCGCCGGCACGCGGTCTGGTGTGTAGTCATCGCCGCACCCAGCGTGCTACTCGCCTCCGCCGGCCGTCGGCGCGGCGGTGTCGGTGCCACAGAGGAGACACCCGATATCGACGCCGCCGGTCAGCCGCAGCTGCTCGTCGCGCTTGGCGACTTCGGCGGCAAACGCCGCGTCATCCATGTAGATCGCTTGCAGCAGGTTGATGAACATGTTGTCGACCGACCGATGCCCGGACCCAGACCAATTGCGAGGGTCCGCCACGTTGGGGTTGGTCAGGCTATTGTTGAAGTAGCCGGTCAGGTGGAGGATGGTGCCCTTGGGCAGCAGCGGCGCCGCATCGTCTTCGTACTTGTAGACCCGCACCCAGTTGTGGTCGTAGCCGGAACAATTGAGCGTCTCTGCCGTGGTGCCCCAGATCGCTTCGAGGCACATTCTGACGCCGGGTGCGTGCATGTGTGGCTCGTACACACTGAGTTTGGTGTTCTCTGGCAGCGTGAAGTAGGCATCCATCCGCTGGTCGTCTTCCATGCCGCGGATATCGATGTCGGGTCCGTTTCCGAAGAACAGGAATTCGACTTCCTTGGTGGGTTCATACTCCTTCGGGTGGAACTTGAAACCGACCTCCAGACGGGCGCTGGTGTCCCTGCCGTTCGAGTGCAGGTGGGTTGACGGGAAAATCAGTTTCGCCCCCGCCTTCAGGAGCGGCCCCGCCTCCTGGTCAAAAATGTCGGCGTTACGTCCGACCTCGTGCACCGGCCAGGTAAACGCCTCACGCGGACCATCCTCTGGTCCCATCGTCGTGAGCGCCGAGTGGTGCACCACGAACAATCCGCCGACCGTGTCGGATTTCACACCGCGGGGCAGGTCGTTTCGCTCTTTGTATTCGATGGCCGCCACATACCGATCCTCGGTGAGACCCGAGTCCACCTGACCCAGCATGCCCCACCAGTCGGGCGCCTGGCCCTTCACTTCAACGGTCGGCGACGACACAATGAGATCCGGCTGGCCGATTTCCCACTCATCGACATCAATGAAGGCCGGCGGCGTTGGCATGTCCTCCGGGTTGCCGCGTGGCGCACCCGCGTCGGCCCAGGCCGCGATGGCGGCGATCTCATCGTCGCTCAGCGACCAGTCGTCCTTGAACCGCTGGATGCCGATATTTTTTTCGATGTACCAGGGCGGCATCACACCCATCTGATTGCGCAAGCCGGTGCGTTGCTTGATGGACCGGGCCCACGGTCGGACCTCGTCGTAGGTGATGAGCGACATGGGCGCCAGCGAGTTAGGCCGGTGACACTTCTGGCAACTGCGTTGCAAAATCGGCGCGATGTCCTTGGTGAACGTGACCTCGTCATGCGACGTCGTCTGCGCTGAGATCGGGTGCGCGCCCACCGCCAGGCTGAGTGCCAACCCAGTGAGTCCGGCGCGAACCGTCGTGCTAAATGTCGCCGTCATGCTGAGGCTCCTTCGTCAATTACGCGGCAAAACTCAATCCTAGCCCCACGAGGGCCGACACGCAACCGCTTGCGCGCCGCCGCCGTGCCGACGTTCAGCGCGACAAGAGATAGGTCATCTTGATGGCGAGTTGTCGGTTCTGGATCCAGGGCACGCTGCCAACGTGCCGGAGCGCGGGGTCGAGGGTCAAGAAATCGTCCTGTCTCAATTCGTCGTACGCGATGTAGATATCGCTGCCCGGGCTGTAGATCCAGTTGAACCGGACACTCGTGCTGATGGAGTCGGTGGTCGAGTTGTACTGGGTCAACGAGCGGACGGTCATCTCGGGCGACAGGGCGAAATCGAACGTGGCCGACGCCAGGTCTGCCACGAACGCACCGCCGGGGAGTACGACGTCGCTGCGGCTGAAGTTGCCCTGAAGCGCGACCCGGCTCGTGGCTCGCAGGTTGAACCCGGCATTCCAGTCTGTGCGAGTGCCGCCAAAGAAGTCGTGGGGTGAATAGCCGGCGTTGGCGGACAGACGCCGCGACGGGTCGCTGTTGTACCGGACGCTGGGTTCCCAGTAGCGGTAGACCCCGACCGGGATCACCACGTCCGCGGCGATCCGGAACGGTACATCCAGCCGCTCGTACTGCTTGTTGGTAATAAAGGTAATGTTGGACCCGTCCTCGAACTGGAACCCGATCATGTGGTGGACCTGCCGACTCAGCAGCTGGTTGTGCTGATCGGTGGTGTACTCGAGGTTCATCATCGGGTCCATCGACCGAATGCCCCAACGTCCAGGACGGGGATTCCACTGCGCGTGGAGCTTTGAGCGCCGGATCCCGATCCGAGGCACGAACCCGACCTCGGCATTGAAGTTCTCTTGGATGTCGGAGTACTCGCTGTAGATCCGTGTCGCCGGGCTCAGCCACGAGAACATGACGTGTCCCATCATGTCGTTGCTGGCAATGTCCGGCGATTCCGTCTTGGCGACAAATCCCGTGAAGGACAAGAACGGGTGCGGTGTCAGTGAGGTATCCACCGCGAACGTACGGTTGTAGTGGTCGCCACCCACAGCCTCTTTGTTCACGAGAATGCCGCCGACCTTCGAACGGGCGAAGATGTCCCGGCTGTAACGGGCGACAAAGAAGTTCTCGCCCAGTCGCACATCGTCGCCACGCCCCATCTCCTGGGTCTGGATATTCATGACCGCGATGTTGTTCCGGTTGACCTTGCCGTTCAGCCTGGTGCCGCCGAGGATCGGCACCGGTTGCCCGCCAGCCAAACCAATACGCCGCGTGAAGAACAGGTCGGCGATCCGATTGAGGCCCTGTTCCTTGACGCTGAACATGCCCGCGTTTTCCAGAAAGAAGTCGCGCTTTTCTGGGAAGAACAACGGGAACCGCGTCAGGTTGACCTGTTGCTCGTCAACCTCGACCTGGGCGAAGTCGGTGTTCAGCGTGACGTCGAGATTCAGACCCGAGGCGATGCCGTACTTCACGTCGAGTCCGACGTCGCCGAACCCGGAGCGGTCCAGCGTCGACGACAGGTTGCGGTCCTGCCGCCCACCGGACAGGACGTACGGCTTGATCCGAAGGTCCAGGCCGCGGTCTACATCGCGCATGCCGGTCATCGTGCCGGCCCCACTGACACGCGTCAGGTCATATCCCTTCGGAATCGGGGACCAGTAGACCTGCTCGTTCTTGCGCCGGATGTTGCGCATGAAATTGACACCCCAGACCTGCCGCTCGGTATCCGGGAACCGCATGGTCACCATCGGGATCGCGATTTCTGCTATCCAGCCCTGATCGGTGCGCCGTGCCGAGACGTCCCACACCCCATCCCAGTCGAGGTTGACGTTCGAGTTGATACTCGCGCTGCCGCGCCGATACCCGCCCTCGCCCTCTTCGGCGATCTGCTGCTCGAGTTTCGCGCCCAGCGGGCTTGTCACAAACATGTAGCCGGAGCGGGAATCGTGGAACGTGTCCACGATCAATTGGAAGTTGTCTTCGTCCAGGAGCTGCCGGGAGTCGCGCCGCATTTCGGTGGCGATCACGCCAGCCGGAAGTGAGTCGTGCGCTTCGACCCCGACATACAACGCGTGTTCGTCGAACATCAGATGCACGACGGTTCGTTCGGTGGCCGCGTCGCCCTCTTGCGGCTCTTGTTGGACAAATGTGTCAATGACCGCCGCACCCGCCCACTCGGCGCGGTCCAGCTGTCCGTCGAGTCGGGGCGGTTGAGCGGTGTGGGTGGGCTCGACGGAATAGAACTCGTTCGGGGTTTGGGCCCGGCTGGTGGCCGGTGGCACTGGCGCGCCATCCGGCCCGGTCGGCTCGTGATGCGGCGGCTGCGCCGTGGCGGACGCGGCTACGGCAAGACAACACCACGCCAACGGCAGCAGCGTATTCGGCCGGCTTCGCATGATCGGCGACGCGCCTCCTTCCGGGTTCGACGGACCGCTCATTGTATCGTCTGCACGCCGGAAGGGGCGGGCCCTAAGGTTAGACCGGCGGCGAGGGTCCTAACCCTCGCCCCAGAGCTCGTCCAGCCGTTCGTCGCGACCGCATCCGTATCGGTAGAACTTGTACCGGATGGGGTTCTTTATGTAGTAGTCCTGGTGGTACTCCTCTGCCGCCCAGAATTCTGCGGCCTCGACGATCTCGGTCACGACCGGCCGGTCGAAGCGGCCTGAGTCATCCAGTCGCTGCTTTGTGTCGCGGGCCAGTCGAGCTTGCTCGTCGTCGTGAAAAAAGATGGCTGTCCGATATTGTCTCCCACCGTCGCAGAACTGCCGATCCCGGGTCAACGGGTCGACGTTCCTCCAAAACACTTCCAGGAGTTCCCCGTAGCTGATCTCCGACGGGTCGTAGACGATTTCGACCGCTTCGGCGTGGTCGGTCAGGCCCCCGGCCACCTGCTCATAGGTCGGATTACGCTGTTGCCCCCCGGTGTAGCCCGAGGTTGTCGAGATGACGCCGTCGAGCTCGTCGAACGGTGGCTCCATGCACCAGAAACAGCCACCGGCGAACGTGGCCCGCGCGAGTCCTTCGCTGATCGGGGGAGTCTCAGACGTCTGTTCAGCCGAGACGACAGCAATTGCGCCCGCGATGACGGCCGCGGCCGCAAAGCCCCTTGATAGCCTGGCAGTCTTGCTCATGTGGTGGCTCCTCTATCGGTGCGGCGTGAGCTGCCGCGGCCCTGACCCCGTTCAAGAGGCCTGCGTCGGGGGGACCCGTCATCGGGATCCGCATCGGCGGCCCTGGGATCCGCGTGGAGGGGTGGATTGCGCCGGCCGGAGGTGAGATGGCGGCGCTCCTTCTTGTTTAATAGTCCCGGTTCAATAGTCCCGCGGTTTAGTAGTCCGCGGCCTGCAGCGACACCCGGATGATCTCGTTGTCGTTCCGGTGGATGACGTGCCCATTGGCAAACGCCGGGTGGGTCCAGCCCACCTTCCGATCGAATCGCCGGGTTGGTCCGAACCCGGCGCTACCCGTCGCTTCGAGCAGGTGCACGCGACCCTGCTCGACATAGCCTTCCGGGGTGAAACGCGCGTTGATAAGGAACCCGTCGTCGTTCACAACCAGATACCGGTCACCTTGCTTCACGGCGAACGCGGCGCCCCACCGGGCCTGCGCGGTCATCTGGTCGCTCATCCACAGGCGCTCTCCGGTTCGGGCGTCCAGGCCTCGCAGCTCGCCGTAGCTATCGACTCCATAGATGTGGTCGCCTTCAATCCACGGGGTCGTGATCAGCGTGTGCAGCCCGTCGGTTTCGTCCGGCAGCTCGCTCCGGCTCTTGCCCTTCCAGAGGAGTTTGGCGTCCGGCCTATCCTGGTCGAGCTGCATCATCAAGGAGCCCCGGTAGAACTGGGACACCAACAGATAGTTGCCGCTGTGTACCGGCGTGGCGACGGACATGCCGGCTCCGGCTTCCCACTCTTCTTCCCAGTACGGGTCGCCGGTCTCCGGGTCGAGCGACACCAGGGCCGCGGCGTGCCAGACGATGAGCTGCCGTGCACCACCCGCCTCGATGATGATCGGTTGGCCGTAGCCCATCTCACCCACCACGTCGAGGGAGCGCCACACCTCCGCGCCGGTGAGCTTGTCAAACGCCATGACGAGCCCGCCAGGCTCCCCGCCCACAACCGTGATCAACCGGTCGCCGTCTACGATCGGCGCACTCGCTACGCCCCAGGTGGGGATGAAGCTGCCGTAGTCGTCGATGTAGTGCTTTTCCCAGAGCACCGCACCGGTTTCGGCATTGAGGCAATACAGGTCTCCAGCCGCTCCCACCACATACACCCGATCGCCGTCGACGGTCGGCGTCGCGCGTGGCCCGATCGCGTAGGACACCATCAGCATGCGATAGGACGTGGGCCACTCCCGGGTCCAGAGGATCTCCCCCGTCTCCTCATCGAGGGCCAGGGCACGCTCGGTTCCGTCCATCGTGCGCGTCCCGGCACTTTCCGACCAATCGGTGATGAACACCCGACCGTTGGCCACGGCCGCCCCTGAAAAGCCGGCGTTGATAGGCACGCGCCATGTCACCTTCAGCTCGCTCGGGAGATCCGTGACGATTCCGGTCTCGGTCCAGACGCCAGCCCGGTTTGCGCCGCGCCATTCAGGCCAGTCGTTCGCCGCCAGGGGCACACTCGCCATCGTGGCACCAAGTAGCACCACACAGAGAAGCGCCGGCCGCGAAACGGTCAAGAATTTCATGCTGTTCTGCTCCTACCCATCACGCTCAAAGGCACCAACGCGCTCGCCTTGGCCGGTGTGTTGACGACAGCACTCGCGCGCGAGACCAACCTGCTGATCCCATGACATGCTGTGAACGGACGCCCGGTGTACGTTCGACAAGTCTATACCGACGACGGTAGCATGTGCGACGTCGCGCCGTTCGGCCAGCTTCCCGCGCTCGACCACTCGGGGTACGTCCGACCGCATCCACCACCATCCGGCCCGCACCCGCTATCGCATGCTCCGGGACCACCGCCGCCCCGTCTCGTTGCGCCCGCCCACGGTGGCTCGTGTCATGCGCACTGGGTGTGCGGTGGTGCGCTGTGCCAGTGCCGCCGCCGCAGCCCAGCCGGTCAGCCCGCGCGGGCTTCAGGGACCCGCGCCGCCGGTGGCGCCTGAGGTGGTCGGCGGCGCTCGATTACATTCTGGCCGCCGACACGCGGTCGCTGGAGACGCGTACCCGCGCCGCCCTGTTCGAGATTCAACTCGAGAACAGCGACCGACTGAGCGTCGACGCCACCGACAACTATGAACTCCTGGTCGAGCCGTTTCAGATTGCGCCCGGCGTGTTCCTCCCAATCGGGGGCTACGGTTCCGCGACGCGAGCCTCAGCTACGCGTTCGGACAGCAACGCCCACTCAGCGGGACCGTCGCCGTGGATCTGCCCCAGGGCGAACTTACGACGCACCTGGGTCGCGTGCGGGTCAATTACACCGTCAGCCCGCGGATGTTCTTCAGTGGACTGCGCGGTGGGACTGCCCTACGCAACCGAGGGTTTGTCGTGAAGGTGAACCGACTGTTTCGCTTCTAGGCCTGGTGCGACTGACCATATGCGGCGATCTCCGTTGAAACTGGCCCGCTTGCCGTGGTGGGTCACGCCGGTCGACGTGTGTACCGTGCTGATCGCGCTTGCAGCGGCAAGCGTGGACCTGTTCGGGCCGTACCGAGTCCGCGGTTTCATCTCGATGCCGACGAGCGTGGTCGCCTGGTCGCTGGTGGTCGCCTGTCTCGGGGCGCGGCACTATGCGGTGCGCGTGCGACCCCTGCCCGTGCGACTCTGGGAGGCGTGCCTGTATGTGTGGCGCGCCCTGCCGGTTCGTGTCTTCGTGTTGACCCGCCTCCCCCCGCTCTTCGTCGGGTACCTCGCTGTGCTGACCGTCGGCTTTCCGGCCCCGGTACCGTTCCGGATGGCCGACAGTGAGCTCGGAAATCTCATGGCGCGCTGGGACACCGGTTGGTACGTCGGGCTGGCGCTTGACGGGTACGACACCGAGCCCTCCTCGGCCCAACAGAACCTGGTCTTCTTCCCCGCCTATCCGGTGCTGGTCCGGGTCACGACCGCCGCGGTGTTGTCGGGACGCGTCGATGGGTTGCGGTCGGTCGACAGCATCCTGGGGTTCATTGGCAACCCGGCTGGCTACGCCTTTGTTGAGGAGTACGC
>SXGT01355023.1_pt1 | contig 25080 bp, 24 predicted proteins | sample 3176221 | NCBI WGS metagenome assembly SXGT01 (sample SAMN11356862, study PRJNA531348) | freshwater metagenome | isolation source: freshwater sample F1-120 | place: China: Fuxian Lake, Yuxi | collected 2017-12-25
ACGGCGGCCGCATTGCGCGGTATGGAAATGAATGCCGATGTGGTGATTAAAGCGACCAAAGTCGACGGCATTTACACGGATGACCCCAAGACCAATCCAGAAGCCATGCGCTATAAAACCATTAGTTTCGATGAGGCCATCATCAAGAATCTTAAGGTGATGGATGCCACCGCCTTGACTTTATGCCGCGATCAAAAATTACCCATCGTGGTGTTTAACATCTTTAAACAGGGCGCATTGAAAAAAGTGCTGATGGGTGAAGACGAAGGCACCATGGTTACGCCTTAATGGCCAGTAGCACAATACATAAGCTAGATAGTTGGAGAACCGCATGTTAGATGAAGTGAAAAAAAATGCCGCGCAGAAAATGCAAAAATCATTGGAAGTGTTAAAGAATGATTTGGCCAAAGTACGTACTGGACGTGCCCACGTCGGTTTATTAGACCATGTGATGGTTGAGTATTACGGCTCCATGGTGTCAGTCAATCAAGTCGCCAACGTCAACTTAGGCGATGCCAGAACCATTAATGTGCAGCCTTTTGAAAAAACCATGATAGGCAAAGTTGAGAAAGCCATACGCGACAGCGATTTAGGCCTAAACCCCGCCACCAGCGGTGATTTAATTCGCGTACCCATGCCTATGTTGACCGAAGAGCGTAGGCGTGACATGACCAAGATAGTTCGCAGCGAGGCCGAGGGCGCCAAGGTTTCCATCCGCAATGTACGTCGTGATGCCAACGATGCCTTGAAGAAAATGCTCAAAGACAAAGCAATTTCCGAGGACGATGAGCGTCGTGCACAAGACGATATTCAAAAAGCCACCGACAGAGCCGTGGCAGAAGTCGATAAAATGTTGCAAACCAAAGAGGCCGAATTGATGGCTGTTTGACCCTTGAGTAGGTCAAACACATAGTCAATTTCTGCCTGTTAAATCCATACCTCGATCGGAGTTTTCGTGGCTTTTTTCACCAGCGCGACAGAAAGTATTCCAGTGAACACGGCTGTGCCGCAGCACATTGCCGTCATCATGGACGGCAATGGGCGTTGGGCCAAGAAACGTTTTTTACCTAGGGTGGCGGGGCATAAACGTGGCATGGATGCGGTGCTGGAGCTGGTTAAGACTTGCGTGAGTTTAAATATAGGCTACTTAACCTTATTTGCTTTTAGCAGTGAAAATTGGCGCAGACCTGCGGATGAGGTGTCTTTTCTGATGAGCTTGTTTATACAAGGCCTCAAGCGCGAAGTAAAAAAGCTGCACGAAAATAATATCAAATTAATTTTGATCGGTGATCGCACCCGCTTTAATGCGGAACTCATTGCGCAGATTGAGTTGTCCGAAAAGTTAACCGCCCACAATACCGGCTTGACCTTAAGCATAGCGGCTAATTACGGTGGTCGTTGGGACATTTTGCAGGCGGTAAATAAACTGCACATGGCTAGCCCTGAGCTTGCTGGCGCTTATCAAGAAGAACACCTCACGCCTCATTTAGCCATGCATTACGCGCCTGAGCCGGATCTGTTTATCCGCACCGGCGGCGAGAGTCGAATCAGCAATTTTTTATTGTGGCAGTTAGCTTATACAGAACTGTATTTTACCGATACCTTATGGCCAGATTTCGATGAAGAGGCCCTGCATTTGGCCCTGACCTCTTATCAAAAACGTGAACGGCGTTTCGGCCGTACCGGTGAGCAACTGAGCCCAGCGAATACATAAAGCACTCCATGACTAAAGGCCATACGCATGCTTAAAACCCGTATCATTACCGCTCTTGTGCTTGCCTTAGCTTTCTCCAGCGCCTTGTTTAACGCGTCCAATCAACTGTGGGCCATCATCACGCTAGCGGCAAGCTTAATTGCCGTGTGGGAATGGTCCAATTTGATTAAGCTGAGCCGCGCACAAACCCTGCTCAATTTAAGCGCTGCGGCAAGTTTGGCTGGCATGATGCTGATTTCATCGGCGTATTACATGGATGCCCTGGCTTTTTCTTTGTTGTGTTTTGCCACGCTGTTTTGGTTGTTGCTGGCGCCATTTTGGCTGCTTACGCGCAAGCAAATGCAGCATAAAGGCCTCATGGCCGCCTTGGGATTAATTTTGCTGCTGGCTACTTGGCTGGCTTTGGTGGGTTTACATAGAATCAGTCCGTGGCTGTTATTGGCTGTGCTGGCAACGGTTTGGCTGGCGGACAGCGCGGCCTATTTTGCCGGTAAGCGTTTTGGTCGGCATAAGTTGGCTTTGGCAATCAGTCCAGGCAAGACCTGGGAAGGCGTGGCTGGTGCATTGCTGGCCGTAACTTTGTATGGCTTGCTGCTTTGCTATTACTGGCACATTAGTCGCTGGCTCATCGTCGCTTTATGGCTCATCGTCATACTCAGCGTCATGGGGGATTTATTTGAATCCTTATTAAAGCGCCAGGCCAATGTTAAAGACAGCAGTCAGTTATTGCCTGGCCATGGCGGCGTGTTAGACAGAATAGACGGCTTGATCTCCACGTTGCCCTTGGTTTTGTTTTATATTTATTTTCCACTTTTTGCGAATCTGCAACTGCATGTCCGATAAATTCAGCGCTAAAGTCCCTCAGCAGGTCACGATACTGGGGGCTACCGGTACCATAGGCATGCAGACCTTGGACGTGATTTCGCAGCATGCCGAGCGTTTTAGCGTATTTGCTTTAAGCGCGAATAATAACGTGGCCGGCTTGTTTTCCCTGTGTGAAAAATACCAACCGCAGTACGCCGTGTTATTGCAGGAAGAGGCGGCCTCCCACTTGCGGGCGCAGTTGCAAGCCGCAGGCTCACGCACCGTCGTGTTGCATGGCGAGGCAGCGCTTTGTGATATTGCCAATCACGCCCAAGTTGACATCGTTATGGCCGCCATAGTCGGTGCGGCGGGCTTGCATCCGGCCATGGCGGCAGCCAAAGCCGGCAAGCGTATATTGCTGGCCAACAAGGAAACCTTGGTGATGGCGGGCAACTTGTTTATGCAGGCCGTGCGTGATGGTGGGGCCACTTTGCTGCCCATAGACAGTGAGCACAACGCTATATTTCAGGTGATGCCGCAAAATAAAGCCGGCAACTTAGCGCAGATGGGGGTGAAAAAGATCTTGTTGACCGCCTCTGGCGGGCCTTTTAGAAATGCCACTATAGAAAAATTACAGGCCGTCACCCGCGCCGAAGCGCTCAACCATCCTAACTGGGTGATGGGGCCAAAAATCACCGTAGATTCGGCCACCTTGATGAATAAGGGCTTGGAGGTCATAGAAGCGCACTGGTTATTTGATGCACGTCCCGAGCAAATTGATGTGGTGGTGCACCCGCAAAGCGTGATTCACTCCATGGTGGAATACGTTGATGGCAGCATATTGGCGCAACTGGGTAACCCCGACATGCGCACCCCGATTGCCTACGGCTTGGCCTATCCAGAACGCTTGAGCAGTGGCGTCAGCTCTTTGGATTTGCTGGCTACCGCGCGTTTGGATTTTTCTGCGCCGGATAAAGTGCGCTTTCCTTGTTTGCAATTTGCTTATGACGCGCTTGAGGCCGGGGGTACGGCGCCGGCTATTTTGAATGCCGCCAACGAAATAGCCGTGGCCGCCTTTTTAGCTGAAAAAATAGGCTTTATGGCCATCCCTAATACCCTGGAACGGGTATTGTCTGCGGCTAATTTCGCCGCCGTTGAATCGATAGAGCAATTGGTGGCGGTTGATGCGCAAGCAAGGCGCGCCACGGCAGAGATTATCCAGACTTTATGCTAATGCTGGCGGCTTTTGTTTTAACCCTGGCCTTGCTGATAACCGTGCACGAATATGGCCATTTTCAGGCGGCGCGTTGGTGTGGGGTACGCATCTTAAAATTTTCGATAGGCTTTGGTAAACCGCTCTGGTCGAAAAAGTTTGGGTTGGATCAAACCGAATTCGTCATCGCCGCCATCCCCTTGGGCGGCTACGTGAAAATGCTCGATGAGCGTGAGCTGGATCAAACAGCAAAACCGTATAGCGAAGCTGAGCTTAGTCGTGCGTTTAATCGGCAACACGTTCTTAAACGCATGGCCATCGTGTTGGCCGGCCCCGGGGCTAATTTATTGCTGGCGGTATGCTTATATTGCGGTTTGTTTATGTCCGGCGTGGTGGGTTTGAAGCCTACTTTAGCCGAGGTTGCCGCGCACAGCCCGGCGGCCGCGGCAGGCTTTGTGGCGGGGGAAACGCTGCAAAAAGTGAATGGCTCCGATGTGGCGACCTGGCAAGAATTTAATTGGCTGTTGCTTAAAGAATCGTTAGGTCATGCCAGCGTGGACGTGCAAGGCTTAAGTCCTCAACAAACGCTGACTACACACCGATTAAGCCTGCCCGATCTGGCTTTAGAAAATGAGCATAAAGACCTAGCGCATGATTTAGGCTTTGTGCTTAAAGCGCCTGCAGTGCCTGCCCGCATAGGTAAAATTATTGCGGGCAGTCCAGCGGACTTAGCGGGCTTAAAAGTGCGCGATGTCATCCTGTCGGTGGATCAGCAAGCGACCCCTACTTGGCAAGATTTTGTGGCCATTATTAGGCAGCGCGCCGAGCAGCCCTTGGGCATCGTGCTGGTGCGTAATGGCCACGAGCAAAGATTAAGCCTCACGCCTGCCGCGCATACAGAGAATGGGCAAGTGGTGGGGCAAATAGGTGCAGCGCTGGCCATGGATAACAGCCTACTGGTTAATCGCCAGTATTCTTTTAGTGCGGCCTTATTAAAAGCGACGGCAAAGACCTGGGACACCGCCGTTTTTAGTTTGCGCATGCTGGTCCGCATGCTCAGCGGCCAAGCCTCTTGGCAAGGCGTGAGTGGGCCGGTTAGCATCGCTAATTACGCGGGGCAGAGTGCCGACATGGGCCTTAAGGTGTTCGTTGGTTTTTTAGCCTTAATCAGTATTAGCATAGGGGTGTTAAATCTATTGCCTATACCAGTTTTAGATGGCGGTCATTTGATGTACTATATGTTGGAAATTTTAACGGGCAAACCCGTACCCGAGTCGGTGATGGTCATTGGGCAAAAAGTCGGGTTGGCGCTGTTGGCTTTGATAACGATGGTTGCGTTTTATAACGATATAAATAGATTAATAACAGGCTGATGCATGGCATTAAAAAAAGTAAATAAACTCAAATCCATTGTTTTATTGCTCTCTGGCTTGTATGCCAACTCGGCGATGGCATTGGCGCCATTTGTTATTAAAGATATCCGCGTTGAAGGCATACAACGCACGGAAGCGGGGACGGTGTTCACCAACCTGCCAGTAAAAGTCGGCGACAGCATGACCGATGAGTTGGCATCGCAAGCCATTAAAGCCTTGTACGGCACGGGATTTTTTAAAGACGTGCGCATAGAAGCGGAAAACGACGTGCTGGTGGTGACCGTGCAAGAGCGCTCATCCATTGCACAAATCGACTTTAGCGGTAACAAATCGTTTCCTACCGACAAAATGAAAGAGGGCTTGAAGCAAATCGGCATTTCGGCTGGGCAGATTTTTGACAAGTCGCAGCTGGATCGTGCCGAACAAGAAATCAAGCGGCAATATTTATCGCAAGGTAAATACGGTGCCAGCGTTAAAGCCGTGGTCTCTCCGCTAGAGCGTAACCGCGTGGCGGTGCGCTTTGACATTGAAGAGGGCGCCGTTGCAAAAATTCGCAGCATTAATATCGTCGGTAACCAGGCCTTCTCTATGGACGATTTGCGTGCCGAGTTTTTGCTCACCACGCCTAATTGGATGAGTTGGTGGAATAAAGACGATCAGTATTCCAAACAAAAGTTAAATGCCGACCTTGAAACGCTGCGGTCTTTTTACATGAATCAAGGCTACCTAGAATTCAACATCGACTCCACCCAAGTGTCGATTACCCCGGATAAAAAAGACATTTACATCACGGTCAACCTTACCGAAGGTGAGAAATACACCATTTCCGAGGTGAAATTAGCCGGTGAAAGCATAGTCCCAGACGCGGAATTGCAGACCTTAATCGCGGTTAAAAAAGGCGACACCTTTAGTCGTAGCAACATCACCCAGTCCAGCAAAGCCATCAGCGACCGTTTAAGCAACGAAGGCTATGCCTTTGCTAACGTGAATCCGGTGCCGGAAGTGAACAAAGAGCAGCATACGGCGGCCTTTACTTTTTACATCGATCCAGGCAAACGGGTTTATGTACGTCGCATCAATATCGTTGGCAATACCCGCACCCGGGATGAAGTGGCGCGCCGTGAAGTGCGACAGTTAGAATCGGCTTGGTATGCCTCGAGTAAAATTAATCGTTCTAAAGAGCGTTTGGTGCGCACCCAGTATTTTTCTGACGTGAACGTAGAAACGCCGGCCGTGCCTGGCACCACCGATCAAGTGGATTTGAATATCAGCGTGGTCGAACAATCGACCGGTAGCGTGCAATTTGGTGCGGGTTTGTCCAGTAACGAAGGTGTGGTGTTTGGCGTGACGGTTAGCCAGAATAACTTTCTGGGAACGGGCAACCGGGTCAACGCGCAGTTGAATACCGGTAAAGTCAACACCACCTACGCCTTGTCTTACACCGATCCTTACTTCACTCCCGATGGCGTCAGCAGAGGCTTTGACGTGTATAGACGGGACGTTAATACCGGTTCGACGGACAACGTCGGTACCTACAAAACCTCCTCGTATGGCGGTGGCGTGCGTTTCGGCATCCCTTTAAATGAAAGGGATGGCGTGAGTTTTGGCCTGGCCGCCGATTTAACCGACATCAATCTGTACGCCGAAAGCCCGACGCAATACCGAAACTACTGTGGCAACACCACGGGTTGTACCAGCAACTCCATCGCCTTAAGTGCCGGCTGGTCACACGATACCCGCGACAGCATTATGTACACCAATAACGGCGTGTATCAGCGTTTAAGCGCTGAAGTCACCATGCCGGTGCTGGACTTGCAGTACTATAAAATCAACTACAAGCATTCTTGGTATAAAGAAATGGCCAAAGACTTGACCTTGTTGTTAAACGGCGAGCTAGGCTACGCCAACTCCTACGGTAATGCGCAGTACCCGTTCTTCAAAAACTTTTTCATGGGTGGGGTTAACTCGGTGCGCGGTTACGCCATCGGCACTTTAGGTCCTAAAGACAGCACCAACACCTATTATGTGGGCGGCAATCAAAGCGCGCTAGCCAGTGCTGAGCTGTTTTACCCTATCCCTGGCATTAAAGATTCCAAGCAGTTTAGGTTAAGCACTTTTGTCGATACAGGTTACGTTTGGGGCGCTAACCAAACCTATAACTTGGCCGATTTGCGTTATTCGGCAGGGGTGGGCGTGAGTTGGTTCTCGCCATTCGGCCCCTTGAAGTTGATTTATGCTAAGGCGATTAATAGCAGCGTGGGCGACATTACGGAAACCGTGCAATTCCAATTGGGCCAACAATTTTAATATTTGCTAGGGCGACGTCATTTTGTCATCCTAGTCTAGAGTGCTTATGGCATAATAAAGATACAAACAGTCTGTTTTAGGAGATTTCATTGAGCTACACACTGAAAAATTTAGTTTTCACCGCTTTTATGGCCTTGGCCTTATCCGCGCAAGCGGCTGAATTAAAAGTCGGCTACGTACAAGTGGATAAAATACTGCAAGAAGCCCCGCAAACCGCTGAAAGCGGTAAGAAATTAGAGCGTGAATTCAGTCCAAGGTCCCAGGAGTTGGATAAAATGGCTAAGCAAATCAAAGAGTTGGAAACATCTTTGGATAAAGATGGTTTAACCATTAGCGAAGCCGAGCGACGCAATAAAGAACGCGACATACAAAACATTAAAGTTGAATTTCAGCGTAAGCAACGCGAATTGCGCGAGGACATCAATCTACGTAAAAATGAAGAGCTAGGCAGCTTGCAAGATCGTATTAATAAAGCGGTGCAAAGTGTCGCTAAGGCTGAGAATTACGATTTAGTCATGTACAGTGGCGTCGCTTATGCAGCCGATAAGATTGATATCACGGAAAAAGTGTTGAAAATTTTAGGTAAGAAATAAGCTGACAGCGTCGCCCAAACTCAATTTTTAGGCGGGCTGGCATGATAAAAAGATACACACTTGGTGAAATTGCAGCAGCACTAGGTGGCAAGGTGATGGGGGATGCGGCCACACCCATTACGCAAGTGGCCTCATTAAGTCAGGCCCGGTTGGGTGACATTTCTTTTCTTAATGAGGCTAGGTATCAAAAAATGTTGGCTGACTGCCAAGCCAGTGCCATCGTCTTAAGGCCAGAAGACGCCCACCTTAGTCATTTACCACGCCTGCTAGTTGACCATCCTTATGCCTATTATGCCAAGCTGGCAGCTTTTCTAAACCCTGTTCCAGCGCAGATCCCTGGCATTGCCGCTAGTGCGGTAATCGACCCCAGCGCACGCATTCCGAACTCTTGTTGCATAGGCCCTTTAGCCGTCATTGGCGCCAATGTGGTTTTGGGTGAAGGGGTGGTCATAGGCAGCGCTTGCGTGCTTGAAAACAACGTACACATTGCCGATCACAGCTATTTAGAAGCCCGAGTGACCATTAAACAGGCTAGCCAAATAGGCCGGCATTGCCGTATTTTTTCCGGCGCGGTGATAGGCTCGGATGGCTTTGGTTATGCTGAAGAATCGACTGGCTGGCTAAAGATACCCCAGCTTGGACAGGTGCGTTTGGGCGACCATGTGGACGTCGGGGCCAACACCACCATAGACCGAGGTGCTTTGGACGACACCGTGATTGAGGACGGGGTTAAGTTGGATAATTTGATTCATATCGGGCATAACTGCGTGGTCGGCGCCCATACCGCGATTGCTGCTTGTGCGGCCATTGCTGGCAGCACAAGCATAGGCCGTCATTGTAAAATCGGCGGGGCCGCCATGCTATTGGGGCATTTGCGCATCGCGGATCATGTTACCGTGACGGCAGGTAGCATGATCACACGCTCTTTATTGGTCCAGGATACCTACACCGCCATCATGCCTTTTCAATCGCACGAAAACTGGCTCAGCACGGCTGCCCAAGTTAGGCATCTGCAAAGCCTAGCGGATAAAATTAAAAAGCTCGAAAAAGAGCTGGCTCTGTTAAAATCTAGTTAATTAAAAAAGTCTGAGATAAAAATGACCGCCCATACGCACCCAACTAGCATGGATATACATGAAATACTGGATCACTTGCCGCATCGGTATCCGTTTATCCTAATAGACCGTGTTAGCTCCATGGAGCTAGGTAAAGAAATCGTGGCCTTAAAAAATGTCACCATTAACGAGCCTTTTTTCCCTGGACACTTTCCTTATCATCCGGTGATGCCTGGCGTTTTAATTGTCGAGGCCATGGCGCAAGCGGCGGCCATTTTGTCGTTTAAAACCATGGGCGTTAAACCCAGCGACGATTCTGTGTATTACTTTGCTGGCATAGACAGCGCTCGCTTCAAACGCCCGGTGTCGCCCGGTGACCAAATTATTTTCAACGTGAAAATTGACCGTATCTTAAAAGGCATCTGGAAATACTCTGGGGTAGCCAGCGTGGACGGCAGTGTGGTGGCTGAGGCGCAGATGATGTGCATACTAAAAGCGATAGATAAAAAAGAGTAAGTTTGATGCTAGCGGCAAAAATACATGCCACGGCCATCATCCATCCTACGGCAGAGCTGGATTCCAGTGTGGAAGTGGGCCCGTATTCCATCATAGGCGCTAAGGTAAAAATAGCTGCCGGCAGCCATATTGCCAATCATGTCACCATCAACGGCCCAACCAGCATAGGCAAAAACAACCGCATTTATCAGTACGCGTCCCTAGGGGGGGGCCCACAAGATAAAAAATACCAAGGTGAACCTACGGCATTGGAAATCGGTGATAACAACACCGTGCGTGAATTTTGTACGTTTAATCGTGGCACCGTACAAGACCAAGGACTCACGAAAATAGGCAATGACAATTGGATCATGGCCTACGTGCACATTGCCCACGATTGCCGACTAGGCAACCATACGGTATTGGCCAATAACACCTCCTTAGCTGGGCATGTGCAAGTGGATGATTATGCTATTTTAGGTGGCTTTTCTTTGGTGCATCAGTTTTGCAAAATTGGTGCCCATGTCATTACCGCGGTAGGTTCGGTGGTGTTTAAGGACATTCCGCCTTACGTGGCCGCCGCAGGTTACGATGCCAAGCCGCACGGCATCAATGCGGAGGGCTTAAAGCGCCACGCCTTTAGCGCTGATAGCCTTTTGCAAATAAAGCGCGCCTACAAAACCTTGTACCGTCATGGCTTGAGTCTGGAAGAGGCTAAGTTACAGCTTGCCAGCATGCCGGCGGCCGAAATACGATTGATCACAGACTTTCTTAACGCCTCCACGCGCGGCATCATTCGTTAACAGCATGCTTAGAATAGGCATAGTCGCAGGCGAAGCTTCTGGGGATTTGTTGGGTGCGCACCTTATCCAATCCCTGAAAAAAAGACGCAGTGATATAGAATTTGTCGGTATTGCTGGCCCTAAAATGATGGCTGAAGGCGCGCAGTCGCTTTTCCCCATGGAGCGTTTATCGGTACGCGGCTACTTGGAAGTGCTCAAACATGCCTACGGTTTAATTCGGCTTAGGCGGCAATTAATCAAGCATTTTTTAAACCATAAACTGGATTTGTTTATTGGTATTGATGCGCCGGACTTTAATTTTTACCTAGAAAAAAAGCTTAAAAATAAAGGCATTAAAACCGTACACTACGTCAGCCCATCGATTTGGGCTTGGCGTAAAAATAGATTAAACAAGATTAAACGCGCCGTGTCGCACATCCTAACCTTGTTTCCGTTTGAAGCGCCACTGTATGAGCAGGTGGGTATTCCTGTGAGCTACGTCGGACACCCTTTGGCGGATTTATTGCCCATGCAGCCCGATACGGCGGCGGCCAGAGCCGTTTTAAGACTAAAATCCAGCGACCTGATAGTGGCCATGTTGCCAGGCAGTCGGCAAAGCGAAGTCCAGCAACACGCGGCATTGTTTATTAAGACAGCAAGACTGATACACGCAAGCTACCCCCATGCCTTATTTTTAGTGCCCTTAATTACTCGGGAAACCAGACAAATTTTTGAGTTGGCGCTATTTCATGAGCCCGAGCCTTTGCCCATGCAGATCTTATTCGGCCATGCTCACGACGCCATGCAGGCCTCCGACGTGGTCATCGTGGCATCGGGTACGGCCACCTTAGAGGCGGCTTTGCTAAAAAAACCCATGCTCATCACTTACCGCATGCCTAGCTTAAGTTGGTTTTTGCTTAAACGCATGCACTTACAAGCTTACGTCGGTTTACCCAATATATTGGCGGGTAAATTTGTTGTGCCTGAACTGTTGCAGAACGACGCTACGCCAGAAAAACTAGCAGAAACTGCCATTAAGCTTTTAACTGATAGTGACGCCATAAGCGCTATGCAAGCTGAGTTCGCTAAATTGCATGACAGCTTGAGGCAGAACAATGCCGCAAGAGTGGCCGATTTGCTATTGGCTGATTTTGCATAGGGCGGTCATGCCATCTAATCGGCTTATTTGTGGCGTAGATGAAGCTGGACGCGGCCCCTTGGCCGGTGCGGTATACGCCGCTGCCGTCATACTCAATCCACAGCGGCCCATCTTGGGCTTAGCCGACTCGAAAAAAACCTCCGAAAAGAAGCGGGATTTATTGAGTGTGGAAATTAAGCAGCAGGCACTGGCTTGGGCGATTGCCAGCTGTAGCGCTCAAGAGATAGACCAGATCAATATCTTGCAAGCCAGCTTGTTGGCGATGCAGCGCGCGCTTGAATCCATGTGCATGACGTTTAATATCAGCCCTGACTTGGTGCAAGTGGATGGCACGCATTGCCCCAAGCTGCCTTACCCATGCGAGGCGATTGTGCAGGGGGACAGCAAAGTGCAAGCCATATCGGCTGCTTCTATTTTAGCCAAAGTGGCACGGGATGCTGAGTTGTACGCACTGGATAAGCAAGATCCGCACTATGGTATTGCCCAGCACAAAGGCTATCCCACCACTTTGCACCTAGCGAGGCTGACTTTGCACGGGGTGACTCCCATACACCGGCGTAGTTATGCGCCGGTTAAAAAGCTGTTAGCTTCAAGCCAGCAATAAAAACAGGCAGGGCCGCTTATGCAGGTCGGGCAGCGCCGCCTTCTGCCAAAGGGCTATGCTTTGGCTGCGTATCATTTCGCTGGGCAAGCTGACGTCGCAGGCAATGCATAATTGCGTGCTAGGCAGACAAGTTTGCAATATAGCCTCTAACATGGCTTGGTTGCGGTAGGGCGTTTCTATGAATAGCTGCGTTTCTTTATGGCTTAATGAACGCTTTTCAATTTCCTTTAACTTTTGATTGCGTTGCAATTTGTCGACCGGCAAATAGCCTAGAAAGGCGAATTGCTGACCGTTTAGACCGGATGCCATTAAGCTTAATAAAATCGAACTGGGGCCCACTAAAGGCACCACCTTGACGCCTTTTTGGTGGGCTAATTCGACCAGTTTGGCGCCAGGATCGGCCACCGCCGGGCAACCGGCATCGCTCATCAATCCTACATCATGGCCAGCAAGCAAGGGCGCTAGCAAAGCCGGCAGGTCTTTATGGACGCTGTGTTCGTTGAGCAAATGCAGGCTTAATTCTCTGACCGGCTTAATGGTTTTAATGCTACTTAAAAAATGCCTGGCGGATTTTTCACTTTCAACCACAAAGGTGTCCAAGCTTTGCGCCAGCTTGATGACGTGCTCAGGCAATACTTGATGAACGTCGTCACCGCCCAGTGTGACTGGAATGAGGTAGAGTGTGCCGTATGTTTGTGCCATGTGGGTAAAACTATCCTATGGCCTACAACACGGCGATGTTTTCATTTTTAAGCATGCTGACCAGCGCAATCAGCGGCAAGCCTATCAAGGCATTGGGGTCGTCGCCGACCATCTTCTCGATAAGCGCAATGCCCAAACCTTCTGATTTGGCACTGCCGGCGCAATGGTAGGGCTGCTCTTTAAGTAAATAGCGTTCAATTTCCGCATCGCTTACATCCCTAAATTGCACGCAATACGGCACCACCGTGGCTTGCATGTGTTGGCTATGGGCGTTGTATAAACACAGCGCACTGTGAAATATCACTTCCCGACCGCGCATCTTTTGCAATTGCTGGGTGGCATTGTGATGATTTAATGGCTTGCCTAATTGCATGTGGTCTAGTGTAGCCACTTGATCGCAGCCTATGATTAAGGCTTGCGGATGCGTTAGGGCGACTTTTTTGGCTTTGAGTTGGGCCAGTCTTAAAGCCGTTTCCGCCGGCAATTCATGGCTCAACGGGCTTTCATCAACCTCAGGGGAGATGCAGGTAAAAGGCAGTTGTAGCCGTGTTAACAGCTCACGTCTGTAGATGGATGAAGAAGCGAGTATGAGGGTGGCTGCCATAATGGATAGGATAAAAAAGCCGACAGCTTTAAAACTGTCGGCTTTTAAAGCGTGCTTACTCCGGTTGAATTTCAAGTAGGGATTCATCGGGGGTCACGGCATCGCCTTTAATGACGTGCACAGCGACCACTATGCCAGAAGTGGCGGCTTGAATCTCATTCTCCATTTTCATGGCCTCTATCACCAGCACGCCATCACCGGCATGCACTTTATCACCCACTTTAGTTTTTACCGCAACGATGGTGCCTGGCATAGACGTGGTGACATGGCCGGGGTGAGAAGGGCGTGGGCGACCGCTGGCGCCTTTGCTGGCCACGGCTTTCTTTTTACCGTTGCTATTGCCGCCGCTGGACACCTCGATTTCACTTAAGGTTTCAACCACCACTTCTTCGGCTATCCCGTCTATGGACACATAGAAGGGGCGTTTTTCTTGTCCAGCGTGACCGCTGCCGGTTAAATTAATGTGGAAAGTTTCACCGTGCAAGGTGACTTTAAATTCATTGGGCGCATAGCGTGAGGCGCTGGCATTCACCATCGCCTTATCTAACAGCAACTCGGGGGTGAGTGACTCGGCATTGCGTTCTTGCAAATAGGTCTTGCCTATGTCCGGGAACATCGCATAGGTCAACACGTCTTCTTCGGATTGGGCAAAGCGTTCCGCCTCGCTGCTCAGTCTGCTCATTTCCGGCGCCAACAGGTCAGCAGGGCGGCAAGTAATGGCTACGCTGTCGCCTATGGCTAGTTTTTTAACGGCTTCGTCCACCGCGCTAGGGGCTTTGCCGTATTGGCCTAGGAAATAATTCTTCACCTCGTTAGTGATGGATTTATAACGTTTGCCGGTCATGACATTCAATACCGCTTGCGTGCCGACGATTTGCGATGTGGGCGTGACTAGGGGGATGTAGCCTAGGTCTTTACGCACCAAGGGGATTTCCGCTAACACTTCGTCCATGCGATCAAGCGCGCCTTGCTCTTTGAGTTGGTTGCTTAAATTAGAAATCATGCCGCCTGGCACTTGATTGAGCAGTACGCGCGTATCCACGCCTGAAAAGTCACTTTCAAACTGCCAATATTTTTTACGCACTTCGCGGAAATAGGCGGTGACTTCTTGTACCGCCGCAATGTTTAAGCCGGTATCAAATTCCGTCCCTTGCAATGCCGCTATCATGCTTTCTGTGCTCGGGTGGCTGGCGCCTTCTGAGAAAGCGGCGCAGCAAGTATCCAGCATGACGGCGCCATTTTCCAGTGCGCGCAGCATATTCATGCTGGCTAAGCCGCTGGTCGCATGGCTGTGCATGTGGATGGGTAGGCTGACTTCTGCCCGTATGGCTTGGACTAAATCCACGGTGGCTTGTGGGGTCAATAAGCCGGCCATGTCTTTAATGGCTATGGTGTCCGAACCCATGGCTTCAAGTTCTTTAGCAATGCCGACAAAATGCGCCACATCGTGCACTGGGCTGGTGGTGTAGCTGATCGTGCCTTCGGCATGCTTGCCAGCTTTTTTAACGGCCGCGATGGATACTTGTATATTGCGCGTGTCGTTCATGGCGTCAAAAATACGGAATACATCGACGCCATTGTCCGCGGATTTTTTTACGAAAGCCTGCACCACGTCATCTGAATAATGGCGATAGCCTAATAAGTTTTGCCCACGTAACAACATTTGTATGCGCGAATTAGGCAGGGCTTTACGCAATGTTTTTAAGCGCTCCCATGGATCTTCTTTCAAATAACGTACACACGCATCAAACGTGGCGCCGCCCCAGGCCTCTAAAGACCAAAAACCAATGGCATCTAACTGGCTGCAGATAGGCAACATGTCTTCCGTGCGCATGCGGGTGGCAATGTGACATTGATGCCCGTCGCGTAAAACCAGTTCGGTCACGTGTACTTTTGATGCTTGCGGTGTTTTTGCCATAATTTAACTCTTTATCGTTTAATTTATATTCAACTGCTTATATGCCTTCGTGGGCCGCAATGGCCGCAGAAATAGCGACTGCTATCATTTCCGGGGGAATTTTATTGGCATAATGAGTCAACTCAGGATGCGCCTCAACAAAGCTGGTATTAAAGTTTGCCTCTTTAAAATCTTGGTGTTTTAAAATTTCTTGATAATAGGGGATGGTCGTTTTTACCCCATAAATTAACATGTCATCCAAGGCGCGACGCCCCCGTTCTATGACGCTATCCCAATCCAAAGCCCATACGGTTAGTTTGGCGCACATGGAGTCGTAGTAGGGCGGGATGACGTAACCACTGTATATGGCCGCATCCATGCGCACGCCAGGCCCACCCGGTGCGTAATATCGGGTAATTTTGCCAAAACTGGGCAAGAAGTCATTTTTTGGATCTTCTGCATTGATGCGAAACTCCATGGCATAACCTCTAAACTGCACTTCTTTTTGCGTGTATTGCAAGGGCAGGCCGTAAGCGACACGAATTTGTTCTTGCACAATGTCGATACCCGTGATGGTTTCCGTGACCGTGTGCTCCACTTGCAAGCGGGTGTTCATTTCCATGAAATAGAAGGTGTTGTCCGAGTCCAATAGAAATTCCACGGTGCCGGCATTTTCATAACCCACGGCTTTGGCGGCTTTGACCGCTAAACCGCCGATGTAGTCGCGCTGCGCCTGGCTTAACTGCGGTGATGGGGCGATTTCGATTAACTTTTGATTGCGCCGTTGTATGGAGCAGTCGCGTTCAAACAAGTGAATCACGTGGCCTTCTGCGTCGGCCAATATCTGCACTTCTATGTGGCGTGGGGTGACCACGCATTTTTCCAAAAACACTTCCGGCTTACCAAAGGCTTTGCTGGCCTCGGAAATAACCCTATCGTAATTGCTGAGTAATTCTTTCTCACTGTCGCAGCGACGTATACCTCGACCGCCGCCGCCATTGGTCGCTTTTAGCATGACCGGGTAGCCAATTTTCTTGGCCAAGGCCAGGGCTTCATCTAGGTTTTCTAAGTTGCCGTCACTGCCTGGCGTGCAAGGAATGCCTGCGCCTGTCATGGCATTGCGCGCCTGTATCTTATCGCCCATTTGCCTGATCACTTCAGCGCTAGGGCCTATGAATTTTACGCCGCGACGTTCGCAGATTTCAGCCAATTCTGGATTTTCAGATAAAAAACCATAGCCTGGATGCAGGGCATCGCAGCCCGAGGCTACGGCTAAATTGACTATATTATGTGCATTCAAGTAACCGGCAACGGGGTCGGCGCCGATGTTGTAAGCCTCATCGGCTTTTTTAACATGCAAAGCTTGACGATCGGCATCCGCATAAATTGCAACGGATTTGATGCCCATTTCTGAGCATGCGCGTACAATACGCACTGCAATTTCACCACGATTGGCCACAAGAATTTTTTTGAACACGTTACTTGCCTTAATTTTTCATACAAACCGAGCAATTGTAACATGTGCAAGCGCATAGCCAAATCCCTTTGAAGCTAAATTTTAGAGCATTAAAATGACTAAGCAGACTATATTTATTGATAATTTGACCTTCGCAAAAAGGAACGAACGCTTGCTTGGCGAATTATCCCTAGCGGACTGCCCGCGGTTAAATGAATTGCTGCAAGCCCCGCCGAAAATCGCCCCGGGCAAATTCACCCCTAGTGCATCGATTAAATTCAACTTGCAGGGTAAGTTGGATGGGATGGGGCAGGCCTCATTAAGCTTGGCATTGGAAGTGAATTTAAATTGCCTTTGTCAGCGCTGCCTGAATGCTATGCCGCTGAATTTAGCTTTAAATTTTGATTATTTGCTAGGCGAGTTGGATGAAGGCCACGCCTTATCCACGGACATGGATGAGGCCGATGATTTTGATTGGCAAGCGTACAGTCCGCACATGGATGTGATTGGGCTAATCGAAGATGAATTGATCATGGCCATGCCTATCGCACCGGTGCACCAGCAGCATTGTGGCAGTGCCAACCACCAAAGCAGTGAAAAGCCCAATCCATTCGCCGTATTAAAGCACTTAATTCAGTCTTAAACGTGCAATTTTGGCTGACAAAAGTTGGCTTTTATATTATAGTGGCGCCCTAGTAGTTTAACGCAGTCTTAAATTAGCGATGCAAAGCAGTAGTTTAGGCATCAATTTGTATGTAATTGAGATGATGTTTTAATCATTTTATTGGAGTATATTATGGCAGTTCAGCAAAACAAGAAAACACCGTCTAAGCGCGGTATGCATAGATCACATGACTTTTTGGTTAACCCTGCTTTGGCGGTTGAGCCTACCACAGGTGAAGCACACCTACGTCACCACGTCAGCCCCAATGGCTACTACCGTGGTCGCAAAGTATTATCGACCAAAGGCGAATAATTTTTTCGGCCGTTTAAATCCATTAATGTGCGCCTATGTTTTAATGGATTTCACTTTGAAGATTTACTTGCCTCTAAATTAAACCCACACGCCGCTCCAACTTTGGTGCGGCGTTGGTTTTTACGGCGCCTATTCATTTCACTTGACCGCTTAAATGATAGCAAATAGCCTTAAGCTTAAGTATAAACTGAGTACATTATGCAAATTACTGTAGCAATTGATGCAATGGGGGGTGATCATGGGCCTAAGGTCATCATTCCTGCAGCGCTTAAAGCACTAGAGCTCAACCCAGAGTTGCATCTTATTCTAGTTGGTTTAAGTGGCGCCATAGAAGCCGAGTTCCAGGCATTGCAATTAACCGGTCACCCACGCCTTCGCATACAGCATGCCAGCGAAGTGGTGGCCATGGACGAGCAACCGCAAAGTGCGCTTAAAAACAAAAAAGATTCGTCCATGCGCGTGGCCATTGATCTGGTCAAAAACGGTGAAGCTTCAGCTTGTGTAAGTGCAGGTAATACCGGCGCATTGATGGCCACAGCACGCTTCGTATTAAAAACCTTACCCGGCATAGACCGGCCCGCCATCGCCGGCGTGTTCCCTTGCCAAAAGGGCAAAATTTACATACTCGATTTAGGCGCCAATGCCGATTGCACGGCGGAACAATTGCTGCAGTTTGCCGTCATGGGCAGCATGTTGGTCAGTTGCGTTGAAAACCGTGAACAGCCCAGCATAGGCTTGCTCAACATTGGCACGGAAGACATCAAAGGCAATGAAGTGGTTAAAAAAACCGGTGAATTGCTAAAAGCCAGCCACTTAAATTTTTACGGCAATATTGAAGGCAACGATATTTTTAAGGGAACCACCGATATCGTTGTGTGCGATGGTTTTGTCGGCAACGTTACGCTGAAAGCCGCCGAGGGCCTAATACAAATGATAGGCCGCTTCCTCAATCAAGAGTTTAAGCGTAACTGGCTGACCAAGCTCACAGGATTGGCTGCCACGCCGGTATTGAAAGCCTTCAAGAAACGTTTGGATCCGCGCAATTATAACGGCGCCAGCCTGTTAGGCTTACGCGGCATCGTGGTAAAAAGTCATGGTGGGGCAGACAGTAAGGCCTTTTTGAATGCCATACACACCGCGCTGGAAGAGTCGCGCAGTGGCGTGCTTGATCGCATCGCTGAGCAATTGGAAATTGAACACGTATTATTAAAGCAAGCGCTGGCTAATCATGCGGATGCGAATACCACGGACCAGGAATGATTTACTCTCGCATTGCCGGAACAGGCAGCTATCTCCCGAAAAAAATACTGACCAATGCTGAATTGGAAAGCATGGTAGACACCACCGATGAGTGGATTTTTTCTCGCACCGGCATACGCGAGCGTCATATCGTGGCTGATGATGAGTTTACCAGCGATCTAGCCTTGCATGCGGCGCGCCAGGCTATAGCCTCGGCCAACATAGCTGCTAATGACATCGATTTAATTATCGTGGCCACCACCACGCCGGATAAAATTTTTCCAAGCACAGCAGTCACGCTGCAAAATAAATTAGGCTTGGCCGGTTGTGCTGCATTTGACGTGCAAGCCGTTTGCAGTGGTTTCGTTTACGCGCTGGCCACTGCCGATAACTTTATTAAAGCCGGTGCCGCCAAGTGTGCTTTGGTGGTTGGCGCGGAAACTTTTTCACGCATAGTGGATTGGACAGACAGGGGCAATTGCATACTGTGGGGCGATGGCGCCGGTGCAGTGGTGTTGCAGGCCAGCGAAGAGCAGGGCATCATTTCCACGCATTTGCATGCCGATGGTAACTATGAAAAAATGTTGCACGTGCCTCGAAAAACGCACGGTGGCGATACGGTGGTAATGGAAGGCAATGCGGTTTTTAAGGTCGCGGTCAACACCTTGGATGCTATCGTCGACGAAACCTTGTCGGCCAATAATTTATGCAAATCTGACATCGACTGGCTGGTGCCACATCAAGCCAATATACGCATTCTGCAAGCAACCGCGAAAAAACTGGAAATGAGCATGGATAAAGTAGTGGTGACGGTGGATAAGCACGGCAACACCTCGGCCGCATCCATTCCTTTGGCCTTAGACGTTGCAGTACGTGACGGCCGCATCAAGCGCGGCGACATCGTGTTGATGGAAGCCTTTGGCGGTGGGTTCACCTGGGGTTCAGCCTTAATTAAATACTAATCATTAAGTCCTACGTTGGATAATTAGACGGCAATAAACAATGAATAAATTTACATTTTTCTTCCCCGGTCAAGGCTCGCAATCCGTTGGCATGATGGCAGGCTTTGCCGATACAAAAATCGTACGCGATACCTTTGTCGAAGCGTCCGATATATTAGGCCTTGATTTTTGGGCCATGGCGACGGAAGAAAATGAACGCATTAACGAAACGACGCATACCCAGCCGATAATGCTGGTGGCGGGCATGGCCACATGGCGAGCATGGCAGGCCCATAGTCCAGCTAAGCCCAGCCTATTGGCCGGCCATAGTTTAGGTGAATACACGGCCTTGGTGGCAGCAGGCGCATTGAGTTTTGCCGACAGCTTACCCTTGGTGCGCTATCGGGCAGAGGTTATGCAAAATGCCGTGCCGGCAGGGGTGGGTGCCATGGCCGCGCTATTGGGTCTGGATGACGCGACCGTGTTGGCCGTGTGTGCCGAAGCCGCGCAAGGCCAAGTGTTACAGCCGGTCAATTACAATTCCATAGGTCAAGTGGTCATTGCCGGAAATAAAGAAGCGGTTGAACGTGGCATGGCCTTGGCTAAAGAAAAAGGCGCAAAACGCGCAGTGGCTTTGCCCGTGAGCGTGCCGTCGCATTGTGCGCTCATGCAGCCAGCCGCCATAAAATTAGCGGACTACCTAAGCCATGTTAGCATCCAAGCACCGCAAATCCCCGTGTTGCATAACGCCGACGTGCTGGCTTACCAAGATGGCGACAAAATAAAAGACGCGCTGGTGCGGCAATTGCATAGCCCGGTACGCTGGGTTGAAACGGTGCAAGCCATGCATGCGCAAGGCATACTGCATGGTGCCGAATGTGGCCCTGGCAAGGTGCTGGCTGGCCTCACCAAACGCATCGCAGCGGACTTTTCTTGCACGGCCTTGACCAGCAATGACGCCATGCAAGAATTCAGCACGCTCATAGCAGCGGCTTAATTTAAATGTTATAGTCAAAATAAAACAAGGATATATCATGCTAACTGGACAAATTGCTTTAATTACAGGTGCCAGTCGCGGCATAGGCGCTGGCATAGCTTTGGCACTCGGTGAGCAAGGTGCCGTTGTTATTGGTACGGCCACTTCAGAGGCGGGCGCTGCCGCGATTAATGACTATTTTGCGGCGGCCAACATCAAGGGCGAGGGCATGGCCTTGGATGTCAATGATGCCGAACAAATAGCCGCCACCTTGAAACGAATCGCAGAAAATTACGGTGACATTGGCATATTGGTAAATAATGCCGGCATCACCCGTGACACCTTACTCATGCGCATGAAGGATGAAGATTGGGATGCGGTGATTAACACCAATTTAAACTCGGTATTTCGCATGAGCCAAGCGGTGCTTAGGCCCATGATGAAAGCCAGAGTGGGACGCATCATCAGCATTTCTTCTGTTGTGGGTCACATGGGCAACGCTGGGCAAACCAATTATGCGGCAGCGAAAGCGGGCATGACCGGCTTTACAAAATCACTGGCCGCCGAAGTGGGCAGTCGCGGCATTACGGTGAATTGTGTTGCGCCGGGTTTTATTGATACGGACATGACGGCAGATCTGCCGGAAGAGATTGCCAATAAGATGCTGGCTCGAATTCCGGTGGGTCGCTTAGGCCAGGTAAAAGAGATTGCCGCTACCGTGGCTTTTTTAGCATCCCCGTCCGCGGCTTACATTACCGGCGAAACGATACACGTGAATGGCGGCATGCTGATGGTTTAAAAGTTTTTATCTATTTTTGCCGAGTTTTGGTAGAATATCAACTTAGCTGATTTATTATGTAGATGCGGCTATTTTTTATTAAAAGGGGTAATTAGATGTCTGACATCGAACAACGCGTTAAAAAGATTGTGACTGAACAGCTTGGTGCAAATGAAGCTGATGTTAAAAATTCATCCTCATTTGTAGATGATTTAGGTGCCGATTCGCTTGATACTGTTGAATTGGTAATGGCGCTAGAAGAAGAATTTGACTGCGAAATCCCAGATGAAGAAGCAGAAAAAATCACAACGGTACAATTGGCGATTGATTACATCAATACCAACCTCAAATAAATTCGTATGCAAGGCAAGTGTTTGAATGCTTAACAAGTATTCAAGCTTTTTTAGATTTGCCATTGCTTTAAAACCCAGAAATCATTTAACAATTTTTGTCTAAGATTTCTGGGTTAATTATTTCTAAGAGACTTTTTTTATGTCTAAGCCTGCTCATAAACGTCGCGTCGTCGTCACTGGTCTTGGAGTCGTTTCGCCGGTAGGGATTGGTGTCAACACGGCTTGGACTAATCTTGTCGCCGGCAAGTCCGGCATTTCGCAAATCAGCAAGTTTGATACCAGCGCCTTTGCTTCCACCATCGCCGGGGAAGTCAAAGACTTTAATGCGGAAGATTTTATTTCCGCCAAAGACGCTAGACGCATGGATACCTTTATCCAGTATGGTTTAGCGGCTGGCATAGAGGCGTTTAAAGACTCAGGCTTAGAAGTGACTGAAGAAAATGCCGAACGCATAGGCGTGTCCATAGGCTCGGGCATAGGCGGTATTCAGCTTATTGAAGACACCGATGTGCTGTACAAAGAATCTGGGCCACGCAAAATATCCCCATTCTTCATTCCCGGCACCATCATCAACATGATTTCCGGTAATTTAAGCATTATTTTTGGCTTAAAAGGCCCCAATGTCGCCATCGTTACGGCCTGTACCACAGGCACACACTCCATAGGCGACGCCTCGCGCATGATAGAGTACGGCGACGCCGATGTCATGATAGCCGGCGGCGCGGAATCCGCCATCACGCAATTAACCGTGGGTGGTTTTGCCGCATCCAGAGCTTTATCCACCCGTAATGATGACCCAGCCACGGCCAGCAGGCCTTGGGATAAAGACCGAGACGGTTTTGTCATAGGCGAGGGCGCCGGCGTCATGGTGCTAGAAGAGTATGAGCACGCCAAATAACGTGGTGCGCGCATGTATGCGGAATTGAGCGGCTACGGCATGAGCGCGGATGCCTACCACATGACCGCGCCCAATATGGATGGGCCACGCCGATCCATGGTGAACGCCTTGAATAATGCCGGCATAGACCCCACAGCCGTGCAATTTATCAATGCCCACGGCACATCCACGCCATTGGGTGATGCCAATGAGACCAATGCGATTAAGGCTGCATTTGGCTCACACGCATACAAGTTGCTGGTCAATTCAACCAAATCCATGACCGGCCATTTACTGGGCGGGGCAGGTGGTTTGGAGTCAGTCTTCACCGTGTTGTCCATTTACAAACAAGTATCACCGCCTACCATCAACATCTTTAATCAAGATCCTGAGTGCGATTTGGATTTTTGTGCCAATACCGCGCGGGATATTAAAATTGAATATGCTTTAAAGAATAATTTTGGTTTCGGCGGAACCAATGGCAGTTTGGTTTTCAAAAAAATGTAAACAATCGAGCTGGAACGGCGCCCAAGCCTGCGATGATTAAAATCGCAGGCTTTTTTCTTGATTAATGTATTCATGGGTAGTGAATTAATGGGTGCTATGGTTTAATTATGGCTTATGCAAACCAGACCTACTTATTTGATTAATGGTGACTTCGGTCTAGCCATATCGCCCTTAGATCGCGGCCTAGCCTACGGCGATGGCGTATTTCGCACCATGCCCATGCGCAGTGGCTTGCCTGTTAATTGGCCTGCGCATTACCAAAAGTTGGTGGCCGATTGTGCGGCCATAGGCATCGTTTGCCCAAGTGCAGAGCTGCTCATGAGCGATTTTCTGCAAATGCTTGCAGCGCAGGACGTAGACAGCAATAAACTGGAAGTTGCAAAAATAATCATTAGTCGAGGAGAAGGCGAGCGCGGCTACAAGCCACCGGCAGTGACCACCCCTAGCCGTATCCTCATTAAATCGGCCATGCCGCAATATGCGCCAGACTGTTATGACGCTGGCGTCAATTTACACGTATGCAACATGCGTTTAGCACCTCAAGCTAGGCTGGCAGGTATTAAGCATTTAAATCGCCTAGAAAATGTTTTAGCGCGCATGGAGTGGCGAGACGAAAGCTTATTTGACGGGCTGTTATTAGACCAACAAGCTAATGCCATAGAATGCACCACAAGCAATATTTTTGCTCGTTACGGCAATCAATTAGTCACGCCAGATTTAACCCAGTGTGGCGTGGCGGGCGTTACCCGTGAGCGAATTTTAGCTTTAGCCTCGATATTAAATTTAAGCGCCGAAATAGCGACCTTGCCTTTCAGTCGATTGTTGCAAGCAGATGAAGTGATTATTTGTAACAGTCTATTTGGCGCGTTTCAAGTTAAGACCATCACCCATAGCCATTGGCCACAGCAAGCCTTAGCCCAAACCTTTAGAGACTTACTGGCACATGATTAAACGCATTAAGCATTGGGCTGTCCTGAGTTCTTTATTGCTTACGCTATTGCTAGCTGGGCTTATTTATTACGCCATAGCACCATTAAAACTAAGCCCTAGTAGCCAAGAAATCACCATACAAGCCAATAGCGGACTTAAAAGCATAGCCCGTCAATTGGTGAAGCAGGGCGTATTAAAAGAGCCTTGGCGCTTTATTCTGATGGCAAAATTGCTCAATAAAGAGACTTATCTACAAGCCGGTGATTACACACTCAATAAAAATGTATCGCCTTATCAATTATTACTGTCTCTGAATCACGGTAAAACAACGCAAGGCAGCATCACCTTTATCGAGGGGCATAATTTCACGCAATTGCGGGAAAAAATTATAAAAAATGATGCAGTAAAGCAGACCGTGGTGGATTGGTCGGAACCTGAAATAATGCGCTTAATGGGTTCAAAGTACCGCGTAGCAGAGGGCTTGTTTTTCCCCGACACCTTTTATTTTGATCGCAATACAACAGACTTAGTCATCTTGCAGCGTAGCTATGCCTCGATGCAAACTAAGTTAGCTAAGGCATGGGCTAAGCGTGACGCCAATTTGCCTTATGAGAATAGTTACCAAGCTTTGATTATGGCCTCTATCATTGAGAAAGAAACCGGCAGAGCCAGCGAAAGGCCCATGATAGCAGGGGTTTTTATTAACCGTCTGGCAATAGGCATGCGCTTGCAAACCGATCCAACC
>SXGT01460796.1_pt1 | contig 25079 bp, 25 predicted proteins | sample 3176221 | NCBI WGS metagenome assembly SXGT01 (sample SAMN11356862, study PRJNA531348) | freshwater metagenome | isolation source: freshwater sample F1-120 | place: China: Fuxian Lake, Yuxi | collected 2017-12-25
CACGCGATCGAGTCCGTGGGCGACGACGACCCCACCACGCGCCGACTGTTCGAGTCCATCCTCGCGGTGGAAGAGGAACACGCCGACGAACTGGCCGACCTGCTCACGCAGGTGCCCGCCAAGCCCCTCTGAACGCAGGGCCGGGCGTTGCCGGCGCGGGCGGCGGAGCACCTACACTCCGCTGTCCATGAGCACCACCAAAGCCCCCCGCCCCAAGCCGAGCGGCCCCGCCGCGAAAAAGCGCGCGACCGGCACACGCCAGCACGGCCACCGTGCCCTGCTGGCGACCGAGGCTTCGCCGTATTACCAGATCTGGGTGCTGACCAACCTCACGGCCAAGCCCTTCGTGCTGCGCTTCGGTGAACGCTTCGACCTCAACCTGACCGACTGGCGAATCCTGCTCACGCTGGCCGACAAACCGGGCATCACCGCGCAGGGCCTGGCCGATTACACAGGGCTGGACAAGATGAGTGTGTCGCGCGTGGTGCGCAAGCTCGAAGCACAGGATCGCCTGGTGCGCCAGAACAGCGAATCCGACCGGCGCAGCTTCCACCTGAACCTCACCGAAGCGGGGTGGGCGGTGTACGAAGAGATTGCCGTCGCCGCGATCGAGCGCGAAACGCAGGTGTATGCCGGTTTGACTGCCGCGGAAGTGAAGACGCTGCACCTGTTGCTGGGCAAGCTCTCGGTGCGCGCGCGGCTTCCGATGAATTGAATCAGAACCCGTAGGGATCCAGCGCAGGGTCGTCGCCCGCGTGCGCCGGGCCTTCTGCCCAGGCCAGCAGACTGCAGCCGTAGCGCGAACCCAGGTGCACACGCGCGCCCGGTTCGATCACCACCACCGATGGTCCCGCCAGGGTGGCACTGCCCACGCTCAGATCTCCTGCCAGAAGGAAGAAGTCGGTGAGCCCGGTGTGGTGCAGGTCGCTGAGCCTGGCCCCCGGCCAGAGCTGCAGCGAGCACAGCCGGTGGTTGCTGCCGGTGCCCGCGTAGTCGAACACCGGACGGCGCAGCACACCGGCAAAAGGCGAGGCCACCTGCGCGACGCTCTCGAGCATCACCGTGATGTCCGGCGGCGTGAACGGCTGGGTGTTCGTGACCGTGGTCTTCTGCGCGTGCGGGTGGATGGCCGCGCCGTCCGGCTCGATGATCACCGGCCCCTCCAGGCGTGAGAACAGCGTGCAGCCGCCGTACGACACCGCGTCGTGCGTCGCGCCGCTGAGGTTGATGCCCACCGCGCCGGCGCGCGTGGTGCACTGGAAATCGGTGAGCTCGCCGGACAGGAAATAGCTGCTCGCCACACCACGGTGCTGGTGTACACCGGAGCGGCTCATGGGATCGAACACCAGCATGCCGAGGAAGAGTCCGCGCTCCGGATCGCGCCGGATGGCCTTCTCGCGCGAGGTGCCGCGCGGGGTCACGCGCCAGGGAATCGCTTCGAGATCGTAGGCGTACACGCCGGGCTGGATGCAGCGTCCCGAGACCGGCTCTGGCGTGGCGGCGGAAGGGACGATGAGGGGTTCGGCGGCAACGGTCATGGTGTCGTCCTAGGGTAAACGAGGGGATGTCGTCAAGGTAACGAACGTTACTATATGACGGAACCAGAGGCCTTGTCATGTCTTTTCTTTCGAGTCCACCAATCTCCCCCGAAGCGCCCGGCGTGCACGTGGTCACGGGTGGCAGCCATGGCATCGGTGCGGCCACCGTGGCGCTGCTCGCAGCGGCCGGGCATCGCGTGGTCTCGCTCGATGTGGTGGCACCGTCCTCCGCCGCAGGCAGGGGAGTGGCCTCCGTGTCTCACCTCCACTGCGACCTCGCTTCGGAGGACGCGGTCCGGGACAGCTTCGCGCGCATCGCGCAGGAACAGGGTCATGTCAGCGGCCTGGTGAACTGCGCCGGCGTCGAGTCTCGCCATCTGCTCGAGAACATGCCAGTGGCTGCCTGGGATCGGGTGATGGACATCAACCTGCGCGGCACCATGCTGTGCCTGCAGGCCGCGGCACCGCTCATGCGCGAAGGCGCAGCCGTCGTGAACGTGGCGTCCATTGCCGGCAAGCGCATGTCGTACTCGGGCGACGCGGCCTACACCGCCTCCAAGGGCGCGGTGCTGGCCTTCACGCGTCACATGGCGTTCGAGCTGGCGGGTCGGCGCATTCGTGTCAACGCGGTGTGCCCCGGCCCCACGCTCACGCCCATGATCTACCGCAGCCTGGACGAAGCGCGCATCGCCGCGGTGGCCGAGACCGTGCCGCTGGGCCGGTGGGTCCAGGCCGACGACGTCGCACAGGCCATCGCTTTCCTGCTTTCTCCCGCCGCCGCCATGATCACGGGCAGCACCATCGACGTGGATGGCGGCATGCTGGTGTCCAACGGCACCCCTTACCGGGACTACGTGGCAGCCCGGCCAGTGCAACACGCAGCGCCACCTTCACCGGAGACATCGCCATGAAATGGATTCGCCCTTTGATGGCCGGGCTCGCCCTGGCTTTTCTTTCTGCTGCGCAGGCGCAGCCCGCGCTGCGCATGGCCTACGTGGCACCCCCGCCGGTGTGGGGACCGATTGCCGACCGCTTCGCCAAAGAGGTGGCCGATCGCACGAACGCCGAACTCAAGATCCAGTCCTTCGGCGCGGGCCAGCTGGGCAGCCTGCCGCAGAACTACGCGGGACTGCGCACCGGCCAGATCGACATGATGCTGGCCGACACCGGCACGCTCGCGCTGGCCCGCGGCGGCAAGGATTTCAACGCGCTGTTCGCGCCCTACGTGTTCCGCGATCACGCGCATTTCAAGAGCTTCATGCAGTCGGACACGTTCCGACAGATGCTCGATGGCGTGGAGAAGGAAGCCGGGTTCAAGCTGGTGGGCTATGTGTCGGACCGCACGCCGCGCCAGCTCACCACCTCCAACCGCAAGGTGCTCACGCCCGAGGACATGAAGGGCCTGAAGGTGCGTGTGCCCGAAACGCCGGCCATTCTGGAAGTGATGAAAGGCTGGGGCGCCTCACCGACCCCCGTGCCTGCGGCCGAGCTCTACCTCGCCATGAAGCAGGGCCTGGTCGACGGCCAGGACAACGGCTTCGATGCCATCGCCGGCGCCAAGTACTACGAGGTGCAGAAGTACGCGATGAAGATCGACTACATCCAGTCCGGCCTGATCGTGCTGATGGCCGCCGACAAGTGGGCACGCCTCACGCCGGCCCAGCAGAAGGCCATGACCGACGCCGCCGTGGCGACCGAACAATGGGCCAGCAAGCAAACCTGGGAAGGCGCTGCGAAATCGATCGAAACCCTCAAGGCCAACGGCATGGAGATCGTGGAGCCCGACCTGGCCGCATTCCGCAAGATGGCCGACGGCATCGTGGCGAAGTTCGACGGCGAACTCTGGAGCAAAGGCACGGTGGAGAAGATCCGGGCGGCGAAATGAACCGCCTGCTCGGTCTGCTCGACCGGATCGTGCTGGCCCTGCTGGGCGTGGCGCTGGTCACGCTGGTGGGGATCGGGGGCGCGCAGATCGTGCTGCGGCAGACCACCGGCACCCCGCTGCCCTGGGCGATGGAGCTCAGCGTGCTCATCATGATCTGGGCCACCATGCTCACGGGTTACGTGGGCGTGCGGCGAAACTCGCACCTGTCGGCCGATTTTCTGGGCTTGAGCATGTCCGAGCGCACGCGCCGCGCCATGACCACGCTGGCGCTGCTGCTTTCGCTGGTGTTCGTGCTGGTGTACGGCTGGCAGAGCCGCCTGGTGATCGACGCCATGGAAGGCATCCCGTTCACGTCCTTGACCGTGACACAGCCGGTGCTGTACTGGTCGCTGCCGGTGGGCGCGTTGCTCATGGCGCTGGCCCTGGTGCACCGGCTGTGGCAACAGGTGCGCGGCAGCGAGGCGGGCTGAATGGAACAGGTGATGCTCTTCGGCCTGCTCATGGTGGCCTTCATGGGCTTCGCCCTCATCGGCGTGCCGGTGTTCTTTGCCATGGGCCTGGCGGCCCTGGTGTTCATCTTCTTCAGCGGCGGTGCGGTGCCGTTGAACATCGTGGCGTCGTCCATGGTGCAGGGCATGGACTCCTTCGCGTTCCTGGCGATCCCGTTTTTCTTCCTGGCCGGCGAACTCATGAACACCGGCGGCATCACGCGGCGGTTGCTGAACTTCGCGTCCGCCGCTGTCGGGCACATCAAGGGCGGTCTTTCGCACGTGGCCATCCTCGCCAGCATGGTGTTCTCCGGCGTGTCGGGCTCGGCCGTGGCCGATGCGTCGGCCATCGGGTCGTCGATGATTCCCGCCATGAAGGACAAGGGCTACCCCGGCGCCTACGCCGCCGCCGTGGTGGCGGCCGCCTCGACCATGGGCCCCATCATCCCGCCGTCGATTGCCTTCGTGGTCTATGCCCTGGTGAGCGACGTGTCGGTGGGCCAGCTGTTTCTGGCCGGTGCCGTGCCCGGGCTGCTGATGGGCGTGTACCTGCTGGCCGCCGCGAGCTGGGTGGCGCACCGCCGAAACCTGCCTTTCTCCGAACGCACCTCCCTGAGCGCGGTGCTCACGGCGCTGCGCGATGCGCTCCCCGCGCTGGCCATGCCGGTCATCATCATCGGCGGCATCGTGGGCGGCATGGTCACCCCCACCGAGGCCGGCATCATCGCGGTGATGTACGCCATCGTGGTCAGCGTGTTCTTCTACCGCGAACTCACGTGGTCGCAGACCTGGCACATCTTCTGCGAATGCATGGTCAGCTCCGGCATCATCCTGCTCACCATCGCCGCCTCCGGCATCTTCTCCTGGCTCGTCGCCAACCTGGCCATCGGCGAAACCCTGGCCACCACGCTCAAGACCCTCACCGACAGCCCGTGGATCATGCTGGCGCTGATCAACGTGGTGCTGCTGCTCTGGGGCCTCGCTCTGGAGCCCGCCGTGGCGCTCGTCACCCTGGTGCCGGTGCTGGTGCCGATCGCCAACGCCTACGGCATCGACCTCGTGCACCTGGGCGTCATCGTCGTGCTCAACCTCATGATCGGGCAGCTCACGCCGCCCTCGGGCGTGATCACTTTTCTGACCGCCCAGATCGCCGGTGCGCCCCTGCACACCGTGTTCAGGGAAGCCGTGCCCTTCACGCTGGCGCTGATCGCCGTGTTGCTGGTGGTGACCTATGTGCCCATGGTGTCGCTCTGGCTGCCGCAGGCGCTGGGTGGGTAGCGCCCTTCACGAGTTGAAGGGGTCTGCGATCGCAAACCACACCCCGAGCGCCACCGAGATGATGAAGGCCCCATCCAGCAGGCCGGCCAGCAGGAAGACCTTGGGTTGCATGGCTTCCATCATCTCCGGCTGTCGCGCCGAAGCCTCCAGGTACTTGCTGGCCATGATCCCGATCCCGATGCAGGAACCCAGGGCGCCCAGGCCGATCATGTGGCCGACGGCCATGGGGATGGTGCTGAACACTTCCATCTCACGCTCCTTTTTCTGTTGAGGTGCAGCCACTCTGCCCGTGGGCTCGATGCAGATCAATGACCTGCGGGGTCATGGGCGCCCGGCGTCGTTCGGACTCATGGCGCAGCTTCGATGTTTCGTGGCCTGCAACAGGTGCTTGAAAACTTCCAGAAGCGGGCTCAAAGCCGGGCCACTAGGCTCGCCACCTCAGCAATACATTCTGGAGTCCCCCATGCCATCCCGCCTCAGCGCCGCACTGCCGAGTCCCTGGACACTCGCGCGAGCGGGCGATGCGCAGGGCTTGCGACGCCTGCATGGCGAAGGCGTGCCGCTCGACTTGCCCGACCGCGTCGGGCTCACGCCGGCCCACTATGCGGCCGGCAATGGGTACGCCGATGCCGTGCTCGTCCTCATCGAGCTGCGCGCGTGCGTCGACATGGTGGACTGGACCGGCACCACACCGGCACACGACGCGGCCAGCGATGGTCATGTCGAGGTGATCGAGGTGCTGCACGCGGGAGGGGCGGCGCTGGAGGTCGTCAACCATTGCGGCATGACGCCGGCCCACCTGGCGGCCGTGGGCGATCACGCCCTCGTCATTGACACGCTCGTGCGACTCGGGGTACCGGTAGGACAGGCCACCGCGATGGGGGGCACGCCGGTGCACTGTGCGGCGCGGCACGGCAGCCTGGAGGCCATTCATGCCTTGCACATGGCCGGTGCGCCCATGGATCTGCGCGATCCGGCAGGCTTCACACCGCTGCAGCTGGCGCAGGTGCGTGGCCATGCGCAGGTGGTGGCGGCGTTGTCGCGCGCCTTGCACAGGACCGCGCACATTGGCCTGCGTGAAGAGCGGCTCGACGAACGACGCCGTAGCCGGCTGCCAGCGTGACCTCTGCGTGACACGGAGGAACGTCCGTTCCCGCCCCGGCATGATCCCGCGGGCATGCCTGGCTGCGGCACTCTGTTCGCTGGCTGGAACTGCCAGCGCCAGTGAAAGCGCAGCACGTGCCCCATCCGAAACCCCGGTCGGCGAATGCGTGAGTGCCGCCAGCACCCGTCATGGGGTCAATCCTGAATTGCTTCTGGCGATCCTGCACGTGGAATCGGGCCTGAAAGCACACCCGGTGCGCCGCAATGCCAATGGGTCCATCGACGTCGGCATCGCGCAGATCAACAGCATCCACTTTCCCGAGCTGCGCCGACACGGCATCGAGTGGCCCCATTTGCTCAAGCCCTGCGTGGGTGTGTTTGTAGCGGCATGGCATCTCAGGAACCAGCAACTGCGCCACGGCAACACCTGGTTCGCGGTAGGGGCCTACCACAGCGTCACACCGAAATTCAACCAGGCCTATCGCGAACGCGTGGTTCGCGAACTCAGGCGCATGGGCACGCTGCCTCCGTGAAGGGCCAGTGGCTCGGCGAGCCGGCCGAGTTCCGGAACCGCAAAGCCGCCGCCGAGGGTCTGGGGCGCGACGAACCCCACGACGGTGCCGCGGCAAGGGGCTGTGCTTGAGCAACTCAGGCCAATGATCCCGCACTTCATGCGCGCTTCCCAGTGCTTGGTGGGTAAGTTGTATAGACCTTCCACCGATTGCATAAATTTGCGTCCTCCCGCTGCGCGCCAGCCGATCGGCGCGATGCAGCGAGTGATCAACCCAAAGGAGTTTTCATGAAGGAAGTTCAGTACGTGGGAGTGCACGCAAGCCAGAGAGACGAGGTCGCGTTGCGGTGGGTGGTTCTGTGTGTGGTGGCGCTGATGCTGTTCTTGGCGAGCGATGCGGCGCTGGCGCAGACCACGGACGCTTTTGCGACTTCGGCCCTGGGAACTGCTCTGCAGAACCTGGTTTTCACGCTCAACGGCACCGTGGCCCGGTCCCTTGCGATCGTTGCAGTCATCGGCACCGGCATTGCTGCGCTCACCGGGCGCATGGAGTGGAGCAAGTCGATGGTGGTGGTGCTGGGGGTGGGCTTGATCTTCTCCGCGACCGCCTTGATCAACGGGCTGTTCCCTCCAGCAGGAACTTGAAGGAGAAGCCCCATGTACCGTCGTCTCGCTGTCCTTCTTGCAGTCATGCTTTTGCAGGCCTGCGCCACACCAGTGCTGGATGCTCCTCCAGCGCCTTGCGCTTCCATCGAGCGCGACTGCGGTCCCGCGACAGCGGTGAACTGGTCTGTCGCTATTGCGGCTCCCCTTGCCCGGGTTGCACAGCATGGCTGATTCGTCTGTGCACTGCGAGACCGACGAGGTCTTTCTGGGCCTCACGCGACCACCCATGTTTTTCGGCATCACCGACCTCTATGCGGTGTGCATGACCTTCGTCATCATGGTGATCTTCCTCGGGCTGGGCGGCATCAAGGGCATCCTGTACGCGCTGATGTGCGCACCGGCCTTGTATGTCTTTGGCTACGCCATGTGCGAGCGCGACGCCAGGATCTTCCAGCTCTGGGGCGTCAAGCTGGCCCATTTCTCGATCGGCCGTCGCCGCGCCGCGTACTGGGGTGGCGCGTCTTTCGATCCGGGCAGTGGAGCATCGCGCGATGTGCCCGCACGGGCTGGCGCGGCGCACTGACAGGAGCACCCCATGTGGCGCAGCCTGAGCAACCAGAAGGACGCCGTTCTTCGCCATGTGAGCCAGGAAGCACCCGCGGCGCGCTGGTGTGTTCCGTACGTGGCGCACGTCAATGCCCACACCCTGCGCACGCTGGATGGCTCCCTGGTGCAGGTCGTCCACCTGGGTGGACTGCCTTTCGATACGGCGGACGGCGATGAACTGGACCTCTTCAAGCGCATCCGCAACCAGCTCTGGAAGACCTTCAGCAACTCCAACCTCGCGGTCTACCACCATCTTGTGCGCCGCCGCCGGGTGACCTTGCCCCAAGGCGAGTTCGAGCCAAGCGGGTTTGCAGCCCAACTCAACAAGGTCTGGTGCGAGCGGCTGTCGCAGCGCAAGCTCTACACCAACGACATCTACATCTCGCTGGTGCACAAGCCGGGCGAGGGCGTGGCCAAGCGCCTCGATCAGTTGGTTCGCTCGCTTTCCGAACGGCTCGACGCGCAGGAGCGGGAAGACTACGAGCGCAAAGCCCTGCAGGCGCTGGACGATGCCATGCGTTCGCTGCTGGAGGTGTTCAAGGCCTACCAGCCTCGGCGGCTGGGGGCTGCCACCACCGCGGGTGGTGTGCCCTGCAGCGAGCTGATGCGACTTTACGGCTTCTTCATCAACTTGCAGGATCGCCGCTACGCGCTGCCCGATCGCCCCGTCGCGGAGATTCTGCCGGTGGCCCGCACGATCTTCCGCAACGAAGTGGTGGAGCTGCGTCACACCGCGCGCACGGTGTATGCCGGCATGGTGTCGGTGAAGGAATATCCCTCTCAGACCGCTGCCACCATGTACGACGGCCTGCTCACGCTGCCGTTCGAGTTCTGTGCGACGCAGTCGTTTCGTTTCGAGGAGCGCGCCCGCAGCGAGGCCGCCATCAAGCAGCAGCGCAACCGGTTGCTGAACGCAGGCGATGCCGGACAGACGCAGATCCACGCGTTGGACAGGGCGATGGAGGAGACGAAAGGCGAAGCCGGTTTCGGGCTGCACCACCACACCCTGATGGTGTGGGATGAAGACGCCTCGGCCGTGGCCGGCAAGCTGGCCATGGTGGACGCCGAACTGGCCGAGCGCGGCATCACCAGCGTGCGCGAAGACGTGAACCTGGAAGCCGCGTTTTATGCGCAGCTGCCGGGCAACTTCCGGTTCATTGCGCGGGGCTCGCGCATCTCCACGAAGAACTTCGCCTCGTTCGCCAGCTGCCACAACTACCTCGGCGGGCGCGACACCTCCATATGGGGCCCGGCCATCACCGTGCTGCCCACCGCCTCAGGCACGGCCTACCACTTCAACCTGCACGTCGCCGACCGCGGCAACACCTTGGTACTCGGACCGACCGGGCAGGGCAAGACGCTCACCACCTCCTTTCTTTTCGCGCAAAGCCTCAAACTCGGGGGCCGTCGCGTCTTCCTCGACAAGGACCGCGGCATGGAAATCTTCGTGCGCGCCATCGGTGGCAGCTACTTCCGCATCGAAAACCAGCGCGCCACTGGCTGGAACCCGCTGCAGTTGCCCGACAGCCCGGGCGCGCGCAGTTTCCTGGTGGACTGGTTCGAGTCCCTGCTGACCGACGAAGGCGGCGAGCCGGTGGACGCCACCGATCGACAGCGCATCCGCCAGGTGGTGGCCAGTGTGTTCGACCTCGCGCCCGAGCTGCGGCAGCTCTGCCATGTCGCTCCCATGTTCGGCAATGCCGAACAGGACAAGCTCGGCAAGCGCCTTCTCGACTGGTACGAGCATCCCCGCTACGGGCGTGGGCAGAACGCCTGGGTGTTCGACAACCCGCACAACGAGCTGGACATGGCCAATCCGGTGGTCGGCTTCGACATGACCTATGTGCTCGATGCGAAACAGATCCGGTCCGCCGTGCTCACCTGGTTGTTCTACATCGTCGAGAGCCTGCTGGACGGGCAGCCCTTGGCGATCTTTGCCGACGAAGGCTGGTGCCTGCTGGACGACGAGATCGTGGCGCGGCGCATCGAGAACTTCGAATTCGTCATCCGCAAGAACAACGGCCTCCTGGTGTTCGCCACGCAGACGCCGGAGACGGTGATGAATTCGCACATCTCGGCCGCGCTCAAGCAGCAGTCGGAGACCTTCATCCTCTTCCCCAACCCCAAGGCCGATGAAGACGTGTACCGGGGCTACCTCGGGCTGAATCAGACCCAGTTCGACATGATCCGCAACGACCTGCCGATGCGGCCCGGGCGCGGCTGGTTCCTGGTAAAGAACAGCCTGGGCGTGAGCGTGTGCCAGCTCGACATGCAGGGCATGGACGACCACATTGCGGTGCTCTCCGGCAACAAGAACACGGTGAATCTGCTCGACCAGTTGATGGCGCAGCACGGCGAGGCACCGGCGGCGTGGTTGCCCCACTTCATGGCGGAGTACCGCACGGCGGGTCGTGCTGAAACGATCGGGAGGTCCGCGTGATTTTCCAGGTCCTGGATCGGGTTGACTCGATCCTGCACGATGGTGTGATTCAACCCGCGTTTGAAGCGGTCAGCGATTTCGTGGCCATGCCGTTGCGCATGGGCATGATCCTCCTCGTGGCCGCCCATGGCTACAAGCTGTTGAAGGGAAATACCCAGGAGCTGTCCACGGTGGACATGTGGTGGCTGGTGACCAAGATGGCACTCGTGACCGAGCTGCTGATCAACTGGTCGTTCTTCAACTTATGGATTTACGACGTCATCTGGGACACCTACACAGGGCTCGCCGATGTGCTGGCGGAGACCTTGTCGGAACGTCGAGGATCCATCTTTTCGAGCCTGGGGCTGTCGGTGCCGACCACCTCGATGATCAGTTTCAAGGCTGCGCCACTGGATGCGGCCTTCGCCTCGCAGCTCAGGAGTGCGTACTTGGAGACTGTGGCGATTCCAACGCCTGAACCAGTGGGTTTCTACCCCCTTGGGATCGTCATCCCCATCCCCATCGTGTTGCCCAATCTCATGGGCAACATCGCAGGCCTGATCAAGTTCGTCATGACGATCGTCCTGTTCGCCAGTGTCTTCATCGTGATGCTGGTGTCCCGGCTGGGGCTGACGAGTTGCCTCGCCGTTGCCCCGATCTTCATTGCGCTTTCCCTTTTTCAACACACCCGCTCGTACACCGACGCGTGGTTCCGAGGCATGTTGGGCATCATCCTGACTCCGTTGCTGCTGGTGCTGGTGTTGATCGTGGCCGACGCCACCTCGGGCGTTCTATCGGTGACCAAAGCGCCTACCGGCACTTTGAGTGTGATCGGCCCCGCGATCGCCTACCTCCTTCTCTATTACGCGCTCGCCAAATCCGTTGCCAGCATTCCGCAGTTCGCCTCCGGCATGGTCGGGTCGCTGTTGGCGAACATCGGAGACGGAGCGGCGCACGCCCTGGTGAGCGGTGTCCAGAACGCCGCTGCTGGTGCGGCGAAGGGCTTTGTGACCGGTGGCCCGGGGGGTGCCGCGGCCGGCGCCGCATCGGGCGCTGCAAGTGCTGGCTCGAGCGGTGCCGGTGGTGTCGCCAATGGCGCCATGAGGGACCCCGCTAGAAGCACGGCATCGGCCCGGCGTTGATCAAGCGCCCCATCGTTCCCAAAACAACTCCCCAACGACGCACCCGTGATGAACACCCAGACGACCGCCGAAATGCCGGCCCCGCCGCTTCCGCCCGAGCAGCACTATTACGATGCGGCCTCCCGCTGGGACGCCGAGTTGATCAGAAGCGCGCGCGTTGCGAAGAACCAGGCCTACCTGTTCGCTGCCTTGAGCTGGCTGGTGACCATCGCAGCAGCGGTTGCCATGACGGTGGTCTTCTCCCGCGAAAAGGTCGAGGTGGTGACCATCGCCTACAACGACGCCACGCAGACCGTTCGCCACGTTCGCTACAACGTGGCAGAGGCGCAGCGGCTGACTGGCATGGACGCGGTGCGCAAGTTCCACCTGAACCAGTGGGTCCTTGCTGCCGAAACCTGGAGCTACGCCGACGCCAGGCGCCGCGGTCACACGCTGAAGTTGTTCGCCGCACCGGCGGTGGAGGAGCGGCTGGCAAGTCTGGTGGCGGGCTCCGCGCAGGACCGGTCGCTGGGCCAGCGCCTGGAACGGGTGCCCAAGGTCCACGCCATCTCCCTGCTCAAGGACGGTGTGGCCCACGTGCAGTTCCAGACCGAGGAGTTCATCGACGGCAAGTCCACCGGGTTCTACGAGTGGGCCGCCATCGTCGAGTTCCGGTTTACCCACCAGCCCGTTGCAGGCAATGAACTGCTCAACCCGTTCGGGTTCCAGGTGACCAACTACCGGCGCGATGCCGCCTCGGTGCGCAACCCCTGATGGCGCTTCCCTGACGTTCCTTTCCCCACCCAACCGGCAAGAACCATGAAAAAACTCGTCTGTCTCATCGCAGCCTGTCTGGCGCTGGGCGCTGTCCATGCTTCCGACAAGCCCGGGCGCAAGAAAGCGCCCAAGATCGCTGCGCCCTCGCAGATTTCCACCGGTGTCGAAACCCGTGCGGTTCGCGAGGACGAACGCATCCGCATCGTGGCCTACGACCCGGACGCGGTGATCCGGCTGCAGGGTGCCTACGGCTACACGCTGGCGGTGGAGTTCGGTGCAGACGAACCCATCGTGGCCGTGTCGCTGGGCGATTCGGTGGCCTGGCAGGTGATTGCACGCGCCAATGTGCTCTACCTCAAGCCGCACGAGGACAAGGCCGAGACCAACATGCTGGTGCAGACCGCGCGCCGTTCCTACACCTTCAACCTGCTGGCCTTCAAACCCATCGGTGTGGACGATGGTCGCCTGACCTACCGCGTCCGGTTTCGTTACCCGCAGGACGAGGTGCGCCAGCTCGAAGCGCGCACCAAGGCGGCCGCCGAGCAGGCCGAGCGCGACGCGCGCACCACGGTCGGCTTGACCACGACCCTGGCCGCCGGGTTGCCGCCCCAGTCACGCAGCAAGTTGCCTTCGCAATGGAACTTCAACTACTCCTTCAAGGGCTCGCGCGTGTCCGCGCCTCTGCAGGTGCTTGACGACGGACAGTTCACCTACCTGCGCTTCGCCAACTACGAAAGCGTGCCTGCGGTGTTCGAGGTGGACGCCGAGAAAAAGGAATCGCTGGCGAACTTCCGCCGTGAAGGCGACTGGCTGGTCATCGAGAAGGTCACGCGGCAACTGGTGTTCCGCAGCGCCGGCAACGTCGAAATCGCCTGCGTGTTCAACGACGCATTTCCCAAGCGCCCCGACAGCTCGCTGCGCGAGCGCTGATCTGCCAGCTCCACAGGATGCCCAGCCATGCAACACGACCACGCCATCGATCGCCCGCAGGAGATGCCCGCTGCACCGCCGAGGGAGCCCACCAGTTCCCTGTCTCGAAAAAGAGGGCCCTCCCGGCTGAGCAAATTGGTGTGGCCGCTCTCCATTGCCTTGGCGGTCGTCCTGATCTACGGGGCGATCTCCCCCGACGACAAGAAATCGGTGGCCCATGCCGAGGAGCCTGAGCCCTTGAGGCCTGCACCGCGTGCGGTGCACACGCCGGTGGCTCCGGAGCCGGTGTTCACACCCGCCCCGAAGGCGGTCGCCGTGCCGCCCCTGCCTCCGGACACGGCGCTGCCGTCTGTCGATCCGAACGCCGGCGCTGATCGCCAGGCCGAGGCGGCCGAGGCCGCCCGGCTGCGCAGAAAGGCGCCGCTGATGGTGGAAGTGGGTGGTGCCCATGCCTCCAGATCGGGGCAGCCACCCGTGGCCGACACGGACGCCGTGGTGCTGCAGGACATGACCCTCACGCCTGCTCGCCGCGAAGCCATGGTCGCTGCGGCGTCTCCACCTGCGGCGGCCCCGCCCGCTCCCCGGTCCATGGCGACCCTGAGCGAAGCACGGCTGGGTGGAGCCGTGGTGTTCGAGGACGCCTCGGCGCTGGAGCGCCAGATCCTGCAGGGCAAGACCATTCCGGCGGTGCTGGAGACCCCGATCCACACCGACCTCCCCGGCAGCCTGCGCGCCATGGTCGATGAGGACGTGTACGCCGAAGCAGGTCGCCAGGTGATGATTCCAAAAATGTCGCGCCTGATCGGCGAGTACCGCAGGGACATCAAGCCTGGGCAGAGCCGTGTGCTGGTGGTCTGGCAGCGCGTGCTCTTGCCCGATGGCACGAGCCTGAGGCTCATGAGCCCGGGCACCGATGGGCTCGGGCGTGCGGGCCTGTCCGGCGACGTCGACAACCACTTCATGGCACGTTTCGGTGCCGCCTTCCTGGTGTCGATGATCGGCGTGGCCGCCGAAAACGCCACCCGGCAAAACCAGTCGCTGTCCAATGGCTCGGTGGTGATCTGGGGCAGCGAGTCGAAGTCGGTGGCTCTCGAGGGCCTGAACTCGACCGTGGAAAGCATCCTGAAATCGCAGGTGGACATTCAGCCCACCATCCAGGTGCCTCAAGGCAGCCGGGTGAGGGTGTTCGTGGCGCGCGACCTCGATCTGTCCAAAGCGCCGGAATAGCCACTCGCTCGAATCTCACATGAGCACGGCCGCACTGCGTTCCTACCTCACGCCTCTGCGGCACCTGCTGGAGAACGCCCAGATCGAAGAGATCATCGTGAATCGCCCCCGTGAGGTGTACGTCGAATCGGGGGGCACCTGGGTCCCGCACGAGATCCCCGAGTTCGACCAGCGCCGTCTCAACCAGCTGGCTGACCTCATCGCCACCTATTCCCACCAGACGGTGGGCGCCCGCCAGCCCTTGCTTTCGGCGCAGCTGCCCGAAGGGCAGCGTGTGCAGGTGGTCATGCCGCCGGGTTGCCTGCCGGAGATGTTCGGCCTGGCCATCCGCATGCCGTCGCAGAGGCGCTTGTCGCTGCTGGATCTGGAGTGTGGCGGTGCCCTGCGCCCACGCGAGGGCAGCGGTGGTGGTGGAGAAGACGACGCCGAGCTGACCGCTATGCTCGAAGGTGGCGACATGGTGGGTTTTCTGCGCGCCGCCGTGCATTTGCGCAAGAACATCATCATTTCTGGCGGCACCTCCACCGGCAAGACCACCACCTTGAGGGCGCTCACCGACGAGATGGGCCAGGACGAGCGCCTGGTGACGATCGAAGACGTGCCGGAGATCGCGCTGTCACAGCACAACAAACTCTCGCTGATTGCCAGCAAAGGGGGGCAGGGCGTGGCCAGGGTCAGCGTGACGGACTTGCTGGAGGCCAGCATGCGCCTGCGCCCGGACCGCATCCTGCTGGGCGAGATCCGGGGATCGGAAGCGGCCGACTTTCTGGAGCTCATCAACTCGGGTCACCCGGGTTCCATTTCCACCATCCACGCCGACAGCCCGCGCCTGTGTTTTGAGCGCCTGTGCTTCATGGTCAAGCGGCGCGAAGGCTTTCAGGCCATGAGCACGCAGGCCCTGCTGGCTTACATCCAGTCCGTGATCGACGTGGTCGTGCAATTCAAGCGGTTCGACAACGGCTTTCGAGGCGTGACGCAGGTGTGGTTCGGTCCGCGCGATCGTGTGGACGCCGTCGGCACTGAGCTCACCTGACGACCAGGAACCTCCATGCGAAACCTGTTGCTGACCGTGAGCGCGTTCGTGGCCTTCCCCATCGTCAGTGCGTTCATCTGGCTGATCTGGGTGGTGCATGCATTTGACTTGCAGCCACCGATGGGTCGCGACCTGAAGACGGCTGCCGGCCTGGCTTTCGTCGCTGCGAATCTGCGCCCGATCACCATCGCCAGCCTGGTGACGGGCGGTGTCTTGAGTGGGCTGGTGGCGTGGCTGGTCTGGGTGCTGGGCAATCCGCACAGCAAGCCTGCGCGCCATGTGCGTGGCGCCACCTTTGCCTCCGTGCCGGTGCTGCGCCGCATGACCGACGAACGCACCATCCGCAACCGCCTCATCCGGGTGCGCGCCGCGTTTCAGTTTGCGCAGGTCAAACCCACCTTGCGCCAGATCTGGCAGGACTTCTGGCGCAAGGTACCGCAGGCCACGGTGGGTGGCGTGCCGATCCCGCTTTCGGTGGAACCCCTGCACATGCTCGTGGCGGGTACCACCGGCGCGGGGAAGTCGCAGGCCATCAAGGAGATTCTGGCCGGTGCGGTGGAGCGGGGCGACCGTCTGCTGGTGGTGGACCCCAATGGCGACTATTACTCCATCTTCGCCCGGCCCGGCGATCTGGTGCTCAACCCATTCGATCGCCGCACGCCCGGCTGGTCGATCTTCAACGAGATCCGGTCCAACTACGACTGCGAACGCTTCGCCCGCAGCGTGGTGCCGGACGGCACGGGCGACATGCGCGAGTGGAACGGCTACGCGCAGTTCCTCATCAAGGAAGTGATGAACAAGCTCTGGTCGCAGGGTTGCCGCGAAACCAGTGTGCTCATCAAGTTCGTTTGCGAGCTTCCCATTGCCACGCTGGGCGAGTACATGGCCGACACCGCGGCCGCGTCGATGTTCGCCGACGGCGCCGAAAAGACCATGGGGTCCACCCGCTTCATTGCCACCAAGCACCTGGGACCGCACAAGCACATGCCCCAGGGCGACTTTTCATTGCGTGAATGGCTGGAGCGCGATTCAGGCAACCTCTACATCACCTGGCGCGAAGACATGGCCGACGCACTGCGCTCGCTCATCTCCACCTGGTTCGACGTGGTCATCACAGCCACCCTTTCTTCGCCGGTGCACGGCCCGCCCCGGCCGACCTGGTTCGTTTGCGACGAACTCGCTTCGCTCGAAAGACTCAGCAGCCTGGAAGCGGGCCTGACCAAGGGACGCAAACACGGCGCGCGCTTTCTCTGCGGCATCCAGTCCACCGCGCAGCTCGACGATCTGTATGGCAAGGAAAAGGCCGTGACGCTGCGCAGTTGCTTTCGAAACCTGCTGTTCCTCAACATTCCGCACACCGATCCCGCCACGGCGGAAGAGTTGAGCAAGGGTGTTGGGGAGTCGGAGTTCGTGCGCACGGAAAAACAGCGCTCGCTGGGATGGTCCATGAAGAACAACACCCGCACCATCTCCAAGCGAAACGTCACGGAAAAGGTGTTGTTGCCCAGCCAGATCCAGGACCTGCCCAACCTCATGGCCTACGTCTCGTTCGCCGGCGACTACCCCATCACCAAGGTGTCCTTGGCCTCGCACCTGTTCCCCAAGGTGGGTTCGGCCTTCGAGCCGCGACAGCTAGCGCCAGCGGCTTGACGCCCAGGGTCAGAGCCAGTATTCCCAGATCCGCGAAAAACCTTCGAGCATCCGGTTGTCGAGCGAGCGGCGTTTCCACTGCGCCAGCGTGATCTCGGTGGATGCCGCGAGGTCCTTGTCGAACACCGCCTGCATCTGCGCGCCGAACCCCGCGCCCAGCACCACGGCGTTGAGCTCGTGGTTGTGCAGGAAACTGCGCCAGTCCAGGTTGGTCGAACCTACTGTGGCCCACACACCATCGATCAAGCCGGTCTTCGAATGCAGGATCGCCCCCTGCCGTTCGAAGATGCGCACGCCGGCGCGCAACAGGCGTTCGTAGTAGCCGCGCCCGGCGTGGAAGATCAGCCACGAATCTGTCTTGCTCGGCAGGATCAGCCGCACGTCGACCCCACGCGCCGCAGCGTCCTCGAGCGCGGCCAGCAGTTGGGGATCGGGTGCGAAGTAGGCGTTGGTCAGGTAGACGCTCGTCTCCGCACTGCCGATGGCCGAGAGCAGCGTGGCGTAGATCTGGCTGAACGGCTCTTCGGGTGAACTGCCGATGGCGCGCACGACTTCGTTGCCCGCGTTCACGGGCGTGGGGAAATAGTTGCGCGCGGCCATGGGCTCGCCCTTCTGCGCCACCCAGGTCGCCATGAACAGCTTCTGGAAGTCGGCCACCACCGGTCCCTCGATCTGCACGTGGGCATCGCGCCAGCCTTCCTTGCTCGGCGTGCCACGCGAGAAGGAGCCCGACGAACCGCTGGAATAGACAGCACTGATGTTGATGCCGCCCAGGAAAGCCACGCGCCCGTCCACCACCAGCAGCTTGCGGTGATCGCGTTCGTTGAGCTCCCACTCCTTGCGCGCCTTGGCCGGGTTGACCGGGTTGAACTCCAGCACCCGGATGCCCTCGGCGGTGAGGCGCTCGAAGAATGCCGCCGGCGTGCCCAGCGTGCCCACGCTGTCGCGAATCACATGCACCTGCACTCCCGCACGCTGGCGCTCGATCAGGGCGGCGGCGAACTGCTGGCCGACCTCATCGTCGTCCAGGATGTAGGTCTCCATGTGGACGTGGTCCTTTGCTTTCGCAATGGCCGCCAGCATGGCGCGGTAGGTGGCGGGTCCGTCCTCGAGCAGCACCACCTTGTTCCCGGTGGTGAGCGGATTGCCGACGATGGCCTCCTCCAGCGCAAGATGGCGGGCGAAGATGTCGGTGTCACCGCCACTGCCGCGCAAACGCTCCAGCACCGCCTTGCTCTGCGCGGCGGTGAGCGGGCCGCGTGCGCCTTCGAGTTGAGGCCGGGGCCCCTGGGAGGTCCGGGCCATGTCGGGCACGACGACGGGCAGGCTCTTGCACGCCGACAGCATCAGCGCCGCCACCAGCAGCAAAGAGCCCCAAACGGGCTTCCACCATCGACAAGGCAAAGTCATTCGGGGTCTCCAGGAATCGGCAGAGGATACCTGCGCGGCAGTTCCGGAGCGCACTGGACGACCTTTGATCCGGGCTTATTTCACCGTTCAATGATGAAAGAACTTGAACCACCCGACGGAATTTGGTTGACGCATCAACCTAATCGATGCATAGTGCCGACTCCAACAGGAGACATGAATGATCGATCGAAGAACACTGATGAAGGCCGCCGCTGCGAGCGTGGCCCTGCCCGGCATCCCCGCCCTGGCCCAGAACGTCACCACCCTGCGCTTTCACACTTTCGTGCCTGCGACCTCCAACGTCTGGAGTCGTGTGATCGTGCCGTGGATGGCCAAGGTGGAAAAAGAATCGAATGGTCGAATCAAGTTCGAGGGATTCACGTCCATGCAGATGGGCGGCTCACCGGCACAGCTCTACGACCAGGCTCGCGATGGCGTGGTCGACATCGTGTGGTCGCTGGCCGGCTACACGCCCGGCCGCTTCCCACGTTCTGAAGTCATCGAGTTGCCCTTCTTTACCTACGATGGCGAGGGCTCGTCAAGGGCCGCGTGGGAATACCTTGCCACTTACGCACCCGACGAGTTCAAGGACGTCAAGGTGCTGGCCTTCCACACCCACGGCCTGAACATCCTGCACAACAAGCGGCGCGTGGTGAGCAAGGCGTCCGACCTGCGCGGCCTGAAGATGCGCGGCCCCACGCGCGTGTCCACGCAGATCCTGAGTGCGGTGGGCGCCACGCCGGTGGGCATGCCCTTGCCGCAGATTCCGGACGCGCTGTCCAAGGGCGTGATCGACGGCGCCATCCTGCCGTGGGACACGGTGCCTGCCGGCAAGCTCGACGAGCTCACCAACTTCCACACCGAATTTGCCAAGGGCATGCCCGGCTTCAACAACAGTGCGCAGTTCATGGTGATGAACCGTGCGCGCTACGACGGCCTGCCGCCCGATCTCAAGCAGGTGATCGACCGCAACGCCGGCCTGGAGACCTCGGGCATGTTCGGCCGGATGATTGCCGAGCACGACCCGGTGGTGCGCAAGGCGGTGCTCGATCGGGGCAACACCGTCACTGTCATGGGCAAGGCCGAGACGGAAGAGTTCATCAAGCTGTGTGCACCCATCGTCGACCAATGGGTGGAAGACATGAACCGCAAGGGCTTCGACGGCAAGAAGCTGCTGGCCGGTGGACGCGAGCTGATCGAGAAGCACCGCCCGAAGACCTGATGCCTCAGCCCGTCGGGCTGTCGGGGCGCGGTGCGGTCAGCGTCATCAGGATGTCGGCGTACCAGGCGCAGTTCAGGCCCAGCGACTCGTCGAGCACGACGTCGCGGTCGCCCATGTCCATGCGCGACGAGTGCACGCCCAGCAGCTTCCACGGCAGCGCGGCGGTGGCATCGCTGGGGTTCAGGTCCCGCATCACCACCGCCGCCCCGCTCGTGCCCCGGTGCGTGCGCGCGTCGGTCAGAAAGAAGCCCTGCCCCTGAAAGCGGATGCCGAAGGGTGAGGCAATGACGGCGTGGCGCAGCACCGGCAGGTGGTGCAGCGCGTCGTGAAACCCCAGCGGAAACCCCACCACCAGCAGCGACGCGCCGGGGTGCACTTCGGCGAACGCGGTCTGCAGGTGTTCCGGCGTGAAGGCCCGGATGACGGCGTTGGCCGGCAGCGCGCTGCGATCGAGTTCGAGCACCGCGACATCGATCTCGCTGCCACTGTCGCGGCCCTGGCGCCAGACAGAGGCTCCCTCGTCGTACAGCAGGATCGAGAAGCCGGTGGACAGCGTGAGGTTGGTGGGGTCCACGTGCAGTTCGATCTCCAGCCGGTTCGGCAGGTGCTGGGTGTCTTCGTCGATCACCACATGCCGGCTGGTCACGAGATACAGGCGTTCGTCGCGCTCGAAGAAGAAGCCGCTGGCGTTCGTGAGCGGTTGCGTGCCGTGGAAGGTGGACACGCGCGGTGCCGCAAGGAAGAGCGGATCCACGGGCGCGGTGTCCATGGCCGGTTCGATCTCGGCTTCGGACGTGGCGGGCGAAAGGGTCTGGGGCAGGGCGTTCATGGTGCAGTGTCTCATCGTTCAGAGGTTTCGGGCGCAGTCTGGCGGAACTGGCGCGCGGCAAAGGCCCAGGCCATGCGGGAGGCGTCCGGCCCCTTTGCATCGCTGTAGGGCAGACGGCTTGCACCGCCGCTCCAGGCATGACCGAGCCGCTCCACCGCGACCAGCGTGGCCAGCGTGCGCCCGCGCCGCTTGAAGTCGGTCACCGTCATCGGATGGCGCTGACCTCGTTGCAAGTTTCGGGCCGGTGCCGCCGTGGCGCCCACCGCGTCGGCCCACACCTGAGCCGCTGTCGCACCGTTGCGCGCCGCCACCACGCCGTCGCGCTCGCCCTGGATCACCAGCAGGGGCGGCCATGGCGCCAACGCATGCCCGTCCTCCGGCGGCCGCGCGGGCGGCCCGCGCTTTCCCCGCATGGCGGCCAGCGCCGTGGCGGTGGAGTCGGCCACCCCCGGCGCCACACCCGAGTGCATGACCACCGCCGCAAAACGGTGCGGGTGGCGCGAGGCGAGCAGGGCCGCCATGCCTGCGCCGGCCGACAGGCCGACCAGCGCCACGCGCGCGGGGTCTGCGCGGTGCACCAGGCAGACCTGGTCGATGGCGGAGAGCACCAGCGCAGCTTCGGCCTGCGCACGGCCGCTGCGGGTCTCGTACCAGTTCCAGCAGCGCTGCGCGCTGGCCAGACGGTCCTGCTCCGGGTAGAGCACCAGAAAGCGCTCGCGCCGCGCCAGCAGGTTCATGCGAGTGCTGGCCGCGAAGTCGTTCGCGTCCTGGTGGCATCCATGCAGCATCACCATCAGCGGCAGCTTTTCGCCGGGCTGCATCGCTGGTGGATGAAACAGGTGGTATCGGCGCATGCCGGCAGGCCCGAGCGCCAAGCCCGCGGTCCAGTCGCCCTGGGCACGGGCTTGATTTTTCGTTGCGCGCACGCGGGGTGCGATGGTGCGCGCCAGCGACCGACGCGCAGGCTTGGCCGCACGCGCCACCGCTTTCACACTGCGGTTGAACGACCTGAGCCAGGCCGATGTTCCCCAGCCGCGCGCCCTCATGAACGGGCGGCCGTGGCGGCCGTCGTGTTGCTTGGCATACGTGTTGGACCCGGAGTTGAAGGCTTCAGTGTCGGCCGCGCGTGGCCCCAGGGTCTGTGGGGTGCCGCACATTCCGACACAGGCTGTGTGCGCTGTCGAACCGACAGTGTGCGGCTGTCGGGCGACAGTGCCCCCACGGACACCAGCCCGGTGGACCCCATTCAAGGAGCATCACATGCGCAACAACACCAAGACCCAACGTTTCATCGGCGCTTCTGCGCTCGCACTGGCCATCGCTTCGCTGGCGGCTTGCGGCAAGAACGAAGCGCCGATGGAGACGCCACCGGCTGCTGCGCCGATGGCCACGCCTGCTCCCGCTGCCTCCGCACCGGCTGAGTCGCCATCCATGTCGGCGTCCGGCCCGTCGACCACCATGGGTGAGAAGGTGGACGACACCGTCATCACCACCAAGGTGAAGACGGCGCTGCTCGCCGACGACGTCGTCAAAGGCCTGGACATCTCGGTGAACACCACCATGGGCGCGGTCGCACTGACCGGCGCGGTGGAGAACCAGATGCAGATCGACCGTGCCGTCGAGTTGACCAAGGCGGTCGAAGGCGTGCAGAACGTTCAGAACGGCATGACGCTGAAGAACTGAGGTTGACGCGGCCGCGCGGCTAGACCCCGTCGCGCAACAGCATGGCGGGGTTCAGGCGCATTTGCGCGATCAGGTAGCGCGCCCCCAGCCCGAGGCTCACCGCGCTCACGCCAAAGGCGGTGAGCGCCCCGGTCCAGTACAGCCCGGTGGGATCGAGGTCGAGCCGCCAGCGCAGCAAGCCCGTGGCCAGGGCGCTGCCCGCCAGCATCGCAAAGCCGGCGGTGAGCACGGCCAGCAGCAGATACTCCCAATACAGCACGCGCCTCAGGCTCGAGAGCCGCGTACCCACGGCGTGCATCACGGTCGCCTCGAACACCTGCCGTGCGCGGCTGCTGGCCACCACGCTCGCCAGCACCAGCAGACTCGCCGCCAGACACACGCCCGCCACCAGGGCCAGGCCGCCACTCGCGCGCGCCATCAACGCGCGGGTCTCCACCAGCAGGGATTCGGTGCGCACGCTGGCGATGTTGGGGGCCACCGCGGCCAGTTCGTCCTGCCCACGCTGGGCGGCGGTGGCATCCATGTAGGCGGCACCGACGTGGCGCGTGATGAAGGGGTCCAGCACGCCGTCGCTGAAGATGGCCTCCAGCCACAGGCGCGCCTGCATGCGCCGCTGGCTGTAGATCGCCACCAGTTCCGCCTCCACCGGGGCACCCATGATGTCGAAGCGCACGCGGTCCCCCAGCTTCAGGCCCAGCTGGTCGGCCTCGCGGTCTTCCATCGCCACGCGGGGCGCGCTCAGGTCGCCGGGCGTCCACCAGGCGCCTTCGCGCAGCACCACGTCATCGATGTTGCCGCTGGCATTGCTCAGCTTCTGCTCGTCGCGTGCCTCGCGCACGCGTTCGCCGTCGCTGCTTTCCCGCAGCGCTTCGCCGTTGACCGCCGACACGCGGCCCAGCACCAGGGGTGCGGTGGTGAGCTGGCGCAGGCCGGGTTGCGCCGCCAGGGTGTTGCGCAAGAGCGGGATCTGTTCGGTCTGCACGTCGTAGAACACCAGCGCAGGCGCCTGGTCGGGCACTGTTTCGTTCACCGTGCGCAGCAGCGAAGCCACCACCAGCGCGCAGGCCACCAGCAGCGTGAGCGCCGCGCCCAACGACAGCAGTGCCGCGCGCAGTGGGGAGTCCGCCCGTTGCAGGCCGGCCAGCGCGAGGCGCAGCTCGAGCGGCAGGGACCACGTCTTGCGCGCCAGCGCGGCCCGCGCGCCACGCCGCAGCAGCCGGGTGAGGCCATCGAGCACCAGCAGCAGCACCACGGTGGCAAGCACGAAGGCGGCGCCAAAGCGCGCGTCGGGCACGCTGACCACCACCAGCGTGGCCACCACTGCGGCGGCGGCACCCGTGAGCAGCCATGCCAGGCGCGGTGTGCGCAAACGCGTGCCGTCGATGCCGCGGAACAGCGCTGCCGGCGAGACCGAAAGTGCCCGACCGAGTGCCGGCAGGGCAAAGGCCAGCGCGGTCAGCACACCAAAGCCCAGCGCCACCGCCGAGGGCGCCCACAAGGTCTGCAGCAGCGGCGCCAGCGGCAGGCGCTGCGCGGCGGCCCAGGTGCCGGCCACGGCCAGCAGGTTGCCGATCAACACGCCTGCCCCGCTGGACAACAGGGCCAGCATGAGGATCTGCAACAACACCAAAGCGGCCAGCCGGCCGTCGCGCAGCCCCACAGCGCGCAGCGTGGCCAGCGTACCGAGCTTGCCTTGCAGGTAGGCCTGCACGCTGTTGAACACGCCGAGCCCGCCGATGAACAGGGCCGAGAACCCGATGAGCAGCAGGCCCGAGCCGATCTGCCCCAGCACCTCGGCCATGCGCTGGCTGCGTTCATCGAAAGTGCCCACCTCGGCATCGAGTTCGGGGAAGGCCTGGATGAACGCGTCGCGCCACGCCGCTGCCGGCTCGGCCGTGCGCACCCGGTAGTGGTATTCGACGCGGCTCAAAGGCTGCACGAGCCCGCTGGCCAGCAGCGCGCCATCGGCCACCAGCACGGGCGCGCCGCTCCAGTCGGCGCGCAGGCTGCGGTCGGGCTGCCGTACCACCAGGGCGCGCACCGCCAGGCTCAGCTTGCCCACCTCCACACGGTCGCCCACCGCCAGGCCCAGGCGCCGGGCCAGCGCGCCGTCGATCGCTGCGCCCCAGGCCCCGTCGCGCTCGCCGAGCGCCGTGGCGAGGTCGCTGGGGGGCGCCAGTTCCACCGTGCCATACAGCGGGTAGCGCGCGTCGGCGCTCTGCAATTCGATCAGTTGCGAGCGCCCGTCGCCGGCGCGCAGCATGGTGCGCAGCTCCACCAGGCGCGACACCTCGCCGCGCTCGTTCATCCACGCCAGCACGTCGTCCGCCAGGGGCGCGGTGTGCTCGACTTCGAGATCGCCCCCGAACAGCAGTCGCGCATCGGCGCGCATGGCGTCGGCCACCTGGCGATACAGTCCGCCGCCGGCGGCGACCAGTGCCACGCCCAGCACCAGACAGGCACAGAAGATCCAGAGGTGGCGGCCACTGGCGCGCAGATCGCGCCAGGCCAGGCTAAACAGGAAGCGCATGGGCGGCGGCGGTGGCGTCCTGCAACTGGCCGTCGTGCAGGCGCAGCACGCGGTCGCAGCGGGCCGCGAAGTCGGGGTCGTGCGTGATCAGCACCAGCGTGGCACCGGTTTCCTGGTTCAGTTCGAACAACAGCGTGCGAATCGCTTCGCCGGTGTGGTCGTCCAGGTTGCCGGTGGGCTCGTCTGCGAGCAGCAGGCGCGGGCGGTGCACCAGCGCGCGCGCAATCGCCAC
>SXGT01246287.1_pt1 | contig 25077 bp, 10 predicted proteins | sample 3176221 | NCBI WGS metagenome assembly SXGT01 (sample SAMN11356862, study PRJNA531348) | freshwater metagenome | isolation source: freshwater sample F1-120 | place: China: Fuxian Lake, Yuxi | collected 2017-12-25
CGCCGGCAAGTCCACCACCATCAAGATCCTGTGCGGCGTGCTCGTGCCCACCTCCGGCATCTGCACGGTCGATGGCCTCGTGCCCTGGCAGTCGCGGGCACAACACGTGGCGCGCATCGGCGCCGTGTTCGGCCAGCGCACGCAGCTGTGGTGGGACCTGCCGGCCATCGAGTCCTTCGAGCTGCTGCGCGAGATCTATCGTGTGCCCCTGGCGCAGTGGCGCGACACGCTCGACGAACTCGTGCAGCTGCTGGACATCGCCACGCTGCTCGACGTGCCGGTGCGCCAGCTCAGCCTGGGTCAGCGCATGCGCTGCGACCTCGTGGCGGCGCTGCTGCACGCGCCGCGCATCCTGTTCCTGGACGAGCCGACCATCGGTCTCGACGCCTCGTCGAAGCTCGCGGTGCGGCACTTCGTGCAGCGGCTCAACCGCGAGCGCGGCGTCACGGTGATCCTCACCACCCACGACATGGACGACATCGAGGCACTGTGCGAGCGCGTGCTGGTGATTCACCAGGGTCGGCTGCTGGTGGACGGCAGCCTGGCGCGCCTCCGCACCCAGCTGGGTGGCGAGCGCAGGCTGATCGCCGAGCTCGCGGACGATTCGCAGGTGGCGCCGTTGCCCGGCACGCGCATCCTGAGCCAGGCGGACGGCCGCGTCGTGTTCGGTTTCGATCCCGCCCTGCACCCGGTCGCGGAGGTGATCAATGCGCTGCTCGCGCGCTGCACCGTGCGCGATCTCACGGTGGAGCACCAGCCGATCGAGGAGGTGGTGGCGACGCTGTATCGGGAAGCTCCTGTCATGGCCGACGAGCGTGCGCAGGGGCGCACGGCTGCGTCGGCAACAGGCCAGCCCGGGGGTGACGGCTGATGCGTGCCTACGTCGCCGTGGTGTCGGCGCGCTACCGCATGCTGCTGCAGTACCGCGCAGCGGCCTTCGCCGGCTGCGTCACCCAGCTGTTCTGGGGCGGTATCCGGCTGATGATCCTGGCTGCCTTCTACGCGGCCGCACCGAACGACGCGCCGATGACCTTCACCCAGGTCGCCGCCTACGTCTGGCTGGGGCAGGCGCTGCTCGGGTTGCTGCCCTGGAACGTGGACAACGATCTCGCGGCGCAGATCCGCAGCGGCGGCGTCACTTACGAGCTGTTGCGGCCGATGAACCTGTATGGCTTCTGGTACACGCGCACGCTCGCCTTCCGCTGCGCCGGCACGACGCTGCGCATGATCCCGCTGCTGCTGTTCGCCGCCCTGGGCATGCCGCTGCTCGGTGCAGGTGACTGGGCCTTGCCGCCGCCGGCCTCGTTTGCCTCCGGCCTGCTGTTCCTGCTGTCGATGGTCGCGACGGCGCTGCTCGCCACCGCGATCACGATGCTGATGCACATCGGGCTGCTGTGGACGATCGCAGGCGATGGTTTCAACCGCACCATGCCCGGCATCGTCTCGGTGTTCTCCGGCATGACGATCCCCCTGCCACTGTTCCCCGAGGCCCTGCAGGGCTTTCTCTACTGGCAGCCCTTCCGCGGCCTGGCGGACGTGCCCTACCGCATCTTTGGCGGGCACATCGCGGCGGACGATGCGTGGTTCGAGATTGCGCTGCAGCTGGGCTGGACGGCGGCGATCGTGATGCTCGGCTACGCGCTGCTTGCACGCGGCACGCGCGCCCTCGTGCTGCAGGGGGGATAGCTCGTGGCACCGGCAAGTGGCGTGGCGATGCTGACCAGCGGCCTGCGGTTGTACTTCCGGCTGCTCGCGGTGTCGATCCGGTCGCAGCTGCAGTACCGCACCTCGTTCCTGCTCAGCTCCATCGGCCAGTTCGTCACCACGGGTGTGGAGGCCGTTGGCGTGTGGGCACTGTTCGAGCGTTTCGGGCAGCTCGGCGACTGGACGCTCGCGCAGGTGGCCGTGTTCTATGGTGTCGTCAACATTGCCTTCGCGCTGGCGGACGCGATCGCGCGCGGCTTCGACCTGTTCGGCTCGCTGTACGTGAAGACGGGCATGTTCGATCGCCTGCTGCTGCGCCCGCGCAGCACAGAGGTTCAGCTGTTCGGGCACGAGTTCACGCTGCATCGTGTGGGCCGGCTGGCCCAGGGCGCACTGATGCTCGTGCTGGCGACCGGCCTCGCTGCCGAGCCATTCGGCTTGCTGCAATGGTTGCTGTTGCTGTGGGCCGTGATCGGCAGCGTGTGCCTGTTCGTGGGCCTGGTGATCCTCGGTGCCACGCTCTGCTTCTGGACCGTGGAGACGCTGGAGATCATGAACACGCTGACCTACGGCGGCGCGGAGACCGCGCAGTATCCGCTCAGCATCTATCACCCGGATTTCCGCCGCTTCTTCACCTACGTGGTGCCACTCGGTTGCGTGGCGTACTTCCCGGTGGTCGCCGCGCTCGGGGTGGACGATCCGCTTGGCACATCGCGCTCCTTCCAGGTGCTCGCGCCGCTCGCCGGTCCACTGTTCCTTTGCCTCAGCATCGGCGTCTGGCGGCTCGGGGTGCGCAGGTACACCTCCACTGGCAGCTGACTGCAGCGGCAGCTGATTGCATCGCCGCCAGCACAGCGTGGACACTGCGGCACATCGATTGGGAAGGACACTCGCCCATGCAGGCGCGCGCAGCAGCCGACGCGGCATTCCTGTTCCTCCACCTGAGCGCACCGGGGCTGGGCTGGCAGCGCCTCGTAGCCGATGCGAGCGCGGCCCTGGCGCGCGACGACGACGTCGCCGTCGTCGGCACCTTCATGGGGTTGTTCGGCATCGGCAGCCACGATGCCTTCGTGCTGCTCGCGGCCCCGGCGGCAGACGAGTCTGCGCTGGCGCGGTCGCGCGCCGTGCTGCCGGCCACGATCGACGTGGTGGATGCGCTGCGGCTTCGCGCCACCGCGCGCCCGGCGAGTGCCGCTGCGCTGCAGCGGCCCGGCATCTATGTCTTCCGCTTTTTCGACGTGCGCGATGGCGATGTCGAGGAGATCGTGCGGCTCTCGCGCACGGCCTGGGAGACCTTCGAGAAGCCGGCCGGCGCCCAGGGCGGTCCGGATGCCGGCAGTGCTGGCTACGCCTCCGAGCCGATGGGACTGTTCCGCTTTGCCGACGCCGCCGACCGTGAAGCGCGTGGGCGCATGCTGCTGCTGACCTGGTACGACGACCTCACGTCCTGGGAGCGCTCGCGCACGCCAGCGCCCGAGGCGACGGCCAACTTCCGTCGGCGCGCCGAGCTGACTGCGGGCACCATCGCCTATGCCACGCGGCTCGTGCCGGCGGCCTGAGCGCATCGTCGCACTGCACGCGGAACGGCGCTGATCACCAGGCGGTGTTGCCGGCCTGGCGTCCCTGCGCGCCGGCACGCCCGTCGACGGCCCGCAGTGTTCAGTCTGCGCCTGCCAGCTTCGACAGGTGCCGCAGCAGCGTGCCGCGATCGCCGCGGATCGCCGCGTCGATCTGCTTCTCGAGCGACGCACCCACCATGTCGTCGCCGAGCTCGGATGCCTGGGCACCAAGCCAATGCACGAACTCATCGAGCCACTCGGCATTCTTCGCGAAGTCCGCGCGATCATGGTTCCAGGGGTTGGGGAAGAACTGGTGGTTCCAGTGCCCGAACTGCGCGTCGAACTTCACCTCCGTTCTGCCACCCATGAGGTTGGCATCCGTCTGCATGGTCTCGAGCGAGATCAGGCGACCGTGCAGCCACTGCGGCTGCTCCTCGTATTCCCAGATGCGCAGGCGATCGCCGTCCGGAATGCCGGGATCGTGCGGTTGCCGACCGTTGTCGGTGAAGAACACGACGTTGCGCTGATCGTCGATGAACTGCAGTGACTCGGTGTCGGCGTTGTTCGCCGGTGTCGGGTCGGCACCGTTCGTGCCGTCGTCCGTGATCGTCGCCTGTACGGCGATGCGGCCACTCGGGTCGGGCACGGCCGTGTCGGCTACCGTCGCGACGATGCTGATGCGCTGCGCTGCACCAGCGGGCAATGCGCCGATGTCGAAGGCAATGGTGCCCGCAGCCGCATCGACCACTCCCGGGATCGACGTGCTGCCGATCACCAGGCTGCCCGGCGGGAAGCGGAACACCACCGTGGTACCTGTGGCGCCCTGGCTGCCGGTGTTGGCGATGTCCAGCGTGTAGGTGACGGTGTCGCCACGCTGGGCGATGTCCACGCCATCGTTCACGTCCACGCGCAGGTCAGGTGTTGCATTGATGGCGTCGACGTCGCTCGCCTGGTTGTTCCCGGGTGTCGGGTCGTCACCGTTCGTGCCGTCATCCGTCACGCTGGCGAGGTTCATGATGCTCGCGATGCCGGCAGGCAGCGCCGCCAGCACGGAGGTCGTTACCGTGAGCGTGCGGCTCGCACCGACATCGAGGTCGCCGATGTTCCAGGTGATGCGCCCGGTGCCGGCATCGAAGGTGCCGCCGTCCGAGATGACGAGGCCTGCGCGGCTGAGTCCCGGCGGCAGGGTGTCGGTCACCACCACGCCGGTGCCGTCCTGGTTGCCTGCGTTGCGTACCGTCAGCGTGTAGGTGAGCGCATCGCCCGGGCGCAGCGCGCCCGTGTTGCTCGACTGCTTGGTGATGCTGTAGTCCGGCGCCGCCGCCAGCGTGTCCAGGTCGAACGCAGTGTCGTTGGCGGGGTTCGTGTCCTCGCTTGCACTCACGCTGGCCTGCACGAGCGATCCGGTGACGCCTGCGTTCGCCTGCAACACCGTTGTCGGGACGGTGATGTTCAGCGCTGCCGCATCCACCGTCAGGGTGCCCACCTCGAACACCAGCACACCGGGTTCGGGCTGCGAGACCGTCACGCCGGCTGGCAGCACGATGTCGGCAAGTCGCACGTCGAGCACCGCAGGGTCGTAGGTCACCCTGGCAGTGACCCCGGCGGCATCCTGGTTGCCGAGGTTGTCGATCACGATCTCGAAGCTCGGCGTGTCTCCCGGTGCGATCGTGTCGAGGTTGTCGGTGATCGTGATGCCCACATCCGCGCTCGCGTCGAGCCCGAGCTGCACCTCGCTGCTGTCATTGGTCGCGTTGCCGTCGTCCTGGCCACGCACGATTGCCGTGTTCAGCAGTGACTCGGTGCCCGCGGCGACCGTTGCCCGCACCGTCACGCTGTAGCGGAGCAGCAGCTGGTCGCCCGCCTCGACGGCGGTGTTGGGCAGCTGGAAGGTGATGGTGCCGTTGCCGGCGTCGATGGTGACGACGACGCCATCCGGCACGTCGATGCTGTCGGCATCCACGGCCACCGTGGTGGGCGAGAACACGTCGGTGACGAATACCGCGGAGCCGTCCTGGTTGCCCTCGTTGCGCACCAGCAGGCTGTACTGGATGGTGTCGCCTGGGGCCAGGGAGCCGGTGGCGGTGGAGGTCTTGCGCACCGAGTAGTCGGACGCCGCCAGCAGCGGCGTGCTCGCGGACGCGCTGTTGTTGCCGAGGTTGCCGTCGCCGGGTGCGGTGACGGTGGCCGTGTTCAGCAGCGCCTCGGTGCCGAGTTCCACCGGGTCGGCGGCGCGCGCCACGATGCGGTAGGTCAGTGCGTCGCCCGCCTGCACCAGCGCATCGTCGGTCACCGTGAAGCGCAGGTTGCCAGCGCCGTCATCGGTGATCGTCACGCCAGAGGCGGCCGTGCCATCGATCGGCGTGACGCTCAGGATCGTCAGTGCCGCCGCGTCGTAGGTGTCCACGAAACGCACGCCCGTTGCGTCCTGGTTGCCGTCGTTCACCACCCGCAGGGTGTAGGTGACGGTGCCACCCGCGGTGACGCTCGTCTCGAGGGCGGACTTCGCGATCGCAAGGTCAGGTGCGGCCGACAGCGGGATGCTGTCGGTGTCGACGTTGTTGGCGAGGTTGCCGTCGTTGTCGCCGACTATTCGCACCACGCTGTCGATGTCTTCCGCGGCCAGGGGCACGGCACCCAGCACGGTCGTCGGGATGACGATGCGGAAGGCCTCGCCCGCTGCCATCAGGGTATCGTCGGTCACGCGGAACGTGATCGTGCCCGCGATGTTGTCGACCGTGACCGTGATGCCAGGCGGCAGCACGATGCCAGCGACGTCGATTGCCAGCGCGGTCGGGTCGAAGGTGTCGACGATGACGGCATTGGAGCCGTCCTGGTTGCCGATGTTGGCGATGTCGAGCGTGAAGTCGATGCGGCTGCCGGGGGTCACGGGGAAGGCGGCGTTGTTGCTCTTCTGCACGCTGTAGTCAGGCGCGGCGAGCAGCGGATCGCTGGTGCGGGCCTGGTTGTCCTCGAGCTGCGTGTCGCCGTCGCCAGTGATGACCGCGATGTTGGTCACCGTCTCCGATCCCACCGCTGCCGGCCCGCGAACCGTGCCGCTCACCAGGATCGTCAGCGAGTCGCCAGCCTCGACCAGGCCGTCGGCGATGCGGAAGCTCAGCGTACCGGTTGTCGCATCGATGCTTGCCGTGACGCCCGCGGGCAACGTGAGGCCACCGAGCGTGATGTCCAGCACAGCCGGATCGTAGAGGTCGGTGAGGATCACGTTGCTGCCGGCCTGGCTGCCGTGATTGCTCACCACGAGCCGGTATTCCACCGTGTCGCCTGGCGCCAGGCCACCGATCGCATCGCGGACCTTGGTGACTGCGTAGTCGGGTGCGGCATCAAGCAGGTCCTGCACGCCTGCAGTGTTGTCCTCCGGATTCGGGTCTGCACCGTTGCGACCGTCGTCGGTCACCGACACCCTGTTGGCCACGGCCTCGACGCCTGCCGGTGCGGTGGCGACCACGCTTGCGCTGAAGGTCAGCGTCACCTGCGCGTCCGCTGCGAGCGTCGGCAGCACCCAGCGGATCGTGCCGGTGCTGGCGTCGTAGGTGCCGCCGTTGCTGATCGCCGTGGGTGCGCCGAGCACGGCGGTGGGGAGAACATCGCTCACCACGACGTTCGTGCCGTCCTGGTTGCCGTCGTTGCGCACCACGATCGTGTACGTGATCGCGCTGCCCGGGGCCGTCATGCCGCCGGCGTCGCTCTGCTTGCTGACGACGTAGTCGGGCAGGGCAGTGAGCGAGATCAGGTTGCCGGCGTTGTCATTGCCCGGGTTGATGTCGCCTGCGCCGGTCACCGACGCACGGTTCGGCAGTTCGTCGACGCCTGCAGGCAAGCTCGCGCGCAGCGTTGCCTCGTAGGTGACATCGAAGGTCGCGCCGACGCGCAGCAACGTTGCATCCGTCACCGTCAGCGTCAGCGTGCCTGCTGTTGCATCGAGCTGTAAGGTCACCCCGGCCGGCGCGACGATGCGGGCCGGGTCGAGAGTGACGAGGGAAGCGTCGAACCGATCGACGATCGTCGCGGTCGTGCCGTCCTGGTTGCCCATGTTCACGAGCGTGAGGCGATAGGGCACGGACTCGCCGGGTTCCACCGGCAGTCGCGGCGTACTCGTCTTGGTGAGCGCGTAGTCAGGGTGGGCAGTGAGCGGGATCGCGTCCGGATCGCTGTTGTTGGCGAGGTTGGTCTCGTTGTCACCAGCGATGGTCGCCGTACCGGTGATGACCTCGGCGCCCGCCGGAATCCTGGGCGCGACCGACGCCACGTAGGTGATGTCGAAGCGACTGCCGGCCGCGACCAGTGCGTTGTCGGTGATGGTGAAGGTGATCGTGCCGGTCGTGTTGTCGACCACGGCGGTGACACCGGCAGGCGTGACGATCGATGCCGGATCCACCTGCAGCAGCGCGGGATCGAAGCGATCGATGATGCTGGCACCCGTGCCGTCCTCGTTGCCGAGGTTGGCCACGGACAGCGTGAAGGGCACGTCGGCACCCGGCACGAGCGGCAGCGTCGCGTTGTTGGCCTTGGTCACCGTGTAGTCGGGCGCCGCGAACAGCGGATCGATGTCGGTCGCGGTGTTGTTGCCAGGCGTCGGGTCGCTGCCATTGGCACCGTCGTCAGTGACGCTGGCGGTGTTCGTCACCGTGTCCATGCCGGCAGGTGTCCCCGCCAGCAGGGTGGCGGTGACGGTGAATGTCCTCGAGGCGCCGGCGGCAAGGGACGCAACGTTCCACGTGACCTGGCCCGTGCCCGCGTTCAGGGTGCCGCCGTCGCTGATCACCAGCGCGTCGGTGCGCAGCACCGTGACAGGCAGCGAATCGGTCACCACCACACCCGTGCCCGTCTGGTTGCCGACGTTGTCGACGGTGACGGTGTACGTGAAGGTGTCGCCGGGCTGCAGGTTGCCGCTGTTGCTCGAGGACTTGGCGATGCGGTAGTCCGGCTGCGCCGTCAGCGGCAGCACGTCGGGATCCGTGTTGTTGGCGAGGTTGCTCTCGTTCGCGCCACTGATCGTGGCCGTACCTGCGACGTTCGCGACTCCCGCCGGCACCGTGCTCTTCACGCTGCTGTCGTAGGTGATCGTGAAACTGTTGCCACCGCGCACCAGGGTGTCGTCCGTCACCGTGAAGGTGATGGTGCCGGCGACGTTGTCGACGACGGCCGTCACACCGGCCGGCGCGACGATGCTTGCTGCGTTCACGGTGAGCACGGTCGGGTCGAAGCGGTCGACGATCGTCACGCCGGTGCCATCCTCGCGGCCGAGGTTGGTGACCACGAGGGTGAACGGCACGCTGTCTCCCGGCATGGCGGGGGTCACGGCGGCATTGTTCGTCTTGGTCACCGTGTAGTCCGGGGCCGCGTCGATGAGGTCGTTGTCGGTCGCGGTGTTGTTGCCCGGCGTCGGGTCGGTGCCATTGGCACCATCGTCCGTCACGCTCGCGCTGTTCTGTGCGTCTGTCGCGGGTGGGACCGTGGCGCGCAGCGTCACTTCCACGGTGAGCGTGCGGGTTGCACCTGCGGCAAGGCTGCCGAGATTCCAGGTGATCTGGCCGGTGCCCGGGTCGAAGCTGCCACCATCGCTGATGATCAGCGTGTCGGTGCGCAGCACCGCCACCGGCAACGCATCGGTGACGACCACGCCCGTGCCGCCCTGGTTGCCGATGTTGTCCACCGTCACCGTGTAGGTGAAGGTCTCGCCTGGCACAAGGTTCACGGCATTGCTGGACGACTTGGCGATGCGGTAGTCGGGCTGTGCGGTGAGCGTGACGATGTCGTCGTCGCTGTTGTTGGCGAGGTTCACCTCGTTGGCGCCGCTGATGCTCGCCGGGCCATCGATCACGGTGACACCCGCCGCGACGGTGCTCGCGACGACCGTGTCGTAGGTGATGGCGAAGCTGTTGCCTGCCGTGACCAGCGCGTCGTTCGTGACCGTGAAGGTGATGGTGCCGAGCATGTTGTCGACGACGGCTGTCACGCCAGCCGGCGTGACGATCGAGGCCGGGTTCACCTGCAGCAGTGCGGGATCGAAGGTGTCGACGATCGTCACGCCCGTGCCGCCCTCGTTGCCGAGGTTGGTGATGGTGAGGCTGTACGGCAGCGTCTCTCCGGGCTCCACCGGCAATGCCGGCGTGCTGGTCTTGGTGATGGTGGAGTCGGGCGCGGCAGTCACGGGTGTCGTGTCGCCGGCGGTGTTGTCCGCCGGGTTCAGCTCGCTGCCGTTCGTGCCGTCGTCGCGGATGCTCACGCTGTTCGTGAGGCTGGCGAAACCTGCGGGCACGCTGGGATTCACGGTCACCGCGAAGGTCACGCTGCCGCTGCCATTGGCCGGCACGTTGCCGACCGTGAACTCCCATGCACCGCCACCGACATCGGTCCAGCCGGTCGTCGAGGCAGCTGCGTTGAACGTCGTGTTCGCGGGCAGCACTTCGCGCAGGACCACGCCGGTGGCGTCTTCGGTGCCGTTGTTCGCATAGTTCAGCGTGTATGCGACGACCCCACCCGGTGCAGTCGTGACGCCGCTGTCGCTCTTGCTCGTTGCGAGATCGACAGCCGTGACGACGAGGCTCGCGCCGTCGCTGGCGCTGAGGTCGTTCACGCCGCCGCCGTTGCCGTTGCGCTCCGAGGCGTCCGCGCCGGGCAAGGTCGTCCAGCTGATCTGGCCCGTGTTGGCGAGCGAGCTGCCGGCGAGCGTGGTCACGTCGGCGATTACCGCCTCGAACGTCACGGTTGCCGTGGCGCCGGGTGCCAGCGTGACCAGCGTGAGGTCGAGCGAGTTGCCCGCGCTGTCGTTGCTGCTGGCGGTTGCGCCGACGACGCGGATCGAGCCGATGTCGAGCGTCATTCCGGCAGGCAGGCTGTCCTGAACCCGGATGTCGAACGCGTCCGCATCGGTCACCGTGGCCGGCGTCGCATGCGCGATGGTGAATGTGTAGGTCACGCGCTGGCCGAGGCTCGCCGTGGCATCGTCCACGGACTTTTCCAGCGTCAACCGTTGCTCGATCACCGTTACGGGGGCCGCACTTGCGCTGCCGGCTGCATCGGTGCTGCTGCCATTTCCGTCGAGATCGAGCAGCAGGGCCGCGGCATTGTTCAGGCTCGCACCCGCACTGACGGCCGCGATGTTGGCCACCCGAACCTGGTAGCGGATGGTGATCGTCTCCGCGGCAGCGTCGTTCAGATCGGTGTTGGTGACGTCGCCAAGCGCCAGCACCAGGTGCTGTCCGGTGGTCGCATTGCCGGTGGTGCTCGCCGCCGACTGCACGCCGACGAGGTCGAGCGTGATCGTGCTGCTGTCCAGGGCACCCGAGGCCGTCACGGCCGTGATGCCTACGAACTCCAGGCCGATATCGAGCGTGTCGTCGATGAGCACGCCGGGCGATGTCGCCTCGGGAAGCCTGATCGTCACCTCGTAGGTGAGCAGCTCGCCGATCGTCGCCTCGGTGTCGTCGTTGGCCGCCGTGTCGATGCTCGTGTCGACAAGCATCTTCGTGAGCGAGGGGTTCGTGGTGACGAAGCTCGCATCGTCGCTCGCGCTCGATGTGCGCTCGCCAGCCACGTTGCCGGGCAGCGTGGTCCAGGTGAGGTTCGCGGTGTTGTCGACCGTTGTCGAGGGCGCGATGCCGCTGCCGATGAACGCATTGACGGTGATCGTTACCGTCTGGCCCTGCGCCAGGTCGAAGCCGCTGGCAGAGATGAGGCCTGTCATCTCGTCATAGGTCACGGTCGGGGCGGCGCCTGTGCTCGCCATGGCCGAGACGCTGACTCGGGTGGCAGCCTGATCGATCCCGGCCGGTAGCGTGTCGCTGAACACCAGATCGTAGGCATCCGTGCCGGTGGCGACGTTGGTGTTGGTCAGAACGATCGTGTAGGTGACAGGCGAACCCGTGTCGCGAATCGGGGCGCTCACGTCCTTGGTCACCGTGAGCACGGGCTCCAGCACGCTCACATTGGCGGCCGCCGCCGTGCCGAAGCTGTCGTTCGCCGTGCCGTCGCGGTTCAGGTCCGCCAGCAGCGCGACGCTGTTGTTCAGTGCATCGCCTGCGGTGTTGGCGCTGATGTCGGCCACACGGGCGGTGTAGCGAATCACCAGTACCTCGGCGGTGCCGTCGCTGTCGGCGACGTTGCGCACGTCGCCGAGGGCGATCGTGAGCGTCTGCCCGCCGGCGACCGTTCCCGTGGTGCTGGCACCCGCCGCGACGCCCGCGAGGTTCAGCGTCGTGGTCGCGCCGCTGACCCCGGTTGGCGTCGTCACGGAGACGACCTCGACGAACTCCAGGCCCGCGTCGAGCACGTCGCGCAGGGTGAGTCGCGGCACCGTGTTCTCGGGCAGCGTGACACGCAGCTCGTAGGTCACCAGCTCGCCGATCACCACCTCGTTGCTGGTGTTGTTGGCGCCGTTCTGGCTCGTGTCGACGAGCGACTTCGCGATCGTCGGCGTCGCCAGCGCGAAGCTGGCGCCGTCGGAGTCGGTGAAGGTTCGCTCCACGCCCGGAGCGCTGCCCGGCAGGGTGGACCAGCCGATGTTCGCCGTATTGTCGATCACGGCGGCGATGTCGAGGTTGTCCGCGATCTCGGCCGTGATCGTGACCGTCGCCGACTGCCCGAGCTCCAGGTCGAACGCCGACACGGCGATGGTGCGCGTACCTTCCGTGTAGCTTGCCGTCAGCGCACTGCCACCGACGACCTGGGCACTCACGCTCACGTTCGCTGCCGTGCCGACGAGTCCTGCGGGCAGCACGTCCGACAGCGTCACGTCGAAGGCCTTCGTGCCGTTCGTCACCGTCGCATTGGTGATCGTGATGTTGTAGGTGATCGACGAACCTGCGTCCCTGGTCGTTGTGACCACATCCTTCTGCACATCCAGGCTGGGCTGGATGATGGTGGTGTTCGGTGCCGAGGACTGGGCGATGAACTCGCCGCTGTCGGTGTTGTCGCCGTCGCTATTGCGATCGTTGCGAATCTCGGCCTGGTTGTTGCGCAGCACACCAGCCACGTTCGCCGGGATGTCCTGCACGCGTGCGCGATAGATGATGGTGATGGTGTCAGCCACGCCATCGGCGCTGTTCGAGTTCGTCACGGTGCCGAGGGCGATGGTGATGCGGTCCTCGCCCGTGCCGAGGTTGGTCACGGTCGTCGCAGCACGGATCAGCGTCACGTCGTTCAGATCCGCGATCGTGGTCGAGGTGATCCCGCTGCTCGTGGTGACGCTGTCGATGGCGACGAAGTCGAGGCCGACGTCCAGCAGGTCGCGGATGGCGAACGTCGGCAGCGACACCTCGGGCACCGTGACGACGATGCGGTAGGTGATTTCCTCGCCGACGACGGCCTGGGTTTCGCTGTTGCTGGCGTTGTCCACCGAGGTGTCGATGCGCGTCTTGGCGATCGTCGGTGCGGCGACGGTGAAGTTGACGGTCGAGGCGTCGTTGCTCGTGCGCTCGAACGGGTCAGCGCCCGGCAGGCTCGTCCAGGCGATGGTGCCGGTGTTCGCGATCGTGGCGCGGGAGGCGACGCCGGGCTCGATCGTCGTGGTGATCGTGAGCGTGACGGAGTGGCCTTCCTGCAGGTCGAAGGCCGAGGCCGATACCGTGCGAGTGCCTTCCACGTAGCTCAGGGTTGGCGCTACGCCACCGTTGTTGTGCACCGCGCCGATCGACACGACGCCTGCCGCGCCGTTGAGCCCAGCGGGCAGCACGTCCGCGAAGGTCACGCCATAGGCATCGGTGCCGGTCGCACCTGCAATGTTGCTGATCGTCACCGTATAGGTCACGTTCGAGCCGCCATCGCGCGTGCCGCCGGCGATGGTCTTGGCGACATCGAGGTTGGGTTCGAGGATCGTCACGTTCGCAGCGGAGGCTTCAGCGAAGTTCGTCTCGGCACCGTTGCCGGTGTTGCCGTCGAGGTCGGCACGCGGCCGGGCGCTGTTGTTCAGCATGTCGCCGGCGTTGTTCTGCGGGATGTCGGTGGCACGCACCGTGTATTCGATCGTGATCGTCTCTGGACCAGTGTTGTCGCTCTCGCTGTTCGTCACCGTACCGAGGTCGATCACGAGCGTCCGCCCGGTCTCCGTGGCTCCTGACAGCGCGACGCCACTGTTGAGCGTGCTTGCATCGAGCGTCACGGTCGAGGCTACGCCCGTGCTGACCGCAACGCTCGTGATCTCGACGAAGCTCAGGCCAGCATCCAGCGAGTCGACGATCTGCAGGCCCGGATGCGTGCCCTCGGGCAGTGTCAGCGTTACGCGATAGGTGATCAGCTCGCCGATCGCCGCCTGGTTTGCCGCGTTGTTGGGCAGGTCGATGGCCGAGCCGACCAGCACCTTCGCGATCACCGGCACGTGCACGCGCGCGCTGGCGGTGTCCGTCCAGGGACCTTCGGCGCCATCGGTGAAGTCGTTGCCGTTGTTGCGGCCGCCGAAGCTCACCAGTTCGGCCGTGTTGGCGAAGGTGGCGTTGGGGATCACGCGTGTGCCGGCCAGCGGTGCGTCCGACACCTCGAGGTCGTAGGTGACGACGATGAGGTTGGTGCCGCTGGCAGCGCCGCTCGTGCGTGAGGCGATGGCGCCGAGTTCGTTGGCGATCGTGTCATCGGGGTCGGTGAGCTCGATGCCGCCGGCAAACAGGTCGCCGGTGAAGGCGATCGCGTTGCCTGCGCCGTCCGTCACCTTCAGGTTGAGTCCGCCGGGCGGTACGCGCAGGCCATCGCTGGGCAGCGTGTCCCGAATCACGAGGTCGAAGGCATCGTTCGAACCCGTATTCTCCACGACGATGGCAAATGTGACGAGGTCGCCTGCATCGACCCCCGTGAGGTCGCTCGTGATCGGTGCCGAGGCGAGGCTTGCGCTGGTGATGGTGTCGGTGAAGGCCGCCGCGCCGCCGACACCCGGCTCCCCGAAGGTCACGCCTGCACGCGACAGTGTCGACTCGTTCGTGTTGGCGGTGGTCGCGTCCGTCGCCACCGCGCCCTTGGTCAGGGTCAGTGTGGGTACCGAGACCTGGATCTGGGCAATGCGCGAGATGTCCGGCAGGTTGCTCTCTGTGTTGTTCAGCGCCACGGTGGCGTTGTTGGTGAGCAGCAGGCCGTCGGCGAAGGGCCGGTCTGTGGCCGTGAAGGTGTACAGCAGGTCGATGACATAGGGGCCGCCGCCCGGCATGCCACCATCGTCGAAGCTGCCGAAGTCGATCGAGAAGCGGTTGTTCGCCCTGTCCACCAGCACCGTGGTCGGCAACGTGATCATGGTGCCCGCGTCGTTGAACAGCGTCGGCAGCAGATGGTCGGGTCCGAAGCGGATCTCGCCTGCAGCGGGCGCGCCGGCGGCGAACGGCAGGATGGTCGCCATGCCGTTCACGTCCGGATCGAGTTCGCCGATGTCGAACACGGGCAATGGCAGGAAGTCGCCGATCACGAGGCTCTCGACATCGGCCGACGGCAGTTCGAGGCGGATGCGGTAGGTGACCGTCTCGCCGGGGCCCACCCGCACGTTGGTGAAGCTCGTGCTGCCTTCCACCGCAAACACCGACTTCTGGGCCTCGATTGACTCGATGGTGACCGAGGTTCCCGAGTTGTCGTCGACGTCTGCGCCGGGTGTCAGGTTGTCCTGGATGATTCGGCCGCGCTGCGTGACGGTGTTGGTCAACACGTCGCCGAGGTCCACCGAGGTGTCGCCTGCACCGGGGACGTTGAGGAAGTCCTGCTCGATCGTCGTGCGGAAGGTGATCAGCACGGTGGTCTGGCCGACCTGGGCGGCATCGGCTGCGAAGAGGTCGCCAGCAAGGCGCGGGCTCAACCCGTCGCTCACGAACTGGTTCGACAGCCGGAATTGCACGGCGGTGCCGCCATCGCCACCGGTGTCGCGCGTGGCCATGAAGTTGGCGCCGGCGAAGGTGCCCGGAACGGTCACGCCGTCGCGCACCAGCACGTAGGTGGGGATGAAGCTGGCGTCGAATACCTGGCCATCGCTGAAGCGGTCATCGAGCACCAGGTTGTCGAGGGCGAAGAAGTCCGAGACCTGCACTGCAAGGGTGTATTCGAGCCCTGCGCCCGGCAGCGGCGTACCGCCGAGCACGGTCACGCCCTTCTGGATCGCGATCGGTTTCGCGGTCAGGACGTTGGTCTGGGTCTCCGTCAACGTGCTCGCGGCCATGCCGCCCGTGCCATCCGGGTCGTAGACGGCCGTCGTGGAGGCGTTGTTCGTGACGGTCGCATCGGTTCCTGCGACCGAAGGAATCACGCGAGCACCTGCCGCATCGAACTCGGGCACGAAGGCGCGGTAGGTGACGACGATGTCGTCCCCGGCGCGACCGACGATGGTGCCGTAGTTCAGTGTGAGCAGTGCGTTCGCGCCGGTCTGCGGCGCACCGCCGACCGGCGTCCGGAAGCCGCCCGGATCGACGGTACCCACGGTGTCTGCGACAAGGGTTGTGGTGCCGCTGCCATTGTTCGGCGCGGTCACGAACGCAAGCGAACCTTCCACGTATTGCAGGTTGCCCGGCAACTGGTCGCTGAGCGCTGCCAGCGTCACGGTCTCGCCGTTGGCGACGTCGACGCGCAGCGTGTAGGTGATGGGGTCGTTCGGACCGCTGGCGACCTCGCTCTCTGCCGCATCGTTGGTCTTCGTGAAACGGATGACTTCGGGCGTGACGCTGTCGCTGCTGCTTGCACCCTGCTGCAGCGGTGCGTCTGCTGTCGGGTTGTCGAGCGCATCGAGACCGAAGCGGAATCCGCCGCGTGCGGTGATGGTCAGCGCCTGGCCGACCAGCGCGCCCGCCGCCTTGTTCAGCGCGCCACTGAAGGTGGTGACTACCGCCGGCTGGCTCTGGGTGTAGCTGCCGAAGGGCAGGTCGGCGATGGACCAGGTGTCGCCGGTCCTGCTTCCCGCGGGCAGCGCGAGGGTGCTGCCGTAGGGATGCGTCGTGACCAACGCGTTGCTCGCGTCGCGCCAGCCGCCCGCGCCGCCATTGGCCGTCGTGTCCCAGGTGCCCACGAGTGTCAGCGGCACGTCGTCGGTCGCGAAGGCATCGCCTGCGCCCACGCCCGTGATGCCCACGGGCACCACGAGATCGAAGTAGGGCGCGTAGCCGGTGTCGGCACCGGTGTTGTCGAAGGTCACCGTGAATCTGACCGTCTCGTTGATGAACTCCTCCGCCGGCGTGTCGACGCTCGTCAACGGTGTCGCGGCGAGCACGCCGTCGAAGCGCTGTGCAGCCTGCGTGCCGATGATCGATGCCGTCTCGATGGCGCCCGTGCTTGTCTCGAGTTCCCAGTCGCCGCCAAGCGCGGCGCTGCCGCTGAGGTCGTCCGACGCCGCAACGTCGGTGCCCGTCAGCGCGGCCAGCGAGCGCACGAAGGCGATGCCGTCGTCTCCGGCCGTGAGGTCGCAGCCGTACAGCAGCACGTCGGCGCCGGGCGTGAGGTGTGCGGACCACGCGGCGATGTCCTGCGCGCGCGCCGCGAGCGTCGCCGCATCCAGGCTGCGATCGCCAAGACGCAGCTCGCCCTCGGTCGCATGGGACAGGATGTGCATGGCCGAGAAGCGTGTGTCGCTGCTGCCAAGCGCGCGCTCGATCGCGCCGAGGCCATCTTCGTCTGCGTCGACGAGCAGCAGCGTGAGTGCACGATCGCCCGCGGTGGCACGGAGCATGCCGTGCTGCTCGGCAGCATCGATGTCTGCGGCGCCGAAGGTATCGGAGAGGAGATCGCGCCAGCCGCTGATCGACGTATCGACGATGACGAGCTCGTTGCGGCTGTTGCCGAAGGCCGCTGCATCCGTCGCGGCAGAGGGCGCCAGGGCATCGATCAGCGCTGCCGCGGCGTCTGCGTCGCGCGCGTCCGCGGTCTGTGCGCTGATACCTGCCGCGCCGAAGGCGTCTGCCGTGCCCAGGCTGTCGAGCGTGCCGAGCGTCACTGGCACCGCGGCATCGAGCAGCACGCGTGGCTCCAGGCGCCAGCGCTTGGACGCGATGGGCCCGAGGCGGCCCGTGCTCGTCGAGGGCCGCGGATCGGTCGCGGCGCCTGCATCTGCACCGGTGCTCGCTCCAGTGCCCGCACTTGCAGAGGCGGCACGAGTTCCGTCGACGTTCTGGTCGATCGTCCGGTCGGCGTCACGACGTGCCATGGTTCTGCTCCTGTGTCGTTATTCGGATGGTCTCCGGCTCGCGCTGGGCCGTGCCCATGCGTGCCGGCGTTGACTGGCTGCACATCGGCAGGGCAGGCGTCATACCCCGACCTCGCGTCGGGCGACGCCCAGACCCCGGCGCATGGCATCGAAGATCGGGCTCACGGGCCGGGTACGCAGCCGCAGGTGGCCGAAGCGTTCACGGCCTGCAGGCGCGCTGCCCGCAGATAGCAGGAGGCGATAGATGTCATGCCGGCTCGCACCCGCGAAGCCTGCAAGGCGTGGCGCGACGCTGAACTTCGAGGCGAGCTCGTCGTGATGCAGCACGGTCACCGCGATGGGTGCGCAGGCCGGGGCGCAGTCCCCGGCGTAGAACAGGGCGCGCGCGTCCAGGTCGATCTGCTGGCGCTGCGTCGGGTCGAGGAATGCCTGCACCACGCCGGCGCCGCCGACGAGTGTGCCGAGGCGCGTGTCTGCCGCCAGCCAGCGCGGGCGGGCGAGGTCCTGTTCGTCGAAGTAGATCCGGCCAGCGGCAGGCGCACGCAACGACAGCCGGTCGCGCCGCGCGAGCAGTGCCTCCAGCGTGCCGCGTGCGGAACGCACCTCCTCTGCGCTGGTGCTCTCGCTGCTTCCAGCATTGCCGCGGCTGACCGTGTTGTTGCCGGCTGCGCTCATGCGGCTGGCACCGCGGGTGGCGAAACGCTGCTCCAGTGTGGCAAGCGTGAGCTGCTGGCGTGCGATGTCGGTATCGAGTTCGGGGTTGCGGAGCGTGGCGAGCAGCTGCCCTCGCTGCACGGACGCGCCGTGGGCGACGCGCCAGCCGGTCCAGAGTGCCGGCTCGGCCACGTGGAGTGCGTGCACATCCGCCGCGCTCTGCACGGCCGGCACGTTCAGGATGCGTGGCAGGGGAAGCGTGAACCAGGTGATCAGCACCAGCACTGCGGCGAGTGCCACGCCGCGCCAGCCGCGCGGCCAGCGAGAGGGCACGCGCTGGCGCCAGCCGGTGGCTGCCGAGGGTGTACCAGGACCCGCAGGGGACGCGCCAGCGGAACCCCCGGCGCCGCCGTCTGCAGTCACAAGCAGGGATCCGGCGTCTCTTGCCAGCGGCCGTACGACAAGCAGGTACCAGCCCGCGAGCAGCAGTGGCAGGGCAATGCCGACAGGCAGCTGCGTCCAGGCGAGCGCGGTCACCGCCGTGTAGATGACGAGCCGGTAGAGCGCGCTCGCCGCCCCATAGCCGAGCAGCCAGCGGCTTCTCGATGGCCCGACCGGCTCCGGCGCTGCTTCGTTCCTTGCCCCGCCGAGCATGCGCAGCAACTGCCAGCGCAGGAAGGCGAATGCGCGCGTCTGCAGGTTGTCGAGGCCGGTGGCATCGACGAGGGCGTAGTAGCCGTCGAAGCGCATCAGCGGGTTGAGGTTCACGAGGATCGACAGCGTCCAGGACAGCACCGCGACGAACAGGCACACGTCGCGCAACAGACCCGGCGGCAGGTACAACCATGCGAAGCTCGCGGCGATCGCCAGAAGCACTTCGGTGGTGACACCGGCAAGTGCGATCTCGAGGCGCTTGCGGCGATCGAGCAGGCGCCAGGTGTCCGAGGTGTCCACGTAAGGCATGGGCCACAGGAACACGAAGGCCACGCCCATCGCTGGCACACGGCAGCCGTGCCGGCGGCAGGCGATGCCGTGACCCAGCTCATGCAGTGTCTTGGTGACCGCGAGCACCAGGAGGCCAAGCAGCAGGCCCTGCTCATTTGCGTAGCGGCCGAGGTCTGCAAGAACCTCGCTCGATCGCGCTCCGAGTGCCCAGAGTGCAATCAATGCCAGCAGGCCAAGCACGATCGGCGCGGACTTGCGCCACAGCCCGTTCGTCAGCGGCAACAGGCGATCGAGCAGCGGCTGCGGATGCAGCAGCGGCAGGCGGTGATACACCAGCTTCATGTAGTGCTTCTGCCACGCCGGCACGCCGGTGGCGCGGGGCGGCTCGCGCACCTGCAGCAGTTGCTGGGCGTGCAGGAAGCGCTCGAGGGCGAGCACATCATCCACCTCGGCGTTCAGCGTGGTGTCGGCGCGAACGGCTGCTGCAATGCGTGCGGGCTCGCCCAGGCGCCAGCGCGAAAGACACTCGAACTCCAGCCAGCCAAGGCGGAAGTACTGGTGCCGGAGCGGGTCGATGAGTTGCCAGGTGGGTGCGCCCGCGGGTTCCGCTGGTCCCGGAACGAGTCGCACGTCCTGCCGCAGCGGGCCGACGCGTGCAGTGCGGGCGCCAGCGGGCGCTGCGGGCATGGGTGCGCCGGGCGTGCCTGGTGTGGGCACGCGGGCTAGGGGGGCGCTTGCAGGCCCCGTCGCCGGGTGTGGGATACCCGTGGCCACGCTACCAGCCCGCCCACTGGCGCAGGGTGTTCAGCGGCCGCCGAAACAGGAGGTAGGCGAACAGGGTGCGGTCGCCATACAGCCGCGCGGTGCCGATCTGGCCGACGCGCGCGAGCTCGTCCGCTTCCTCGACCTGCGCTCGAACGCGATAGGCAAGGCTGCCAGGGGCGCCGGTCTGCGCGCCATCGCCCTGGGGTTCCGCGAGATAGGCAACCGTGGTCACCCTGGCCCGCACGGCAGAAAGCGGAAACGCCTCGGGATAGAACAGCAGCATGTCGCCGGGCTCGAGCGGGATGGCATTCTCTGCCGGCAGCCAGGCTTCGACCGCGACCTGAGCGGGCCGCGCGACTTCCATGACCTTCTCGCCGATCTTCACGGGCCGGCCCACCCAGTCCTGGGGCGAGGAGAACAGCGCGACGCCATCGACTGGCGCTCGCACTTCCACGCGGGCGAGCAGGTCGCGGTAGTAGTCACGCTGTGCCTGCGCGCGCTGCATGTCGTGCTCGAGCACGCCGACGCCGTTGCCTGCGCTGGCAGACCATGCGTTGGCGTCGCCGTCGTCGAAGCTGCGTTGCGCGGACTGGCGCACCCGCTCCTCGGCAACGGCGAGTTCCTCCTCTGCGACTTCGAGCTGGTGCGACAGCTCGCGGTCGTCGATGCGATAGAGCACCTGCCCCGCGCGCACGCGGGCGGACGGCTCGACCAGCAGCGCGGAAACGATGCCGTTGATGGGGGCGGTGACGATCGCCGGGTCGCGCGCCACGAGCTGGCCGCTGGCGACCACGCTCAGGCGCACCGGGAACAGCAGCAACAGCGCGAGGGCGAGTGCCGCGCCGATGCGCGCGCGTCGGCCGTACCGCTGCCACCAGCCCCGTGCGCGCTCGCGCGTACCGGGCGCAGCCAGGGCCAGGTCTGCATGGGCGTAGAGCTCCTGCAGCTCGCTCAGCACGCCGCCCTCGGCCTCGCTCATGGCGGCATCGCGCAGCAGCATGAGCCCACGCCGTGCCTCCGCGTGCAGGGGGATGAATACGATCCAGGGTGCGCCGTCTTCCTCCCACTGGGCACGGGCAGTGAGCGGGATCACGCCATCGTCGTCGCTGCTGCCCTGCGCGGCTGCGCTGTCCTTCCGGAGCGCACGAGCGTCCACCTCCTGCATGCCTGCCGGCTGCCCTGAGGCACCGAAGCGGGTGACCGGGGCGCTGGCGGCGGCAGTCGGCAGCCCGACCATGGCTGGAAAGCGGCGATCGACGATCGCTTCCAGCGACTGTACGTAGGCGCTGCCGCGATCGACCTCCGATACGCCCGACGCGCTGACGATTCGCAGTGCGCCAGGGCCATCACGCTGCCACAGCACGGCCTGCCGGTAGGGCACGAGGTCGCGCGTCCTGTTGCAGGCGATGAAGCCGAGTTCCGCAGCTGTCGCCGCGCGGCGCACGGAACGCGACAGCTCGACGAAGCGGTGCATGCGTTCGAACAGCGCCAGCGGCACACTGGCTGGGCCGCCCGTGTTCGCGGCGGCGGCCACACCGTTCGCCGCCACGGGGCTGGCAGCTGGCAGGGGCGTGGGTGACGTAGCCGCTGCCACTGCTCCTGCACCTGCACCTGCAGTACGCCGCGGCGCGTCTGCCCGAACCGTCGTGCGCGTGTCGGGCTCGGTCCGTTCGGCCATCAACGCCCCCCGGTGCAGATCGCGCAACCCGGAAAACGCGCGGCACCACTCATGCCGGAGATGAGCGCGGGCGAGTGTGCATTCAGCACACCGCGCAGCATGACCGTCCGGTTCACCGGATCGATGCGTGGCACGACGGTCTCGATGCGGCCCGCAACGGCGATGCCGAGTTCGTCGACGCGAATCTCGAACGGCACGCCTGGCTTCAATGCCGACAGCCAGCGCGACGGCACGACGATCTCGGCGTGCATGCGATCGTTGCTGACGATCTCCACGAGCCGCTCGCCCGTCTGGACCTGGGCGTGGGCGCGTGCATGGACACGCACCGCCGCGCCGGGCCAGGGTGCGCGCAGTACACACTGTGCGCGTTGCTGGGTGCGCAGGTCGCGGTCGGCCTCGGCTTCGATGTGCGCGCCTTCGGCCTGTGCGAGATCCACCGGCGTGCCGGCATTGAGCCGCGCAAGCTGGCGCTGTGCATCCACTGTCGCCTTGCGCGCCGTCACCCGTGCGCGCGCCTGCTTCAGCAGTGCATCGAGCTCGCCGCATTCGAGTTCCACGAGCACTGTACCGGCAGCGAAGCGCGTGCCCTCACGCACGTGCACGCGCGCGACCGTCGCCGCCATGCGACTGGACAGCGTCGTGCTGCGATCCGCCAGCAGCACGGCGTGCGCGCTGCTGCCCACGCGGGCCGCCGGCGCGGCGCTGCGCTGGTTCGCGGCTGCGGGTGCGGCAACAGCGGGTGCGGCCACAGCGGGTGTCGTCGTGACGACTGGCCAGGCACACACGAATAGGGCCAGTGCCAGCACCCTCAGGATCGGGCGCGCCTGGTCGAGCTTCGCGTGGGTGCTCATTCCGTGGCCGTCGTGCGCACCGCGCTGGTTCAAGGCACCGTACGCGCGCGGGGTTCGAGGAACGGGTGCTCGAGGCTCGGTTGCAGTTGCGGCACGGAGTAACCGTCGTGCACCCGGCTGACGTCGGGCTTGCCGATGTTGTCGAGGTAGGTCTGGAGCGTTGCCGTGAGTGCGGGCAGGGGCTCGCGGATGTCGACGACCGGTGCCGGCTCGTAGCCGAGGCTCACCAGCAGCTGACCCGCGCTGTCGTGCCATTCTGCGAGCGCAACGTCATGTCGCAGCTGGGCCACCAGCCTGCGCGCGCGGGACTCGAGAAATGCCAGTTCGTCCGTGGCCTTCGCCTCGAACTCCTTCTGCACCTGTTCGAGCAGGCGCTGGTCGACATCGAGCAGTTCGCGGTTCAGACCGAAGGTCTGGGAACTGAGCTTGTAGCGCAGCGCAGAGACGTCGACCTGTGTCATCACTGCGGCGGACAGGGCCATGCGGCGGATGTCGGCGAGGCGCTTCTCGTCTTCGGCAGTACGGATCGCGCTGGGTGCGGAGAGCGCCTTGATCAGGTTCCAGGTGAGGCGAACGCCGTAGAGCGCCCAGTCCTGGTTCACCAGGTAGGAGTTGTCGTCGTAGTAGGCACCGGCATACAGCTCGAAGCCGGGCACCCAGGACCAGCGTGCCTTCTCGATGTCGAGCTGGGCGATGCGCGTCCGGTAGTCTTCCTCGAGCAGCTCGGGGCGCGAGCGCAGGGCGAACTGGTGCAGCGCGGCCGGATCCTCGCTGAGCAGGGCGGTGAGTTCGGCAGCTTCGCGTGCACTCTGTTCATCCGCGAGCGTGAACTGCGCGCCAGGCGCCAGGCGCCAGGCCCATGAGCGCTGTGAGTTCGATGCGCGCCTCATGCAGGTCCTGCTCCAGGCGCACCAGCTCGCGCTTCAGCTCCAGCAGGCGGCGCTGGTACTCGAGCGCATCCTTCGTACCCTTGAGCTTCGCCGCCTCGATCTCGCGTGCGCGATCGAGTGCGCCCTGCACGTCGGCAATCAGTGGCACGAGCTGCTGCTGCAGTCGCCGCGCGCCGACCAGCCGCCAGTACGCGTAGCGCACATCCTTGACGATGCTCTGCACGATCTTGCGCTCGCGCTCCACCGTGATCATCACCTGGTTGCCGGCCTGGCGCGCGGACAGGTAGTTGATGCCGAAGTCGAGCACGTTCCAGCTCGTCTCGAGGTTGGCGTAGGACAGGCTCTGGTCCTGCGACGTCGAGGGCTCGAGGCTCTCCCGCCGGGTGCGAATGGACTCGCTACTCGCAGCGTTCACGTTGCTGCGATGGCTGTAGCCGGCCTCCGCCGCAAGGCGCGGCAGCAGGTCGTAGTGCGCGAGCTCGAGGCGACCATCCGCGACGATTACCTCCATCAGCTTGAGCTTGTGGTCGAGATTGAACTTCAGCGACCGCGCGATGGCCTCCGCAAGCGTGACGGGCGCGCTGATCGGCACGGCGTCGGCCTGCATCTCGGCGGCGTCGTCGCGAACGCGCTGTTCGATGTCCGACTGCATCAGTGGGTCGAGTTCGACCGTCGTGCAGGCACTGAACGCGAGCACCGGCAGCCACGCAAGGTGGCGCAGGCGACGCGGCGCGCGTGCGGCGGCAGGGGAGCCCTGCAGGACAGTCGCCGCGCTGGCGGGTGTGCTGGCAGAAGCGGATTGCGGAGCGTCGGCGTGCGGTGCGCGAGTCAAGGCGTCCTCCCAGTGTGTGCGGGCACGTGCTCGGCCATGCGGCCCTGCGCGTTGTGTGCCCCCGGTCTCTTCGTGGTTCTTGTGAACGAGCCCGGGCGCACGCCATGGGTTTGTGGTTGCCATGGTGCGTGCAGGGCAGTGGTTCGGACAGCCTCGTCGGGGCTCGGCAGCGGTTGTCGTTCGTCAGACTCGGTGCAACCACCCGCAGCATCGGGGTTGTCGGAACGGGTCGAGTATATCCACGCGTCGATCGCACCGATTGTGAAAAAACTCACGGCCGTGCGCCGGCTGGACGCTCGTTCGGAGCGCGGACGCGCGACGCCCATGCCGGAAATGCGAACGGGCGATCGGCATGACCGATCGCCCGTCGCTTGCGGGACTGCGCCGACGGCAGCCCCTGTCCGCTTCCATCTGCGGCCCGTCGTGGTCGCGTCGTCCGGCCGTCGAGCCGTCGACAGGACGCCGACCGGAAGGGTGCCGCGGTTCAGCTGTAGGCGCGCTCTCCGTGGCTCGCGATGTCAAGGCCCTCGCTCTCGTCCTCTTCGTTCACCCGGATGCCGCCGGTCAGCAGGCCTGCAACCTTGAGCACCACGAAGGTCGCGATGCCGGAGTAGGCGAGGGTGAAGGCGACGGTGATCGCCTGGGTGACGAACTGCGCGCCGATGCCGTCGTTGCCTGCGCCGAAGCCCTGGCCGCCGAGCTCGGGTGCGCAAGTGATCGCAACGCCCAGTGCGCCGACGATGCCGCCCACGCCAGGCACGCCGAAGGCGTCGAGGGAGTCGTCGTAGCGCAGTCTCGCCTTGAGCGAGGTCACCGCCCAGTAGCAGACCACGCCAGATACCAGGCCGATCAGCATCGCGCCCATCGGCCCGGAGGCACCGCAGGCCGGGGTCACGGCCACGAGGCCGGCAACGGCACCGGACGCCATGCCGAGGATGCTCGGGCGGCCCTTCCCGGCCCATTCCACGAGCATCCAGCCAAGCGCCGCGGCAGCCGTGGCAACCTGGGTGTTGATCATGGCGAGCCCCGCCGAGCCGTTGGCTGCGACCGCACTGACGGCATTGAAGCCGAACCAGCCGACCC
>SXGT01342528.1_pt1 | contig 25075 bp, 20 predicted proteins | sample 3176221 | NCBI WGS metagenome assembly SXGT01 (sample SAMN11356862, study PRJNA531348) | freshwater metagenome | isolation source: freshwater sample F1-120 | place: China: Fuxian Lake, Yuxi | collected 2017-12-25
CTGCCGCCGTATCGATGGATCTTCCATCGACCACCGATGCCAAATTTCGCCGTCCGCCGGCGTGCTGGAAAGCCGCTATCCACAAGGCTTTCCGCTATGCTAACTCCGTCAAATCACCCACACGGTTTCCGGAAGACCCAATACTTCAAACATCCGGTCGAGGTGCTGCAGGGTATCAATCTGTCCGAGCGCAACGTATCCGGCGTGATCCATTGGGCGTTCGGCTCGGAGGCCGCGATGGGGCCCGACAAGATCGGCGAGTGGGCCAAGGAGACGCGCCAGTTCTCGATCACCAATACGCTGCCGATGGGCCACTCGCTGCACCACCACAACCTGCTGCCGACCATGCAGGTGCGCATCCGCGAGCTCAACCAGTGGATCACGCTGCTCGAGCATGGCGGGCTGACCTCGCTCGGCGATGTGCAGGTGCGGGCGCTCGCCTCCCGCTACGGCAATCCCGATACGATTCTGCGCCGCGACTACGTCACCGGCATCCCCGGCGTGAACGCGCCGGGCAGCTACGACGCCTACGCGCGCAATCCCGGCGCGCACTGGGTGGCCTGGGCCGAAAGCATCGAGGCTGGCAAGTATGTATTCTTCAAGCCTTGAGGGACTCGACATGGCTGAAATGGGTACTTCCGTAGGTCGGGTCAGCTCGGCCGTGCCGAGCGTAACCCGACGTCTATCGGCACCGCGGGAAAGACGTCGGGCTACGCAGCGCAGTGCGCTGCTAACCCGATCTACGGCGTTCGTGCTGGCCGCGCTTGCACTGGCCACATCCCCCGCTGTCGCCCAGTCCGGCACACCGCTCGATCAGCGCCGGGCGGTCTACGCGCCCTGGTCGCCCGAGCGCATGGGCGATTTGCGACGCGAGCAGGGTCTCGTCGGTCCAGGCTCGCAGCGGCCGGTACCGCCGCCTGCATTTCCGTCCTATCTGCGCAAGCCCAACACCATCGAGGAGCTGATGCCGCAGGCGCGCGCTGCCTCGCGCCAGACCGGCGGGCGCACGCCGCTCGGTCTCGTCCAGCCGGGCAAGACGCTGCTGATCGTTATCGGCGAGATCCGCGAGCCGCGCCCGAACATGATGGTGCAGGAGGCGATCAAGCGCGCGATGGTCGAGCGCGGCGCCAAGGCTGTCGTCATGACGACCTGGGACCTGCTCGGCGTCAGCGAAGCGGATTACGTCAAGGTGCGCACCGCCCTGCGCGAGAGCACGATCTCCGACGGCCAGCGCGAGCTCGAGTATTTCTTCACCGTCACCGGCCTGATGCGCAATCCAGAGCAGGGCCGCGCGTGGGTGCGCCAGAACGATCCCGACCTCTACAATGCCACCTGGAAGGAGCCGCGCGTCGAGGATCCCGCGCTTGCCAAGCTCGCCAAGGAGTACGTGGGCCGCGTGCCGGCGGCGCTCGTCGCCTGGCTCGACAAGAACCCTGGCATCGACTGGGTGGTCTGGCGCTCCGGCGGGCGCGGCAACACGCGCAAGCTGCTCGCGCACCACGGCGACAAGTACCTCGGCAGCTACACCTACTTCGACCTCTACGACCTGATGAGCCAGGTGCCGGCGTTCCCAGCCGACGTGTGGCGCATGGTCGAGACCAAGACGATCGAGCCGCTGGCGTTCGTCGACCGGGTCGAGGTGACGGACCCGGAAGGCACCGCGTTCGGCTACGACGTCGCCGCGCCCGACGCGAAGGCGTGGTCCGAGGGCGTCTACCAGCAGGGCCATCTCTACATGTTCCCGGCCCAGGGCACCGGCCGCTTCCCCTACTCCAAGATCGAGTATCCCAAGCTCTCGGGAAGCTACGTGAAGCCCTCCCAGCCGGAGGTGTCCGGCGTCATAGCGTCGACCACGAGCCACGCCGCCTCGCATCCGCGCATCGAGATCCACGTCAAGAAGGGCCTCATCTCCGAGATCAAGGGCGGCGGTCTCTACGGCGAGGGCATGCGGCTGCTGCTCAATTATCCCGGCACCCAGAACCTCACCTGGCCGATGCTGTCGAAGCCCGGCTACTGGTGGCTCTACGAGGCCGGCATGGGCACCAACCCCAAGTACTTCAAGCATCCGGCAGAGGTGCTGGAGGGCATCAACCTGTCGGAGCGCAACGTCGCCGGTGTGGTGCACTGGGCATTCGGTGCGGAGGTTGCGATGGGGCCCACGAGCAAGCCGGGCGACTGGGCGCCGGAGACGATCGCCTTCTCCGAGCGGCATGCTTTGCCGATGGGCCACTCCATGCACAACCACAACCACCTGCCGACGTTCCAGGTGCGCATCCGCGAGCTGGACCGGTGGGTGACGCTGGTCGAGCACGGCGGCCTCGCGGCGCTCGAGGATGTACAGGTGCGCGCGCTCGCCTCCCGCTATGGCAATCCCACGCAGATATTGAACCGCGACTACGTCTCTGGCCTGCCCGGCATCAATGCGCCCGGCAGCTACGATGCTTATGCGCGCCACCCCGGCGCATTCTGGACGGAATGGGCGCAAAGTATCGAGGCCGGCAAGTATCAGTTCTTCAAGCCGTAGGCGGGTTCGAGGATCGAGACCCGACATTCCATCCCACAACGCGCACTGTCGGGTCTCGCAACGGGCTCGATCCGACCTACGGGAGACGCCCCGCATGCCTGAGGGAATGCCGCCGCCGAGTGCCGCTGCGCGCCTCGACAAGGTCTCCAAGGTCTACGACACGGCAGCCCAGCGTGTGACCGCGCTGCAGGAGCTGTCGTGGTCGGTCGGCGCCGGTGAGGCGGTTGCGCTGATGGGCCCGTCGGGCTGCGGCAAGACGACGATCCTGAACCTGCTGGGCGGCGTCGATCGCGCATCGGGCGGCGATGTGTTCGCCAACGGCGAGAGCGTCTCAGGGATGAGCGAGCGCCAGCTCGAGCAGTATCGCCTGCGCAAGGTCGGCTTCGTGTTCCAGTTCTTCACTCTCATTCCGAGCCTGTCGGCGCTGGAGAATCTCGAGCTGCCGATGCTGCTCGCCGGCACCGAAGTGCAGGTTCGCCGGCAGCGCGCCGAAACACTGCTCGATCAGGTGGGCTTGAAGGCGAAGGGCTTCAAGCGGCCCGAGGAGCTGTCGGGGGGAGAGCAGCAGCGCGTCGCCGTCTGCCTCGCCCTCGTCAACGATCCCCCGCTCATTCTCGCCGACGAGCCGACCGGCAATCTCGACAGCGCGAACGCCGGCATCATCACCCGGATGCTGATCGATCTCGCAGCCAAGCGTGGAAAAACCGTGATCGTCGCCTCGCACGACCCCAAGGTGGTCGAGCAGTTCCCGCGAGCTTGCCACATGCGCGATGGCGCAATCCTGCAGGTGAGCTGACGTGGGCACCAACAACGCCTTCAGCGTGCTGTTCAAGGTGATCGGCCGCCGCTCGTTTCTTTCATTCGGGCTCGTCAGTGCGCTCGTCGTCGCCCTGTTGGCGGCCGTCACCGTCACCTCGCGCTATGCGATGCAGCGTTACGTTACCGATCAGGTCGAGCGCGTGCCGTGGGACATCTCGGTCTATCAGACCGCCGATGTGACGCTTGCCGGCAAGCTGCACGACGGTGTCTCTGCCACGCCCGGCGTCGTAGCGGCAGAGCGCCTGTATTTCCTGCGCACCATCCCGCCCTATTCGGTTCTCCCCGTGATCGACGGCCAGCAGCTACGCTCGCCGTGGCTGTCCATTCTCACTGCGACCGATCCGAACTTGATCCCGCCCGACCTGCGTCCGCAGGGCAAGGGCGCCGTCGTCGTGCTGGTCGGCTCCAAGGCGCAGATGGGCGACGCGTTCCTGGCGATGCAGAGCCGCAAGTTGTTCGAGCTCGTGGTCAAGCCGCAGAATCCGGACGCCAAGGTCGATGCGGAGCACCGCCATCCGCTTGGCATCCGCACCATCAAGACGCCGATCGAGCGTGTGATCCGCATCGATTCCACCGAGCTCAATCGCTGGTACATGGAGCAGACGAGCTCGCCCACGCTGGTGCCCGAGCTCGGCATGATCCTCGTCATGCCCTGGGACCCCGAGACGATCCTCAATTTCGATTCGGTCTCGCGCGGCTTCATCCACGACCACGACAAGACCGACATCCACGGCGCTCCGGGCGAATACTTCCCCGAGATCATTCATCTCGTCAGGCTCGATCGCGCACGGCTCGTCTCGGGCTGGGACATCGACGGCTCCCTGCAGCGGATCATCGCCGCCGGCAGTCGCATGACGGACGCGGTGCACGAGGTGACGGCCTCCGCCGCTGTCGACCACAACCTCGGCACGATGTTCGTCCGCATGAACGATATCGCAAAGCGCATCGCGCTGATCAGCCTGCTGGTGTCGCTGCCGCTGCTGCTGATGGCGGCAGTCCTGCTCGCCAACCTGTCGAAGCTGCTGATGCTGAACGAGCGCCGTACGCTCGGTCTGTTGCGGTTGCGCGGGGTGCCGGGCGCGCTGATCGGGCGGACGCTGCTCGGCGCGATCTCGGCTGGTGGGCTCGTCGGCGGCATCCTCGGAGGTCTGCTCGGCACGGCCATACCGCTGCTCATCTACTTTCGTGGCGTGCCGCCGCTCGCGTTGGTGCCGAAGATCCAGGATCCGCTGTATCTTTCGCTCTTCCTGCTGGTCGGGCTCGCCATTGCGCTGGCAACGGGACGCCAGTTCGTCTTGGAGGCGACGCGCATTTCCCCGCTCGCCGCCTCGCGGCGCATCGGCGATGAGAGTGCAGGAGCAAGTGTTCGGTTCGGGCCGCTGCAGGCGCTCGCCCTTCTGCTCGGCGGAGCCAAGGTGACAGGCTGGATCGCGAGCTGGTCGCTGGCCTCGATGTCGACGGAGCGTTGGCTGGCGGACCTCGATCGCGCGTTGGATTTCGTGGCGTTCCCGCTGCTCATCTGGGGGCTCGTCAGTTTGATCGCCTCGAGGCAGCGCTTGATGACGGCGCTGTTGTTGCCGGTGTCATGGGCGATGGCGGGCCCGCTGCGCGATGTGGCGGCGAGGCACATGCAGATCCGCCGCCATCGCGCGGCGAGCTTTCTGCTGATCGTCGCGCTGATGTCGACGCTCGCGCTCTATCCCACCGTGATGACCGCGGTGTTCGACAACAAGACGCTGCGTGGCGCCAAGGTGCAGCTCGGCGCCGACATGCAGGTGACGATCAACGCGCTCGATCTGATGCCGCCGGAGGCGCAGGCGCGCGGTGGCCTCGGCAGCCGGCTCGGCGTGCTGCGAATGAAGCTCGATCCCCTGATTGCGCGCCTCGAGGCCACGCCGCAGGTCGCGCGCGTGAGCTGGATGGTCGAGGGGCTCGTCGAAGGCCTCTACATGCCCGACCGCGGCTTCTCCGGATTGCCGATGTATCTGCTGGGCGATCCTGAGCGGCACCTGCAATCGATCTACTACGAGCCGAACCTCGGCGAGAACGGCGCTTTCGCCTCGATCTTGCGGCGGCTCTCCGACAAGCGCGTTGCCGCCTCGCAGCCGATGGCGGTGTTCTATCGCAAGAAGCATGACGAGCCGATGCCGGTGGGGCGAACCATCAAGGGGCCGATCGAGCGGCTGCCCTACGGCGGCGCGCTGCATTTCCTGCCCGGAGTGCCGCTGCGCACGGTGAACGACCGCGAGGGCTTCGTCGCCGCGCGCGTCGACTACCTCAATCACCTCTTCACCAACAGCCCGTACCTCGTCGGCGCCGCGTCGAACCCGGGCCTCGCCGATCTCGACGTGCTGCTGCCCCGCGTGGTGCTGACGATTGCCGCGAAAGCCGGCACGACGAGCGCCGACCTTCGGCGCGGCGTGCTCGCGGCCGCCGGCGTCGACCCGCTCGAGGTGCGCGACATCGAGACGGAGGTGTCGCGGCTCGGCAGCGACATGTACATCTACCTCGCGCGGCAGAACGTGCAGATCTACCTGCTCGGTGGCCTGCTGCTGGCACTGATCGGCATTTTCGCGGTGGCTTATGCCAATTATGTCGAGGATCGGCGAACGCTGGCGTTGCTGCGCATCCGTGGCGCCGGGCCGCTCGACGTCGTGCGCTTTTTCATGCCGAACGTGCTGGGGCCATCACTGGTCGGGCTCGTCATCGGCGGCGGCATTGCGCTCGCCGTCGGCTTCGGCATTACGCGACTCGTGTGGGATCTGCGCCAGCTCCAGACGGTGATGAACTACCTGCCGACGCACCTTGCCGTTTCCCGCGAGACCGGGCTGGTTGCGCTGCTGCTGCTGGCCATTCTCGCCGCGATCGTGGCCGCGTTCGCCCGTTGGGTGTTCGCCCGGACGGCGCGCCAGGCGCTGCTGCAGCCTTGAGCGCCTACTTCACCAGCATCAGCTTCAACGGCGCCAGCGTGATTGCCGGCACATAGGTGATCAGCATCAGCGCGATCAGGTAGATGAGCAGGAACGGCAGAATGCCGCGATAGAGCGATGTCATCGGTACGCCGAACAGCGCATGCGTCGCGAAGATGTTGAGCCCGAACGGCGGCATGAACATGCCGAGCGCAAGATTGACGGTGACGATGATCCCGAAGTGGATCTGATCCATCCCTGCGGCGCCCACGATCGGCACGAGCAGTGGAGCGAGGATCAGGATCGCTGCGGGAGGCTCCAGAATCGAGCCGACGAACAGCAGCACGACGTTGATCACCAGCAGCAGCATCCACAGCGAGAGATCCTGCGCCTGGATGAAGGCAACGAGCTTGACCGGCATTCCGGATGTCGTGATCACGTAGGAGTAGGTTCCGGCTGCTGCGACGATGACCAGGATCTGCGCCACGAGCTTGCCCGCGTCGAGCACAGTCTCGACGAGCTGGGCGAGCGACATCTCGCGATAGACGAACATCGAGATCACCGCCGCGTAGATGCAAGCGACGCCAGCGGCCTCGGTCGGAGTGGCAACGCCGCCATAGATGCCGCCTAGAACTACGACCGGCGCCAGCAGTGACCAGACCGCATTGCGCGTCGCGCCTAGGAACTTCCTGAAGCTGGTACCCTCCGTCGCCGGGATGTTGTGCTTGCGCGCGTAGTAGACGAGATAGACCGACACCAGCAGACCGATCAGGATGCCGGGCACGATGCCGGCGAGGAACAGCTTCGGCACGGACTGTTGCGCGGCAACACCGTAGATGATCATCGGGATCGACGGTGGGATGATCGTGGCGATGCAGCCGCTCGAGCAGATCAGGCTGCCGGCGAACGTGCGCGAGTAGCCGTTGGCAGTCAGCGACGGCATCAGCAGGCGGCCGATTGCTGCGACGCATCCGACGCTCGATCCCGACATCGCGCCGAACAGCTCAGCCGAGCCGATCGTCGTCAGGGCGAGCGAGCCACGCACGCCGCCGATGATGGAGAGCACCCAGTCGACCAGCCGCCGCGCGATGCCGCCGCGGCCCATCAGCTCGCCGGCCAGGATGAACAGCGGCACTGCCAGCAACGGAAAGCTGTCGATGTTGCCGACCATCGCTTGATGCAACTGCGACAGTGACCCGAGCCCCAGCGCAAACAGGCCGACGGCGCCGGCTGCGACCAGCGCCACGAAGATCGGCACGCCGAGGAACAGCAGCACCGCAGGAAACAGGACGAGGACGATGAATTCCATCTGCCGGTGCTCTCAATGTGCCGAATTCGGCGCTGGATCGCTCGAGCAATGCCAGGTCCGCCGCTTGACGGCTGGACCCATAGCCCAGCTCCTACTTTTCATGCGGGCCGCGGACGCCTCGGGTCAGCGCAAGCGCCATCACGATCGGGATCAGCAGCAGCGCAAACGGGACTGTGGACTGCGGCAGCCACACCGGCATGTCGAGCGCGTCGCTGCGCTGGTCGAAGCCGCGCAGCTTCTGCACGACGCCAAGGCTTATCCAGCCGACGGGCAGCAGCACGGCGGCAGTCAGCAGCACAGCGAGGCATTCGAACAGCCAGCGCGTGCGGCCTTCCAGACTTGCGACGAAGGCGTCGATGCGGATGTGCGCCTTTTCCCATGTGACCGGGATCGCGCCGAAGAACACACTCGCCAGCATCAGGAAGACCATCGCCTCCTCCGCCCACGAGATGGCAGCCGACAGCACGTAGCGCATGAACACATTGGCGCCGTTGATCGCGACGATGGCCACCAGCAAGATGCCGGTGATGTACTTGCACACCGTCGCCAGGGCATCGAAGGCGCGGATGATCCCGCTGCGCGGGCGGTCGGTCTCGGACTGCACATTTCCCTCCCCAAGTCCCGTCGGCCTACCGCTCATGCTGCGTTGTTGAAGACCCATCGCGCGACGGCAATCAGATCGGTGTCCTCGTCCATCCTGCCGAGCAGCTGCAGTCCGAGCGGCATGCCCTCGTCGCTGAGCATCGGCAACGAGATGCACGGCCCCCCGAGCAAAGAGCCGGCCACCGTCACGGCCGGATCGCCGGTCGCCGCAAGGCCGAGCGGCGCGGCGCCCGTTGCAGCGAGCCCTACGAACGCATCGAACCTGCCGCCGACCCACGCGGCGCGCCGTCGGATCTCGGCCCGCCGCGCCAGCAGCGCCCGATACTGGTCAACTGTCATCGACGCGCTGTCGGCCTGACGCTGCCGTAGGACCTTGCCGAGCATCTCCGGCGGGCCCTTCGCGAAGGAGGCGAGCGGCCAGCGGAACTCCCAGTCGAAGATCTGGAATGTGACACTCAGCGCGTCGGCGACCGCCTGCTCGAGCGCCTCGATGTCCGCATCGCTGCGTCGGTCGGCGACAGCGATGCCCAGCCCTTCCAGCCGTGCCCGTGCGTCTGCGAGTGCCTTGCGCGCGCCCGGCGTTGTTCGCTCCCAACCACCCGTCTCGATGAGCGCGAGCCGCTTGGGCTTGCGCGGTGCCGGCGGCAGCACCGGGCCGGCCAGCCCGGCAAAACCCGGGTCACCGCCGACGCGCTCGCTGATCGCGGATGCCACGATCCATGCATCCTCAGGCGTTGCGGCGAGCAGGCCGGTGCAGCTCTGGCTGAGGTGGTCGTAGCTGCCCGCGCGGTTGAGCGCGCCGACGCTCGGCTTGAAGCCGACGCAACCGCAGAAGCTTGCTGGCCGAAGCGAAGATGCCACCACTTGCGTGCCAAGCGCCACGGGCAGGACGCCCGCACCGACCGCAGCCGCCGATCCGCTCGACGACCCGCCCGGCGTCCGTGCTGGATCGTGCGGGTTCGTGGTCTGATGGAACGGCTCCATCGTCGCGTATTCGGTGGTCGTGGTCTTGCCAAGGATGATCGCGCCGGCCTCGCGCAGCGCCTGAACGCTCGCCGCATCGCGCCGGGTCTCGGTACCCTTCCAGTAGGGTGAGCCCTGCCCGGTCGGCATGTCGGCCGTCTCGATGATGTCCTTGAGGCCGATCGGCATGCCATCGATCGGCGACAGGGGCTTGCCGGCCTTCCAGCGCGCATCGCAGGCCCGGGCGGCCGCTCGTGCACTATCGCGGGCGACATGCACGAACGCGCGCAGCACGGGCTCCCTCGCGTCGAGCTTTCCGAGGCAGGAATCGAGATAGGCGGACGGCAAGGACCGGCCGGCTCTGAAAGCATCTGCCTCGGCGAAAAAGCTCGTCAGCTTCAGATCCGGCATTGATGCGGCCCCCGCGGATGGGAACTGACCTGCGCTGCCGGCTCGAAGCTGGCGCATCGGCACCGAGGCGCAGCAGGTGGCATCGTCAGGAGCGCGCCATGTCGGGGCGCGCGCCCTGCCGCTTTACTTCGTGGCGTCGGCGATCTGCTTGATCGCATCGTAGGTGGACTTCACCGCCGGATACTTGGCGAGCACCTTCACCGTCGCCTCCGCGACCGCCTTCTGCGCGGTGGCCTGCTCGGCTGCCGGCAGCGACTTGAACACGCCGCCGTTCTTGGTCCAAACCTCGCGAGCGTTCTTGAGGTTGCCCTGGTTCCAGGTGTGGTTCTCTGCCTCGATGCTCTTGGCAACGTCGAGGATGGTCTTGCGCACGTCGGCCGGCTGCTCGGAGAGCCACGACTTGCTCATCAGGATGCCGGTCAGGATGCCCCACAGCCGCGTCTCCAGCATGTGTGGGGCGGCGTCGTAGTAGCGCAGCGTGGTGAAGATCGAGAGACCTGAGGACACCCCGTCGATCGTGCCCTGCTGCAGTGCCGGCAGCACTTCCGGCAGCGCCATCGGGATCGACGCCATGCCGAGTGCCTGAACGGCAGCCTGCTCGGCTTCCGACGCCAGCACGCGAATGCGCCGGCCCTTCACGTCTGCGAGCGTTGCCGCCGGCTGCTTGTAGCCGAAGTACTGCATGTCGTAGACGACGAACGCGGCAACCGTGACGCCCTTCTTGTCGCCGACGTCCTCGAGGATCTTGCGGAACTCGGGCTTGTTGGCTACCGCGCGAATGTGCTCGTTGCCCGAGAACAGGCCGGCCATCGACGTGGTCTGGAAACTAGGATCGACGCCGACGAAGAACTCGAACGGGCCGGCCAGCGCCTGGATGTTGCCGAGCCGCAGGCCTTCGATCTGCCGCGGGAACGGACCGAGCTGGCTCGCCGGGAACAGGTCGACGCGGACGCGGCCCTTCGTGGCCTCCTCCAGCTTGGCCTTGTAAAGCTTCATGTACTCGTGCTGCACGTCATTCTGGGTCTGGGTCCCGAACTTGAGCACGATCGGCTGCTGGGCAGCAGCCGGCGACTGGGCGAGCATCAGCCCGATCCCGCCAGCGAGTGCCAAGGATGAAACGGCGTTTCGAAACTTGGTCATCATGCGCTTCCTCCCGGAGATCGACCGCCGGTTGCGGCGGTCTTGAGGCCTCTCGCAGGATTGTCATCGCACGAGCGACCCGCCGTCAAGCCGGTGTCCGCACGAAGGAGCGCCGGTTCGTAACGATCATGCGGCGAGGATCTGCCTCACTTGCGGTCCAGCCTCGATGCCTTTCTCGCGCATGACATCGAGCACGGGCTTTGCCATGAAACCGTCGTAGGCCTTCTTGAAGGACGGCCGGGCGCGCACCGTGTCGAACCACGCCGCCACCTTCGGCCGCTTGTCCCACATGTGGGCGAGCTGCAGCTGCTCGAGACGGTTCACGTAGGGCGTGTAGGCGATGTCGGCCAGCGAGTAGTCGGCGGCGGCGAGCCACGGCGCCCGGCCGAGATCCTTCTCCATGTCGGCGAGCATCTTGTCGAACCGGCGTATTGCCGGCGCAAAATGCGAGGAGGCGACGCCCTTCTCATAGATGTCGATCTGCCGTTCGCGGCGGAACGGATCAGGGATCCGGCGCAGCACCTCGAGCGCCTCCTCGCGCGGCTTGGCGAGCAGCTGGTAGCGGAAGCCGATCGCGAAGCTGATCACCGAGGTGAGCTGATGGATCGCCTCGTCGAGCTGCTTCGTCCAATAGCGCATCCGGGTGCGCCCGAGCGGACTTGCAGTGACCAGCGATGGCCCAGGAAGGATCTCGGCCAGATACTCGAGGATGATGTTGGATTCGATCACGACGCCGCCGTCGTGCACGATCGTCGGCACCACCGCATTGGGGTTGAGCTTCAGGTACTCCGGCTTCTGCTGGTCGCCGGCACGCAGGTCGAGCGGGCGGCTGACGAAATCCTGGCCGCGCTCGGCCAAGATGATGCGCACTTTCTCAGAGCAGACGGACATGCCCGCGTGGTAGAGTTCGATGGTCATCACTAACTCCTGATCGTCAAATTGCGTCTGCCCGACGGATCGCGGCCCGCTGTCAGTCAAGCCATGCGGCCACGGTAGGCGGAGAGCTGCTTCATCGCAATGCAGCTATTCCGAGCTCAACGATGCGCTGCGACGCTTGGCCGAGGGCGGCAGCAACGGGGTTCACCGCCGGCCGGAATTGGGCCGCTCGGCGAGCATGACCCACTCTGCACCCATGACCGGGTCGCGCACGATCGCGCGCCAGGCGAACCCCGCCTGCTCGTAGGCGCGCACGGCCTTCTCGTTGCCCACGGCGATGAATGCGCAGGCGGCGACGGCCAGCGTGGTCGTGAATACCTCCTCGCGGATGAGCTCGAGCGCCATTGCCCCCACGCCGCGTCCGCGATGATCAGCCGAGGCGACGAACAGCTCGATCTCGTAGGTGCCGGCCGGCAACTCCGCCGGCAGCGGCGAACCGGTTGATCCGGCGTCGATCGCGTGCGCGTAGCCGACCGGCACCGGGCGGCCTGCGTCATCGACAGCCTCGATGATGCGGCACACCGCGGCTGTGCTGCTCATGGCAAGCATCACCTCCGCTTCAGTCGTCGTCTTGGGCCCCCACCAGCGGATCACCTCGGGTTGGGCGAGCCAGCGGCGAACCATCGGCCAGTCAGCTTCGGTGGCCGGCCGAAGTCTCACGATTGGCTTTGCCTCCAGCCCGCTCATGCACGGTCGCGCACATGCTGGTCGAGGAATGCCAGGACGTGCTCCAGGGTCGCCCGCTGCACCGGATCAGGCCGGTAGCCTTCGTCGCCGCTGCGCCGCGGTCCGAGCTGATAGGCATGCTCGGGATGCGAGAAGCTCGCCCACTCCGCGCGCTTGCCGGCCGCGACCAGCAACTCGTGCAGCTTCATGAATGGCCCCTGCAGATGGTCCTCATCGCGGCCGACGACCAGCATCGGCAGATCGGCCGGAAGTCTCGCGATCCGCTCGCGCGCGCGATCGATGTCGATGCGGCTGTCGGGGATAGGCGCGTGGAACTGCAGGTTCGCCTCCTTGCGCACGCCTTCGTACTTCAATCCCAGGAACTCGATGATCGCGGGCTCGCACATCGTCAGCGCCGCCGGCTTCGGCAAGTCGCTGCGACCGGCAATCTCGTGCACGATCTTCATCTGCAGCTCGCCGCCGTGGCTGACGCCGAAGAACCCGATCCGCCGAGCATCCGCCCACGGTTGTTGGGCGACGAACCGCAGGACCGAGATGACGTCCTTGTGGTCGAGCTCGAAGGGAATGTCGGTGCCGTAGGCGTCCTCGTGCTCCATGCGCCCCTCGGCGACCACCACGGCATAGCCGCGGGCCAGCATCGCTTCGAGCGCCCATCCCTGATTGATCGCCTGATCGACGAGGTAGGGTACGCCGAGCCCTCCGGAGCCGCCATGCAGCACGATGACGACGGGCAGCGGTGCAGCGGACCGAGGCAGCCGCGAGACCGCCGGCACGTAGAGGCCGTCGCCGGTGTAGACCATGTGCAAGCGTAACGGCCACGCGCCGCCGGGCATCGCGAGGTCCATGCTCAAATCGAGTGGCCCCATCACCGGCAGCCGGGGATGATGAACCCAACCCGCCGGGCGCGCATTGTCTTGATCACTCATCATTAGGTCCCGCTTCAGGCGCCATGACAGCGACAATTGCCATTGCCGAAAACCAGTCAGGGGCAGGTCAGCCCTGCCGACATATTGACCCTGTCGAATGTCGCAGTCCGACACGGGCGGTAACGTCAAATTAAGCCCTGCAGCCGATGATGGCATCAGTTGGAGCGACAGTTGTCGAACCAGGTCGTCGGGAGTTCAAGTGTGATGTTGCCGTCGCGTCGTGGCGTTCCACGCAGTAGCCGCATGCCGCATGTCGTTCGCGCTGCCGCATTAGCAGCGACGCTGTCGATGGCCGCTTGTGCGTCCGACAGTGAGCATCGGCGCCAGACCTACGCCCACGATGCGCAAATTGCCCGGGGCGCGATGGTCCAGAGCCGAGCAGCCGAGCCCGAGGTCGAGGATGACGGCCTGCCGGGACAAGTGCCGCCGCCGCTCAATCGCCGCCGCGAGATCGACGACCCGCGCGAGCCCTACAGCCCGAACTACGGCAATCCGAACGCTGCGCCGCAGCGTGCCGCCGCTGTGGTTCTGCCCCAGGCTGTCACGCAGCCGGTACGCCGTATGGCCGCCAATTGATGCCCGGCTACCAAACGGAATTTCCAGTTCCCCGGGCACGTCGGCAAGGTCGATTGCCCGCCCTTGAGAACAAGTCTTGCGCTGGACGTCTCTCTTCGATGCCTCACGCTCCGCAATCGAACTTTGGTTACAGCAAGTTGCTGGAGCGTGCCCGGGGCAAATTAGGACGCACGTCCATCTTCCCTCGTTGCGACCACTTGTCTATAAGTCGGGCATCAGGGGTTGCGCCTGTGCAAAACTATGTTGGCGTGCCGTCGCCCTCGAACGCAAGCAGGGGTGCGGAGGGGTGATTGTGCGCAGCTGCCAGGGCCGGAATACGGCTCGCGGCCACAGGTAGACAATCGGTGGTGGCGTACGCCAAGCGCCCGAAGCGGCGAGGCGTTGTCCGGAGTTGAGGGTGGGACATGTTCAAGTGCAATCCGTTGCAGTGGCTCTGGGGTCTGCTGCCGCTGACCCTTCTGTGGTGGATCGGCCTCCTCGGCATGCAGCAGAGAATCGAGGAGGACTTGGCACTGCGCGCCAACGAGCACCTCGCGCGTAACAATCTCGGCTGGGCCAAGGTCGTGTTCAAAGGGCGCGATGGCCTGCTGCAAGGGCGTGCAGAGGAAGAGAGCGACCAGCGCCGCCCGGCGACAGAGGTTGCCAAGGTATGGGGCATTCGCGCCCTCGAGGACCGGATCGAGGTCCTTCAAAACGTCAGGAACTACGTCTGGCATGCGACGGCCCGCGAGGGCGTGCTGGCGCTCACCGGCTATGTGCCGAACGAGGCTGCGCGCAAGGCAATTCTTGCGTCGGTGCGCAGCTCGTTCCCCAAGCACAAGGTCGAGGACAGGATGGAGCTGGCGCGTGGCGCGCCGGAGCAGAAGCAGTGGCTCGCCGGCACGGCATTCGCGTTGCGCCAACTTGCGGCGTTGAAGACCGGGGGCCGGGCCGGTCTCGAAGCCGCCGGGCTCGTTCTCGAAGGCGAAGCCGACAGCTCGAAAGGCTACGAGACCATCCGCAACGAGCTGACCCGATCACTGCCGCAGGGCATCAGCCTCAAGAACGACCGCGTGATGCCCCCGGTCGTCAAGCCGTTCACCTGGGCCGCAGCATTGCGCGGGCGCCAGATCGAGCTGACCGGCCACGTACCCAGCGTTGGCGCTCGAGATCAGATCAAGGCCGCCGCTGGCAAGGCGGTTTCCGGTGCTACGATCGTCGATCGCATGACGGTTGCATCCGGTGCACCTGGCGACTGGCAGAAGGTTGCAGCGATCGGCCTCGCAAAGCTCGGTCAGCTGAAGCAGGGCAGCGCCGAGATGGTCGACAACCAGCTCACTTTGAACGGCCTCACCGAAACAGAGGCCGCGGCCGAGGCTATTCGCAAAGCACAGAAGAGCGAGCTGCCTGCGTCCTACAGATTGATCGAGCAGGTGCGCCAGGATCCGGCGGTCAAAGCGGCCGAGGAGGCTGCCCGCCGTGCCGCCGCGGAGGCGGAAGCACGCCGTGTCGCCGACCTGCAACGGCAGCAAGCCGATGCGGAGGCCAAGGCCCGCGCCGCGGATGAGACGGCGCGGCGGCAGGCTGAGGCAGAGGCCCGCCGCGATGTCGATCAGCAGAAGCGATTGCTCGCCGAGCAGGAGGCCAAGCGCAAGGCCGAGGACGATGCGCGCCGGGCTGCGGAGGCCAAGCGCAAGGCGGATGAGGATGCGCGCCGGGCTGCTGAGACCAAACGCAAGGCCGAGGAGGCTCTGTCGGTGCGGCACGTGGAGGCTCAGCGTTGCCAGAAGTCGCTGCAGGCGGCGGTCGATGCCGGCACGATCACGTTCCAGCGCGCCAGCGCCGAGCTTGATCGGCGCAGCCACCAGACGCTCGATGCGCTCGCGCAGATCGTCAAGGGCTGCCCGGGTTTTGCGATCGAGGTTGGCGGCCATACCGACAACGAGGGTGAGCCGGAGCGCAACCTTCGCCTGTCGGAGCGGCGGGCCAAGTCAGTGCTCGAATACCTGCAGAAGATCGGCGTGCCGTCTGGAACGCTCACCTCGGTCGGCTACGGCGAGACCAAGCCCAAAGTAGCTAACGACAACCCGGCCAACATGGCAGTGAACCGCCGTATCGAGTTCATCGTCAAGCCCAAGTGACCGCTGCGATCTGAGTGCAGCAGGCAATTACTCCGACGATCGGGAAAATGTGACATGGACTACATGGTCGCGAAGTTCATCTGGTACGTGCTGCTCGCCTTCACGCTGGGTGCCTGGGTCGGCTGGTATTTCTGCGGCAAGAGCGACGGCGAGTGAGGCGGGGTGCACCCCAAGACACCGACACGTCTCGCGTAGAAGGGAAGGCCAGATGTTGACTTTTGCGTTGCAGTTCATGGCACTGATGCTCCTGGCGTACTTCGCCGGAGCATTCGTTGGATGTCTCGTGCGGCGGACGTTCTTCGCCCGTACCTTGCAGCCGGCAAAAGCGCAGCGCCCCGCGGTGGCGACGGCTGCGGCTTCCGGCAAGGCACCGGCCCAACATGAGCAGCCGACACGCTACGAGCGCGCCTTGACCGGAGCCGGCGCTCCGGCTGCGGCACCGGCACCCAAAGCGCCACCTGCGCCAGCGCAGGCTCCGGCAGCGGCTCCCCCAGCCGGACCGGCGGCAGCAGCGGCTGCGATCAGCGCAGCAGCGGCAGCGGTGGCTGCAGCACGTGCACAGCAGAAGCCGCCCGGCATCATGCCAGCCGCCATGGGCACATCCGGTCTGGCAAGCGTCACCGCGCCGATCGCTGCCGCTCGCGCGCCGGTCGCTGCAGCAGCTCCCGCTGCAGCCGCGGCCCCGGCAGGCGACCTCCAGGACCTGACGCGCATCCGCGCGATCGACGAGACCATGCAGAAGGCGCTCAGCGGCCTCGGCGTGCGCTCCTATGCCGAGATTGCGGCATGGAAGCCTGCCGATGTCGCACGTGTTGCCGGCGCGCTCAAGATTCCCGGGCGGATCGAGCAGGAGAACTGGATCGAGCAGGCGCAGATCCTCGCCAAGGGTGGCGAGACCTACTATTCGCGCCGCAAGCTGAAGGGTGAGCTGCCGTCCGCCCGCCCGACGCCCGACGAAGGCGAGCGCATCACCGTGCGTGTGCCGGCCGGCACGCGGCCGGCTGATGCGGCGCCAGCTGCTGCTGCAGCACCTGTCGACCTCAAGGCTGCCGCCGCTACCGCTGCTTCCGCGGTTCAGGCCGCCCAGGCGTCCGTATCGGCTGCAGCGCCTGCGGCAGCTGCGGCGGCCGCTGTTGCAGCAAAGGCCATGGCCGCTGCGCCGCCACCTCCGGCCTCTCCGGCCAAGATCGATCCGCCGGTAGTGGCCGTTCCGGCTGCCCAGGCGATCGCGACGCCGGCTGCTGCCGGAGCCCCGGCGGGTGCGGCGTCAGCAAGCCCTGTCGGCATGGCCCGCGACAGCCTGCAGCGGATCGCCGGCATCAATGCCGAGGTGGAGCGCCTGCTCAACGTGCAGGGCGTCACGCGCTATGCCCAGGTCGGCGGTTGGTCGGCGAGCGATGTCTCCCGCTTCGATCGTCTCCTCGGCTTCGAGGGGCGGATTGCACGGGAGAACTGGATCGAGCAGGCGCAGATCCTGGCCAAGGGCGGGGAGACCGCCTATGCCCGTGAGCTGGCCCGCAAGGCTGCGGAGGCAGTGCGGCCGGGACGCCCGGCTGATGGGGCGCAGGCCAAGGCCCCCGCTGCGGCGGCGTCTGCCGCCGTATCGACAACGGAGCGGTCCCAGAAGGATGATCTCTCGACGCTGCGCTCAGTACGCTCCGAGGCTTATCGCGGACCGGACGCGGCGCCAGCACCCGGCGGCCGGCCGGCCGACGATCTCAAGCGGATTCGCGGCGTCGGCGTGCTGATCGAGAAGAAGCTCAATGCTCTCGGCGTGACCCGCTACGATCAGGTCGCGAACTGGACGGCGGTCGACATCGAGCGGTTCAGCGAGAAGCTCGACTTCAAGGGGCGTATCGAGCGCGAGAACTGGGTTGAGCAGGCGCGCATCCTCTCCGCCGGCGGCCAGACCGAGTTCTCCCAGCGCGTCGACCGCGGCGAGGTCGAGACGAGCAAGCCGAAGGCCTGACGACGGGCCCTGCGCCCGCTCGACGACTGACGACATCGAGGGCAATCGGCGCGCACGCCGGTTGCCTTTTTTGTGGCTGATGCGTTTCATGAGCCCCAGTGTTGCTGAGGTCGTCATCGCCCGGGGAAATATTGATGTCCGTCGAGTATGCACCCAAGGGCCTGATCGGCCTTCTCACGCCCCAGGCCAACACTACGGTGGAGCCTGAGATGGCGATCATGACGCCGCCCGGCTATGCCTTCATCAATGCCCGCCTGATGAGCGACAAGCCCACCATCGAGGCGCGCCTGGTCGACTATTTCGCGACGCTCTCAGGCCAGCTGCGCCAGTTCGCAAATGCGCCGATCGGCACAGCGCTGGTGGCAACGTCGGGCATGTCCTATCTCGCCGGTGTCGAGGCGGAGCGGCGCATCCTCGATGAGGTCTCGGGCCGCTACGGGATCCCGGTATTCACCTCCGCGATCGCCTCGGTGCACATGCTGAAAGCGCTCGGCGCGCACCGCATCGCGCTCGTCTCGCCCTATCCGGAAAGCCTCAATGTGGAGAGCCGCAAGTACTGGACCGCGCACGGCTTCAAGGTCGCGGCCGAGACCGGTGCGTTCAAGGACGTCGGCAACTTCCATCCGATCTACTCGCTGTTCGGCGGCGAGGCGCTTGCCGCGCTCGATGCGCTGCCGCAGACCGAGCTCGACGCCGTCCTGATGCTCGGCACCGGCATGCCGACGCTGGAGCCGATCCGCCGCCGTCCGTTCGTCGGCAAGGCGCCGGTGATCTCGTGCATGCTGGCGACCGCCTGGCGCACAACGGCCGCGCTCGACAAGTCCCCGCTCACGCGCGCGAGCGCGCTGCGCTGGATCGAGAACCCCGAGTGGGGGCCGCGCCTCGACGCGCTGAAGGCGGTGATGTGAAGGCACTCAATTTGAGCCCGTGCATACAATTGCAGCTCAACATGTCACAGTCTACTGCGTCCTCTGGCGCTTGCAGAAGTACACTTGCCGTCCGAAAGTGAGTGTGTAGGCGTAAGGATGCACGCTACAATGCGAGCTTATGTGGCAGCGTTGGCGCTCTGGCTCGGCGGGTGCTCTGCGACCCATCCGCTTGATGAAGCCAAGACTGTTCAGCCTGCCCCGAAAATCATCGTCAAAACAGTCTACAAGACAATTCCGGGGCCAGAGCGGATCGTTGTCGTCGGGCCCGAGCGACCTTGTCCCGCTGCTGAACCACATGTTGGCCCGAATTGTCCCAGGCTGCCTGAGACAAGTGTTTTCAAAAAGTGCCAGAGCCTCAGTGTGCGACAATCCGAGTGCAATGGGGATGTAGATTGCAAATGGGTACCAAGTTTCCGACGTGATGGTTGGGGGCGGTCGTACCCGATGTGCCTACCAAAAATAGTCGTCGAAGAGATATCTGAGCCAAAGCGAGAATAGGGGCGCTGCTCGCGGGCCTACCCGCTGGCAATCCGATGAGAAGCGCCGCGTGTTGCCCCATCACTTCAGCATCGCCTGCATGCGCTCGACCAGCGTTGCCGGGGCGGCAACGGTCTCGGCGATGATCTTCTGCAGCTCCTCGCCGGAAAGCGGATTGAGCTCGGCTTTTGCCTTCTCGATCTCGGCCAGGAACTCGGCGTCCTTCACCATCGCCATGAAGGCGGTGCGCAGGGCGCGCGTGCGATCCGCCGGCAGTCCGGGCGGGGCGACGAATGAGCGGCCAACGTCCTCGGCGCTCACGTAGAACTCGAGCAGCCGCTTGTCGTCGGGCGTCTTGCCGAACTCCGCAAAAGCTGGAACGTCCGGCAGCTCGGGATGCCGCTTCAGCGAGTAGGTCACGAGGATGTTGATCTTGCGATCCTTGATCCAGTCGGCCCGCCGCGCCTTGATCGTGCTGTAGGATGTGAGCGCGGTATCGACCTCGCCGCGCTCCATCGCCAACAGTCCGTCGACCGAGCCCGGGTAGGGGCCGATCGTCTTGAACCTGGCCTTCAGGATTCCGTTGAGCAGCTTGGGGTAGCCTTCGGTTGGCGAGCCGGCGCCGGTGCTGGCGGCGGTGGCCTCCTGGACGAGCGCATCCTCAACGCGCTTGATCTTCGAGGTCGCCATGCTGAGCTGGATCTGCGCGATCGATGTCGCGCGGCCGATCCACGTCATCTCGGCGCTCTTGTACTTTACCCCCGGGTTCTTGATCGCCTCCTCGATCGCCAGCGTCTGGGTCAGCGTCGCCATCGACGTGCCGTCCTTCGGCGCGGCGGAGTAGAGGAAGTTTGCGGCAGTCAGGCTGCCCGCCCCCGGCATCTGCTGCGGGACGACATTGGGCCGGCCGGGCAAGTGCTTGCCGAGGTGGCGGGCGACGAGCCGCGCGTAGTAATCGTAGGTTCCCGCCGGGCCGAAGCCGATCAGCAGCGTGATGGTCTTGCCTGCATAGAACTGATCGGCCGACTGCGCATTGGCGCTCGTCGCACTGGCAATCAGTGATGCCGACAGGGCTGCGAGAACAGCGCATGCTCTTCTACCCACGCCACGCACTCCCTATCGCTGCATCCGAGCCACTCGCTGCCAGACAGGCTCGCAATCGCGCCGCGCTGATGTCAAGGCGTCGCCGCTCCTTCACGCGATGACACGTGCTTCCACCTATCGAGTGGACTTGGCGGGCAATGCGGCATCCCAGAAACGGACGCTGCCGTCGGCGCTGGCAACCGCGGCGCGGCTGCCGTCTGGCGCAAAGGCGAGTGCATGGGCCGGCGTGCCGCCCTCGGCAGGCGCGCGCACAACGCGGCTCTGCCTCAGATTCCACAACTGCACCGTTCCGTCCTCGGCTGCCGATGCCAGCACGTCGCCAGAGGGCGAGAATGCGAGGCCGCGCACGCGCCCCTTGTGCTGGGAGTTGAGCCGATAGAGGCTCGAGGAAGACGTGCTCCACACCCGGATGCGGCCATCGAGCGCCGCGGCTGCGACGTGTCGCCCGTCCGGCGAGAACGCCAGCGCCGAAACCGGCTCGCGATGCCCGCGATAGGTGCGCACCAGGGACAGATCGCCGGCCCGCCACAACCGTACGGCGTGGTCCTCGCCACCCGTTGCGATGAACCCGCCGCGTTCAGCAGAGGCGACGGCCGTTGCCGCGCCATCGTGCGCCTCGATCTGGCCAACGGGGGACTGCGGTGCGCTTGCATCCCACACGGTCAAGATCGAATCCGCGCTCGATACGAGTAGCCGTGCGCCCTCGCGCGCAAAGCCCACGGCCGTTATGCCAGCCTCGCCGCGGCGGAAGCTGGCGACCCGCTGGCCGGTATCGAGATCCCACAAGGCGACGCGTCCATTACCGTGGCCGGTGAGCGCGCGGCGGCCGAGCACTGACATCGCTGTCGCCGCCCCTTCGGTCGGCTCGATCGTGCGCACCGTGGCGCTGCTCGCAGCATTCCAGACTTTCAACTTGCCGTCCGCGCCGGCCGTGACGATCGAGCGCCCGTCGGGCGTGTATCCTACGGCGGTGGCGCCGCCGCGGTGTCCGGAGAGCATCGTGATGCGCGTCGCTTCCGCTCCACCGCTGCGGGCGAGCGATGCCTTCTCGACGACCTTTTTGCTGTTGCCGGCAGCACCTTCCGTCGAGCGCATGAAACCCGGCACGTCGTCCTTGTAGGCGATCGCCCAGCCGGCGATCGCGGCGCCCATCGCAAACTTGAGCGCGAATGAGCGCCATTGCCGCCCAGTGCCGAAGCGGACCGGCTTCGGCCGCGGCGGGCGCGTCCGTTTGGGAACCGGCACCGGCAACTTCTCGATCACGATCGGTTGCGATGGCTGACGACCGGGCTTTGAGGGGGACCGCGTTCCAGGCGCGGAAACCTCCGAACCGGGGGCAGCCGCCGCCGCAACGCCCGGTTGCTCGATCGTGCCCAGTAGCCGAGCGCCGGCGGGAGCGGCATTCTGCTTCAGACCCTCGATGTAATCGAGCATCTGTCCGGGGGCACCCGGCGCATCTGGCGAGGGCTGCACCATGCTGGGCTGCAATGGGAGCTTGACCGTTCGGCCTCCCCCATCGGGCTCGACAGCCGTCCTGCCGGTTGCCCTGCGCAACCAGCTCGACTTGGCCTGATCCGGCGCGAGCAGATCGCCGCGCCAGGCCGCGATCGATTGCGGACGGGCGTCGGGATCGAGCCGAAGCGCCCGGTCGACTGCAGCGAGAAACCTCGGCCGGTAGGATGCGAGCGCGACCTCCTGCAAGGGGGACAGGTCGTCCTTCACCACGCGGGAGGGTGCATCGTGCGGCCGCTTGCCGGAGATCGCGTGATAGAGCGTGGCGCCGAGTGCATAGATGTCTGTCCACGGCCCTTGCCGCACGCCGCTCTCGGCATACTGCTCGTAGGGGCTGTAGCCCGGCTTGACGAGGGCGCTGACGGTTCGCGAGCGTGATGCGATCTCGCCGCGCGCAGAGCCGAAGTCGATCAGGACGGGGGTGCCGTCCGTGCGGATCATGATGTTGTCAGGCGCGATGTCGCGGTGGAGGTAGTCGGCGGCGTGCACGGTCTCGAGCGCCTCGAGCAACGGCGCCAGCATGTCGTCCAGCTCGCGTTGGCGAGGCGCACGGCCAAGGCCCCGCAGCCAGTTCTTGAGGCTCTGCCCCTCCTCGAAAGTCAGCACCATGTAGGCGGTGCCGTTCGTCTTGAAGTAGCGGAATACGCGGACGATGTTGGGGTGATCGAAGCGGGCGAGCGTCTGCGCTTCGTCGATGAAGCGGTCGAGCCCCCATTGGAAGTCCTCGACCGATTCCTGATCGCGCGGAACGGCAGCGAGGCCATCGCTGCGGGCGGCGAAATCGGTCGGAAAATATTCCTTGATGGTGACCTTGCGTGCGAGCGCGATCTCTTCGGCGAGGTAGGTCATGCCGAACCCGCCGGCGCCGAGCACCCGCTCGATCCGGAAGTCTCCGACAAGCTCCGTCCCCGACGGAAGCGCCAGAACGTTGGTCATACCGGCCCGCGCTGCGACGGGTAACCCCGCCGCTGGTCCCAATTCATCCCCGAGTGGACCCATTGCAGGCCATCGGGGCCGAGGCGAATCCCCGGCTACCCTGAGCCAGCCACGACACTTCGATCACAATGTGGCGAAGGAGCCGCATATGGTTGATTGTGCGCGTCCGCTGCGGCGCCTGTGCACCACTTTCCCGGCCGGCGATCCGGGAGGCAGGGTAGGCGTTATCCGGTCAACGGCCGTCACTTGTCGTTATCTTCGGCATCGTCAGAATCGATGACCTCAGGCTCCACTGGGTCAAGGCGCATCTCAAGTTGCGGCGTCGCAGGTGGGTCGGGCAGGTCAGCAGGTTTTATGGCTCTGTTGCCGATGGCCTCGGCGTGGACTGCGAGCTGATTGTCATTGGTATAGATCGTCGTGGCGCCGACTGTTCTCGCAATGGCGACGACCTGGCGATCAAATTTGATCTTGGCCCACTCAGCACCCGGCGTTGCACCGCGTTTGTCGCCCTTGGCAATAGCATCACGCGTGAGCGCCGCAGCTTCTACGGCCGCACGCGTACCGAACTCAGCGACTCGAAAAAATTTCGATCGCGCGATGATCTCCAGGTACTTCGGACCCGCGTCACCTGCACGTACGAGGAGCTCACTCAACGCGGGTGTCGGCACGATGATCCGCTCGCCAGATTTCTGAATTGTTGCTACGAGATGGTCGATGCGAGGGGTGCTGCCGACGCCATCCTGAATTTTAGGGTCGAGAAAGTAGATCAGAAAATTGGCGTCAAACACGATCATGACCGCAACGCCTCACCGTTGCGCAGTTGAGCAAGGTCGGTTAGCGGATCGTCACCCCAGTCAGCGCCATCGATGCCATGGAGGCGTTTGATCACGTCAGCAAGCGGCGCATCATCGAGGATTTCGAAGTCCTTGATGTCGAATGACCGCATGAGCCACCCACCGGTGGCAAGCCGCATCCAGTCCCCCGAGCCGGAAACGCGGACGAGCGAACCGTAGATGTGTTTTCCGAGATCTCGAGCGAGAGACCGGCGCGCGTTGCAGCGCTTGTAGAGTTGGTGATTGTCTTGGAGCCAGACTGGCGGACGATCACCAACCCCGCCGACCTTAATGATGACGCCTTCGAGCACACCGTCCTCGCGGAACGGACCGTACTCCAACGGTTTCGGTCGGTTCCGCCCCTGAAACGTGATTACCTCGGTGCCGGTTTCATCGAGCACCTGCCCAATGGCGTCATCGTTGGCCAACATGTCATCGAGAGCTTGGAGCGCCCTTAGCGCTGTCGGATCGCCCCGGCCGCGTGATGCATCGTCCAGCCGCCGTTCGACCTTGGGAGCGGCGACTTCCTCAATTCTGGCCAATAGGATTGCGCTGCCCCGCTCCACATCTACAAAGTGGACGCGATCCGGTTCGCCAAGTAGCTTTGCAAACTGCAGCATGTACTCGGCCAGGCGCTCCATTGGTAGCGACTCCGGCGTGTAAACGTCGATCTTGAACCTACGTTGTGTATCCTTGTTCATCGTCAAGCTCCGCTCTTGGTTCTCATCTTGTTCTGAGCGTGGTTTCAATCTCACTAAACGCCGGTAGGTCACGGTGCTTGCATGGTGACAGTATACCGCTGTCGCGGCAACAGCGCGTCATCCCTTCGGTTGTAGAGTTTGCAAAGCTTCGAATAGCTGCCTGACGGCAATTAACGAAGCTCGGCAAAGAGTTCGATATGCGCCCACGAAGGCAGGCCAACGGCTGCAGATCTCCGCCCAATGTAGGCTCGTCCGGCGCATGACAACCTCGCCTGCGCATGCTTGAGTTGCGGCACGGCACACCGGCCACAGGAGCCTTCCCATGACTACGCTCGCGGGCAAGACCATGCTGATCACCGGTGCCAGCCGTGGCATTGGCCTTGCGATCGCGTTGCGGGCAGCCCGCGACGGCGCCAATGTCGCGATCCTCGCCAAGACGGCGGAGCAGAATCCGAAGTTGCCGGGCACCATCCACTCTGCCGCCGCGGAGATCGAGAAGGCCGGCGGCAAGGCTCTGGCGGTACAATGCGACATCCGCTCGGAGGAGCAGATCGAGGCGGCCGTGGCAGCGACACTTGCCCGCTTCGGCGGCATCGACATTTGCGTCAACAATGCCTCGGCGATCAATCTCGGTGGTATCGAAGAGGTGCCGCTCAAGCGTTTCGATCTGATGAACGGCATCCAGATCCGC
>SXGT01094848.1_pt1 | contig 25071 bp, 20 predicted proteins | sample 3176221 | NCBI WGS metagenome assembly SXGT01 (sample SAMN11356862, study PRJNA531348) | freshwater metagenome | isolation source: freshwater sample F1-120 | place: China: Fuxian Lake, Yuxi | collected 2017-12-25
GCTTCCAAGCCGACACCAGCCAGTCGTCTTGACGGCGGATGTAGTAGACGAGACGCAGGTCGAACAAGCCCAGCGCGGGGGCGAAGGCCGCGGCAAAACCAGGATTGCAGAGGTTCTCCGCGGAAATGATGGCCTTGTCGAAACGAGATCCGGCGCGCGTCAGGCTTGCATGCAGCGAACGCAGCCTGTTGGCGATCTCCGCATCGCCGTCTGCATCCCTCGCGTGCAGGGCTTCCAGCGCGCCGACGGGGTTCGCTACGACTTCGCCTTGAGTCGGAAACTGGAAGTCCAGATCTGCAACGAGATAGCCGCGGGAGCGGATCTCACCGAGGTTCAGGGAGAGGAAGTCCTGAATGCTGGTGCTGGCGACTTTCGAGTGGCCGATGTGCAGGTAGAGAACGGGCTTCATCGCGGTGAGGTCTCGTCGTCACTTCGTCTTCGACGGCGCCGCGGGCTTCTGTCCGAGCGGCTCGATCGTCCAGTGGTGCTCTTCCAGGTAGAGTCCGAGATCCTTGGTCCGGTTCTGCACGATGAGGTTCTCCTCGGCAGGCCGTTCGTGGAATCGATGGACGCCATTGCTGTCGAGCAACCAGATCGGCAGCGTGAACTCGCCGGAGAGCAGGCGGATCTTGTCGAGGTGCAGCGTGACATGACCCTCTGCGAATTCGAAGCAGATCCCATCGAGTTGAGTCGATTGCGCCCAGACCATGGTGCTGTCGCCGCGAATCGCGCCAACCGCGAGTGAGAGCCGTTCCGGACGCTTGACGCTGTTGCGAACGTGCACGCGCAATGCGGCTTTGTCGCCGGGAGCGAACTTGTTGCGGCGCTGCCCGGTGACGGGGTCGATCAGCACCGCTCCGAGGATGCGTGGGTGGTCGTTCTCGTCGTACTTGTCGGCGACCTTCAGTTTGTCGAACGCGCACTTCTCGACCGCCCCTGCCACGTTGTTCTCGAAGGTCGAGTACTCGTTCGTCACCAGAATCGAGTCGCCCATCATCTGGACCTTGCCGTCTTTCATCCAGATGGCCTGGTCACAGAGTTGGCGGACGTCGTAGAGCGAGTGCGAGCAGAAGAAGAGGGTCTTGCCGGCGCGCTTGAAGTTCCAGATCTTGTCGACGCACTTGCGGCGGAAGTTCATGTCACCGACGGCGAGGATCTCGTCGATGATGAGAATGTCCGGATCGACCGCTACCGCGACGGAGAACCCGAGGCGCGCGCCCATTCCAGACGAGTAGGTCCGGATCGGCGCATTGATGAAGTCGCCGAGTTCGCTGAATTCGATGATCTCGTCGACCTTCTTCTGCGCCTGCTTGCGCGAGAAGCCCATCATCGCCGCGTTCATCAGGATGTTCTCGCGACCGGAGAAGCTCTGATGAAATCCTGCGCCCAATTCGAGCAGACTCGCGACGCGACCGCGCACCGTGAGGCGGCCTGCTGTCGGGAACGTGGTGCCGGACAGGATCTTCAGCAAGGTCGACTTGCCGGCGCCGTTGGATCCGATGAGCCCGACGCACTGACTTGGCTCGACCTTGAAGTTGATGTCCGTCAACGCATGGACGGGCTTGTGCCACGGTCTCTTGTTCCAAGGCAACTTCTCGAACAGCGGCCCCCAGGGGTTGCCGTAGATTCGATAGGTCTTCGAGAGTCCTTCTACTTCGATCGAGGGTTTCATCAGTGGCGGCGGCCTGTTCGTCGCGGCGATACGCTTCATCATCGGCCTGCGGCACCTTCTGGGTAGAGGAGAGTCGGGGTTTCCGGTCCCCATGGTTGCGGGCGGAATCGCGCCTCGCCAAGGTTGATCTGCGGCGGCTTGGCTGCCGATGGGGACCAGGTGCTTTCACGACAGCCAGAACTGGACATGCGAAATCGCGACCGCTCGCTCGAAGTCGAAACCGCGCTCTGCGCTGTTGCGCGTGCGTGCCAGGCAACTCTGCTGGTGCGTCGGCAGACCCTTGGGGCGACCGCTTCGTTGGCGAAGGAAGACAAGAGTCCGGTGACGGTGGCGGACTTCGCGGCGCAAGCCGTCGTGGCATCTGCCCTGCAGCATGCGTTCTGCGACGATCCTCTGATCGGCGAAGAATCGGCTGACGCGCTCCGGTCGGAGTCGTCGGCGGCGATGCGTCGCGAGGTTGTCGCGGTGGTGGCCAAGGCGCTCGGGACCCCGGTATCCGAGTCCGAGACGCTCGCGTGGCTCGATCGCGGCAACTCGAAAGGCAAGGCCGAGCGCTACTGGGTCCTGGACCCTGTGGATGGCACCAAAGGCTTCTTGCGCGGAGGGCAGTATGCGATCGCGCTCGCGCTGGTGGAGTGTGGTGAGGTCGTGGCCGCCGTCCTGGGCTGCCCGGCCTACGAGGCGAACGGCATGCGCGAACCCGGCATCATGCTCGCTGCGACGCTGGGACACGGTGCCTTCGAGTTGCCCTTGCACGGCGCGGACACGGCAACGCGTCGACCACTCCGTCGCCAGCGCATTCAAGACGGCGCGCGTCTGCGCATGTGCGAGTCCGTGGAGTCAGGACACACGGACCAGGGCGTTGCTGCCCAAGTGGTCGCCGCGCTCGGCATGCAAGGCGCGGCATTGCGGATGGACTCGCAGGCGAAGTATGCGGCGGTGGCCCGCGGCGACGCGGACGTCTACTTGAGGCTGCCGACGCGCAAGGACTACCGGGAGAAGGTCTGGGACCATGCGGCCGGAATGCTCGTGCTCCAGGAGGCCGGCGGCGTCGTCACGGATGTGGATGGCAAGCCCCTCGATTTCTCGCATGGCGTGGCCCTTCAGAAGAATCGCGGCGTCATCGCCAGTGTTTCGTCGGAGCACGGCAGGATCGTCGAAGCGGTGCGTTCTGCGTTGGGCTGATTCCTTGGCTGGGTCGATGCCCGATGGCTTCGGCTTCACCGCGGGATAAGGTCCTTCCGACATAGGAATCCGAATGTCTGAATCCCAGGCGCTGGTTCGCACCTTTGACGCAGCGACCGCCCCGCGCGGCGCCTTTCGTCACATCCTTCCGATCCTCGACTTCCCCCGGGTTGTCTGGGACAGCCGAAACCTCGTCGCCAACTTTGCGCGGCGCGAGTTCTTGGCCCGCTATCGCGGCTCGACGCTTGGGCCTGCGTGGGTGGTCGTCCAGCCGCTCTTGATGTTCGTCATCTACTACCTGGTGTTCGGCATGCTGTTCGGCAACTACCGAGCAGGCCAACCGCCAGACCCGAACTTTGCCTTCTACCTGTTCACGGGAACCATGGGGTTCAGTGCGCTCGCCGAAGCGACGACGAACCACTGCGGCGTCGTCGTCGGCAATGGCAATCTGGTCAAGAAGGTCGCGTTCCCTTCTGAAGTGCTGCCGCTGCCCGGAACCCTGGTGACGCTCTCGACCTATCTGGTCGGAGTGGCGGTGGTCTGGATCGCCTGGGCGGTGTGCTCCTTGTGCGGCATCGAAGTCGCCTCGATGCGACTGTCTTGGACCATGCTGATGCTGCCGGTGGTGCTCGCCATCCAGTTCATGATGATCCTGGGCATCGGGTTGTTCCTTGCGAACCTCTACGTGTTCGTTCGCGACATTCGCCACATCTGGGGCATCGTCACGATGGTCTGGATGTTCCTGAGCCCGGTGTTCTGGGCGCCAGCCACGGTGGTCGAGAAGCTGGGTCAGGAGACCGCCGAGCTGCTCTTCGCGTTCAACCCCGCCTATTCCATGCTGATGTCGCAGCGGATCGCCTTGGGCGCCGCGGATGCGGTGGTGGACGGCGGGATGTCGCTGCACTTTGGCGCGTTCTGGGGGCACCTGGGCATCTCGGCTGCTTGGGCCGTTGGTTTCTTCGTCCTTGGCTTCAGCACCTTTGTCAGCCGCAAGCGCAAGTACGCGGACCTGGTCTGAGGGACCCACGTCCTAGCCGCGGCGTCCAACCAGATTTTCCGGGTCGCCCGGGGCTCGGCCCGGGGGCGGATCGGGGCGCATTGGACACGCGAGATCGCGAATTCGACCCATCTTCCTCCCATCTCGCCCGTTGCGCCGGGCCCCGGCGATCCGTATAACGCTTCGCCCTTTCGATCCTAGACAGCGCGCGAGCGACCACGACAGATGACCCTCGGCATCCTTGGCAAGAAACTGGGCATGACCCAGATTTTCCGCGACGACGGCTCCTGCATCCCCGTGACGGTGGTGCAGGCCGGCCCCTGCCGTGTCCTGCAGGTCAAGATGGTCGCCGCTGGCGAGCATCCTGAAGGCCACCGCACCAGCACGGGCAACCGCGGCAAGAAGAGCGGCAAGCAGGAGCGCGCCCGCGCAGCCGACGGCTACTACGCCGTGCAGCTTGGCTTCGACGAGAAGCCGGCGCGCACCAGTGCGAAGGCTGACCTCGGCCACGCGAAGAAGGCTGGCCTGGACAACACGCGCCGCTTCGTCCGCGAATTCCGTCTCGGCGAAGCCCCCAAGGTGAAGCCGGGCGAGGACGTGACTGCGAGCTTGCTCGATGGCGTGCAAAACGTCGACGTGGTTGGCATCACGAAGGGCCGCGGCTGGGCCGGCACGATCAAGCGCTGGAGCTTCCATCGCCAGCCGACATCGCACGGCAACTCGCTCAATCACCGCACCGCTGGTGGCCTCGGCCGTCAGCACTCGATCAGCAGCGGCGTGCCCAAGGGCAAGAAGATGGCCGGCCATTACGGTGTCGAGCGCGTGACCGTGCAAAACCTCGAGGTGGTCAAGCTCGACGCGGACCGCAACCTGGTCTTCCTGCGCGGTGCCGTCCCAGGCCACAACAATGGCTACGTGATGCTCAGCAAGAGCGTCAAGATCAAGATCAAGCGCTGATAGCGCCGCACACCTAGCAACCCGCAACAAACATCATGGCACGCTCTCGTCGCAAGAATGGTGGCCCCACGCGAGGCCGCTTCAAGAAGAAGAAGCTCGGCAAGGGCTACCTTGCCAACCGTGCGGAACGCGTCGGTTCCCGTCCGGTGCTGCGCGTCACCGATGCCGAGGCGACGGACGCCTCGTCGAGCAAGAAGGGCTGAGGCCCACTGCGGGCGGAGCGCGACAGCGGACTCTGCCCCCTCGCCCGCGGCTCGCGCATGACAGCGCACGAAGTCGATGTGGTCGTTGCCGGTGGCGGTGCTGCCGGCCTCTTTGCCGCGGCAGTCGCGGCGCGTCGAGGCAGGACCGTTGCTCTGCTCGAGAAGAGCGAGCGTCCTGGCCTGAAGATCCTGATCAGTGGCGGCGGTCGCTGCAACCTGACGACGACCCGATCCGGCAAGGACCTCGAGCGGCAGTATGGCGAGCGCCGGGGCCGGTTCTTGCGCCACGCCTTGCACCTGCTGCCGCCGACTGCGGTTGTCGAGCACTTCGAACGATTGGGCGTGCCGCTGCGCGAGGAGGATCTGGAGAAGGTCTTCCCGATTTCGCAGAAGGCCCGCGATGTGCTCGATGCGCTGTTGCGCGATTGCCGGGACAGCGGTGCGAAGGTGCATGCCAAGACGCCGCTGCTCACGCTGCGTCACGACGGATCGCATTTCGTTGCGAGCACACCGTCCGGGAACTTCGTCTCACAGAGTTTCGTGCTCGCGACTGGCGGGCTCAGCTACCCGAAGACCGGGGCCACGGGCGATGGCTACAGCATCGCCATGTCGTTTGGACACACGATCACGAAGACCTTCCCCGCGCTCGCGCCTCTGCGAGTCGAAGAGCCGTGGGTGCGCAACCTGCAAGGCATTGTGCTGCATGGCGTGGAGTTGTCGTCCCTCGATCGTCTTGGCAAGGTTCTGACGCGCCGCACGCGGCCGATCTTGTTTACGCACAAGGGGCTCTCGGGACCGGCGCCGATGGACCTCGCTGGGGACATCGAAGAACAAGGCGGCGGTCAGGTGCGTTTCGATTTCGTGCCGGAGATGTCGGCCGAAGCGTTGGAGGCGCAATGGCTGGATGCAGCGAGGTCGCACGGCAAGAGGGGGGTCGCGTCCCTGTTGCCGGCAACGCTGCCGGATCGCGCGCGCGAAGCAATCGTCGGGATTGCGCAGTGCGAGACCCTGACGCTTGCGAACTTCGATCGCGCAGCGCGGCAGCGGTTGTTGCGCGCGACGAAGGATCTGCGCGTGCTGGTTCGACACAGCCTCGGCTTCGACCACGCAGAGGTCACTCGCGGTGGCGTTGCGCTCGACGAAGTCGACCCCAAGACCATGCAGTCGAGGTTGCAGCAAGGGCTGTGGTTGTGTGGCGAAGTGCTCGACATCGACGGGCCGATCGGCGGATTCAACTTCCAGGCGGCATTCGCAACCGGTCGCGTCGCGGGCAGCCATGCGTGATCGAGTCATTCTCGCTTGGACCGTCGTCGATGTTGCGGTGCGTGGGTCGCAGATTGGATCGTCACACTGGCGCGGGCCTTCGGCGCGTCACCGCCATGTCGGATGCTCGATCGCGTCGTCGGTCCTCTTCCGTGGCTGCACTAGCATCTGAGCCGTGATCGGCGACACGATCTTTGCGACCGCCAGTGCGCCCGGACCTGCGGCTCGCGCCGTCGTGCGCTTTTCGGGGCCAGCAGCGTTTCAGGCGGCCGAAGCTGCGCTCGGTGCGCAGTTGCCGCGGGAACGTGCGCAGCGCGACCTCGAGGTCGGGATCGAGGGCTTCAAGGTCGGTGCGCTCGTGCTCTGCATGCCAGGCCCGCGCAGCTACACCGGCGAGGACTGCGTCGAACTGCATGTTCCGGGCAGCGCGATCCTGGTGGCGGAACTGTGTGCCAGGGCCAGGGCCGAGACCGCGATGGGCGTGCGGCCGGCGCTGCCCGGCGAGTTCACCGCTCGCGCATGCCAGAACGGTCGCATGGATCTCGCGCAAGCAGAAGGCGTGCTCCTGCTCATCCATGGCGAGGATGCGCAGCAGGTGCGCAGTGGCGCCGCCTGGCTCTCTGGCGGACTCTCGGCTTCTATCGCGCGGATCCGCAGCCGGTGCCAGGACGCGCTCGCGCTGCTTGAAGTGGGTCTCGATTTCGAAGTCGGCGAGACCGGCGAAGTCGAGGAGGCCGCGTGGCGACAACCCTTGCTCGAGGCTGCCGTGGACGCCGGCGCCTTGTTGCAGTCTTTGCCGCGCGCTGCGGTTGGCGGCGAATGCCTGTTGCTCGGCGCCAGCAATGCTGGCAAGTCATCGCTCTGCAACGCCCTGCTGGGACGCGATGCGTTGTTGGTCGACGGAGCCCGCGGCACGACGCGAGATCTGGTGCGGGTCGAACTGCCGTCTCGTGCGGTGTTGTGGGACGCACCGGGCGATCTTGACGAGCCGGATGCCGTCGATCGCGCGGCCTTGGAACTGCGCACGCGGCTCAGCGGTCGGGCCGCGGCGGTGCTGCTCGTTGTCGATCCGCTCGACATGCCGCGTCGCCTGGCGAGCCCGTTGCCTTGCCTCGCCGTGGTGTGGACCAAGGCGGACACTGGATGCGTGCTTGGACCAGGGCAACGCAGTGCATTATTGGCGGCTGCGCCTTTCGCTGCGGACGCTCCTGAGTTCTTCGTCAGTGCGCGTACCGGGGAGGGGCTCTGTGCGCTGCACGATTTCCTCGCGCTGCATTGTCGTGGTGGCGCGTTGGATCCCGGCGCGCCGATCCGGCATGCGCTCGCGGACGCATCGGCTGCAATCGAACGCGCCGCAATGGCCACGCAGGCCGAACTCGCAAGTCAGGACATTCAGGAAGCGCTGCGAAGTCTGCAGCAGGTCGATGGCAGCCACTGCGTCGAGGATCTGCTCGACCGCATCTACAGTAGGTTCTGTCTGGGGAAGTGAAGGGTCCGTCGCCGGAAACCCGCCCGGCCGCCTGGGTTTCGTGCGCGTCAGGCTTTGACACACGATTCCTTGTGCCGCTAACGTCTCGCCCGTCGCGTCGGTCGCAATTCCTGGGGTCAGCCAGGGATGACGGTCGCGGCAGGTTCCCATGCGCTGTCCCTACTGCAAGGCCGACAACGATCGCGTCATCGACTCGCGCGCCAGCGCGGATGGTTTTGCCATCCGTCGCCGTCGCGTCTGCGCCGATTGTGGTCGTCGCTACACCACCTACGAGCGGGTTGAGACGGCCCCGCTTCGCGTGGTGAAGAAGAATGGCGAGCGCGTTGCGTTCGACCGGCAGAAGGTGCTCAGCGGAATGATCCGCGCTTGCGAGAAGCGGCCGATCGCCCTCGAGACTCTCGAGACGATTGCCGACCGCATCGAGCGGCAGTGCATGGAAGCCTTCGACAAGGAGGTGCCGAGCAAAGTGATCGGCAGCCTCATCATGCAGGAGTTGCGGCAACTCGATCAGGTGGCCTACGTCCGATTCGCGTCCGTCTATCGCGAGTTCAAGGATGTCAGCCAGTTCCTCGACGAGCTCAAGCCAATGCTCGAGAAGCGACGGGAGGGCGGAAACGATGAAGCGGCGGGCAGAGCATCTGGTGCTGAAACGTGATGGTCGAACCGAGTTCTTGCGCGCGACGAAACTCGCGCGCTCCGTCCATTTTGCGCTGCAAAGCGTTGGCGTGGACGAAGACTGGCGCGCGCTCGACCTGACGAGCGCGGTGCTTGCCGGCCTGCGCGCGCGTCGCGAACAGGTGATCGAGGATGGCGCGCCCGTGCTGTCGACTGCGGAACTCGCATCGGCCGTGCACGGAGTCCTCGTGGCCAATGGCCACGCTGCCGCTGCCGTGGCTTTCGAAGCGACATTTCGCGAGCGCGAACTCCGTCGTGCGTTGCTGACGCAGCGAGGGCGCGGAATGGCCCTTGTCGAAGAAGGCCCGGCTTCGTTGGCGCCGATCGGCGCCAGTTCCCGCAATCGACTCGCCAAGGACTGATCCATGCGTCTAAAGCGTCTCGTCGCCCGCGGCTTCAAGTCCTTTGCCGACCGCACGGAGTTCGAGTTCGACTCCCGACTCACTGGCATCATTGGTCCCAACGGCTGCGGCAAGTCAAACGTCGTCGATGCCATCAAGTGGGTGCTCGGTGATCAACGCGCCAAGAGCCTCCGCGGCTCCGAGATGACGGACGTCATCTTCAAGGGCGCAGAAGGCCGTGAAGCCATGGGGATGGCCGAAGTCACGATCACCTTCGAGGACCCAGACGGCAGGTTTGAGGGTCGGACCGAGATCGACATCTCGCGCCGGCTCACGATGGAGAAGGAGTCGAGTTACCTGCTCAACGGAACGGAGGTCCGGCTCAAAGACGTTCGCGATGTGCTGTTGGACACCGGCCTCGGAACCGGCGGTTACTCCGTCATGGAGCAAGGGCGCATCGACGCCGTGCTCTCGGCGAACCCCGAAGCGCGCCGCGCCATCTTCGAAGAGGCGGCGGGCATCGCTCGCTTCAAGTTGCAGAAGAAGGAATCGCTGCGCAAACTCGAGCGCACCGACCAGAATCTCGCGCGCGTCACGGACCTGCTCGAAGAGCGCAGTCGTCGCATCCGCAGCCTGCGCATCCAGGCCGGCAAGGCGCGTCGCTGGCAGGAACTGCAGGCGGCATTGCGCGACCTGCGCGCTGCCGTTGCAGCGATCGAGGGCGCTGGCATGCGCGATGCGTTGCACGAGCAGCGTCAGCGACTGTTCAAGCTCGAGGCTGAGCTCGATGCGGTCATCGGCCGTCGCGAGGAGTTCCTTGCACGCCTTGGCGAGGCGGACTCGGCGATCAGCCTTGCCGCTGAGGCGCTCGAGACAGTTCGAGCCGAAGTGCACCGCGTTCGTGGCGAGGCCAGCACGCAGCGCGAACGCATGCAGTCGCAGCAGCAAAGAAAGAGCGACCTTTGCGCCGAAGCCGATCGCGGCCGCCAGCGCGGGCAGACGATGGCGAGCCAGCGCCTGGAGCGTGGCGGGGACCTGGAAGCGGCGCGTGACGAACTTACGGCGCGAGAGGCCGAAGTCATCGAACTCGGCAGACAGTTGGAGGAGCAGCACGAGGCGACGGTTGCCGCGCAGCGCCTCCTTCGAGACCTGAGCAGCGAGCGTGAGTCGATCCGCTCGGAACTCCTCGAGCTTTTGCACGAGCGAACTCGTGCCCGCAACACCGCGGCCGACCAGGAAGCAAGACTCTCGTCCGCGCGTGCGCGCGACTCGAAGCTCACGGAACGGTGCGCGACGGTTGCGGCCGAGGCGGCGTTGCTGGAGCAGCAGCGAGGCATGTTCGCCGGCGAACGCGAAGAGTGCCTGACGCGGGAGCGCGTCCTCGGCGAGCGCGAAGCGCGTGTGATCGAGGATCTGAGCGCTGCGGACGCCGATGCCGCAGAGTTGGCAGCCATCGAATCCGCACTGCGACGCGAGCAATCCGAGATCGAAGGGCGGCGGCAAGCGCTGGCTGCGATGGAATCCCAGTTCGAGGGACTCGATCAAGGTCCAAAGCATGTTCTCGCGCAACGACCGCTCGGGCTCCGTGGTCGGCTCGTCGATCTGCTCGAGATCGACCTCCAGCACAGCGTCGCGCTCGAGGCTGCGCTCGGCTCCTTCGTCCAGGCTCTGGTCGTCGACACGCGCGGCAATGCCGCGCGAATCGTTGCGGACTTGCAAGAACGACGACTCGGCCGCGTGCTCCTGCTCGTCGAAGAGGAGTTCGTCACAGAACCGGCTGTTGGATCGATCCTGCCGTTGCCGACTGGCGCGCGTTCCCTATTGGACTTGGTGCGGCCCGCAGCCAGCGGCGATGCGAGCCGACGCATGCTGGCGTGGTTGCTGCGCGGCGTTGTGCTCGTCGACTTGCTGGACGCAGCGGATGCGACGCGAGCAGACCTTTGCTTCGTGACGCCGTCGGGGCAACTGCTCTGTGGGCCGCGCGTCGAAGGCGGTCACTTCGCCGAAGGACACGCGGGCCTCGTGGTGCGACGCTCCCAGATCCAGGACCTTTCAGCTGCCGCGGAGTTGGTCGAAGGCAAGCTGAAGGCCCTGTCCGCCGGCCAGGAACGCGCAACCTCGCGCGCCGACCGTTTGAAAGCCGAATCACGCGCTGTTGGCGCGGCGCTGCAGGAGGCCCGCCGCCAATTGCAGTCGGCGGATGCGCAGATTGCGCGCGTCGAGGCTCGCTGGGTCGATGTCTCCAACGAGGGCGCTGCCCTTTCGCACGAGGCCCTCGAACTCGCCTTTGTGATGGCGGGCGCACGCGCGATCCTCGGCAGGGCGCTGTTCAACCAGCGGTTGCTGGCGGTGCGCGAGGAACGCCGCGCTGGCTTCGAAGCGAGCATGACGGGTCGCATCGCCGACGGCGAGGCGGTCGCAAACGCAGCAGGTCATGCCGAGCAGGAGACGCGCCTTCACCAGGCGAAAGTGGCGGAAGGCCGCACTGGACTCGTGCGCACGATCCAGATGCACGAGACCGCTCTGCGTGAACTCGACGTTGGCCTCGAAGAACTGGCGGCGGCCGTGCAGCAGAACGAAGACGCAGCGGCAAAGGCTGAGGCAGAAGCGATGCGCTTTCAGGAGGCGGCTGCGGCTTTCGATGACGAGTTGGTCTCGCATGAGACGCGCCGTTCCGATGCCGAAAGTTGTCATGAGGCTGCGGTCACGCAGCGCAAGCAGGCGCAACAGGATTTGACGCAGTGCGACCACGGCGTGCGCGCGGCGGGCGAGGCGATGAACCAGGGGAAACTCGAGCTCGCCGAACTCGAGCACCGTTTCACGCGCCTGGAAGATCGACTCCGCGAAGAAGCAGGCGTCGAACTGCTGCGTTGCCTAGGCGATGTCGTCGGCATCGGCATCGAGTTCGTGGACGACGCGATCGGGCCGCCTGCGCCATCCGGCTTGGTCGCGTGCCTTCAGGGACCACAGGTGCCGCCATCGACCATCGAACACTGGTATGGCATGTCGAGGCTGTGGGAGCGCGACGGATTTGATCCGCAGGAGGCGCGCCGCGAGGTTCAAGTCCTGCAGAGCCAGAAAGACCGACTCGGAGCTGTCAATCTTGACGCAGTCGCCGAACTCGCGAGCGAAGAGGGCCAGGTGGGCACGCTGGAGCGTGATGTGACCGACCTCAAGGAAGCACGCCGAGCCTTGATGGAAACGCTGCGCAGGCTCGAGGCCGAGTCGAAGACGCTCTTCGAACAGACGTTTGCCGAGGCGCGGAAGAACTTCCAAGACATCTTCCGCAAGCTCTTCCAGGGTGGCAAAGCCGACATGTTCCTCCACGAGACGGAGGATCTGCTCGAAGCCGGCATCGAGATCGTCGCGCAACCGCCTGGCAAGCAGCTGCAGTCGATCAACCTGCTCTCCGGTGGCGAGCGCTCGATGACCGCAGTGGCCATCCTGTTTGCTTTGTTCAAAGTGCGACCGTCGCCGTTCTGCATCCTGGACGAAGTGGACGCGGCCCTCGACGAGACCAACGTCGAGCGATTCCTGCGCGTGCTTCGCGACTTCATCGAAGGCACGCAGTTCTGCATCGTTACGCACCACAAGCGCACGATGGCGGAGTGTCAGGCCCTCTATGGCATCACCATGCAGCGGCGCGGCGTCAGTTCGCGCATCGCAGTGGCGTTGTCCGAGGTCGACAGCTTCCACGGCGGCGGGCAGGACCAGGGCAAACCTGATCCGGCGCGCAAGCAGCGTGTTGCCGGTGAGGAGGCGGTTGGGTTCGGTTGAGCCCAGCAGCGCATTTGCTTTCTGCCTCGGCTCCTGTCTGCTGACCGCAATGAAGTCGCGGACAGGCGTGTGCATCGTGGTTGGCGCCAGTTCTGGAATCGGCGCTGCGCTCGCGCGGCGATTGTGCCTGGAAGGCCGGAAGGTCGCACTCTTGGCGCGTCGCCCCGCCGAGTTGAAGGCGATTTCAACTTCGATCGACGACGCGCTAGGGACCAAGTCCGCGTTCCCTTATGCGCACGACGCGGCGGATCTCGAAAGCGCTGAGTCGTTGTTTGCGCGCATCGAAGCAGAGCTTGGCGAAGTCGACGAACTTCACTACGTGGCCGGCGTGATGCCTGAGGTCGCGATCGACGAGTTCGATCTTGGCAAGGACGTTGCGCAGGTGCAGGTGAACGCGCTCGGCTGCATCGCATGGTGCAACGCGGCGGCGCGCCGGTTCTTGTCCAGGAAGCGCGGGTGCATCGTCGGCGTCAGCTCCGTTGCCCAGGACCGTGGGCGTTGCGGCAGGCCAGGCTACAACGCCAGCAAAGCCGCGATGGACACCTTCCTCGAGGGGCTGCGAAACCGACTGTGGCGTCACGGTGTGCAGGTCACGACGATCCGACCAGGATTCGTCGAGACGCCGATGACGCGGGGCCTCGTGTTGAAAGGCTCGATCTCCGCCGACCGCGCAGCCGGGCTGATTCTGCGCGCGCGCGATCGCAGGCGTTCGATCGTTTACGTGCCGGGAAAGTGGCGGCTGATCATGTTCGTGATCCGCAACATTCCTTCGGTTGTGTTCCGTCGGCTGTCGATCTGATTCTTTTTGGCCGGAGCCATGGCGCCTTCCTGGAACCAAGAACTCGTCCGCGGCTGGGGCATGGCCGTTGGCGGTGCTGCGGGCGTGCTTCGACCGACGACCAGAGAACAGGTCGCCGACGCGTTCGCTGATGTGCAGAGTCGCGGCGGTTCCATTGCGCTGCGCGGATCTGGTTGCAGCTACGGCGATGCCGCGATTTCCAGCCGCGGGCATGTGCTCGACCTGTCGCGGATGAACAAGATCCTCGCCTTCGATCCGATCGCCGGGATCGCGCGCTGCGAGCCTGGAGTCACCATCCGCGACCTGTGGCGCATGGCGATCTCATTCGGTTTCTGGCCGAAGGTGGTCCCCGGGACCATGGCGGTTTCGATCGGCGGCGCTGCAGCGATGAACATCCACGGCAAGAACAACTTCGCCGTCGGGTCGTTTGGCGAGTGCGTTCGCAGATTCACGCTGCTGTTGCCGAATGGTTCGGTTGTCGAGTGTTCGCGGGACCAGAACGAGGACCTGTTCTTCGCAGCGATCTCTGGCTTCGGCATGCTCGGCTGCTTCCTCGAACTCGAGATCGAGTTGAAGCGCGTGCATTCGGGTCGACTCCGCGTCGGAGCGGTGGTCTGCAATAGTCTCACGGAGAATCTCGAGGCCATCGAGAGGTTGCAGGGCGAGGCCGACTATCTCGTCAGTTGGATCGACTTCCACGCAAAGGGCGCACAGCTCGGGCGCGGAATCCTGCATCGCGCCGACCAACTCGAACCCGGCGAGGATCCACAAGGCGTCCGCTACTTCGACCCATGCATGCAGGACGTTCCCACGACGCTGTTCGGCGTGGTGCCAAAGGGCTGGCTGTGGCCTTTCATGTGGGGTGCGGTGAAGCTCGGCCAGGTGGGACTGGTGAACGCCTTGAAGTTCGCTGTCGGCCCCCGCGAGCAGCGACAGTCGCCCTATCTACAGAGCCACGGCGCCTTCCACTTCCTGCTCGATTACGTGCCGCGCTGGCAGTGGATGACGAAGCCAGGCGGCCTCATCCAGTTTCAACCTTTCGTGCCGGCGGCGCAGGCAGAGCGCGTATTCCGCCTGCTCACCGAGACCTGCCAGCGGGAGGGGATGGTCCCTTACTTGGGCGTGCTGAAGCGGCATCGGCCAGATCCATTCTTGATGACGCACGCTGTCGATGGCTTCTCGATGGCCATGGACTTTGCCGTGTCGAAGCGCAAGCAACAGCGCGAGGCGCTGTGGTCGATGTGTCGTCGCATGGCGGATCTCGTGCTCGATGCCGGCGGTCGTTTCTACTACGCGAAGGATGCAGTATTGGAGCAGCCCTCGTTCGAACGCGTGCACGGAGCCGAAGTCGCGCAACGGTTCTTGGCGCTGAAGAACCGCTGCGATCCGCATTGCATCCTGCAGACTGACTTGTCGCGGCGCCTGCTTGGCTGAGCGCCTGTTGCGGACCATCCGATTCCCGGTCGAAGCCAAATGCGATCAGGGTTCGAGATGCGCGCGGAGCGCAGCCGGGAGACAGCGTCTTGCTTCATCGCGCAGCGGGGGAAGCCTGCTGATTCGCAGCGCGCGCATTGCGGTGGATGCGGCATGCGCATCTTCCTCAAGGGCTAGTTCACGAGCGCAGTAGAGGTTGGCCCCCGGTGTCGCTGCCAGCATCAGCGCTGCAAGCATCGTGGCGCGACGTTCCGATCCGGACCTGCCGGCATGCGTCGTCGTGGCGGCAAGAAGTTCGTGCGCGAGTGCATCTCCGTGCACGACCGAGGCGATCGCGCACTGGGTGGGCCATGCAGCTTCCGTGAACGCGCGGATCACCACCTCGGATGAAACGGTCTGCCCCATGCGCATCAGCGCCAGCAGTGCCGCGTGACGAGTAGGCTCGTCTCGCCGCGGATCCGTGGCGGCGGCGTGGCATGTGGCGAGCAATTCCTCAGGAGCAGGGCTCGACAGGTTCTCCAGGTAGCGCCGCTGTGCGGCCGAGCCCAAGCCCGAAAACTGTCGGGCGATCGCGCGACGGGACGGATCCCCGCCAAGGCGCAAGGCGGTGACGATTCCTTGCCCCGCCTCGTCGGGGTCTGTGCTGCGCATCGCGCGGCTTGCGAGTTCGAGCGCCGGCAGATGACGGTTGGCGGTGAGGCACTCGAGCGCCGCAGCACGGACCTGCGGGTCGGCGTCGATGCGCACGGTTTCCACGAGGTCCGAAAGGCGGGCTCGGACCGCTTCCGGATGATTCGACAACGCGGACAGCGCCGCACAACGCACGAGCGGGGACGAGGCCCGCAGCGCTGGATCCAGGATGCCTTGGCCGAGGATCTTTGGCGAACGAGCAAGCGCGGTCAGCGCCGCAGCGCGAACGTGTGGATCGCGCAACGAAGTGTCACGCGCCAAGCGCTCGATCGAAGCCTCGGCATCATTGCCGCCACGGTCGAGCAGCCCGGACAAGAGCGCCAGCAGGATGTCGTGCTCGCGTTTGTAGCTCGCTTCCGTCGCCGCAGACAACCGCTGGTTGAGGCAGGCAGAGCCAGAACTCGCCGGCAAGCGTGCGAGCGCGAAAGCGGCGGCGAGAGCCGACTCGTCGGCCCTGCCGCCGGGCTTGGGCAACGCGGCGAGCAAGAAGGACTCGGTGCCAGGGGCGCCGAGATAGCCAAGCGCGAGCAGACCCATCGTCTTGGCGCGAGGCTCTTCGTCGGCAGCGACGCGCAAGATCGCAGGCAGGAGGCGCTGGGCGCCGCTCGCGGCTGCTGCTAGCGCCGCTTCACCGCGCAGGCGGGGGTCGGCATGCGCGAGAAAGCGTTCTGCGTCGCCGGTGAGGAGGGCGTCAGCAGGGCGCTCCTGGGCAGGGATCCAGGCACACAAAAACGCAGTCACAGCAAACCAGCAGGACCGGCGTGCGAGTTCGCGCAGTCGGCGTGCGCCCTGCACCGTGCGGCTCGTCGGCTGGTTCATGGGGTGAGGGTCGAAGTGTTCCCGGGCGCGCAGGTTGAGTCGGTGGCGAGGCGCCGATGGGAATCGTTGCGCGCTGCCGAACTACCTGTCCTTGGTGTAGCCTGCGCCGAAGGCAAAGTCCGTTCCTCCCGATGCGCATTGGCTATCTCGACTGCTTTTCCGGCGTGTCCGGAGACATGTGGGTGGGTGCCCTGCTCGACGCCGGACTGGCGCTCGACGACCTGCGCGAGGTGGTCAAGTCACTGCAAGTGCCCGGGGTAGGTATCCGTTCCGAACGGGTTCTGCGGGCCGGTGTCGCCGGGACCCGATTCGTCGTCGAGGTCAATGGTCGGGAGCCTGGGCGTGCGATCTTGGATCCGCGGCCGCTAACGCCTGCGATGCGGCCGGCTAGCCGTGCGGCGGCGCCGCTCTCGCCAAAGTCCGAGGCCGCAGGTCACGTCCATCGAAGGCTTGCCGACATCGAGGCGATCCTTCGGCGTGCCCGGATGCCCGCGGCAATCGAATCGCAATGCGTGTCGGTCTTCGCCCGCATCGCCGAAGTCGAAGCGCAAGCGCACATGAGCACGGTCGACGCAGTGCACTTCCATGAGGTTGGCGCCGAAGACACGATCGTCGATGTCGTCTGCGCCTGCGTTGGGACGAAGTTGCTTGGCGTCGAGCGGCTCTACTCATCTGCGGTCGCGGTCGGTTCTGGAGTCGTTCGCGCGGCGCACGGCGTGCTGCCGGTGCCGGCGCCAGCGACGATGGCATTGCTTGCAGGTGTGCCGATTCGCAGCGGCACGCTAGAAGGCGAACGCACGACTCCAACCGGTGCGGCGCTGCTTGCCGCACTGGTGACCGAGTTCGAGCCGCGGCTTGCGTGGGTGCCGGGGAACGCTGGCTACGGCGCTGGCACGCGCGACGATCCGGCGGTGCCAAATCTGCTGCGCCTTACGCTTGGCGAAGAACGGAACCCAGGCTCTGCGCAATGTGTCGAGGAGATCACCTGCCAACTCGATACCGCGACCGGCGAGCACGTCGGCTGGCTGGTCGACGAAGCGATGCAGCGCGGCGCGCTCGACGCCGTCGTTGCGGCGGTGCAGATGAAGAAGGGCCGGCCGGGTTTCTTGGTCACCGTGATCGCTGACGTCGCGTCGGCGGATCGACTCGCCACCTTCTTGCTCGAAGAGTCCGGCTCACTTGGCGTCCGCCGACTGCGAAGCGAACGTTCGGTGGTCGAACGCTGGCAGGAAAAGCGCGACACGGTGTTGGGTGCGGTGACCTTCAAGTGTGCGCGCCTACCCTCGGGGCATGTAGTGGCGCGAGCGGAGGACGATGACCTGCGGCGGCTCTGTCGCGAACGCGGCATTGGGCGGGCGGAGGTCATTCGCCTGCTTGCGGGCCAGTGACCCGCGTAGCGCTGCGCGGATCACTCGCCGGCTTTGGGGCGGCGCGTGCCGAACAAGGCGATTGCGAGCAACCCGCCGACCAGAAGGCCGACGCCGACCGATACCGTCGACGCCGGTTCGGGGATGGTCGAGGGTTGACCCGCTGCTCCAGAGCCCATCGTCGCAGCCCCATAGGTGACGAACATCGCGCCCGCAGAGATCGCGAGCGCACCGATGAGTCTGGCGAGGGTCTGCATGAACAAATCCTCAGGCGCGGCCCAGGAACTCGCAAGTCTCGGTGTTGACCTTGACGATTTCTCCGACCTTGATGTGCGCCGGGACTTTGATTTCGAGTCCGGTGCTGAGCTTCGCGGATTTCTGCACGCTGCTCACCGTGTCGCCACGCGCGGCGTTCTCGGTTTCGACGACCTCGAGCGCAACTGTCGGCGGCAACTGCACCGTGAGCGCCTCGGCCTCACAGAACACGACGGTCACCGTGCTGTTGTCGGTGATGAACTGCATCGCGTCGCCGATGACTTCGGCGCTCAGCACGAACTGCTCGAAGCTCTCGTTGTCCATGAACGTGTAGCCGAGCGAGTCCTTGAACAGATACTGCGCCTCGCGCGAGTCGAGATAGACGGGCTCGATCTGATCGCTGGTGTTCATGCGGACGTCCTTCTGGCGTCCGGACTTCAAGCTCTTCAGGTTGAGGTGGTGGATGGCGCGCCAGTTGCCGGGCGTGACATGGTCGTACTTCGTGATCTGGTACAGGTCGCCCTCGTAGCGGATGACCATGCCCTTCTTGGCTTCGGTGACGCGGATCGCCATGGCTGAAGACTGTGGTTCTTCTGGGGTCTGTGCGCAGCAATGGCCACGCAGGGGCGAGCAGGATAGCGGGCGATGGCGGCTGGCAGAAGGGGCGTGGCGGGCGCGGCGCGCCAGGGACTCAGAACTGTCGCCGGCGGGTCGACGAGTCGATGCCGAGGGCTTTGCGGTATTTGGTCACCGTGCGGCGCGCGATGTGGACGCCCTTCTTGCCGAGTTCAAGGACGAGTTGGTCGTCACTCAGGGGGCCGTTCTTGTCTTCGCCGTCGACGATCTGCTTCAGCGTGTCCTTGACCGCTTGTTGACTGACCATCTCGCCGTCATCGCTCTGCGTGCCGCCGCTGAAGAAGCGCTTCATGTCGAAGATGCCTTGTGGCGTCTCGATGAACTTGCCGGAGATGGCGCGGCTCACGGTGGAGATGTGAACACCGACTGCGTCCGCGATGTCTTGCATCTTCATCGGCTTCAGTCGCTGAACGCCGTGCCGCAGGAAGTCCTCCTGTCGACGCACGACTTCGCCGGCGATGCGTTCGATCGTGTTCTGTCGCTGGTGGACGGCTTCGATGAACCACTTGGCAGCATCGATCTTGCGGCGGAGGTACTCGTAGATCTTCGGGTCGGTCTTGGCCTCCTGCAGCATCTCGCGATAGCGCGGCGAGAGTGACAGTTCCGGCACCGTGCCGCGCAGCGAGCGCACTTCGTACTTCCCGTCGGTCTCCGTCACCACGACATCGGGAACCACGCCAGACGACTCGACTTGATCGAAGGCTCTGGCCGGGCTCGGGTCGCAAGCGTGGCGCAGGAACTCGATGCTCTCCTTGATCTCGTCGATCGAGGCGGCGGTCTCCTTGGCGATCTTTGGCAGCTTGTTGCGCGCGACATCGTCGAGGTGGTCGGCGACCAGTTGCCGAGTCAGCGGACGCACATATCCCAGGCGGTCGAGTTGCATCAGCAGCCGGTCGCGCAGGTCCTTGGCGGCAATGCCAACGGGCTCCATGCCGCGAACGATCTCGACTGCGTTCTCCGCGAGCGGAATCGGCACCAGCAGCATCTGCGCGATTTGCTCGGCCGTGTCCGCGAGCTTGGCGTCGGCGTCGAGGGAGTAGATCACGTGCTCGACGACGTGCAGCAGGTCGGGGGCGAGGTTGAGCATCCGCGCCTGTGACATCAGGTATTCGGGCAGCGAGATGCTGTGGCCAGGCGTGTTGTTCAGCGCGGCCTGCTTCTTGTCGTCTTCGTCAGCACCGCCGCCGGAGCTGCGCGAGAGACCGCGCGTGCCGGGGCCCATGCGCTGTTCCAACTGGTCGAGTTGCTCGCTGAACTCGCGCTGGATCTTGTCTTCCGGCGCGGGAGTCTGTTGCTGCTGCGACGGGTCTTGCGGGTCTTCCTTGAGCTCGAGGAAGACGTTCTCTTGCAGTTCCTGCTCGATCTGGTCCTTCAACTCCAGCAGCGGCGTCTGCAGGATCTGCATGGCCTGGATCATCTGCGGCGACTGCATGAGTCGCTGCTCGGTCCGCAGACTCTGAGTGAGGCCTAGGCGCATCGAAGACACGGGATTGCAGGTGAAGTCTGCTACGAAAAAGGGCCGTGGTGCGTCCGGTTCTAGACGCATGAGGCACAGGAGTTGCCAGGGCAGTATAGGTCGACCGCAAGCGATCGGGAGGCAGCAGGGAGAACTTCCGAACGGCGCGCGCCGGAGCCAACGTCGCACGGCGCCATCGAAAGGTCCGCGGAATGCCGGCCAACTCCCTGCTCCGCCGATGGCACGGGCACTTCGGCGGGACCCTACTTCTGCAGCGTCAAATCGACGGGCGCCGGGTCAGGTGCTCGATCATGTCGAGTTTCGTGATCAATCCGAGAACGCGGCGTTCTGCGTCGCAGACGATCGCGACTTCGCCGCGTTCGAAGATCTTCGGCAACTCGGAGGCGGGCGCGTTGGAAGTGATCGTGCTCACTTTCCGCACCATGACCTCGGCGAGACGCGTCTTGCCGGTCACCTTGCCTTCGACCAGCGTTCGCAGCGCATCGGACTCCGTCAGGATGCCAGCGAGCGCGCCGCGGTCCGTGACCGGCACCTGTGAGAAGCCGCGCGACTTGAACAGCAGGATCGCCTTGTCCAGTTCGTCGGTGACGTCGAGCGTGATGACCTCGCGTTTGGGCATCGCGCGCAGCAGTTCTTCGATCGTGCCGATCGCCCAGTCCTCCTCGAGGAAGCCGTTCTCCCGCAACCAACGATCGTCGACGAACTTCGTCAGGTAGTTGCGGATCGAATCTGCCAAGAGGCAAAGGATGCGCGCGCCGGGCTTGAAGTCCTTCGCGATCTGCATGCCAGCCCAGACCGCCGCGCCGCCACTGCCGCCGACGAGCAGGCCCTCCTGACGGATCAGCTGGCGCGCGACGCGGAAGCTGTCTCGGTCGTTGCTCTTGACCCAGCGATCGACCAGCTTGGTGTCGAGCACGTCGGGGATGAAGTCGTAGCCGATGCCTTCGACCTTGTAGCTTCGGATCGGCCCGGGGCCGGCAAGGATCGAACCCTCGGGGTCGACGCCGATGATCTGGCAGCCAGGTATCTTGGCCTTGAGCACGCGCGCGACGCCGGTGATCGTGCCGCCGGTGCCGGCAGTCATCACGCAGGCATCGAGCTTGCCGTCGCACTGCTCGACGATCTCGGAGCCCGTTCCGTCGATGTGCGCCTGTGGGTTGGAGGGATTGGAGTATTGGTCGAGGATGTGCGCGTTCGGGATGACCTGCTTGAGGCGACGCGCCACGCCGATGTGGCTCTCGGGCGCATCCCATGCGGCTTCGGTCGGAGTGCGGATGATCTCGGCGCCGAGGGCTTCGAGCACGACCTGCTTCTCGCGCGACATCTTCTCCGGCATCGTGATGATGACGCGGTAGCCGCGCACTGCGCCTGCGAGGGCGATGCCGATGCCCGTGTTGCCCGAAGTCGGCTCGATCAGCGTGTCGCCTGGCTTGATGCGGCCTTGCTTCTCGGCATCGAGCAGCATGCGGATGCCGATGCGGTCCTTCACCGAGCCGCCCGGATTCATGAACTCGCACTTCGCGAGCAGCTCCACGTTCAGGCCGCGGCCAAGCCGGCCCAGGCGGACGATGGGGGTGTTGCCGACGGTGGAGAGGATCGAGTCGTGGATGCGGCCCATGCTGCGGCGATTGAAGCAGGCCCTGCGCGGGAAAGGAAATGCGCGCTTGCTCTTGCCGGAGGCCTCGCGGCGGCGGATCTTCTTCGCCCCGACATGGCATCCGACATCCCAGAGGCTCCTTCATCCGGCGAGCAGAATCCGCCGAGCCCCGCCCCAACGACCGCTCCGCTGCCAGGTCCCGACGCGGTTTCTGGCGATGGCAGCGCCGGACCGGACGGCTTTCAACACGACGGCGAGCGGAAGAAGCGTCGGCGTCGTCGGCGGAAGCGTCGCGGCGGTGACGGGACGCCCGAGGTCGCAGGCGCAGAAGGATCTGCACCCGATGCAGAAGGATCCCAAGTCGTCGCTCGCGCCGACCAACCGCGGCAGCACCGCCACGAAGGTCGGCGCGACCGCGATCGCGATCGGTCGCGCAATCGCGATCGACACAGCGAGCATGGTCGCGACCGTCGCGGCGGGCACGAGCACCACGCGTTGTTCGCGGTCAAGGCGCTGTCACAAATGGCGCAGTCACTGCTGCGCGTGGAAGGCGTCGATCCGTTCAGTGTGCCGCGGCATCTGGAACTCACCGTCCGCGTGCCGCTCGATGAACGCGGCGACATTCGCGCAGCTGCTGGCGTGGTGACGGAGCAAATCCTCTCGCGCCTTCGCGAAGTCCGCGAACACGAGCGGGCGCTGCAGCCTGGCGCGGTGTTCTGTTACTTCAGCGAGAGCGCGACGGTCGAACATTGCCGCCCGCAAGAACCGCGACAGGTCTTCGAGGGCTACAACTCGACCGGGCGTCCGGTGTTCAGCGACTTCGTGACGATGGCGATCGAGCGCAAGGACGCAGGCATCGACCAGATGCTCGCTGGCCAGGATCTCGTGTTGACGCACGTGACGATGGGTCGGGTGCTGAGAACGCAGCAACTCGCCGAGTTTGGCGCCGAGTCCGCGGTCTACAAGATCCTTGGGCAGGTCGACGCGGGTCTGTTCCGGGTGCTGGGAGCGGATCAGAAGTGCGCATTCAGCTTCCAGCTGCTGCGTGGGAAGACGATCGAAGGCAAGCCGCGACTGCGTCTGCACGCGGTCGGCAAGGTCGACCTCATGGACCTGGCGGATCCGGCCGTGCTGGGAATCCTCAGCAAGTTCCAGCGGCATCTCGATGCCGAGTCGTTGCGCCTGCAGGGCAAGGAGAAGAATGGCGAGGTCGACGACGAGGCATTCGTGCTGCCGTTGCTGAAAGACCTGGCGCAGAAGCTGGCCTCTCGCGCCCGCAACCTCTCGCGTCGCACGGAGCACGCCGTCGTGCGCAGCGAGGAGGGCAGTCGCCCGACGCCGCGCGCCTACCCCGATGCGGGAGAGGCTCCGGACGACGCCATCCTCTGGGACGCAGAAAAATCGACGATCGTCGTCCTTGGGCAGAAGGGCCGTGTGCACATCTTCACGCCGCAGGCCAGGCATGTGACGTCGGTGATGATGCAGGGCGCGGCGATCGATCGTCGGCGCCACCAAGGTCGTTGGCGACTTGCGGAGCCTGATGAGCGTGGTGAGTTCCGCGTCAACCTGCGCGGACTGATCGCGAAGGGCGAGGACAAGCCGAACGACGACGCTGCAATCGTTTTCGAGCCTTGAGTCGTCGCGTCGCGGCGATCACAGCATCGTCGTCACGACGGCAAGGTAGAGCGCCGCGCCCGTCAAGTCGGTGAGCGCGGTGACAGCGGGCGTGCTGATCAGCGCTGGGTCGATGCGAAGGACCTTCACCAAGTAGGGGATCGCGGCGCCGAGCAGTGCAGCGACCACCACGTCGGCGGACATTGCAATCGCGATGACGAACGCGAGGTTCTCCGTGGCGCGGATCGCGCCCGCGTCGCCGGTGAACACGTGCAGCGTCCAGGCGTTTGCATACGCGATCCCTGCCAGCGCGAGCGATAGCAGCAGGCTGACCCGCAACTCCTTCCACAACAGTGGCCACAAGGAGCCGCGGAAGCCGCCGGTCGAAACGGCGCGGACGATCAATGTGCTGGCCTGGCTGCCGACCATGCCGCCGATCGCCATGACCATCGGCATCAGGACCAGCAACAGGGTCTGGCCTTCGAGTTCCTTCTCGAATCCGCGGATCACGGCCGCGGTCACCAGCCAGAACAGCGCGAGCGCGCAGATCACTGGCGCGCGACGTCGCACTTGTTTCCAGACGGGTTCGTCGATGTAGCTCTCGCCTTCGCTTTCGCCGGTGACGCCAGCCATCTTGGCGAAGTCCTCTTCGGCTTCTTCTTCGACGATGTCGACTGCGTCGTCGTGCGTGACGATGCCGATCAGTCGCTGGTCGGAGTCGACGACGGGCAGCGCGAGGAGGTCGTAGTCGCGGATGATGCGCGCCGCGTCTTCTTGGTCGGCCTCCGGAGTGGTGGAGACGATCTCGGTCCGCATCAACTGCGACAGATGTTCGTCGTCGCGCGCGAGGATCAGGTCGCGCAAGGACAAGAAGCCAACCAGCTTGCCGAGACGGTCGACGACATAGCTGTAGTAGATCGTCTCTTTGCTCGGAGCCTGCCGACGCAACTCGGCGATGGCCTGGCGCGCGGTGAGTTGCGGGCTCAGGACTGCATAGTCGGTGCTCAAGAACGATCCGACCTGGTCCTCGCGAAAGGTGCTGCGGCGCAGCAAGTCCTCGCGCGCTGCGTTGCTCAGCAGCGGCCAGACTTTCTGGCGCACCCGTTCTTCCAGGCGATCGAGAAACTCAGCGCGGTCGTCGCTGAACATCGACAGCAGCACATTCTTGACAGTTTCGCGGCCACCGCCATCGACGAACTCCTCCTGCACATCTGCGTCGAGGTAGCCGAACACGTCGCGCTCGGACTCGACCGGCAGCTTTCCCATCAGCAGTGCAACTTCCGCCGCGGACAGCGCATTGAGCGTCGCCGCAGCGTCGGATGGGTGCATCTCGCTGAGCACCTCGACGACGTCCTGCGGCCTGCCCTCTTCGAGCAGTTCGCGGACTTCGGGAACGAGGAGCGGGTTGCGCATGAGCGTGGGAGGCGGCGCATGCTAGCGATGGCCGCGTGCGACTTCGCCGTCGCGCAGAAGAAGATCCTGCGTGAGCAGGGCGCTCGCGGAAGTCGCTGCGCGCGGGCACCGACCCGTCGGCAACGTATGAAACGAGACTCACGTCGAGGTCACGACCATGCTTCGATGATGGCATCGGCAGGGGCGCTGGCGTCGGTGTCGGCACTGGTATCGGCGATGGCATCAGCCTCGCGGCACGCAGCGGAGTCGGGGCTCGGACGCGCGCTTGACCCGTGGGGTAGGCTTCGCTACCGTGCCGCGCCCCCAGGTCGGAAGCGGCCCGGGAACCCCTTGGTCGGGGCGTGGCTCAGCTTGGTAGAGCGTTGCGTTCGGGACGCAAAGGTCGGAGGTTCGAATCCTCTCGCCCCGACC
>SXGT01480860.1_pt1 | contig 25070 bp, 21 predicted proteins | sample 3176221 | NCBI WGS metagenome assembly SXGT01 (sample SAMN11356862, study PRJNA531348) | freshwater metagenome | isolation source: freshwater sample F1-120 | place: China: Fuxian Lake, Yuxi | collected 2017-12-25
GCCAACGCAACCGCGCGTTCGTGGCCCAGGGCCAGTGGCATGCCGTCGATGCCCTCGCGCACGAAGGCTTCGAGATAGTTGCGGCTCGCATCCTTGTAGCGATCCAGTCGCAGTCGGTCCGCCTGCTGCAGCCGATCCAACTCGCGCGCCATCGCGACCACGATGTCGTCGCGCTTGGCACCACTGCGAGCCAGGCGAACGACTTCGCGCGACGAAGTCCCGCCGTGCGCAATGGCTAGTTCCAGCACCCGATCCGGGTCCGTAGTGAACTCGAGTTCCTGGTCGGCTGGCAGCAGGCGCGCCAGCGCCCCGATGATCGGGTAGTCCTTGGCCCGCTGCGTCTGCTTGATCGCGACAAGAGACGGCAGGTCGATGACGGGAGTCGAGCTACCGCCGGCTCCTGCAAACATCGCCGCTACGGCTGTCGCGGACAGCCTGGGAGGCCGCGAAACGAAATCACACCGGATGCGTCGGCTGCTGGCGTCGCTGTATTCGAGGTGAGCCGACCATCCTCCGGCAAGCCACGCCACGTCGAGCGGCGCCCCGGCGCGATACCGAGCTCCCCGCGCCGCCAGAATGTCGAGCACTCTCCGGCAAGCATCGGATTGCTCACGCAGGATCCAGTCGCCGTCCTTGCTCGCCATTGCCAAGCGATACCAAACCACCGCCTGCCCGGAACTCAGCACCGCGATGCAGCCGCCCTGGTTGAACACCTTCGTCAATTCGAAATAGGGGTTCGTCATGTCGGCCTCCCGATTATGCCTTGCGGTAGACGCCGAGCAGGCAGTGCTCGGGATACGGCAATCCGAGCGCGTGGCAGCAGGAACGCACGCGCAGCTCGAGTTCGAGCAGGGAACGGAAGCGCGCAAACGTCCGGCAATCGTCGAGCCGCACGAACGCAGCCTCGCGCATGCCGACTTCGGCGAACTGCCGCTGCAGCGCCGTGCGCGAGTTCATCTTGAAGCAGGTCGGGAACGTGTCCTTTGGCTGCGTGCCCCACAGCCACGACTTCACCACGTGCCGCAACCCCATCGGCGCCAGCCGCGTCAGCAGCGGCATCGGCGACAGTCCGCAGACCGTGAACACCACGGCGAGCCCACCCGGCGCCAGCGCCCGATCGATCGCGCGCACGCAAGCGATCGGATCGGCGATGTGTTCGGCGACCATGCGCAGCGTGACGAGATCGAAGCCGTGCTTGCCGTCGTAGGTGTCGATGCCGTGCGCGATCTTCTCGTGCACCCACGGGTTCTCGAGCAGCGTCGGGTCGGGATCGACTCCGACGAGCCGCGCGCAGCGTTTGCTCAGCATCTCGGCGAGCCCGAGGTTGTTCGGGAACAGCTCGCGCCCGCAGCCGACGTCGAGCCAGCGAAGGCCGGGCACCACGAGGCCGGCGACGAGCGCTTCGTACCAGTCGTCCGGCGTGAAGTAGTCGTGCCGCAGCCGCAGCGCCGGCCCCCAACCGAGCCGGTTCGGCGGCCCGTAGCGCAGGTGGAACATCTGCCGCAGCGACGCCTGGTCGGGCAGGCGCAACAACACCGGAACGCTCACGCCGGGAACGCCTTGTCGATGGCCGCGACGAGGTCGTCGGGCAACCTGGTGTCGACGGCGAGCAGGCTGCCCGCGAGTTGTTGCTCGGTGCGCGCACCGACCAGCACCGAGGCGACGTTCTGCTGCCGCAGGAGGAACGCCAGCGCGGCCTGCGTCGCCGAGATCCGGGCGCGCTCGGCCATGCGCACCAACTGCTGCGCCTGCTGCAGCCGCGGCGGCGTCAGGAAGCGGCCCACGAACTGGTTGGCGCGGGCGTCGGCGGCGCGCGAGTCCGGCGGCAGCGCTGCCCCCGGCGTGTACTTCCCGGTCAGCACCCCCTGCGCCAGCGGCGAGTAGGCGAGCTGGCCGAGCCCGAGCTGTTGGCAGGTGGGGATCACCTGCGCTTCGATAGCGCGGTCGAACAGGTTGTACGGCGGCTGGTTGGAAATCGGCGCGTGCAGGCGTTCGGCGCGACACAACGCCACCACTTCGGCGATCTTCTCGGCCGGCCATTGGCTCACGCCCCAGTAGAGCACGAGCCCGCGCCGGATCAGGTCGTCCATCGCGCGGGCCGTCTCCAGCAGTGGCACATCCGGATCGAACCGGTGGCACTGGTAGAGATCGACGTAGTCCTGCTGCAGCCGCCCGAGCGACGCTTCGATCGACTCGTGGATGTGCTTGCGCGACAGCCCGCGGTCGTTGACGTCGTCGCTCATCGGAAAGAAGCACTTCGTCGCCAGCACGACCCGGTGCCGCGGCAACCCGTGCAGAGCGACGCCGAGCGCGCGCTCGCCTTCGCCTTCCGCATAGACCTCGGCGGTGTCGAACAGGTTGACGCCGCGGTCGAACGCGGCGTGCACGAGGCGCGTGGAGGCCTCGTCGTCGACGGTCTTGCCCAGCGTCAGCCAGGAACCGAGGCCGACGACCGAGACTTTGAGGCCACTGCTGCCGAGGGGGCGATACAGCACGGGCAGCGTTGTAGCGCGGCAACTGGCCGAGAGAAAGCGCGCGCCGAGCGGACCGTGAGGTGCAGGCTGGCCGTCGCAGCCTCTTTGCGCGATGCTGCCGCCGTGGCCAGCAAGAAGCGCATCGCATTGATTTCGACCGGCGGCACGATCGAGAAGACCTACGACGAGCTGCAGGGCGTGCTCGACAACCGCACCAGCGTGCTCGACGTGATGCTGGCGAGCCTGCAGCTCCAGGGCGTCGAGATCGTGCGCATTCCGCTGATGAACAAGGACAGCCTGCAGATGACGCCGCAGGACCACGACCTGATCGCGCGCACCGCCGGTTCGATGGCGGAAGGCCACGACGGCATCGTCATCGTGCACGGCACCGACCGGCTGGCGGTGTCCGGCGAACGCATCGTCACGCTGCTCGGCACGCCGCGGGTGCCGATCGTGTTGACCGGCGCGATGCGGCCGTACGTGATGCGCAACACCGACGCGCTGCAGAACCTCACCGAAGCGATGCTGGCGGTGCAGATGGCCGCGCCCGGCGTCTACGTGTCGATGCACAACCACGTGCTGCGCTTCCCCGGCGTGGTGAAGGACAAGGACCGCGGCACCTTCGTCCGCGTTGCGGAATGACCGCAGCCCCGCCGTCCTTGCGCGCCGTCGGGCGTCACCTGCCGATCGCGACCGTGCTGTTGGTCGCGGTGTGGCCATTCGCGTTGTGGCTGCTGTCCCGCTCAGATCCCGAGTTGGCGGTGCGCTTCGAAAGCGCCGTGTACCACGCGCTGCGCACGCTGGCGTTCTGGCTGCTGGCGGCCGTGGGCGTCGCCTGCATCGTGTTTCCGCCGGCGTGGGCCGGCTTGCGCCTGTTCTGGAGCCGGTTGTGGCGCAGCCTCAGCAACGACCAGGCGCCGCTGCGCCGCGCGATCTCCGAACTGCGCCACTTCGAGTCGGCCGCGCGGCATGCCGAAGTCGGCCGCCTTGCCCGCCTGCGCCAACGCGACGATCTGGCGCGCCCGCACCTCGAGCGCGCGGTCGAACTCGACCCGACCCACGCCGGCAGCTGGTACCAGCTCGGGCTGCTGCAGTTCCACGCCGGGCAATCGGCAGTGGCGGCGGAGTCGTTCCGGCGCGTCGAGGAACTCGACCCAGGCCATGCGTTCGGTGACGCGCTGCTGCTGCGCGGCCGGGCGTTGCACGCACTCGGCGACCCCGAGGCCCTGGCGCTGCTCGTGCAGCACCAACGACAGCACGGCGGCAGCCCGCGCAGCCACGTCTGGCTGGCCGACGCGCACCTTCGCGCCGGCGACCGCGACGCGGCGAACGCAGCCCTGCAACTGGCCGCCGCCCCACCGCGGCTGCGCCTCACCGCCGAAGAGAACTGGTTCCGCGCCTGGGCGCGCGTGCGGTGCCTTGGCAGCCGGAGAACGCCATGAAGGACCTCCTGCGGGAAGTCGACGCCGTCCCGGTGACGATCGTCACCGCCATCGCCTACGGCACGCTTGCCGTCGTCACCCAACCGTTCGGCGACCCACGCGAGTTCGGCCAGCTCCTCGAACGCTTCGGCTGGTTGACGCCGCACGACGTCATCGCCGGCGAGCCGTGGCGGCTGCTGACGCATGCGTACCTGCACGGCGGAGCGGTGCACCTGCTGTTCAACCTGGCGACGCTCTTCGCGTTCGGCCCGGCGCTCGAGCGCTCGCTCGGCAGCGTGCGGTTCCTGCTGCTGTACGTGGTCTCGGCGCTCGGCGGTGCACTCGCCGTCTGCTGCACCTACGAGCCGAACCAGCCGGTGGTCGGCGGCTCCGGCGCCCTGTTCGGCATGATGGGGGCGGCGATGGCGATGAACATGCGCTCCGGCCGGCACGTGCTCGCCTGCCTCGACTTCGATGGCCCGCGCCGCCTGCTCGGCGCGATCGCGGCCAACCTGGTGCTGGGTTTCTTCTTCCCGATGATCAGCAACACGGCGCACGTCGGCGGCCTGCTCGCCGGCTTCCTGCTGACCTTCCTGTGGCTGCGACCGGGCGATGCGACCCTGGCGTTGCAGCGCTGGCGCCTCGCGTCGCTGGCGCTGCTGGCTGGCGCCACGTTCTCGAGCTTCGTGCCGGCCACGCGCATCGACTGGCTGGCGATGCAGTTCGAGGCGACGGACGATCCCCAGCGGCGCGAGGCCCTGCTGCGCGCCGTCTATCGCACCGGCAAGGTGGTGCCGGTCGCCGAGCCGCAACCACGCGGCCGCTGAGTTCGCGCTACGTCACGGCGCGTTGCCGATCGCGCGCAACCGGTCGACGCAGGTCTCCTTGCCGAGCAGGAACACCACGTCGAACAGGCCTGGCCCTTTGTCGGTGCCAGTCAACGCTGCGCGCACGGGGTGCACGAAGCTGCCGAACTTGATGCCGAGGCGATCGACCAGCGCGCGGCACTGCGCTTCGATCCGGGCGGGCGTGTCGAACGCGCACACGGGCTCCGCCGTGTCCTTCTTCGTCGGCAGCACAACCGCCGCGTCGGCGCCCTTGCGCACATCGGACTTGTCCTGCTCGAGCAACCACGGCCGGTAGCTCGGCGGCGCGATGCCCGCCGCGAGCACGTCGGCGAGGGCGCGCAACCACTCCTTCGCGGCCGGCTCCTTGGCGAGGTTCTTCTGCGCGGCAGCATCCATCGTCGGAGCTGCCTGGAACAACCACGGCAGCTTGCCGGGCAGCTCGCTCAGGATCGCGATGCGCTCCTGGTAGCACGCCAGCACGTTCTGCAGCCATGCTGCCTGGAACTGGAACGTGTGCGCCGGCACCGCCGGCAATTCGAGGCCGGCCGCGGCCAGCGTGTGCAGCCGCGCCGCCTGCGGCGAGAACTGCGCCTGTGTCGCCGGCGCGGCGAGCCACGGCCGGGCGCGGTCGACCAGGCTCGCTGGCGTCCAACCGCGCACGTACTCGCCGCACATCCAGCGCAGCTTCTCGTCGTCGAACTTGCTCGGCGACTTGCCGATGCCCTCGATCTTGAACGCTGCCACCATCTCGTCGCGCGAGAACACGTCGCGATCGCCGGAGAAGCTCCAACCGAGCAGCGCGATGTAGTTGAACACGCCTTCGGCCGGGAACCCCTTGTCCCGGTAGTCGAGCATGTTGGTGTCGGCGTCGCGCTTGCTGAGCTTCTTGCCATCCTTGTTGAGGATCAGCGGAATGTGCGCGTAGAGCGGGCATTCGGCGCCGAGTGCCTCGAACAGCAGGCGCTGCTTGATGCCGTTCTGGAAGTGCTCGTTGCCGCGCACCACGTGCGTGATCTGCATGCCGATGTCGTCGACCACGCAGGCGAAGTTGTAGAGCGGCACGCCGTCGGGCCGCAGCATCACCCAGTCGTCGAAGTCACGCGTGTTGACCTCGACGTCGCCGAGGATCAGGTCGTGCACCTGCAGGACGCGCGCATCCGGCATCCGGTAGCGAACGTTCGGCTTGCGGCCCTCGCGTTCGAACGCAGTGCGCTGCTCAGCAGTGAGCGTGCGGCAGCGGCGGTTGTAGCCAGTGAACCCGACCTTCTGCGCCTCCATCTGCTTGCGGCCCGCTTCGATCTCCTCGCTCGTGCAGTAGCAGAGGTACGCGTGCCCCGAAGCGAGCAGGCGATCGGCGGTGGCGCGGTACATCGCCAGCCGCTGCATCTGGAAGTACGGCCCGTAGGCGCCGCCCTTGTCCGGACCTTCGTCCCAATCGATGCCGAGCCAACGCAGACCGGCCAGGATGCTCTGCAGCGACACGTCGGTGCTGCGCGCCTGGTCGGTGTCTTCGATGCGCAGCAGGAACGTGCCGCCCATCGCCCGCGCGGCGGCCCAGTTGTACATCGCGGTACGCGCACCACCGAGGTGGAGCGGTCCGGTGGGAGACGGCGCAAAACGCAGGCGCGGAGTCGGGTGGATCATCGGGGGGCGAAGAGGATCGCGCATTCGCCGAGGCAAGGGAAGAGCGCTACGGCAAGAGCCCGAGCGCTTCCAGCCGCCAACCCCCTTCCTCGCGCACCGTCGACACGCTGCCGAGCTCGACGCCGAACTCGTCCGGCTGCCCGGCCGGCACCGCGAGCAGGGCCCGCAGCGCCTGGCGCGTGGTGCCGCGATGCGACACCACGAGCAGGTCGCCGGACCACTCCGTTGCCGCCAGTTCGCGGATCGCACCCTGCACGCGGGCAACGAACGTGGGCCGCGGCTCGCCTGCGGGGAACGTGTCGGTGCCGCCGCCGCGGTAGCTGCGCCAGAAGTCGGGGAACGCCGCTTCGATCTCCGCCTCGGTCATGCCTTCGCAGGCGCCGAACGAGATCTCGCGCAGCCGCTCTTCGGCCTGCACGCGCGCCGTCGGCACGCCACACGCCGTTGCCAGGATCGCCGCCGACTCGGCAGCGCGCAGGAGCGGCGAATGCACGACCCGGGCGAACTCGACGCCGGCGAGCAACGGCGCCAGGGCCCGGATCTGCGCGCGGCCGAGGTCGGACAGACGCACGTCGTTGCGACCGTGGAAACGGATCGACGACTGGCCTTCGGTCTCGCCGTGCCGCACCAGCCAGAGGCGGCGCGGCGACCGCGGGCCTCCGCTCATCCGAACAACTGCAGCGCGATCAGGGCGCCGATGCCGAGCACGACGAGGCCGACGCCGACCAGCACGGCACGGTTCCAGGACGCGTTCTCCTGCACCACGCGCTGCAGCCGGTTGCTCTGGTCTTCGCTCGACTGGCGCAAGGTCTGCATGCCTTCGTCGGTGGTGCGCTGCAACGCCGTCACCGCCTGCTGCTGCGACGACTCGATGCCGGCCGCCAGCTTCTGCAGTTCGGCGTCGCGGCGCTCGGCGAGGTTCTGCGCCGTCTTCATGTGCTGTTCGCTGTGCTGGACCATCTGGCCCATCGAGCCGTGGATGCGATCCATCGTGGTCTGGAACTCGCGCACGGTCGCCGCGGTGCGTTCGTCGGTCGCAGCGGCGCGGGCCAGCGCCGTCTCGACGTTCTCCAGCAGGTTCGGCAGCTTCGCCATCGTCGTCGTGAGCTGCTCGCCGAGCGCGTTCTGGCGCTCCATCTGCGCCGACAGTGCGCGCAGTGTTTCGAGTTGCTGCTGCGACAACGCCGGCAGCTGCGCCAACGCCGACGTGGCGCCGACGATCTTGCCGAGCTGGTCGTCGACCTTCGCTTGCGAGCCGCGCAACAGCGCCGTCAGTTCCTGGAAGTGGGTGCCGAGTGCCACCATCGCCTCTTCGCGATCGGACAGCTTGCGGCTGCTGCGGGGCTCGATCAGCTCCGGCTCACTGCGAACGGGAACCGCTGCCGGCGCGCGCTCAGGCTCGACACGTTGCACGGGCGTCTTGTCGATGGGCCGACCGTTCTGGGCCTTGCGTGCTTCGACGCGAACACCGGAACCCGAGCCCCACCGCTCCTTCAGCCGCTGGAAGAACGAACCTTGCTTGACCATGGTGCCTCAGTGCGCGGCGCATGACCCGCCGCGTTGCCGCGTCCGTCGAACGGGCCCGACTCACCCGGTGGCTCCGGTGTGCAAGGCAGGCCGTGACCGAAATCGATCGACGGGGCGATGGCAGCGAAACTAGCGAGCCCGGCCAGCACCCGCCAGCCCGCTCCGGCGCCGACTTTTCCCACTGCCAAACCGGGGCCCTGGGTGCGCCAGGTGGCCACCGAGAACGTGCTTGAACTTGCTCGCCTCGTCGCTACCTTCCTCCGCTCCCTTCGCGCGCCGGCGGCTTGCCGACGGATCGTGGAGGGCGCTGCGGCCGCCGGGACGGGGAGTTAGCTCAGTTGGTAGAGCGCGACAATGGCATTGTCGAGGTCAGGGGTTCGACTCCCCTACTCTCCACCATTTCCAGGGTGGCCGCAGCCCCCGCTCCCCTGCCCGTTCGTCGACGAACTACGGGGTCGACGACCTACGGCACGCCCGGGGCGAACCACGCAGTGTGCTCGGTGCCCGTCGCTGCGGCGTGCATCTGGTTCCATATGGCGAGCGCCAACGGGTCGTTCGGCAGGTGGCGCAGCACCACCGCCGGCGCCAACGGCGTGCCGAACAGATACATGCTGGTGTCGGCGTGGAAGCGGCCGTCGAAGGCCACGGCGGAGTGGTTGATCCACACCCCGTTCTGCAACACGAAGGCCTGCGCCAGCACCGCCTGCGCCGCCGCCAACGCCACCGGCCGCCCGGCCGCCGGGCCGAGCACCGCGCAGCCGAGGTCGAGCCCATAGGCGCCGACCGCCTGCTGCCACGGCATCCACCACCAACCCTTGCCCAGGCGCGGGTCGTCGTAGCGTGGGTCCCAGACGCCGAACTGCCGGTTCTGGTAGGCCGGCAGGATCACGTTGGTGACGCGGTCCTGCCAATGCGTGCGCACCGCCGCTGCCATCGGACGATCTTCCAGTTCGCGCCACAGGTGCACCGCCAGGATGCCCTCCCAGCCGACCGCACGCGAAGCGAATGGATTCGACGTCGACAACCCGGGCATGGTCGTGCACTGCAAACGATAGATGCGGGCCTGGTGTCCGAGCAACCACTGGCAAGCCGGGGAACCCGTGAGCCGCGTCGCCGCAGCGAGGGTGTTCATCAACCAGTGTTCGACGTCCGGCCCCCACCAGAGCTTGCTGTCGTCCGGAGTGATGCCACCCGGTTTGCCGAGCCGGTCAGGACTCAGCACCGGCGACCAGTGCGGTCGCCCGTCCCAGAACACGAGGCGCGGATTCACGTGCAATGCGAGATCGAGCGGCCGGCCGTCCTCTTCGAGGTGATGGCAAGGTCGCGAGCCGAGGCGCAACGCGTTCAGGTAGGCGATCCACTCGGCCCCGGTCCCGCCCGGCAGCAGCGCTTCGCCGCGCACGAACGTCTGGTCCTCCTGGCGACCAGTGACCGAACTCATCTTGGCGGGGCCACACAGGAGTTCTTCGTTGGTGTGCAACCGGCGCACCGACTCGCTGAACCTGGCCGAGGCCCACGCCTGCGGATGGAAGCCCGCCGGATAGGTCGGGTTGCCATCCGCGAGCAACTGCTGCAGGCCACAGGCGCCGACGAGGTAGTTCGCGATCACGACGGCGTTCAGCCAATCCTGCGTCGCCGGCAGCCGCGCCGGCCACACGAACGTGACGGGCTGCAGCCGCGACTGGCCATCGGCGAAGAGCGTGTCGTTCGGCAGCAGCGAGAACAGCGACCCCTGCGTGGTCAGCGTCACCGCGTCGCCGAGCTGCAACGGAAAGCCGGCCGGCAACCACGCCGCCAGATCGGGCACCGCGGGGTTGCTGGCGGTGATCGCGACTTCGCCCGAACACAGTCCAGGCTGGTCGGGATACCAGGTGCACCACAGGTCGACGGCGATCATCGGGATCGTGCGACGGCGCCAGTGGCACGTGTAGCCAGCGCCATCGCCGAGCACGTTGAGCAGCGTCATCGGCAGGCCGTTGATCGCCGCCACGCCGCCGAACGCGACGGCGGACGACACGAACGGCCCGCGCACGAAGTTGATCGGCTGCGCTTGCGACAGATCGAGTGCCACCGTCTGGAACGGTTGCAGTGCTATGCGCACATCGACCACATGGGTGTCGAGTCCGACCGCGCGACCGAGCACATAGGTGGCGCCAGCAACGGTGCCGCTCGCGTGCGGCGGCATCACATCGACCGTCGTGCGCTTCCAACCCTGGAATGGCAGCGGCGAGTGATTGGCGATGCGCACCACCTGCGCCGGAAGGGTGGCGACGATCGCAAAGGGAATGGCGAGCAACAGTGCTTTCACGCAGGATCTCGAGCGAAGTCGCGAAGCGGGTCCTGGGGCGAGACACGCTGGCACGCGACAGCAGGGAGCGAGAGCCCCCTACGCTACGACAACGCCCATGCGGTCGTCATTTCCTGTTTGGCGGCGAGCAACACAGACCCTACCGCCGACCGTCATGGATGCGCGGTGGCGCGCAATCAGCCGCCGTACTCGAAGCCGTCGGTGCCGGCGAGTTCGGCATTGGGCCAGATCAGGTAGCACGACTTGCACTTGCCGAGTGGCTTGTCGGTGAAGACGTGCTTGCGGTAGCTCTGGTAGGTGTCGCCGTTCCAGACGTCGAAGAACGACGTCTTCGCCATGTTGCCGAAGGCCGGCATGCCGGCGAGGCAGCACGGCACCACGTCGCCGAACGGCGCGATGTAGACGCGCTGCCACAGGAACCAGCACTTCACCGGCGGCGGTCCACACGGGCGGTTCTTCGCCTTGCCGGGTGCCACCGCGGCGGCCTCGCCGGCGGGCGCCGGCGTCGTCGCAGCGGCCGGCGCCGGCGCATCGGATGGAGTCGCGAGGTCGGCGAAGTTCGGCGGAATCGAGATCTTCACGCCCAGGGCCGCGGCGACTTCGCGGGTGCGATCCTGCCACTCGTTGGCGTAGGCGCGGCAGTAGTTCAGCGACTCGCCTTTCAGGCTCGGATGGAAGGTCACCAGGTGGTTGAACACGATCTGGTCGCCGCCCCAACGGTGCACCATCTCGACGAACTTCGGCGCCTCCGCCACCGTGCGGCGCATCAGGATGTAGTTGAAGTTCATCAGCGGGCGCTTCGCCGCTGGCATCTCGAGGCGTCGCTCGGCGAACCGGCTGATGTTGGCGAACACTTCGTCGAACTCGGCGCCGGTGCGCACCGAGTTGTAGGTGGCCCGCGTGGCGCCATCCATCGAGAACGTCACCAGCTCCAGCGTGCGCAGCAGTTGCTCGCGGAACTTCGACTCCTTCATCATCAGCGTGCCGTTGCTGACCATCTCGAGCTTCATGCCGTGGCGCTCGAGGTCGTCCAGCTTCTGGTCCATCTTCGGCGTCATCAACGGCTCGCCGAACGCCGACAGCTGCATGGTGCGCGCATACGGATACAGTTCGCGCACGACCTTCTGGTAGACGTCCTCGTCCAGCATCACCTTCGGTGAATCGGGGTCGAGGAATTGGTTGCACATGAAGCACTTCAGGTTGCAGGCCGTCGTGCTCGTCAAGTTGATCCAGGTCGGCATCGCCCGCGCGAACGGAGTACACGCTGCTTCGTCCGCCGCGGCGAGGCGCGCGTTCGCGGCCTTGAACTCGGGGCTGCCGAACGGCAGCGAGGCGAGTTCGGGCGGCCACGACTCGAGGATGCGCGGGTCGGAGATGGCGATGGTCATCGGAAAGGCGGTTTCGGCCAGAGCGAGGTCGGGGCCGCAGTTCTACCAGGAATCACGGCGCCGCCGGGTCACTGTCGCTGCCGCTCGGGCGCCACGAAGGCGCGCTCGAGCACGAGGCCGGTGCGACCGATGCTCTCGCCTTCGATGCGTTTGGCCAGAAGCATCGAAACCTTGGGGTGCACCAACAACGCCACCGGCTGCTCGGCGTGCGCCAGTTCGTGCGCCTCGATCCACAGGCGCGCCCGTGCGGCAGGATCGAGCTCGCGCTGCGCGCGATCGAGCAGGCCGTCCATGCGCTCGTCGGCGAACTTGCCGATGTTGTCGGGACTGCCGCTCCGCAAGAACGGCGCCGGGTCACCCCACGGCCGGAACGACTGCAGCACCAGGATGCCGTCCCAGTCGCCCGAATTGCGCGCATCGATGAACCCGCTTTGGTTGCAGCGCACCACGGTGAGTTCGACGCCCGCCTTGCCGGCCGCGTCCTCGAAGTGCTCGATGATGCGCCGCAGCACGTCGGTGGCCGCCATCGCCACGAGCCGGAGGCGCAACGGGGTTCCGCGTTCCGGATCGTGCCCTGCCTCGCGCAACAGCGCCCGCGCCGCCGGGGGATCGAAGGCGATCGGTTTGACTGCGCGCGGATACGCCGGGGCATCGGGTTTCGCGTGCGCCACGGCGCGAACCATCGCCGCGGGGTCGCGCGCCAACAGGCTGTCGATGTCGAACAGCATCGCCAGCGCCCGCCGCACGCGCGCATCGTGCATCGACGGACGCGCGCAGTTCCACACCGTGCGGTAGACGCCCAACGACTCGTAGTCGTAGTCCAGCCGATCGTGGTCGGTGGCGAGTTCGGGTCGCGCCGTCACCAGTTCGTCGATGCCGAAGCTGGTGAACCAATCGATCTCGCCGCGCAGCAGCGCCATCGTCGCCGCCGTCGAGAGCCGGAACAGCAGGCGGATGCCGGCGAAGTTCCAGGTGCCCGGCGACGCCGTGCGGCGCCAGCAATGCGGGTTGCGCACCAGCAGCAGTTCCTGGCGCGGCTTCCAGTTCATCGGACCTTCGGGCTGGTTCAGCAGCTGGTACGGCCCCGTGCCCGGGCCGCTGGATGACTTGATTGCGGCGAGCTGCTCGGCGAACTGCGCACTGTCGATCGCCGGCATCGGCGCCGGGGCAACGCGGGCGGCGACGCGAGCGAGGAACCACGCGCGGCAGGGCACCAACCACGTCTCGCCGACGATCCGCACCGAGGCGTAGTGGCGCTCGCGAAAGTGCACGCGGATCCGGCGGGAATCGAGCACTTCGACGTCGGCAACGCGGTCGAAGGCGTCGAGCATCGCGCCGAACGCCAGGTGGCCGGCGCGGCGGAGTTGCCAGGGAAACAGCACGTCGTCGAGGGTGAGTTCGCTGCCGTCGGCGAAGCGAACGCCCGCGCGCAGCGTGAACGTGCACGACATGCCGTCGGCGGCTGGCTCGAACGACTCGGCCAAGGCCGGCCGCAGGCCGCCGGTGACCGGGTCGATGTCGAGCAACGCTTCGTGCGTGTAGGCGTGCACCATGCGCTTCGCCACCTGCGTATGGGCCGTGAGTGGATTGACGTCGTCGGGCTCCTCGCAGACACCCGTGTAGACGTGGCCCTGGGGCATGCCGCCGAGCCACAGCGGGTCCGTCGCCGCCGGCGGGACCGTGCCGAGACTGGTTCCACTCCACATCACGCGCAGCCCGAGCGCCACTGCGGCGCAGCATCCGAGTGCAACCAGCAACGTGGGCAAAGGGCGCATTGGCGACGACCAGGGATGCTATACGCACGTCGCTGCGCAATCGGCCCAACTTTCGCCGGCCGGTCGTGAGCGACCTGTCAGCACGGCCTCATCCGCGCAGCCAACGGGCGCCGAGCAGGATGCCGGCGGCAAGGCCGAAGATTCCGAGCAGGTTCTGGCCGAGCACGTTGGCGGCGAACAGCCCGAACCTGCGCGCCGCCAGCAATTCGTGGCAGTCGAAGGCGAACGACGAGAAGGTCGTGAAGGCGCCGAAGAACCCGGCCAGCACGGCGGTCGAGGCGAACGCCAACGCGAGCAGCAACGGGAAGGGCATGCCGGCGGCGACTACTTCTTCGGGTAGGTCTTCAGCACCCACTCACGCCACCTGGTGTCGAAGGTCGGCCCGTCGAGCTCGAACAGTTCGAACAGCAGCTTCTGCGCCATCGTCCGCAACGCCGGCGCCTGGCCTTCGAACGTGCCGTCCGACGGCACCGCCTTCATCTGGCGCAGCATCAGCCCGACCTTCTCGCGATCGAGTTGCATCAGGTAGTCGAGCCGCGACCACGACTGCGAATGCGCGTGGTAGCCCATCTCCTCCCACTTCGCCCAGTTCGCCATGTCGTCGAACGGAAACCAGGTGCCGTCGTGCTGCGCGCGCCGCCGCACCTTCACCGGCCAGTTGTGCTGCTTCTCCTCGGCGATCGCCTCGTCGTCGCGCACCTGCACACTGAGGAACTCGGTCGGCACCTTGCGCGCATACCAATGGCACACGCCTTCGCCAAACCACAGTGGCAGCGGGAAGGCGTAGCCGTTGTAGCCGTTGATGAGATTCTGCCAGGTGGCGAACAACACGTGCGCGTGCAGCCCGCTCTCGTCGATGCCGTCGAGCCCTTCGGCGGCCACCGCGAGCAGCATCTGGTAGGTCTTGTCGTGGTAGAAGCGCATCGACTTGTCGACCTTGCGATTGCAGAAGCGGTCCATGTAGCGGCCCATGTCCGACTGCTTCTGGAAGGTCAACAGCAGGAACTTGCCCGGCAAGCCCAGGTACTGGCCTTCGCGCGGCAGCTTGCCCTTGTCGGGAAAGTCGGCGTCGGTGACCCCGAGCAACAGCTGGCACTCCGCGTAGGCCTTCTCGCAACGTTGCGCGTAGAGATGCAGCCGCAGCCACGGGTCGAGCTTCTTCGGCTTCTCCGGGACCTTCGGCAGCTTCTTGCGCAGCGCCTTGACCTCGTCCTGCAGGAACTTCTTCGCGTCGGCGTGCTCCGGCCAGGCGGTCGACTTGAGGCTGGAGCCGATCTTGAAGTGCGCCGTCTCGAGCCACAGGATGCGGCGTTCGCCGAGCACGCGATCGATGTCGGTGGTGCTGTGGTGGTCGGCCCAGGGGAACGGGCCGTAGGCGACGACGCCAGCCTGCGCCATCACTGCCTTGTCACCCCCGGTGTAGGGATCGACCGGGCCGAGCTTGGCGACTTCGTCTTCGTCTTTGGGCGACGGCTTCTCTTGCGCGAGCAAAGCGGCCCCGAACAGCACGAACAGCGCGAACACGCGCAGCACAAGACACGGACTCATCGACATCTTCCTCGGAATACGCAGCGTGGGGCAGGCTGCGACCGCCGCGAGTGCGGCGGTGTGGCGCCAGGACCTGGTCCCGGCGCCCATCACGCCAGCCGGGTGCGCCGTGCGCGCCCGGCCGCGCGCTTCACTTCGTGGCGCCAGCAGCGGCAACCGTGGGCATCGCCTTCAGGGCGAGTTCCCGCAGTTCCTTCTCCTTCGCCACCAACTTCGCACGGTCCTTCGCGACCTTCTTCAGGTCGGCGTCGAACTTCTTCACCTTCTCTGACTCCGGACCGTTCTTCTCGATCTCGCGATCGAGCCGGCCCTTGATCAGCTGCTCTTCGGAATCGAGCTTGTCGTACTGGCTGAGCACCTGGCGCAGCTCCTTGATCGCTTCCTTCGCGTTCTCCGCGTAGCAGCGTTCGAGGTAGGAGAACATGGTCTCCCACAGCACCGTCTGCGACTGGTCGCCCGGCAGTTCCTTCTTGTTGCTGCCGTCGGGGTCGACGAAGAACAAGTGCGGGATCTTGTCGCCTTCCTTGGTGCGCGCGAACAGGTTGTAGAACGGGTGCTTGTCGGTCAGCACGTTCGGCGGCAGCTTCACGCAGCGGAACCAGTGCGTCAGCAGCACCGTCTGCTCGTTGTCGAGCGAACGGCTCAGCAGCGCGTGGTCGGTGCCCTTGCAGCGTTCGCACTCGCGCAGGATCAGCACCGGGCGCTTGTCGCCGTCGGTGACCAATTCGTACGCCTGTTCGACCGGCAACGCGCGCTCGACCTGTTGCGCGACCGTTCCGGTCGGCGCCTGGCCGGGCGTCGAGGGCTGCTCGATCGGCTTCCACACGGGGTAGACCCACGTGATCTCGAGCGCCTTCTTCGCAGTCTTGCCGCGCGTGAAGTCGAGCGCGATGCCACCACCGCGACCGCCACCACCACGGGCACCAGCGCCGGCGCCGCCACGCGCACCGCCGCCTGTGTTGCCGGCACCACTGCCACCGGCGACACCACCACTACCCCCACCATCGGCCGGTGACCAACTGGGCACCGAAGGACCGCTTCATCATTGGGGGGCTGCGGGCCGCGCCAGCACCAGCGCAGCAGCCGCACAGACCGCGGAAACGAAGACTCTGTTCAACATGAGGACCTCCGAATAGAGACTGCCGCAAGCGCGGCTGGGCTGTCAGTTTTGGGCAGGCAGCCGTCAGGGCACAGTATCGGCTCGGCCCACCATGGCAACCGGAGGGGAAAAGAAACCGTGCGTTCGAAGGCATGGGGCGGTCCCGACCCCGGCGCACCGGAACGCGGCTCCGTACAGGAAACGACCCACGCGCCGTTGCCGGCGCGCGGGTCGCTCCCGTGCCGATCGGACCTGCGAACTACTTGGTGTCGTTGGCAGGCGCCCCGGGAACCGTGGGAACCGGCGCCGTGGCCTGCATCGTCTTCAGGGCGAGGTCGCGCAGTTCCTTCTCGCGGGCAACCAGCTTGTCGCGCTCCTGCGCAACCTTGGCCAGTTCGGCATCGAACTTCTTGCCCTTCTGCGAGTCGGGACCGTTCTTCTCGATCTCGCGCGCGCGGCGCGAGTGGATCTGCTGCTCCTCGGCATCGAGCTTGTCGTACTGGCTGAGCAGCTGACGCAGTTCCTTGATCGCGGCCTTCGCGTTGTCGGCGTAGCAGCGTTCGAGGTAGGAGAACATGGTCTCCCACAACACCGTCTGCGCCTGATCGCCCGGCAGTTCCTTCTTGTTGCTGCCGTCGGGATCAACGAAGAACAAGTGCGGGATCTTGTCGCCTTCCTTGGTGCGCGCGAACAGGTTGTAGAACGGGTGCTTGTCGGTCAGCACGTTCGGCGGCAGCTTCACGCAACGGAACCAGTGCGCCAGCAGCACTGTCTGCTCGTTGTCGAGTGAACGGCTCAGCAGCGCGTGGTCGGTGCCCTTGCAGCGTTCGCACTCGCGCAGGATCAGCACCGGGCGCTTGTCGCCGTCGGTGACCAATTCGTACGCCTGCTCAAGCGGCAAGGCGCGTTCGACCTGGCCCGCGACGGTGCCGGTCGGGGCTTGCCCCGGGGCCGACGCGACGTCGATCGGTTTCCAGACCGGATGCACCCACTGGATCTCCAGCAGCTTCTTGGCCGACCTGCCGCGGGTGAAGTCGAGCGCGATGCCACCACCGCGACCGCCACCACCGCCGCCGCGAGCACCGGCTCCACCGGCACCACCACCACCACCAGGCGGGGACCAACTGGGCCCCGAACCACCGCCTCATCATTGCGGGGCGGCAGGCCGCGCCAGCACCAGCGCGGCTGCAGCAACCAAGACGGAAACGAAAACACGGTGCAGCATGGGAATCTCCAAGTCGGACTGTGGGGCAGCCCTCGGCTTCCGGTCAGGATGCCGGCCCAGATCCTATCGGCTGTCCGAAGGCATGCAACGGGAGCCCGACTCCTACTTTCGGGGCGAAGGAGCCGCCGGTTGACGTTACCGACCCGGAACGCCACTCTCCTCGCCGCCTGTTGCCGACTCCGGCAGCGGCGCGCAGCCTTCCCCTGAACATACCTCCCGTGACCGCATCCGAGACCGACGTCCCCCCCGCCAACAGCTGGGAGGGCATTCTCGCCGCCCTTCGCCGCCGCTACCCCGGCCAGAAGGACAGCGTGCTGTTCTGCATCCACAAGCTGCAGCACAACAGCGACCTGACCCTGCGCGACTTCCGCGCCGAAGCCGAACTGCACGGCATCCCGATGGCGGGCCGTTCGCTGCACTCGGCGCGCGTGCTGCTCGGCCTGATCAAGGAGGCGCCGGCGCCGGCGCCCACGTTGCCGACGGCCCTGCCGCCGTTGCCGAAGCTGGCGCGCAAACTCCCGTCCGCAGTCGAGGACACGAACGGCAACTCGATCGAGACGAAGGTGCTCGCGGCCGTGCGCCAGATCCAGTCGGCGGCTGGCGCCGACTCGGAGAACCTGCGCCAGGCGATCCGTCAGGCGATCGCGATCCTGCAGCGCGCGCTCGGCTGAGCGCCACGCCCGCGCGTCGGCGCGACACCGCGCGGCGAACTCAGAACACCGGCTTGCCGAGCACGGCGCGGCCACCCAGGTACGGCCGCAGGGCTGGCGGCACCATGATCGTGCCGTCCGGCTGCTGGTGGTTCTCCAGCAACGGAATCAGGATGCGCGGGCTCGCCGCCACGGTGTTGTTGAGCGTGTGGCAATAGGTCGCCTTGCCGCCTTCCTTCTGCCGGTAACGCAGGTCGAGGCGGCGCGCCTGGTAGTCGTAGAAGCGCGACGCCGAGTGGGTCTCGCCGTAGCCGTTGCGTGACGGCATCCACGTCTCGATGTCGTACTTCATCGCCTGCGGCACGCCGAGATCGCCGCCGCACACCGCGACCACGCGGTACGGCAACTCGAACGCCTGCAGCATGTCCTCGGCGTTCTTGACGATCTCGTGGTGGTGCTGGATCGAACGCGCCTTGTCGCCGACATCGACGATCACCTGCTCCACCTTGTGGAACTGGTGCACGCGGTAGAGACCACGCGTGTCCTTGCCGTAGGTGCCCGCTTCGCGGCGGAAGCACGCCGACCGCGCGACGTATTTCTTCGGCAGCTGGTCCTCGCTCATCATCTCGCCGCCGTGCAGCGACGTGACCGGAACCTCGCTGGTGCCGATCAGGTTGAGTCCGTCCTTCTCGCAGCGGTAGGTCTGCTCTTCGCCGCCGGGGAAGAAGCCGGTGCCGAACATCGCCGCATCGCGCACCAGCAAGGGCGGATCGATCGGCGTGAAGCCGCGGGCGACGAGCAGGTCGACGGCGTAGCGCAGCACCGCGTCGTGCAGCAGCGCCAGATCGCCGAACAGGATGTAGTTGCGCGACCCGGCCATCGCCGCGGCCCGGTTGAAATCGAGCCAGCCCTGGGCCTCGCCGATCTCGTAGTGGGCCTTCGGCGTGAAGCCGAACTGGCGCACCGTCCCGATGCGGCGCACTTCGACGTTCTCGCTGTCGTCCTTGCCCTCGGGCACGTCGCTATCGGGCACGTTGGGAATGAGCCCCATCTGCACGTCGAGGTCGGCGCGCAGCTGCTTCTCCTTCTCCTCGTGCGCCTGCAACTCGACCTTGCGCTCCTTCTGCTTCACCAGGAACGCTTCGCGCTCAGGCGGCGACAGCTTGCCCATCTCCTTGCCGGCGTTCTTCTGCTCGCTGCGCATCGCGTCGAGCCTGGGCAGCATCGCCCGCAACTCCGCGTCGATCGCCAACGCCTTGTCGACCGCAGCGGCGCGGTCGGGCAGCCGTTTCTTCAGGGCACCAGCGCGCACCGCATCCGGGTTCTCGCGCACGAACTTGAGGTCCAACATGCGCGCCGCAGTCTATCGGCGCGCCCCAGCGGAGCCAGCGCGCAGCGGCGCGACCCGCGTCACTGCCACGCTGACTTCAACTCACCGAACACGGCGTTCTTCTTGATCACCAGCGCCACTTTCCAGCCGGCGCCGGGCATCGGGCAGGTCAGCACCATCTCGCCGTTCCGGTAGCCGTCCGGCATCGGAAAGCAGGCCAGCAGGTTGCCCATGTTGTTGTGCTTCTTCGACGCTTCGTTGACGAGCTCCGGGTCGGTGAAGCGCACGAACTTGCCGACGACCTTGGCGCCCTTGCCGTCCACTTCCTTGGCCGCCATCACCTCGGCCGCCAGGTTGATGCCGTGCAGGTCGCCAAACAGGCAACCGGACGACTCCGCCAGCAGGATCTTCAGCGCGTCGATCGAGACCTTCTCGTCGCCGCGGCGCGTGAACTGGATCGTGAACGGCCCGCCCATCTTCAACTCGAAGGTCTTGCCGGCCTCGACGACGAACGGCTTCGCTTCGCCCTGGTAGAGGTTGGCGATCTGCGCCCGCACGCCCTTGCCGATCATCATGCGACCCCAGATCACGGTGTACTCGGCCGCCGGCACTTCGATCTCCTTGCCACCGGCGACGTCGAACATCGCCGTGCGGTAGTCACCGCTGCCGCGCACGACCAGCTGCACGGGGGCCGTGGGTTTCGGGCCCGACCACACCAGCTTGATCTTGCCGGTCTTCACGTACTCCGGATTGAGCGGACGCACGCCAACTTCGTCGCCGTCGCCCTTCTTCAGATGGACCCAGCCGGCCGTCAGCTTGACGAACTCGGAGAACGGCAGGCGCGGCCCCTTGCCGACCCGCATCGAATCGAGCAACGGCACCACGGTGCCGGCTTCGATGTCGTGCGCGCCGAGCGTCGGCATCTTGAGTTCGCCGCCGTAGGGATCGGCGTCACCGAACGTGCCGTTGCAGCTGTCATCGTAGAAGACCACCGGATCGGCACCGACCGTGCCCTTCCAGCTCGCCGCGCTGCGGTAGTAGACGTTGCAGACGTTGTCGGCCGGCGCCAGGTTGCACTCCGCTTCGTTGACCATCTGGCGGTCGCTGCCGGTCCAGAACACCATCGAGTACGGCATCTTCTTGTCGGCATCGAGCCAGAACGTGCTGATCTTGCCCTTGCTCGAGATGTCGACCTCGACGCCGTCCTTGGCTTCGGCCGCGGTCAACGCCACCACGGCCTTGGTGGCGCCGGTGCGGTGCAGGAACACATCGCGGCGGCGAAACCAATCGAGCTTGCGCGCACTGCTGACCTTCTCCAGTGACACCAGCCACCAGAACGGCGCCAGCGGCCCGCCCTTGGCGCCGTAGTCGAGCTCGTCGACGTTGGGCAGCGACTCGAACTTGAACACATGCTTCTGCGCCACCGAGTTCGGCATCACCAGCGAGTCGACGCCCTTCGCATTCGGGTCGTAGCCCTCACCCTTGCGCTTGTCGCCGGCCTTCTCGTCGGCCTCGATCTTCGCGAGCTCCGACTTCAGCCACTCGGCGCTCTTGTGGTAGTGCTCGTCGAAGGTGAAGCCCCAGCGCTTGCGCGCCTCGAGGAACTGCTCGGTCGCGAACACGACGTCGCGGCGATTGGGGATCGTCTTGTCGGGCATCTTGCTGCCGACGACGCTCGCGAAGTTCCACAGCTCGGCGACCTCCATCGAATGCCCGATCGACTCGGCGTTGCGCGCCAGGTCCATGAACTGCTGCATCACCTGCTCGTAGTCGGCCTTCACGAACGCCTTGCTGACGACGTCGGTGTAATGCGACCACAGCTTGAACGACTGCGAGCGGCCGTTGCTGAGCGTCTGGCGCGCGGTGTTGTCGGCGCCGCTTTGCCAGCGATCCAGTTTCTCCAGCGTCTCGCTGCCTTCGAAGCTGCGCTTCCAGGCCGCCAGCATCGCATCGCACCGCGCCTTCGGTTCGGCCTTGCCAGCGGCACTGTCCTGCCACAGCGCTTCGAAGTGGTTCAGCGCGTGGTACGGCGAACGTTTCACCGCCTTGTCGACCAGTTTCTCGTCGCCGAGTTCGAGCGCCTTCGACAGCTCGGCCCGGAACTGCTCCGGCGTGATCTGCGCCGCGGCGAACGCGGGCAGCGCGAGCAAGGCGACCAACAGCGACAGGAAGCGGAACGCGGGGCGGATCGTGATCATCGGCAGCAACTCGGTTGCCGACGATGGTAGCGGCGCTTTGGCGCCGGGCCAGCGACCTCAGCCGACCGGGACCGGTTCGGGGCAGCGGCGTTACGAACGACTGCCGTGCTTCTGCCGACTGACGCGGTCCAGGAAGCGCCGCTCGTCGGGGTGCAGCGCGCCGATGCCCTCGGCCTTGACCTTGGCCAGGATCGCGTCGAGCTGCATTTCCTGCTGGGCCATCGCCCGGTGCGCGCGTTCGGCTCGCCGCTGCCGCAAGGCCGCCCGCCAACGCGCGAGCAGACCTTGGCCCGGACGATCGTCCCCGACGTCGAGCCACTGCACGAACCAACCGAACTTCCAGGCGAGGAAGCCGAGCAGGGCGCCGCCGAGATGCGCGCTGTGCGAAACCCGATCGCCGTAGCCGGTCGCCAGTTCGATGAAGGTCGAGTAGGCACCGATGCCGACGAACAGCGCCGCCAGCCCCCACAACGGCATCTGCACGACGAAGAACACGATGCGCGCCTGCGGCGCCACGCACGCGGCGTGCACCAGCATGGCGTAGCAGGCGCCGCTGGCACCGACCAGCGGCACCGCCGCGAGTCCCTGCACCGAAGCGACGGCGAGGTGCCCCATGGCGCCAGCAAACCCACCCCACAGGTAGAGCCGCAGGGTGCCGGCGCGACCGAGGCGCGCTTCGACCATGGGCCCGAACACCCACAGCGTCACCATGTTCATCAGCACGTGCATGATGTCGGCGAAGCTGTGCGTGAACTGGTAGGTGAGCACGCGCAGGAAACCGAGACCGAAGCCGTCGAACAGACCGGGCCCCGAGAACGCGAACCACTGGCCGAGGCGGCCGAGCAGGAGCGCGTTGACGACGAACACGGCGACGTTCACGACGAACAACGCCCTGGTCGCGGGTGGCAACGGGATGCGGGGGCCTCGGTAGTTCATGGCGGTGGCGGGGATGCTGTGGCATCTTTCGGCACAACCCCCTTCGGAGGCGTAGTCGGTGCCCGCCCAAATCCTCGATGGCAAGCTGATCGCGCAGCAGATGCGCCTGAAACTGCGGGTGGCGCGCGACGGCCTCGGCCCGTGCCCCATCCGCCTGGTCTCGGTCGAAGTCGGCCAGAATCCGGCGGCGGCCGTCTACGTGCGCAACCAGCAGCGCGCCGCCACCGAAGTCGGGATCGAGATGGAGGTGCGCAACCTGCCGGTCACGACGACCGAGGCCCAGCTGGTGGCGACGATCGCCGAACTCAGCGGCCGCGCCGACGTGGCCGGCATCCTGGTGCAGCGGCCGTTGCCGCCTGGCATCGACCCACGCACCGTGCAGTCCGCGATCGATCCGGCCAAGGACGTCGAAGGCATGCACCCGGCGAACATGGGCGCGATCCTCTACCGCGAACCGTCGTTGCCGCCGTGCACCGCGGCGGCCGCGCAGCAGCTGATCCTCGCGACCGGCCGCGACCTGCGCGGCACCGAGACCGTCGTCGTCGGCCACAGCGAAATCGTCGGCAAGCCGATCGCGATCCTGCTGCTGCACCGCCTGTCGACGGTCACCGTCTGCCACATCGGGACGAAGCACCTGATCGAACACACGCGCCGCGCCGACATCGTCGTGGTCGCCGTCGGTAAGGCCGGACTCGTGCACGGCGACATGCTGAAGCCCGGCGCGTGCGTGATCGACGTCGGCATCAACCAGGGGGCCGACGGCCGCATCGTCGGCGACGTCGACTTCGCCTCGTGCCGCGAAGTGGCCGGATTCCTGACGCCGGTGCCGGGCGGTGTCGGTCCGGTGACCGTGGCGATGCTCTTGCGCAACACACTGCGGGCAGCCGGGGCCACCGTTTGAAGACGCTCGTCGGCGGCGTCGCGCTGGCGTTGCTGGTTGGCTGCGCCACATCGCCGCAGGCGACGATGCCGCGGCGACCGAACGTGGTGGTGTTCCTCGTCGACGACCTCGGCTGGCAGGACAGCAGCGAACCGTTCCATCGCGAGCGCACGCCGTGGAACGACCGTTACCGCACGCCGAACCTCGAACGGTTGTGTCGCGCCGGCACGAAGTTCACGCAGGCCTATGCCCACCCGGTCTGCACGCCGTCGCGCGCGAGCCTGCTCACCGGCATGGCGGCGGCGACGCACCGCGCCACCCACTGGACGTTGCGGCAGGACACGCCCACCGACCCGCAGCGCCACGGATTGCTGCGGCCGGAGTGGAACCTGCACGGGCTCTCCAGCGAGGCGACGACGCCGCGGGCGTTCCACGCGCCGACGTTGCCGATGCGCCTGCGCACGGTCGGCTACCGCTCGATCCTGGTCGGCAAGGCCCACTTCGGCGCCATCGGCACGCCGGGCGCGGATCCGCGGCAGCTCGGCTTCGACGAGAACGTCGCCGGCCACGCCGCCGGCGCGCCCTCGAGCTATCTGGCGAAGAACGGGTTCTTGCGCAACGACAAGGACACCGTGTGGCAGGTGCCGGGTCTCGAACGCCACCACGGCAGCGACCGCTTCCTGACCGACGTGCTGACCGACGAAGCGATCGCGGCGGCGGCGCGGGCGCGCGCCGATGGCGCCCCGTTCTTCCTGTATCTGGCGCACTACGCGGTGCACACGCCGCTCGATGCCGATGCCCGCTTCGTGCAGCGCTACCTCGATGCCGGGCTGCCCGAAGCCGAAGCGCGCTACGCAGCACTGGTCGAAGGCATGGACCACTCGCTCGGCCGCCTGCTCGACTGGCTCGAGGCGCAGGGCATCGCCGACGACACGCTGGTCGTGTTCGCCAGCGACAACGGTGGGCTGTCGGCGAACTCGCGCGGCGGCGAACCGCACCGGCACAACTCGCCGCTGCGGAGCGGCAAGGGTTCGCTCTACGAAGGCGGCCTGCGCATCCCGTTCGTGGCGAGCTGGCCTGGCCACGTGCCGGCGAATGCCACCAGCCCACAGCCGGTGCAGCTCGAGGACCTGCTGCCGACCGTGTGCGGGTTGCTCGGCCTCGACGCCGGCGCTGTCGACGGCACGTCGCTGGCGGCGGCGTGGACCGGTGGCCCGGCCGCGCCGCATCCGCTGTTCTTCCACCATCCGCACTACTGGGGCAGCCAGGGCCCCGGCATCGAACCGGGCAGTGCGGTGCGCGACGGCGACTGGAAGCTGGTCTGGTTCTATCGCGACGCGCGCGCCGAACTGTACGACCTCGCGCACGACCTCGGCGAGACTCAGGATCTCGCGGCGGCTCGCCCCGAAGTCACGGCCCGGTTGCGCGCACTGCTGCGCGCGCACCTGCAGGCGAAGAACGCGCAAGTGCCGAGTCGCGCCGACGGCACTCCGTGCGCGCTGCCGTGACGCAACCGACGCTCAGTTCGTGAACGCGGACTCGGCGGCGTTCGGCAACGGCAGCTTGATCGGCTCGGGCTTCGGACGCGCCAGCAAGTCGACGGCGCCAACGCAGAGGAAGATCCCCAGCACCGTGTAGCTGGTCCACACGCCGGTCAGCAGCGCGCTGGAGAACCCGTACGCGTGCAGTCCGACGCCGAGCAAGTTGGTGTGGAACCACGAGAACACCACGACGATGCCGGTGGCGATCGCCCACATCACGAAGCCGGCGTCGCGCACCATGCCGCTCATGCGCGCGTGCAGCAGCGCGATCTGCGACA
>SXGT01219007.1_pt1 | contig 25068 bp, 11 predicted proteins | sample 3176221 | NCBI WGS metagenome assembly SXGT01 (sample SAMN11356862, study PRJNA531348) | freshwater metagenome | isolation source: freshwater sample F1-120 | place: China: Fuxian Lake, Yuxi | collected 2017-12-25
GCCGGTCCCGTTCTCTCCCGTGATCAGCACCCGGGCCTTGGAGGGCGCCGCCAGCGCGATCTGCTCCCTCAGCTCGGTGACCGCGCGGCTCTCGCCCACGATCGCGTGAGCCCGCTGTCGCTCGCTCTCGAGGGCGTCCTGGCGCCGGCGCAGCTCGTGGAAACGCAGCGCGTTCTGCAGGGTGACGAGGAGGCGGTCGGTGCCCACCGGCTTCTCGATGAAGTCGTGGGCCCCCTTCTGGATCGCCTGCACGGCCACGTCGAGCGCGGCGTGGCCGCTCATCATGATCACCGGCAGGGTAGGCCAGCGCTCTCGGATCCGGCCGAGCAGCTCGAGCCCGTCCATGTCGGGCATGCGCACGTCGAGCAGCACGGCGTCGATGTCGCTCGACTCGAGCTTCTCGAGGGCGGCGTTGCCGCCGCTGGCGACCGCCACGCCGAAGTCCTCGAGCTCGAGGGTTCGGGAAAGGCTGACGAGGATGTTCTTCTCGTCGTCCACGACCAAGACGGTGGGCTGCGCGCTCACGGGCGCGAGTGTTAGCAGCGCTGTGCGCGCTTGTCACGGCGGACCCGTCCGCACCGTCCGCACCGCCGTGCGCGTGCGCTTCGCCCTAGTCAGCGCAGGGCCTCGGGCGTGGCGAGCGTGGCGGCGCTCGTAGAGGGCCAGCCTCCAGCTCGAGCAGGCGCGCCTCCCAACGCGCGTCGTGGGGCGCGCTCCTCGAGTTCAGCCCGCTGGCTTCGCGTGGACCCGTCAGCGCACGCAGCGCGCGTACGCGGTGAAGCCAGAGACCGGCACCCAGGTCGGCGCAGGCGCTCTGCGCCACATTGTACGTGAGCTGACTCGAACCAACCGGGTGCTGCCAGGTGAGCCCAGTGTGCGCGTCGAGCACGGTCTCCTGACGACGTGAACTTCTCGGCTGGCGCGGCGGCCTAACCGGGGAGGGAGAGTAACAGCAGTGTGGTGAGGCGGAGCCATCGGCTTCGCTGAGCCAGAGCAGCCGGGACTCCCCGAGTCATCAACCCACATGAGAAGTCTCCGCGTGTCAGCGGGCATGGAGCTTCAACGTACACAGCGCACCTGCCGCGGCGAAGCGCTGTCCACCGGACCGCCGTTTCCTTGGTCGAACGAGGAGCTCGGTCGCCGAACCGCGCTGCCATAGCCGCCCGGTCAGCGGATGACGGACGGTGTCCCCCTCCACGATCAGGCCCGGGCACCGTCGGCGGCGTCCAGCTCGTCCAATGGAAGTTGGGTACCTCACACACACCCGCGACGCAGGTCTGGCCGCTCGGACAGCTGAGATGGTGCATGGGTTGTCGTCATCGCAGTGAAGTGGCTCGGCGACGCACTCTCCGAGAGCGCACGTGCCGATGTCGGTGCAGGGGTCCCCGTCCTCACAGCTGCCGGTGACTTCTTCGTATGTGCACGCGAACGTATTGCCCCCGAACACGCAGTGCTCGACAGTGCACGGGTTCCCATCGTTGCACAGGCTGTCCTTCGGGGTGAACGTGCATGTCAGCGTCTCGAGATCGCAGGAGTTCGGGCGCTCCCCAACAGCGCTGCCGGTCATGGTGTCGCCGTCGAGGCCACGTCAAACGCTTTCGCACCGTCAACGGCGGCGTCTCGTCAACCGCCGCACGGCGTGAAGATCTCCGTGCTCGTGAGCTGAACGAAGTGGAATCCGCCCACGACCAGCACGTCGCCGCTCTGCAACGTCACCGCTGTGTGCAGCCGCCGCCGCCCGCCCATGGAGCCGGCGGACGACCAGGTGCCAGTGGAGGGGTCGAAGACCTCAGCGGACGCGAGATCAGTCTGGTCGCCGAACCCACCCGCCGCGAGCACGCGTCCATCGTGCAGCAGCGTGAGCGACCCCTGGGAACGGGGCTCCTGCATTGATCCGGTGGTCGTCCATGTCTCACTCACCGGGTCATAGATCTCGGCTGTCCTGCCGTCCTGCACGCCGCTACCGGCCGCGAGGACGCGGCCGTCTGTCAAGAGGACGCACGCGGGATACCAGCGCGGCTCGCTCATCGGGCCTACTTCGCGGAAGAGCCCCGTGGCTGGGTCGTAGAGCTCCGCGCCAGCGAGCATCGGGCCGGCGCAGCAGTCCGTCCTCGATCCGCCCACCACCAACACCCCGCCCCCGACTGCGATCGCGAAATGCCCGGTGCGTGGTCCAGCGAGCGGTCCGGTCTCCGTCCACTCACCGGTGTCCGCGTGATACCGCTGAGCGTTCGCCCGCGTCCGGTCGGCCAGCCAATCGATGCCTCCCATCGCCAGCGCGCCGCCATCCGGCAACGCGACCAACGGGCCGTTCGTGAACGCGGTCATCCATCCCGTCGGCGACCACGTACCGATTGACGGATCGTAGACCTCCGGTGGGATCGGTCGGGTGGACTGGGTCTTGAAGTTCACCGACTCCTGTTGGCTGGTGAGCACCTTGCCGCCCGTCAGGAGCACGGTGAGTCCGCGTGTCGAGCCCCGAATCTCGGTGAAGGAACCCGTGGGCGTCCAGTCCTCGCTGGTCGGATCGAAGATCTCGGAGCTGCCGATGTCGCGCTGGTTAGGAGGATCGATGTGATGCGCCCCTGCGACGAGCACCCGGCCATCCGGCAGGAGGAGGGCGGCCGCCTGCTCGCGCGGGTCGTTCAACCCGGGGCCCGCCCGCCACGAGCCCGTACAGGCGGCGACCCGCGTCTCAGGGAGAGCCGCTGCGTCGGATCCGGCGTCGAACCCAACATTGGGCTCGGCGTCGAACCCGCCGTTGGGAGGGGCGTCGGGAGCGAGGGCGTTGGTTGAGCCGCCGGTGCAGCTCATCGCAAAGAGCGTCGACAGGTGAAGAGCGCTGTGGAGTTTCTTCATGCGCCCACCCTACACCCTCTGGTTCTCGCGTGTGGGGAAGCACAGCGTCCCCTTCGGCTTTTACGCGCGCTCATGGTATCCGTTGAAGCGCTGACCGAAGAGCCGTCAGTACAGGATCGCGGTCAAACGCTCGCCGGAGAGGGGGCCCGAATGTGCCGGAGAACTCGAATATGGGCCCACGTCTTCGTCGTTGCTTTGATCTTGTTCCCCCTCGCTTGCGTGAAGGAAGCGCCTGCTCAGGACAAGAGGGAGGACACTTCCGAGCCGCCCGCCGATACTCAGGGCGGTGACTCCCGCTCACCGCCTGGCGGCGCGGTAATCACCGGCAGCGGTATTCATCCCCAGCAGGACCTGCCGCGACCCGCCACGGGCGTACCGATAGTCGTTCCCATCTTCGGCGGGACCATGGTGCGCATCACGGATTCCAAGCAGCTGGGCATGCAGGGGGTGTTCCCGGAGTACTCCAAACGCCAGGCGTGGAACGCTGACGAGAGTCGGTTCCTGCTACGTAACGGCGATGGGGATGCCCTGCTCTTCGACGCCAAGACTCGTGTCCTGGACAAGAAGCTGTTGGGGATCGGTGGCGACGATGTGTTCTGGCATCCCTCCGAGCCACAAACGATCATCTACAGCGCCGATCACGCGATCAACCGCATATCTACCGCAGGCGGCGAGCCCACCACTCTGTTAAGCTTCCCCGAATACGCCTTCGTGAGCACCCGCGGAGAGGGCAACCTCTCCGCCGACGGTCGCCGGCATGCGGTGGTGGGACAAACCTACAATGACCGAACCGGGGAGGTGGGTATGGCGGAATACCTGCTCCTCGACCTCAGCAACCAGACGGTCTTGGCGCGCCTGAAGCCCGCCATCAAGGTCGAGAACTTCGACTGGATCTCGGTGAGCCCCAGCGGCAAGTTCGTGGTGGTCGACTATGCCGACGACACGGACGAACGCTGGCACGGCCTGGAGGTCTATGACGAGAACTTCCAGTTGGTGTGGCGCAAGCCGCTGGGTGCCGGTCATAGCGACCTGGCGGTAGACACCGACGGCAGCGACGTCCTGGTGATGGATGGCTACGACGCGGAGACCAATCAGACCTGGATACGTAAGTATCGGCTGGCTGATGGCACCATGACCCATCTCTTGTGGATTGCCCCGCTCTTTGACCAGCATATCTCCTGTCGGAATCTGCTGCGCCCGGGATGGTGCTACATCTCCACCTTCGACTACCTGGAACGCCTCACCGATAGCCGCGAGAGCTGGCTGCCCTACGAGGATGAGATCTTCGCCCTCAGACTGGATGGTAGCGGCACTACGGAGCGCCTGGGGCATCACTATAGCCGCCGCTATGGGCCGGGGGCCTCCGATAGCGATCTCTCCCAGTACTTCGCAGAGCCCCATGCCACCGTCAATCGCGACGGTACGCAGATCCTCTTCGGCAGCAACTGGCGCCAGGACATCAAGAGTGCGGACAGTATCGACGCTTATGTCTTGATGCCTGCGCGACCCTGACCGGAGGGTGCTCCGCGCGCTCCTCGCGTCCTCAGTCCACGGCCCCGCGCAGCTCGAACTCCACGTACGAGACGCCCAGTTTCGAGTCGTCTATCGCCGTCTGGCGCACGAGCTGGAGGTCGCGCAGGTCGGGCGAAGTGCCGAGGCGCTCCAGGAGAACAGCGACGTCCTCGTGGTCCTTCGCCTCGCCGCGCAGCGTCAACGTGCCTCGACAGATCGACAGCGAGGTAAGCCAGACTCGCTCTGGGCTCCAGTGCCCCCGACTCGGCGGGCTGTTGGGGTGCCACGCGTCCAGGAGCGCGCGAAACTCGTCATCGGGCACTGCGTCGAGGGGTTGAAGGACGTAGGCGAGGAGCAGCAGCAACCGGACCGCCGCCGTGCGACGAAGGGAGAGCTCCGCCCCCGCTCGTTGGCGGTGGACGACGTGGTGCGGCGCGATCCGCACAACCTCGGTGTGGGCCCGCTCGTAGGGGTCACCGGCCCCCCCGGGCGGCAGGAGCGCGCTCGGAGGTCCCGGCGGGAAGATGCTGTCGGGCTCGGCCTCGATGCGCGGGACGAAGCGATCGAGCTGGGGTTCGAAGGGGTCGCGCAGGTTGCCGATCGGCTTGCGAACGTAGCCGCTCTCGGGGTCGCCCGGCGCCCCCAGGAAGAAAGGCTGGATGGTGGCCCATGCCGCGCTACGTGGGTCGTCGACCGGGAGGGCCGGCGCCAGGGCAGGGGGTGATGGGGGAGGCGCGGGAGCTGCGAGCTCGCCGGTGTAGCGGAAGGCGGTGAGGACGAAGGCGGCCTCGAGCGGGGTGCCGCCCTGGCGTAGCTCCTCGTGCGCCCGAAGCCGGTCCATGTGCCGGCCCAGCTCCGAGGGCTCGCCATCTTGCGCGGCCACCTCCGAGCGTTGCCCGGCGTACCTGGCGAGCACGTCGTCCACCGCGAGCGCGCCGCGGCCGAGGCTGAGGCCCCCCACTTCCAGCAATCTCCCCGACTCGCTCATCACGCGGAGGAAGCTCACGACCTCGCGGAAGGTCCCGTCCATCCGGACCGCCAGCGGCATCGCGATGTAGCCGTCGCGCGTCACCTCAGGCCAAGGCTCCAGGCTCACGAGGCGAACACCCGCCCCGCTCGCGCTCTCCGCGATCCTCTGCAGTAGTGGCGGCAGCCCGCCGTCGCCACCATCCAGTGCATCGAGCAGCCCCTCCCGATCGGCAGCGAGCCGCAGTTGCCGCTCCTCGACCGACGCTTGCGGCCCGGCGGACGCCTCGCTCCCCGGGTGGGGCGGTGGGCACCAGACTGGGGCCGCAGTGCCGCACCGCGCGACCTCCGCCGGCGCCGCCGTGCGGCATCCCGAGAGCATGAGGCTCGCGGCCAACACGACGACCACCGTAAGTGTCTTTCGGATCGTGCTCATTCCATGAGGGTGCGGCGCTCGCCGCGCGGGAGTCAAGTGGCGCGGGCCGTGCCGGCCGTGCCGCCGGGCAGCCGAGACAGGGAGAGGCGGAACCGCTGTACCCTCCGCGTCACTTCGGTACGCACTTCCCCGCGCCGTCGCAGAGCATGTCTTGTCCGCAGATGGTCTCCGTGCCGTAGTTGGTGTGGGTGCAGCTCCCGTCCTCTGGCTGGCACACGTCGAACGTACACTCGTTGTTGTCGTCGCAGTTCGGCGGGCTCGTCTCGTCGTGCTTGCACGTCCAGGGGAGCCCGCCCATGTCGCAATACCAGGTGCCGAAACACTTGTTAGGGCTCTCGTAGGGGTCGCAGTCATCGTTCTGGTCGCAGTGGCACTGCGCGTTCTGCTCGAAGCCGCCCGGGAAGCACGATCCGGCGACGCAGTAGTCCGGGCCGGTGCAGGGATGGCCGTCTTCGCAGTTGATCACCCAGTCCGGGACGGGCGTCATGGCGCAGATGCCGGTGGAGGGCTGGCACTCGTTGTACAGACAGAGGGTGTCGTTGACCGCCGAGCACGTCTTCACGGTCGCCGGGTTCACGATGCATTCGCCGTTCGCCTTGTCGCAATACAACGTCCCGTTGCAGAGGTCGCCGTCCTCGAACGCGGCGCAGTCGGCGTCCTTCTGGCACTGGCAGGTGTCGGGCCCCTCGCAGGCACCCGCATCGCACAGGTCGGGCTTCGTGCAGTGGTTGCCGTCGTCGCACGGGGAACCGATCGGGAGCTCGGTCATCAGACACGCGCCGCTCTCGGGCTGGCACTGGTTCTTCGTGCACTCCGTGTCGTTCACCGTCGGGCAGGTCTTGAGCGTCGCGGGGTTGACCTCGCATTTACCCGCGCTCTTGTTGCAGAACAGCGTGCCGTTACACAGGTTACCGTCCTCGTGCTCGGCGCAGCCCGGGTCATCGGTGCACTGGCAGACGAGCGGCCCCTTGCATGCCCCTCCCTTGCATTGGTCGGGCGCGGTGCAGAAGTTGCCATCGTCGCACGGGACGCCTTCGTTCACGGGTGTCAGGACACACACGCCCGTGGCCGGCTGGCAGAGGTTCTTACGGCAGCCGGTGTCGTCGACCGTGGGGCAGGTCTTGATCGTGGACTCGTTGACAAAGCACTTCTGCAGGGCCTTGTTGCAGAACAAGGTCCCGTTGCAGAGATCGCCGTCCTCCTTGGCCACGCAGTCTGCGTTCGTCTCGCATTCGCACGACTTCTTACCGGACACGCAAAGCCCGAGCTGGCAGGTGTCGGGGAACGTGCACTTCGGGCCGTCCTCGCAGGGGCCGCCCTCATTGATCGGCACCATCTCACACTTGCCCGTGGCGCTTTGGCAGGAGCTCTTCTGGCACGGCGTGTCCTTGTCCGACGCGCACTTCACCACGGACGCCGGGTTGACCTTGCAAGTCGCGTTCTCGGGGTTGCAGTAGAGCGTGCCGTTGCAGAGGTCGCCGTCCTCCTTCGATGCGCAGTCCGCGCTCGTCAGGCACTCGCAGACCAACGCACCCGGCGCGCACACGCCCGCCTTGCACTGGTCCGGGGCCGTACAGGGTTTCCCGTCGTCGCATGGGCCGCCCTCGTTCACTGGCACCTCCTCGCACGCCCCCGTGGCTGGTACGCACTGGTTCTTGCTGCAGACAGTGTCGTCGTACGTCGAGCAGTACACGCTTGACCCAAGCTTGATGTCACATGCCCCCTTGTTTTGGTTGCAATAGTACGTGCCATTACACAGGTTCCCGGCCGACAGGCTCGCACAGTCGGCGTCGCTCTTGCAGCCGCCGGACGGCGTACAGGACTGGACGAGGCAGAGGTGCCAGACTGGCCATTGCGTCACATCGTACGCAGCCACGAAGCCCACGCTGAAGTGCTCTACCTCCACCTCCGCCACCCCGTCGACCACGCGCGCCTCGAGCCGGTCCCAGCCGTCGAGCGCAGGCGTGCTCCAGAACACGACCGCCTGGGTCACGCGCTCATCCGCCAGTGGAAAGCGCACGGTCAGCGGTTCGAGCGGATCCAGCCCGGCTGGGCCGAAGGCGTAAACGGCGGAGAGCGCGCCGGACGGGATCGGCGGCTCGACGGGGGCCTCCTGCACCGTGAGCGTTAGGGCCTGGGCTAGCGCACCGGGCGGGACCTGGACCTCGACCGCGCCTTCGATCGCGACCGTACCCCCGCTCGCTCCGACGAGCACGGAGGCGCTCGGGCCTTCAATTGGAGGCTGGGCACCAGCGTCCGTGGGGTCTTCGGAACCACCGCAGGCCGCGGCGAGCAGGAGAAGCGTGAGAGCACGTAGCATGTTGCCATGGTCTCACGCTGTCTGGACGCTGTCAGGAACCCGAGGCGCTGGAGTCGAACGCGCGGCCCGGCGGAAAGTAGGCGAGCCGGCCGACGGGGCTCGCGGCTCAACCGAGCGGCAGTGGTTCTTGTGCGTTCAAGGGAGGCGCAGGTTCGCCGGCAGGTTGTCCGAGCCGAAGCCCTCGTACTTCGACTTGGCTTTACCCTGCGCGACGAGGTCCGCGTGTGCGCGCATCCGCTTCAGCTCCTTCTCGTTCTTGGACGCGATGCCAGGGAAGTTCTGAAGGCCGGCGACCACGAACCGGTGCTCGGCCACCACGCGACGGGCCTGCTCCTCGAGGGGCAGGATGTGGTGTTCCACCATGCGCTCGACGTCGTCCATCCAACCGAGCGTGCCCCACTTCTCGGTCAGCATGTTGATCACCATGCTGCGCGGCACGCAGAGGATGAGGTAGCAGCCGAGCAACGGGCAGGCCTCGAAGACGCCCATGTCGAGCTTGCCGGCCCGGATCAGCGCGTTCGCTTCGTTCTTCTCGATCACGTCTCTCACGACGATCCGGATGATGTTGCAGAGCCGGACGACCGACGCTGCGAGGCCGACCGCCGTCGTCGTTGCCGTGCCACCATCCGCCAGGACCCCGGCGAGTTTCCCGCCGAACTCGCCGAGCGCGACCGCCGCTTCGAACGCGTCATTGTTCCGCTCGCGCCGGAGGATCTGGATCAGGGCCTGGACCGCCTCGCCAGGACCGTCCGCGCGTACGCCACGCTCTGCGTGCATCTTCGCGCGGTCGACGCGGTAGCTGGCGCGGACCACCTTGAGACCGCCAAAGACGGCGGCGCCCCCTGACGCGATGACCCCAGCGAACGGGAGACAGGCCGTGGTGAGGTCTTTCACGAACGTGGGGACCACGCTGAGGAGCATGGTCGTGACGTCCGCCCCGAGGTCGGGCGGGATCAGCTCGCTCATGATCCTGGCGGCCATCTGGGCTGCCCCGGCGGCCTTGTCGCTCGTCTGGATCACCGCCTTCGGTGCGTTCGTGAACTCCTTGATGCCGACCGCGACGCCGCGTACGGACGTGATGGTGGTCAACTTCTGCTGAGCGAGCTTCTTCGCGACCCCGGCCCGCCACTCCAGTTGGCGGTCCTTGAAGATGGTCTCGATGACCCTGGACCGCTCCTGCTCGATGAACGCGACGGCATCGGCCATTGCGGCCTTCTCACCGGGGCGGAAGGTCTTGTCCATGCCCGTATAGCCGTGGGCCTGGAGGTAGAGGTGCTCGACCGCGTGGAGCCGGTTCCGCGGCTTGCTCTTCCAGCTCGGCCCCTCCTCCGCGATGAAGGCCTTGAGCGCCATGCGAAGGGACACGAGATTCGGCGTGCTCGGGGCCGCGTGGTACGCAACGAGCGAGGCGTCGACCGCTTTCAGCTTCGAGCTACGGATGGCCGCGAAGCCTCCTTCCGTGTACTTCTTCCAGCGCTCGGACGTCATTACTTCGGCCATGGCGATACTCCGGTCTTCGTCGTTTGGCCCTCGGAGAGTTACAGGGCCGGACAGACCGCGCAAGTCGCGCTCACTGGAGATTACTGGAGAAGCTGCGGGGTCGAACGCTCGCGGTCGTTCTAGGGCTCGCGGTTGAGGAGCGGATCGGCCCATACTCCTGCGATGCGAACGGTCCTGATCTTCTTCTTGTGTGTTGCGTGCAGCGGAGAGCCCCGCGTCGAGGAGTCGGTGCTTCCATCGAACGACGCGCACGGATCTGCTGATGCGGCGGTCTTCCCGGACGCCGCTGCCGTCCCCGACGATGCCGAGGACGTCTCAGTGGATCCCGGGCCGGACACTAGCGGTGTCCCCCGCCTCGACGTGATGTCCGAAGTCGTGTTTGCGGACGGCTTCGAAGACGCGTTCGAAGGCGGGCTGGAGGACAGCCTCGGAGACAGCAACGCAGACACGCTCGTGGCTCCTGGCGACGCCGCGGTCATCCCGGACGCTGGGGGAGGTGACGCTGGACCGGGCGATGCCGGGGCCGCCGACGCTGCCTCCGGCGACCTCCCCGAGGCCGCTCCGCTCGGATGCCCCGGCGGGAAGACGTGCCTCCGCGAGCTGCCGCACGCCCGGGTGAACGTGCACTTCCATCCGCACGCCGGAAAGCAGCTGACGATGGCGATGGTCCACTCCGCGCTCGCTGACGGCGTGAACTCCATCGAGCTGGACCTGCACTGCCGTGCGGTGCCGGGTGGCGCTCCCGAGGTCATCGCGAATCATGACGGCCCCACGGCGCAGAGCCCGCGGCTCGCGGACATCCTCGATACGGTCACCCTAGCGGTGGGCGCGGACGGATCCGTCCAGGGAGACGGGCTCCAGTTCTTCGTGGTGCTCGAGCCGAAGTCGGGAGACGACGTCTGTGGAGACCCCGGGCTCCTGGACCGGGTCTTCGAGACCATTGCTCCCTACGAGGCGTCCGTCGCGACCGGGGTCGGTCCCTCGGATCCGGCCCGGGGGATCACGTTCGTCGTCACGGGGGCTCTGGCTGGCGACCTCTACGACGAATACGGCGCCTCCGGCTTGAATCGGCTGGCCATCGTGGAGGGACACGACTACGCGAACGAGATCCAGCCCCTCTCGCCCGGCGCCTTCCAGTGGAAGGCCATCGAGTACGGAAGCGTGCCCGGCAAGATCAACACCGCGCACCAGAGCGGCTTCAACGTCCGTGTCTGGTTCTCGAACGGCGACGAGGACAAGCTCCGGGGCGCGCTCGCGGCCGGTGCGGACAGCCTCAACTGCGACTTCGACGAGATCGGGTTTTGCCACGAGCTCCTGCACGCCCAGCGACCCAGGGGCTCAGCGCCGACCCTAGCCCAGGTGGGACAATCCACGCTGCTCGGCTGGCGCGGTTTGTCGTCCAACAGCCTCTACGTCGCCCTCGGCACCCCCACCGCGGCCGGCCCCGTATTTTCGCGCCAGGTGAACCTCGGCTGGCTCCTGGCGGATGAGCCCCAGGCCCTCGCGCCGGCGGTGGCGCTGCTGCCGGATGGACGACTGCTCGCGGCGTACGAGGGCACCGAAGCGCAGCGCCTCTGGGCAGTGGCGGGCGCGTTCAGCAGCCTCGATTCCTTTGTGACGTTCCACGGGGGCGAGCAGAAGCTGACGCTCCCGAACGACGCCGGACGCCGGGGGAGCAACCCGGGACTCGCGGTCGCGTCTGACGGACGGACGCTGATGCCGTACGAGGGCACGAGTGGGCAGAAGCTCTGGTACTTGAGCGGCTCGATCGACGACGACGGCACGTTCTCGGCCGATGAGTACTCGCTCACTGAGGGCGACTCGCGCCGCGGCTACGAGCCATCGGCGGCGTTTCACCCGGACGGCCGTGTGGTCGTGGTCTACCGCGGCACTGCGGAGGATCGGCTGTTCTATGTGACCGGCGTCGTCAACGGCGCAGGTGAGCTGCTCGGCGACGAGCACAAACTCACCACGAACGATGACAAACGGCGTGGGCGTCAGCCCTCCATCGCGATCGCAGGGAGCGGCCGCGTGGTCATCGCCTACGAGGGCACGGCTGACGACAAGCTCTGGCTGAGCCACGGGACGCTCGACGTCGCAGGGGCGTTGCAGGGCGTGCAGGAGGCACAGATCGTGGACGCCGCCGGCACGGCCGTGAAGGGCCGTTCCCCGGCCGCGGCGTTCGACGCGGCGAACCGCCTCACGGTGCTCTACGAGGGGACCGCCGACGGCAAGCTCTGGTTCGTCTCCGGGTCCTTGAACGCGAGCACCGGCAAGATCGCAGGCCACGAGACCCTGCTGGACATGGACCTCGGCAACAACGCGCCCTGAGCCCGGGCGCAGCGGGACGGCGACACCGCCTCCGCGGAGGACCTCGACGGAAGTTCCGTGTGCGGAACGGCCGTGGGCCCGGGGCCAGCGGCCACGACTGCGAAGCCAGCGCTGGTCTCCGATACTCCTGCACTCCGCGAACGAGCGTGCCGATGCCCGATCGGTTCGCTGCTGACTCACGAGGAGTACTCAGGCGTGGCATCCGGATTGAAAGGACTTCCAGCAGCGCCTCGCCCACAGGCCGTCGCGTCACTGGGCAGCCCGGGCCGCGTACGGTCAGTTGCGTTCGGAGTCGCCCTATCCGCCTCGTTGCTGGCCACCGGCTGCTTCGGTGACTTCGATCCGTCGCTCACGACTCGCTGCCAGACGAACGCAGACTGCGTCGCCGGGTGGCGTTGCGATACGGCGCTTCTCCGATGTGTTGTGGAGACCGCACTCGCGGATTCGGACACCTCCGCCGACGTCCACGTGGACGTCGAGGAGGACAGCGGTCAACTCGATGTGGCCGTCGTTCCCACGGATGTGTCCGAGGACGTGGCGGTCACCTTCGAAGACGTGAGCGACAACGACGTTAGCGTCCCCGCAGACACGGGCCCGGACGTAACCTCGGCCTGCGAGCCCTCGTGTACGGAGGAGGGGCACGTCATCTGCATCGGTCTGAACTCGATCGCGGAGTGCGTCCAGGGGGAAGGCTGCCTCGTGCTCCAGCCCCCCGCCAAGTGCGACTTCCCTGTCGTCTGCGCGAGCTGCGGGGTCGACCACTGTGCGCCGGCCAACGCTTGCCTGCTGGGCCAGGCGTGCGTGCCTGTCGGGACGGTGCGGTCAGGAGGATGCGCCACGTGCGGGACGGAGGGTCGCTTCACCTTTGCACCCGACGCCACCGCGTGTACCGACGGAGACCTCTGCGTGATATCCAAGTGCAGCGCGGGTCAGTGCGAGGCCGTCGGGCCCGAAGAGTGTGGTGACGGCAACGCGTGCACCTCGGAGACCTGCGTCGCGCACGCAGGCTGCGTCAGTGAGGCGCTGACTGGGACGCCCTGCGACGTCGATGGGGATGCGTGTACGCCCGATCTCTGCGACTCCGGCGCTTGTGAGAAGAGTGCTCCCATCGTCTGCCCCGAGGCCGACGGCAACGTCTGCACGGTGGAGCGGTGCGACCCTTTAACCGGCCTCTGCGGCGCCGCTCCGGAGCTGCTGAGCGATAGCGGCTGCAGCGACGGAGACGCTTGTACTGTCGGTGACAAGTGTAAGGCTGGCGCGTGTGTGCCTGGCCAACCCATAGCGTGCCCGAGCGGTCCGTGCGTGATCTCGTCGGTCTGCAAGGAGGGGCAGTGCGACACAGCGCTTCGACCCGAGGGCTTCGATTGTTCGCCTGAGGGGGATGCCTGCACGGCGGGGCTCTGTGACGCGAAGGGCGAGTGCGACTCGGGGCCGCTCGAGTGCGTGGACACGGACCCGTGCACGGTCGACCAATGCGACCCGCAGTCCGGCTGCGTCTTCGAGCCCGCCTCACCAGGCTCTACCTGCGACGACTCTGATTCTTGCACCGGCCCCGACACGTGCTCAGGAGGGCTCTGCTCCGGCCCGCCCGCGGAGTGCTGCAAGACTGACGGTGAATGTGATGACCTGAACCCTTGCACATTGGACCACTGCCTGAACGACCACTGCGCGAACACCGCGGTGAAGGACGGAGTGGCCTGTGAAACGGGCGTCTGTGAGAACGCGGGCGCCTGTGAGGCGGGAGCCTGCGTAGGGGGAGGGGCGCCCGTGAAGTGCGCCGACCTGGGGCCCTGCTTCGGCGCCAACCAGTGCAGCTCGGTGACGGGGGAGTGCGAAGCAACCCCGCTCGCGGTCGGCACGCCGTGCTCCGACGGGCTCTACTGCACGGCCGACGACGCTTGCGATGGAGGAGGAGGCTGTACGCTGGGAATCCCCCTCGAGGACGGAGCGCCCTGCCCAGACTGTGTGGGGGGTGTGTGTGGTGCCTCATCCTGTCCCACGGATCCGGCTAACCTTGCGTTCGGAGCGGTCGCGAGCGCGTCGGAGACAGACACCGGCTCTCCGGCGCACGCGGTGGACAACGACCTCGTGACCGCCGGTCAGGCCTGGGCGCCGCCCTGGGACGCCCCAGTGGGGACCTGGTGGCAGCTGGACCTCGGCCAGCTCTATCCGATCAACCGGGTGCAGGTCTTCGCCAGCCCGCTCAGTCCACAGAGCTGGTACTCCAAGTTCCACATCGAAGGTTCGGCTAGCGGCGCCTTTACAGGAGAACAGACCGCTTTGGCCACCGAGCTCGACTGGAACACGAGCCGGGGCGGCGCCCAGTCGGTGACCTACGCGTTCGATCCCTCGGTAATACGGTATGTGCGTATCGTCATAGGCGAAGTCAGCCCTTCGCGGCAGCTGCAGGAGGTGAGGGTCTACCGCGCTACGGACTTCGGAGACTGTGACGAGGATACAAGCAACGGGTGCGAGACCACCCTGATGACCGACGCGGACCACTGCGGCCGCTGCGGAACGCCCTGCCCGGACGGGGAGGGCTGTATCAACGGGGCGTGCGTCCGCACGGAGCTCGCGGATACGAAACCGTGGGGCGCTGACGCGGCCGTCAATGCGATGGTCGAGAACAACGCGGTCCTATATCTGGGTGGCAACTTCACGATGGTGGGGCCAGTCACGGGCCTCTCAGCGACCCTCCGAACCGCGGATGGCACGCTCGCCAACCCGGCTCCCGGTATCTCCTCCGGAGTCATCTACGCAGCGGTCTCGGACGGGACCGGCGGGTACTATGCGGGAGGCAACTTCACTACCGTGGCCGGGCTCACGCGCGAGCGCCTGGTGCACATCAAGCCCGATGGGACGCTCGACCAGAGCTTCAACGTCAGAGTCGACGGGACTGTCGATGCGCTGGCGCTATCAGCGGACACTCTCTATGTCGGGGGACAGTTCACGGTCGTGGGGGGCCAGCGACGGAATCGACTGGCTGCGGTCTCGGCAACCACGGGCGCAGTGCTGCCGTGGGACCCCAACCTGAACGATTCGGTAGCCGCCATCGCGGTCGCGGGCTCCACGGTCTACGTAGGGGGCAACTTCACGAGCGTGAACGGTGCGCTCACGCGCAACCGGCTGGCGGCGTTCCCCGCGTCCGGCACCGCCTCGGCGCTGCCCTTCAACCCCAACTTGGACGCCAAGCCAGGTGCGTTGATCGTGCTGGGCAACACGCTGTATGCCGGCGGTCAATTCAACACCGTCGGCGGCGTCCCGCGGAGCAAGGGGGCGGCCTTCGACCTCACCTCGGGGGCGCTCACGCTGTGGAACCCCACGCTGGACCTGCAGATCATGACGTTCGCCACCTCGGGCAACGTCATCTACGCCGGTGGCACCTTCAAGAAGGTGAAGGGAGTCACCCGCAACAAGGTGGCCGCCCTCGACCCCACGACCGGTGACGCCTTGCCTTGGAACCCCAATGTCACCTCGACGGGCGAAGTGCAGTGCATCGCGGCCTCGGATACCACGGTGTACTTCGGCGGCACCTTCACGAGTGTGGGCAACGTGCCCCGTCTCCGCCTCGCCGCTGTGAGCACCGCTGGCGTGCTCTCCAACACGTTCAGCCCGCCTGCGGGTGGGCCCGTCAAGGCGCTGGCCGTTCTGGGAGGGTCCGGCAACATCGCCGTCGGCGGCCTCTTCAAGGTGATCGCGGGGAGCGCGCGGAACCGCCTCGCGGCGTACGACCAAACGACCAAAGAGTTCACGTCTTGGAACCCCGACAGTAACGGCGAGGTGGATGCGTTAGCGGTCTCTGGCGCGCGGATCTATGTGGGCGGTGCGTTCACCAGCTTGGGGGGAGTCACGCGGAACCGTGCAGCATCGCTCGACATGGCAACGGGCGCGCTGACGACGTGGCATCCGAATCTGGGTGGCCGTGTCCGCGCGCTGGTGATCTCAGGTGGGACCACATATCTGGGAGGCGACTTCATCGCCGTCAATGGCACCGTGAAACGGAACCGTCTGGCGGCGGTGAGCCTCGAGAACGGGGCTGCGACGTCCTGGGACCCCAACGCCAACAACTCTGTCAACGCGATCGCCATCTCCGGGAAGTGGGCCTACGTCGGGGGAGCGTTCACTACGATCAACGGGGGGGCCGGCCGAAATCGGCTCGCTACCGTGGATTTGGTCTCTGGCGCAGTCGGTGGGTGGGACCCAGGCGTAAACGGCCCGGTCAACACGATCTCCGTCTTGGGGAGCACAGTGTATGTGGGGGGCGACTTCACCGAGGTCAACAGCGGGCTGATGCGGAATCGGATCGCCGCGGTCCACACGGCGGACCCGGGCGTGGTCACCGATTGGAACCCGGACGCGAACGCTGCGGTCAACGTGATCGCCCCCACGGTTGGCGGCGCTACTGCGGTCTTTGTGGGAGGAGACTTCACGAAGATTGGGGGCGAGTCGCGGAGCTACCTCGCGGAGCTCGATCTGACCGGGGCGAGCACCTCCTGGTTGGCCAAGCTCAACGCCGCGGTGAGGTGCATCGTCTCATCCGAGTCGGGCGTCTACGTGGGCGGCGAGTTCAGCAATATCACGCTGGGCCATCCGTTCTTTACGCTGTTCCCCTAAGAGGCCCTCCGGGCCACGCGCCGAGGCGCTGAGAACGGCGGCGTTGGCGCCGCGACGCGTCACGGACAGTCCGGACCGACACCAGTGAGTGCCAGGGTCCTGGTACCCGCGGGCTGACCCGCGCGATCGAAGGCCTCGAACTCCAGGACGTTCGGCCCGCATGCGACCTGCACCGTTGCCGTCCAGGTCGACGGCGTGGTCCAGGTGACGTCGAGAAATCCCGGAGTGGCGATGACATCGACATCGAGCCATGCGGTCCCTTCGATGGTCGCCGCCCCCGCTGAGACCTCGCCGGCGGGCGTGGTCACGGTGAACTCGACCGGTGGAACTTGGGACAGGATCTGGGACTCGACCCAGGCGGAACGAGCGTGGATGAAGCTGCAGTGGGCCTCGAAGTCCTGCGCCGGCAGGAGCGAGCCGAGGTGGTCGCACCAATAGCCGGCGTAGTCCGCGTTGTAGGACCGGTCGATGACGTCGAGGAGCTCGGCGTAATACCGGCGCTTCCATACGGGGACCTTCACGAGCTTGCCAAGGTCACCGGTGTTCACGATGGGGCTCTCGGTGGACCCGCCGTAGAAGTCGAGGTCGTGCGGAAAGTAGAGCATGCGTCCGTCGGTGAGCCGCTGATAGAAGACCCCGTTGTGCTGGGCCCCGGAGGCGTAGTTGTCGATGGCGCCACTGAGGGTGGCGAACGCGAAGGCTCTGAGCCATTGGTCGACGTCGATAGCCCCAGCGACTGCCGCTTCGAAGCTCGCACCCTTGAGCCCCAGCACCTTGGCGAACGCGATCAAGGGCCCGTAGTCGTCGCGCCAGCGGTTGTTCTTCAGGATGAAGTTCTGGCGATATCGCTCCGGGTCGTCGCCCAGGTCCTTGATGCTGGTGCCCACCACGTCGTCGGGTTGCGGGTGCTTCAAGCCCTCCGGGGTGCCGTCGTCCGTGGTGCTCGGGTAGTAGATGAGCTCGTATTCGTAGAGCATCCCGTCACCACCGCCCTCGAACTGCGTCTCGAGGAGCAGATCTCCGAAGCGGGCGAGCTGAAGCTCGGCAGGGCCTGTGTGCTCCGGGCGAGGGGCGACCAGATGGGCGAGGTCGTTGTACTCGGTGGACACCGAGCCGGCGCGAGCCATGACGGCTCCCATGAGCATCTCGCGTTGCCCGTAGCCGACTCCCTCCGAGCGATCGACGTTGAAGCCGTGGTAGACGCCACGGAACGGGTGAGCGGGGTCGAATCGGACTCCGAAGCCGACCCGGTTCGATTGCGGCCGCCCGCGCTGACTGCCCTTGATACGAACGCCGACGTCGTAGAACACCTCTCTTCCGGCCACCACGACCGTGGCGCCGACGAGGTCGTTGCTCATGAGGTTCGTGGTCTCGAACAGCCACTCCTCGTCTTCGGGCGTCACGATGAGGCGAAGCTCGTGGAGACCGGGCTCGCCTTGCTCACCGCCGTCCGAGACCTTGAACAGCGCACGTGAGGCCTTCCCGGCGGCCGGGAAGTCCGCGGAGCTCCCCTGGGCGTCGGTGGCCGTGACCACCATCTGCACGATGGCGCCCCCCGGCTGGCCCGAGAGCGTCGCCTCGTAACGGCCCGAGCCAGTCGCGGTCATCGGCGTGGTCCCGTGCGCGGAGGTCCAGAGGGAGACCGAGCTGACACCATCAGGGTCGTCCGCCTCCACGGAGACGGTGATGGGCTGACCGGGTGTGGGGATGGGCGGCCAGTGACGTAGCGCCCGAAAGCTCGGTCCGATGTTGGCGGTGGCTGCGGAGTTCGCCGTGCCCGGCGTTCCCTGGTGCGTCGGGATGGGTAGCCGTTCGGTGTGGGCGAGGCGATTGAAGTAGAGCCTGGAGTTCAGCAGGTTGGAGCCGCTGACCCAGCGGGCGCGAAACGAGACCCGGTACGGCTTGCCGTTCTGGAGCGAACGACCGCCGACGAAGGTGGTCTCGAGGTGGTTGTGCATGTGTTCGGTCGGCCCCGTGGCGTTGAGCTTCAGGACGGCGTTCTCCGGGGCGTCGGGATCGGCCACGACCGACGCGTAGCGGTGGTTGCCCAGCGCGCGCCACGCCGTGAGGTCGTCGAAGGTCCCGTTCGCGATGAGCTCGACGGGGGTTCCCAGGGGGTCCTCGATGACGCTGACGTCGTCTAGGAGCACCGTCCCATCATCGAGGAGGCCGAGCACCAGCTCCTCCCACTGCCCGTCGGGTCCCACCGCGCTGGCCGCTGCTACGCCGTCGATGACCACGGTGGTCCACTCGCCGCTCGGCGCGCTGTCGCTCGGGGCCCAGCTCGCGGGCGACGAGCCGTCGCTTCGGGGATCGCGACGCTCGAGGCTGGAGCCACCGCCATCGGCCGCGGCAGGCCAGGTGCCTCCGTCGACGTAGGGCACGATGTCGACGGGGTTCCCGCAGTCATCGCGAAGCACGAGCCGTTCGCCGCCGTTGCCGAGGCTGCCCTTGAACTCACCCACCAGGGGGAGGGCGGGGTGGCTCAGCTGCATCGCCTCGTGGTCCCCGGCGACGACCAGATAGCCGCCAGCCGGGATCACCGTGCCGCTGGGGACGACGAATCGAATGGCGTCGACCAACTGAAAGCCACCGACGTCGACGTCCGACGGCCCCCAGTTGTGGAGCTCGACCCACTCCTCATGGGACTCGGTGGGCAGGGTTCCGCCCGGCTCCAGGGTGGGAGCGTGGTGGTACATCACCTCATTGATGGCGATGGTTGGGGGCGCCGGGAAGGCGTTCGGTTGCCCCGGCGTGGTCGCGTCGATGAACCGCCACTCGCCGTGGGGCGTCCGAGCTCTGGGGGCCCCCAGCAGGCGCACGTGGTCGAGAAGCACGCCCTGGTCCGGCGAGTAGAGCAGGGCGTGACCGCTCCCTGGCGCCGTGACCTCGACGACGAGCCGCTCTCCCGGGGCGAGCGTGGCCTCGGCGAGGGTCATGGCGGGTGATCCCGTCACCGCCAACACGACCCCGCCGACGTCGATCGGGGTGTCACGGCCGTTGACGAGCTCCACCCACGTGGGCGCGACTTCGCTGAGCTCGAGGCCGGTCAGGGGGGAGGGCGGCGGGGCGTCGGACTCTGGCGTGACGACCAGGGTGACTGCGGCCGAGAAGAGCAGATCGCCTTGTCCGTCCGCAGCGTCGTGGACCTCCACCGCCAGCACGTTCTGTCCCGGGACCACCAGCGCCGCTGGCAACGTGATCGCGGGCGTCAGTGACGCGTCCGTCACGCTCTCGACCGCCGGCGTCAGTTCGTTCACCGCGCCGACGGGGAGATTCTGGCGGTGGACCTCCTGACCATTCAGCCAGATCACCGCGCCGTCATCGACGCGGAGGTCTAGCCACGCAGCGTCGACGGTCCCCGGGGGGGGGGTGAAGGTCGTGATGAAGCGGCTGGTCACCGGGACCGTGCCAAGGACGGTGTCGCCGGGCGGAGGCAGGACCGGCCCGCTCGACCGGAAGAGCACATACGTCTCGTTCTGGTTCGTGATCGAGTTACTCGAGAAGGTGTCGGGCCAGACGTAGCTGGTGCCGGCGCTGAAGTCGTCGGCCACGGCCCACCCCCAGGGGCTCGACTCTCGGGGCGCCGCGGCCTCCGGAGCGGTCCAGGTGTCAGTGTTGGTGGCGATCCAGGTCGCGAGGGCCTCGACCGCTGGAGGTGGAGCGGCGAGGTTGCCTCCCGGACCTGCGGCCAGCGGCCCGAGCACCCACTCGACGCTGCCCGCCTGCGTGCGAAAGAGCACCTCGCCGTCGCTGGCGACCGCCTCGCCGATCAGCATCTGAGGGCTGTCGCTGTCGCCGGCCGCTTCCCATCCGGCGAGGAACAAGTGGTCGCCCGGCCCCACCTGCCCAGAGAACACCTCGGGCGACGTCCAGTCGCCGGCGGTGTCACGCCCGACCAGTCGAAGCTTCGTCCCGTCGGCCGCGCCGAGGTAGATGGCGAAGTGATTGTCGGCGGTCACTCGGAAGGTGACGAGCTCCGGCGCCGGCTCGGCGACGCCGCCAGCGAAGATCGCGGTGTCGTGAGGCCAAGCGGACGCGTCGAAGCCCGGGGAGCTCCAGCCCGGGGCCGCGAGGCCCGAGAGGTGGTAGCGCCAGGTCGCCTTCTCCGGGACCGCCACCACGACAGCGGGGACCGCAGGAGTGGCCACGTTGGCCGCGCCAGGGGTGCCGCCGACGGGACCGACGGACCACGACTCTGCCGCCTCGCTGAGCGCCGTTGGGTCGCGCTTCGACAGCGACGCCCCAGTGCCGAAAGAGCCGGCCGGCCAGGGCTCCGCATCCTCCCAACCGACGGAGTCCATGCGTCGGCCGGTGTTGCTCAGCAGCGTCAGCTTGCCCTCACCGACTGGCAGGGGGCCGCTCGCGCTCGGGACGACGAGATAAGCACCCGGCTCGATGAATGTGCCGTCTTCGAAGACAGTCTCCATGGCCCCGGTTACCGACCAGTCCGACAGATCCACAGCCACCGCCATCGGGTTGTGTAGCTCTATCCACGCGGGCTCCCCGAGCATGAGCTCCGTGAACACCACGGTGCCGCCGATGCGGTCGAGGCTACGCGACCAGCTGGGGTGCACGACTGAACCGCAGAACCCAGACTCGTTAGGGGGCCCTGTGTCGAGAGTGGCGTCAGTCACTTCGGGGAGGAGCAAGTCCTCTGATGGCTCTGCTTGATCGGTGGGCGTTCCGTCCTCGAGCGCCACGACCTCTAGGGCGTTCGAGGCGTCGAGTGGAGGAGACGAATCGGCCACCCCACCCAGTTCGGTCTCCCCAGGCACATCCGCGGGCGACACTTCCTCGGCCATGGGCCCGGCGTCGACAGCGTATTGCGGGTTGTAGAAGACGGGCGTAAAGGACGTGTTTCCATCGCAGCCGAGCCAGGCAGCGAGACCCGTCACGAGCACGCGAGCGTGCGTCACATATCTCAAACGATCGAGAACAATTTCGAACCAGGACACGGGTGCCTCCCCTGTGCACGACGCGACGCGCAAGTGCAGCATACGACACTTCCGAGCGGAATCGTGCTGGCCTAGTGCACGCCTTGAGCGTGGAAGCTCGAGCCGCTGCCGCCGCTCGAATGACAGAGTCCGCACGCGTGAGCTCCGATCGCTTGCGCCCGCGCGGCCCGCCCGGCACCCTCGGCGCAGCTTTCAACTGCTCGCATCCTAGGACGTCCGCATGAAGCCTCGCCCTTTTCCTCCCGCGTTCCCTCATGGCGAGCTCCGCGAGGTCCTCCCCGGGATCTTCTTCGTCACGGGCACCGTGGCCATGCCGGGTCCGCTGCCGGTGCGGTTCAGCCGAAACATGGTCGTGATACGAGAGGGAGACCGGCTCATCCTGGTCAACACCGTTCGTCTGGACGAAGCGGGCCTGGCTCGCTTGGACGCGCTCGGCCGCGTCACCGACGTCGTGCGGATCGCCGGATTCCACGGCATGGACGACCCCTTCTACGCCGATCGGTATCGCGCGCGGGTGTGGGCCGTGGCCGGCCAGCGCTACACCGCGGGGTTCGATACGAAGGCGCCTGAGACATACTTCGAGCCCACCGACTGGATGGACGCTGATCGGCCGCCGCCGATCGCCGGGGCGCGGCTGCACGTGATGGCGTCCACGCCGCCCGAGGCGATCCTGGTCTTGGATCGGGACGGCGGGGTGCTGGTTGCTGGCGACTCTCTTCAGAACTGGGCCACTGCGGACGAGTACTTCAGCCTCCTCGGTCGCTGGATGATGCGGATGATGGGCTTCATCAAGCCGAGTAACGTCGGCCCCGGTTGGCTCCGTCAGGCGAAACCGCCCGTCGCACAACTCAAGGCCGTCTTGGACCTCCCGTTCGACACGGTGCTGCCGGCGCATGGCACGCCCGTGATCGGCGGCGCGCGCGCGGCATGGCGACCGGCGATCGAGCGCGCGTCCGGGTGAGATCCTCGGCTTGACCCCTACCGCAGCCGCGGCCCGCGGGCGAGACCCGTTTTACAGCGACCTCCCCCGTCCGTTAGCCTGCCCTCCGACTGCCATGGTGAGGAGGTCCAGATGATGGCGACCAGCGCGTTGAGTGCGCTCCTTCTACTCGTGCCGCCGGAGACCGTGACCGTACAGGGCACGCTCGCGAGCGCCGGCGGTACCCCCGTGGACGGCAAGTACACGCTCACGGCGGCCCTCTACGGGGCGCCTACTGGCGGCCAGCCGTACTGGTCACACCCGTTCACGGACGTCCCTGTCGTTCAAGGGGTGTTCTCCCTGTCTCTCCAGGCGGTCGAGGCGGACTTCTTTGACGACCCCGGCGGCGTCTGGCTCGGGATCAAGATCGAAGGGGACACGGAGCTCACGCGCACGGAGATAGTCTCCGTCCCGATGGCGCTGGTGTCGGCGAGGTCGCTCGACGTGTCCTGCTCTGCGTGCATCGGCGTGGGCGAGCTCTCACCGGCGCTGCTCGACAGCATCAACGCCGGGATCCCGCCGGGATACACGGACGCCGAAGCCGTCGCAGCCGTGCTCGCCTCTGGAAAGTTCCTCCTCACCTCCACGGGGATCCTGCCGAGCGCTCTCCCGCCGGGCGGACTGGACGAGATCTCGAACGGGCTCGTGACGAACCAGTTCTCGGACGTCGTCTCGAGCACCGCGGCGCCGATACCCATCCCGGACGGCTTCGTCGACGGCGTCAGCGACTCGATCACGGTGCCGGACCTCGGTCTCGTGGAGGCCCTCACGGTGTCGGTCGCGGTGGCGAACTCGAACGTGAAGAACATCACGATCAGCCTCCTGGCGCCGAACGGGGAGGAGTACGTCCTCTACGCGAAGACCAGCTCGGGAGCCTCCTTCCAGTCGAGCTTCCCAGACCCGACGGCACCGAAGAGCGGCGACCTTGGCACATGGGTCGGCAAGAACCCCGCTGGCACCTGGAAGCTCACCGTCATCGACGACGTGAAGAACCTGCCTGCCACCCAGCCGTTCGATGGCCAGATCACCGCCTGGTCGATCGCGCTCCAGACCCTCTCGTCCAAGAAGGTCGCGGTCACTGGTGACCTGGTCGTCGCCGGCGCGATCACGGGTGTTGGCGCCGTCCCGCCGGGGGCCGTCATGTCCTTCAATCGCACGTCCTGCCCGCCCGGCTGGACCGAGCTCACCGCGGCCCGCGGGCGCGTGGTCGTGGGGCTAGGCAACGCCGGCACGCTGCTCGGCCTCGTCGGGACGCCGCTCGCCGACCTGACCCCTCGGAGGACCAGCGAGGTCCCGAGCCATAGCCACACGATCGACCCGCCCGCCACCACCAGCACGAACGCGGGCTCGCACAGCCACTGCCTCAACGTCAGCGGCGCGGATGACAACAACCACACCGGCAACTTCGACGGCGTGGCCGACAGCGACGCTGGCGCCAAGGGCTGTATCCGCAATACGTCGTCCGCGGGCGAACACACCCACACCACGGACGTGGGCCAGTTCGACTCGGGCGCCACCGGCGTCGGAACCGTGGACGTGGGCATGCCCTATATCCAGCTGCTGACCTGCGAGAAGCTCTGAGCCGAACCCTGACGCACGCGGGCGGGCCGAAACGCGTGAGGCCGCTGCGGGTCGTTGACGGGGCAAGTGGCGATTTCTACCCTTCGGGCTGAACGGGTAGAAAGGGGGAGGCATGGCCGTCAACATCAAGTCCGTGGAGGCCGACCGGCTCGCTCGGGAGCTTGCGCGGCTCGCAGGCGAATCTCTGACCGTTGCGGTCACGACGGCGATCGCCGAGCGCCTGGAGCGCGTGCGCGCCCCGGAGGGGGCGTGAAGAGCGTCTCTTGGCCCTGTTCGCTCGGGGCGGCGGAGCCAGGCTCGATCCGAGGCCGGCGGAGCAGATCCTGGGCGCGGCGCTCCCCTGACGTCGGCCAGGGGAGCCCGGAGCTCCGGGGACTCTCGGGGGCTGAAGGGAGCGCGGTCGCTCAGGGTGCCCCGCGCAGGCCCCACTTCTCCAGCAGGCGGCGAAGCACGTACCGGTTTCTGAGGCCGAGGTGTCGCCAGACGCGCTCGGCGGAGCCCCCGTGTTGCGCCATGGCGTCCTGAAGCTCCTCCAGGCTCACCTCGTCCCACTCGCGGACCCCGCCCGTTGGTGGGGCCTCGGCGCCGAGGCTCGGGGGCGCGACCAGGGTGTCGCCGAGGCTCTCGGCGAGGGACTCCCAGAGCAGGCGGTCGAGCTCGCGGACCTGGAGGGGCAGGGGGGCCGTCAGCAGCGCCGCTATGAATCCAGGGTCGACCTCGGGGCCGCCCCGCGGAGCGAAGCGGGCCCGCAGCTCCGGCGACTCGGTGAACGCGCGCTGGGCCAGGTACTCGAGGAGCAGGGGAATGTCGGCCCGGCGCTCTGACAGCGGCGGAACCCGGAGCACGTGACGGAACCGCGCCCGGAGGTCGGGCTTGAGCTCGGTCTCGGCGCGGTTCGTGGCCGCCACTACCCGAACGTCCGAGCGCCGGGGGCGCGGATCGCCGAGGCGCTGGTATTCACCCGAGTCCAGGAGCCGCAGCAGGTGGGCCTGGAGCGACTCGTCGATCTCGC